>Ga0207691_10001288_pt1 | contig 25003 bp, 19 predicted proteins | sample KBSM13metaG_FD_184327 | JGI IMG/M metagenome (GOLD analysis project Ga0207691, IMG submission 184327) | Miscanthus rhizosphere microbial communities from Kellogg Biological Station, Michigan, USA - KBS M1-3 metaG (SPAdes) (version 2) | ecosystem: Host-associated > Plants > Roots > Rhizosphere >...
CGGGCAGCGCGCGGCCCACGACAGCGCCGCGTCGAGGTCGGGCGCGTCGATCAGGTAGTAGCCGCCGAGCTGCTCGCGGGTCTCGGCATACGGGCCGTTCAGCACTTCGGTCTTGCCGCCCTTGACGCGCACCGAGGTGGCCTCGCTGGTGGGCCGCAGCCGGTCGCTCGCGAGCTTGATGCCGGCCTGGCTCAGCGCCTCGGTGTAGGCGCCGTAGGCCTGCATGACCTGGCCGGTGTCGGCGGGCGTCATCTTCGCTTCGTCAGCTTCGCTGGCGTAGATCATCAACAGGTACTTCATTGCGGTTCTCCTTGGGACGGCACGGCGGAATTGCCTGCCTGTCCCGATGACGTTCGGTCCGGCGGCCGTTCGACAGACGGCGCATCGATTTTCGATCCGGGCCGGCAGCGGCACAACACGGCCCATCACGACCCATTGCGGCGCCCCTTGATCTAGGGCTTTCATGGCCCCGGGGGCGCGCCCATCATGCCGCGCACCCGTCGCACGGTCGGTGCGGCTTCACGCCGGGAACACATGCCATGGCCACCAGAACCGCCGCCGCCGCCAGCGCCGCCACACCGCGCGCCATGTCGCTGCATGTGGGCCTGAACGCGGTCAGCGCCGATGCCTACAGCGGTTGGGACGGGCCGCTCGCCGCCTGCGAGTTCGACGCCACCGACATGGCCGCGATCGCGAAGTCGAAGCGCATGAAGTCGACCGTGCTGCTGACGAAGAAGGCGACGCGCGCCCATGTGCTGGCCGCGATGCGCAGCGCCGCGAAGGCCCTCAAATCGGGCGACCTGTTCTTCCTCACGTACTCGGGGCACGGGGGCCAGGTGCCCGATGTCGATGGCGACGAGCCCGACCGCCAGGACGAAACCTGGTGCCTGTTCGACGGCCAGCTGATCGACGACGAGCTGTACTTCGAGCTCAGCCGCTTCGCCGCGGGCGTGCGCATCCTCGTGCTCTCCGACAGCTGCCACAGCGGCACCGTCACGCGCGAGCTGCCGCCGCCACCGCCACCGCCGGGGCAGCGCGTCAAGCTGATGCCACTGGCGGTGGCACGGCGCGTCTATGCCGAGCACCGGGCGTTCTACGACAAGCTGCAGCACGACCTGAACGCCCAGGCGCAATCCCATACGCAAAAGCAGCCGGTCGATCCCGATGCCGCACTGGCGCAGGTTGGTGCCGCCGCGCACGCGACCGCGCTGGTCGGCCAGTTCAGGCCCGCGGTGCTGCTGATCTCGGGATGCCAGGACAACCAGACCTCGATGGACGGCGAACACAACGGCGCCTTCACCGAGCAGCTGCTGAAGGTCTGGAACCACGGCGCGTTCACCGGCGGCTATGCGAGCCTGCATGCGCGGGTGCGCGCCGCGCTGCCGCCGACGCAGTCGCCGAAGCTGTACACGCTCGGCCGTGCCGCGGCCTTCGTCGCGCAGACGCCGTTCACGGTCTAGCGCGACGACGCCGAGGAGACCGCACGATGCCCGACGTTACCGCCGCGCGCAGCAGCATTGCGCTCTCGCTGACCGGCCGCGAGATCGATGCGGCGCTGCCGAGCGCGCTGATGGGCGCGGCACGCTCGGCCACCGGCGGCGACGACGTCTTCCTGCCGGCGGGCTACCTGCAGCCGGTGCGCAGCTTCGATGTCGGCCCGGCGGCGCGCGGCAGCGCGGTCGGCGTCGTGCGCCAGACGCACGTTGCCCGGCCCGATGAAGTCATCGTGCTCGAGCTCGCCGATGGTGCGACGCTGGTCACCAGCGCCGAGCGGCTGCGCGCGACCTTGCGCCAGACGCACCCCGAGATGCTCGATGGCGACACCATCCTGCTCGAGAAGCTGCGCGCCGAGGGCGCTGCGCCGGGCCGCGGCCTGGGCGATGCGCTCGGCGGCCTGGTCAGCAAGGTGTTCACGCTGGCGGTCGGCGCGGCGCCCGATGCGATCGTCGAGGCCGCGCTCGCGCAGTTGCCGAACCCGGCCGAGCTCGGCGTCAGCTGGCTCGGCACGAAGGTGCTGATGCGCGCGATCGAAGACCGGCTCGCGCAGGGGCCGGGCCTGTACCGCTGGGTCGGCGCGAGCGGCAAGCCGGCCGACCTGGTGCCGGCACACCTCGTCGAGGCGCACGACCCGCCGCCGCCCGACCGGCCCGGCGACGCGATGCTGGTGTTCGTGCACGGCACCGGCTCGAGCACGCTGGGCAGTTTCGGCGAGCTGCGCACCGGCGACCGCGACCTGTGGGGCGCGCTCGAGGCGCGCTTCCCGGGCGGCATCTACGGCTTCGAGCACCGCACGCTGTCGGAGAGCCCGATCGAGAACGCGATCCAGCTCGTCGGCGCGTTGCCGCGCGGCGCGCAGGTGTCGCTCGCATCGCATTCGCGCGGCGGGCTGGTCGCCGACCTGCTGTGCCTGGGCAACTTCGATGCGCTGATCGACAGCTACCACTACGCGTTCCCCGGCACCGGCGATCCCGACGCCGATGAATCGAGGCGCGTGCTCGGCGAGCTGCGCGACGCGCACGGCGTGCAGCGCGACCAGCTGCGCACGCTCGCCAAGCTGATGCGCCAGCGCCGCATCGGCGTGCAGCGCTATGTGCGCGCCGCGAGCCCGGCCAACGGCACCCTGCTCGCGAGCGGCAACTTCGATGTCTTCCTCTCCGGCCTGCTGACCTTGATCGGCGCGGTGCCGTTCTTCTTCGGCAGCCCGATCTACTCGGCCTTCAAGCGGGTCGTGATCGAGATCGCGAAGAACCGCACCAACGCGCATCTGGTGCCCGGCATCGAGGCGATGCTGCCCGATTCGCCGATGGCGCGGTTGCTGCGCGATGCGCCGGTGCAGCCGGGTGTCGCGATGGCGGTGATCGCCGGCGACATCCAGGGCGGCAATATGCTCAAGCGCCTGGGCATCCTGCTGACCGACTTCCTGCTGTTCGACAAGGAAGACAACGACCTCGTCGTCAACACGCCGTCGATGCTCGCCGGCATCGCGCCGAAGGCCGGCTCGCGCGTGCTGTTCGACCGCGGCGCCGATGTCTCGCACTTCCGCTACTTCAGCAACATCGACACCCGCGCCGCGCTGCGCGACTGGTTCATCAGCGCCGACCCGGCGGCGCTCGACACCTTCCGTGCGCTGCCGAGCGCGCAGGAGTACGCCGATGCGCTCGCGAACGCGGCGCGCAGCCGCGCCGGCGGTGACCCGAAGCGCCCGATCGTCGTCGTGCTGCCCGGCGTGATGGGCTCGCATCTGCAGGCCGGCGGGCACGACCGCGTCTGGTTCGATCCGCTCGACATCGCCAGCGGGGGCCTCGCGAAGATCGCCTGGGGCAAGCCCGGCGTCGAGGCCGAAGAGCTGTTCGCGATGTTCTACGGCAAGCTCTGCGAGCACCTGGGCAGCAGCCACCGCGTCGAGCGTTTCCCGTACGACTGGCGCCAGCCGCTCGATGTGCTGGCCGAGCGTCTCGGCGAATTCCTCGACCGGCTGCTGAAGGAGACCGAGGCGCCGATCCGCCTGCTCGCGCACAGCATGGGCGGGCTGGTGGTGCGCGCCTGCATCCACAAGCGGCGCTCGGTGATCGATGCGCTGATGGCACGCGACGGTGCGCGCCTGGTGATGCTGGGCACGCCGAACCAGGGCGCGCATTCGATGGTCGAGAACCTGCTCGGCAAGGGCGACACCTTGCGCACGCTGGTGCGGCTCGACCTGACGCACACGATGCAGCAGGTGCTCGACATCGTCGCCGGCTTCCGCGGCGCGCTGCAGCTGCTGCCCAAGCGCGGCTTCGTCGACACCTTCCAGGGCCAGGCCGACGGCGGCGGCCTGTACGACTACCAGAAGGCGCAGACCTGGGTCGACCTGAAGACGAAGGTCACCGACTTCTGGTTCGGCAACCAGCGCGCCGGCACGCCGGGGCAGGACGTGCTCGATTCCGCCGGCTGGCTCTGGGCCGCCGATGGCAAGGAGCGCCCGGCGCTGCCCGAGGCCTACGAGAAGCGCAGCGTCTATGTCTTCGGCGTCGCGCGCAACACGCCCTGCGGCGTGCGCGAGGAGCCCGACGGCCGCGGCGGCGCGCGCATCAAGATGGTCGGCACGACGCGCGGCGACGGCACCGTGAGCTGGGATTCGGGCCGCATCGGCGGCGTCGGCAGCTACTACTACATGCCGGCGCAGCACGGCGACCTGCCGTCGACGGTCGAGTACTTCCCGGCGCTGACCGAACTGCTGACCTCGGGCACGACGGCACTGCTCAGTGCGCAGCCACCGGCGTCGCGCGCGATCGAGCAGCCGCTGCCGATCAGCTACGACGCCGGCCCGCCGACCGCCGACGATCCCGACGCGCTGCAGCGCGGGCTGATGGGCGGCTCGCTGCGCAACCGCGTGCCGCCGCGGCCGCGCCGGCGGCTCGAGGTCGCGGTCAAGGCGATGGACCTTCGCTTCCTCGCGAAGCCGGTGATGGTCGGCCACTACGAGCAGGACCCGATCGCCGGTGCCGAGTCGCTGATCGACCGCGAGCTGCTCGAGGGCGACCTGACCGAGCGCCACACGCTCGGGCTGTACGCAGGCGCGCGCGGCACCGCGACCGTGGTGCTGCGCGTGCCGAATGCATTCGAGCGCGAGCGCGGCAGCCTGACCGGCGCGGTCGTGACCGGCCTCGGCCGCTACGAGGGCGCGCTCAGCCCGGCCGAGCTGACCGAGTCGGTGCGCACCGGCGCGCTGCGCTACCTGCTGCAGATCGTCGACGTGCTCGGCAAGGGCGACCGCGAGGTGCCGCTCGCGACCTTGCTGGTGGGCTTCAATTCCTCGGCCAACCTGACCGTCGGCGCCTCGGTCGAGGCGCTGGTGCGCGGCGTGATCGAGGCGAATGCGCGCTTCTTCGAGACCACGCGGCTGAACATCCGGATCGCCCGGCTCGACATCATCGAGCTCTACATCGACACCGCGATCACCGCGGTCTATGCCTTGCGCCAGCTCACCGATCGGCTCACCGCGCTGGCCGAGAAGCAGGGCACGCTGCTCGCCACGCGCAGCGAGCTGGTGCGCGGCGAGGGGGCGCGCCAGCGCCTGTTCGACGACCGCAACTCGAGCTACTGGCCGCGCCTGATCATCACCGACGCCGACCGCAGCGACGCGCAATGCCCGGCCGAGTGCTACGAGAACCGCGGCGCGGCCACCGATGCCGGCGCGACCGACCTGGTGCGGGTCGCCGACCGGCTGCGCTTCCTCTACGTCGGGCAGCGCGCGCGGGCCGAATCGGTGATGCAGCAGCGCCAGCCGGGCCTGATCGAGGCGCTGGTGAGCCAGCAGATCCGCGACACCGTCTGGAACGAGGACTTCGGTCGCATGCTGTTCCAGCTGATGGTGCCGCACGACTTCAAGGACGCCGCGCGTCAGCTCGAACGCGTCGTGCTCGTCGTCGACAGCCAGACCGCCAACCTGCCGTGGGAGCTGATGTTGGCCGACGATCCGGCGCGGCGCGACGACCCGGCGCATGCCGACGACGACCGGCGCCCGCTCGCATTGCGCGCCGCGGTCGTGCGCCAGCTGTCGTCGTCGCGCTTTCGCGCCCATGTGCGCCAGGCGATCTCGCGCAACGCGCTGGTGATCGGCAACCCGTCGGTCGCGGGCTTCGGCGCCGCGTTCCCGATGCCGGCGGTCGTCACCTCGGGCGTGCCCGGCGGCGCCGTCGCGCCGCTGGTCATGCCGGCCGCCGACCCGCCGCCGCTGCCCGGCGCGCAGGCCGAGGCGCAGGCCACCGTGGCGGTGCTCGCGAGCATGGGCTACGCGGTCGCGTCGGCGATCGGCGTCGACGAGCCGGCCGCGCGCGTGCTCGCGACCCTGTACCAGCAGCCGTGGCGCATCCTGCACATCTCGGCGCACGGCGTGTTCGGCCTGCGCCATGCCGACGGCCGCCTGCGCAGCGGCGTGCTGCTGTCCGACGGGCTGCTGATCACCGCGGCCGAGATCGCCGCGATGGAGATCGTGCCCGACCTGGTGTTCCTGAACTGCTGCCACCTCGGCCAGATCGACGGCGGGCGCAGCGGCAACAAGCTCGCCGCGAGCGTCGCACGCGAGCTGATCGAGATCGGCGTGCGCTGCGTCGTCGTCGCCGGCTGGGCCGTCAACGACGAGTCGGCCAAACGCTTCGGCCAGACCTTCTACGAAGAGCTGCTGCTGCGCCGCCACCCGTTCGGTGACGCGGTGTTCGCGGCCCGCGTCGCGACCTGGGAAGCGAATCGCAGCGACATCACCTGGGGCGCGTTCCAGGCCTATGGCGATCCTGGCTGGGTTGCCGAGCCGCGCGGCGAAGGCTCGGCCGGTGCCGGGCCGCGCAACCTCTATGTGTCGCCCGACGAGCTGCTCGACGACCTGGCGCGCGCCCGCGCCGACTTGTCGCACCGCCGCGGCACGATGAGCGAGCGCGAGCTGCGCAGCCGCGCCGACAGCGTCGCGGCGCTGGTGCGGCAGCGTTGCCCGCCCGGCTGGCAGAGCCTGCCGCAGCTGCACTCGGCGCTGGGCATGACCTGGTTCGAGCTGAACCAGCTCGAGCCGGCACGCGAGGCGTTCCTGGCGGCGATCCGCGCCGACGACGAGCTCGGCGTGGTGCCGATCCGCGACATCGAGCGGCTCGCCAATGTCGAGGCGCGCCTCGGCGAGAAGCGGGCCGAGGCCGAGATCGCGGCGGGCCGCGGCAAGGAGGTGTCGGTGCGCGCCGCCGAAGCGCTGATCGAGCTGGCGCTCGAGCGTCTCGACGGGCTCGATGCGCTGGTCGGCGCGGCGGTCAAGGACCACCCCGATGCGCTGGTCGAGCCCAGCGTCAATTCGGTGCGAAGCGCGCTGCGCGGCAGCGCCTGGAAGCGCAAGGCCAGCCTGCAGGCACGGCGGCTGCTGTGCGGCCGGCTCCCCGAAGCCGAGGCCGACGCCGCACGCGCTGAGATGACGGCCTGCCTGGAGCGCGCGATCGCCGCCTACCGCAGCGCCGAAGGCAGCCCGGGCAGCAGCCACTTCGTGCCCTATCTGTCGCTGAACCGGCTCGCGCTCGATTCGCTGACCGACTGGTCCAGCCCGGCGGTCAGGGACGCCGCGATCGCGCTCGCGCAGCAATGCCGCCAGAGCGCCGACCAGGAGTTCTCCGACGAATCGGGCACCTGGAACGCGGTCACGCAGCCGGAGTCGATGCTGGTCGAGCACCTGATCAAGGGCAGCCTCGGCCGCGCCGACGACACCGGCCGCGTGATCTTCCAGGAGATCGCGAAGGCCTATGCCGACGCGACCAGCAACATCACCGTGAAGCCCTCGCAGATCGATTCGATCGTCAGCCAGATGGACCTGATCTCGCGCTTCTGCGACGCTTTGTCGCTGGGCCCCTCGGGCAGCGAGGCGATGGCGCTGACCGCCGATCGGCTCGGCGAACTCGCGCGCCGCCTGCAGCCCGGCCGCACCCCGCGCAGCGACCGGCCGCGCCGCCATGCCAATGGCGCCGCGGCGACAGCGCCCGGCACTGCAGCGCCGGCAAAGACCGCCGCCGCCGCGCGTGGGACGCCGACGAAGAAAGCGCGTGCCGCGCCGGTGAAGGCGGCGACGAAACGCGCCGCGAAGAAGGCCGCGGCGGCCAAGGGCAAGGCGACGCGCCGGCGCTGAAAGCGCTAGCGTCCGCCGGTCACGTCGATCACCGCGCCGGTCGTGTAGCTGGCCGCCTCCGACATCAGCCAGGCGATTGCCTGCGCGACCTCGTCGGCGCTGCCGGCGCGCTGCATCGGCACCAGCGGCGCCATCTGCCGGGCACGGTCGGGCGCACCGCCGGAGGCATGGATCTCGGTCTCGATGATGCCGGGGCGCACCGCGTTGACGCGGATGCCTTCGCTCGCGACCTCCTTCGCCAGGCCGAGCGTGAACACGTCGATCGCCCCTTTCGCGGCCGCGTAGTCGACGTACTGGCCGGGCGCGCCGATGCGCGCCGCGGCCGACGACAGGTTCACGATGCTGCCCCCAGCGCCACCGTAGCGCGTCGACATGCGCCGCACCGCCTCGCGCGCGCAGGCGAAGCTGCCGAACACGTTGATCGCGAACATGCGCTGCCAGCGCGCGCCGCTCATTTCATCGATGCGCGCCTGCACGTCGACGACACCGGCGTTGTTGACCAGCGCACCCAGCGGCGGCAACTGCGCGTCGATGGTCGCGAACATCGCGCGCACCTGCGCCTCGTCGGCGACGTCGGCCTGTACCGCGAGCGCGGTGCCGCCATCGTCGCGGATGCGTTCGACCAGGCGCTGCGCCGGCGCCTGCCCGTGGGCGTAGTTGACCGCGACGGCCCAACCGCCCTGCGCGCACAACCACGCGGTCGCGGCGCCGATGCCGCGGCTGCCGCCGGTGACGAGCACCGTGCGTTGCGCGCTGGCGGAGGTCGGTGTGCTCATGGCGCGCTCCTCGGTTCGGGTTCAGTCGTCTTCGCCGCTGGCGCCGGCGTCGCCGCGGCCGGGTTCCTTGGCCTTCTTGTCGAGCGCCGGCTTCAGCGCGGCGAGGTCATTGATGAAGGTGTCGGTCGCGATCGGCCGGGCCAGGCGCAGCGCCGGCGGGAACAGGTGGTTCATGTAGAGCTCGTCGCCGTACTGGTCGGTGCGCTGCGCGTTGAACCACAGGGTCAGCGCGAGGCCGACGACGGCGCAGGTCGCCGCCACCCACTTCAGCAGCCGGTAGCGCGCCGGCTCGACCGCAAGCAGATGGAAGTACAGCGCCGCGGCCGCGACCGCGATCTCGCCGACGAATGCGAAGTCGGTCAGCCACGGCCACGAGAACACGAACCCGAGCAGCGCCGGCAGCGCGTTGACGATCATCAGCCCGATGCTGGCGTAAAGGAACACCCGCACATGCCAGCCGAAGCGCGCCTGGTGCGCGAAGGTCTTCGACAACAGGGCCCACGCGCCGCACCAGACCGCGGCACCGACGAACACCGCCAGCAGGCTGGCGCCGGCACTGCGCGCGAAGGCGTCCGGGTCGGTGTTGAGGTAGCTGTTGAACAGCGCGCCGCCGATCAGCGCCAGCGCCGCGGCGACGATCGGCACCATGCGCCGTGCCAGCGGCTGGGCCGGCAGCAACCCGACTTCAGGGGCGACGGCATGACCCGGCAGGCGCAGCCGCAGCCGCGTGCGGCCGACGTTCAGCTCGATCGGCTCGTCGCCGCCGGGCAAGGGCGTTTGCTCGCCGGCGCGTAGCCGCCGGCGACCCATCAGCACGCCATTGCGCGTCTCGGCCACCGCGAGCGCGAGGCCGGCGCCGTCGTCGGCGATGACGAAATGGTGTGCGGCGACATGCGGATCGCTGAGCACGACATCGTTGTCGAGCGCGCGGCCGATGCGCAGCGGCCAGTGCGCGACCGGGATCGCCTGGCGCACCTGGCCGTCGCGGTCGAGGATTTCGATCAGTGCTGGGCCGCCCATCCGTAGGCCTCGAGGTAGTGCTTCGCGAGCTTCTGCGCGTTCGCGAAGCTCAGGCCCTGCGCATCGAAGCGGCCCTGCACGCCGGCCTGCTTCTGGTCGAGCGTGGCGACCAGCACCGACAGGTCATAGACCTCGGGCAGCTTCTTGTACGCGCGCAGGCAGACGACGGCGCGCAGCGGCAGGCCGCCGCGGTCGACGTAGTCTTCATGGCACTGCGGCTTGGTCTGGTGCTCGGCGCGCAGCCGGGTGAAATCTTCGTTGCGAAAGCTCGCGCTGTAGCGCGCCGCGAAGCGCAGCGTGCCCAGGCGCGAACCGTCGTAGCTCTCGTGGCGCACGCTGATCGAGCCGGTGGTGTAGTCGCCGACGAAGATGCGCGTGTCCATCACGCAGTTGGAGCGTTCGACATCGAGCCCGCCGGTGCGCGACGGCTCGCTGCTGCCCCAGCAGCGCATGAACTCGTCGCTCGGCACCGGCACGCGGTAGCGTGGATGGGTCGCCGTCTTCCAGCCCTGCTTGATGAAGCGCTCGGTCAGCACCGCCTGGTGCACCATCAGCTGGTCGGTGACGATGCCGTAGGCCGCGGTCTTGATCGGCGAGGCGTCGTGGCCGCGCGCCAGCAGCGCCATCGCGAAGCTTGCAGGCACCAGGAAGCTGACCTGCTCGCCGTCGACACGGCGCGCGACGTTGATGCCGATCACATGGCCCTGCTGGTCGAGCGCCGGGCCGCCGCTCATGCCGCCGCTGAGCGCGCCGCCGAAGAAGATCTGCGGATAGAAGCTGCGCCGCACCAGGCCGTTGTAGGTGCCTTCGGTGACCGCGAAACCGACATCGAGCGGGTTGCCGAGCGAGTAGATGCGTTCGCCCTGCGCGAGCGGCTGCGCCTCGGTGCGAAACGCGAGCGCATCGAAGCTGCGGCCCGGTGCCGGCGCCACGCCCGACGCCGCACCGGCGACCGCGCCGGCCGCCGCCGCGACCGCGACCGCATCACCGGCGCGCAGCAGCGCCAGGTCGTGCAGCACGTCGAGCTGCAGGATCTGCAGCGGCGCTTCGCGGCCATCGGCGGTGACATAGACGAGGTCGTGCCGCTCGGGCTTCAGCGCGGCCTCGGCGACGACGTGGAAGTTGGTGATGATGTGGCCGTCGGGCGAGACGAAGAAGCCCGAGCCGACCGAGGTCTGGCTCGCGCGGCCCTTCAGCACCGTGCGGATCTGCACCAGCTGAGAACGCGCCTGCTCGTAGACCTTGCGCGCCGACAGCGACACCGGCGGCAAGGCCGGCGCCGATGCCGCTTCGGCCGGCGTGGCGACGCCGTCCGGCGGCACGCCTGTCGCCGGCCCGGCCTGGGCCCATGCACCGGCCGCGGCAGCGAGCGACCCGACGAGCACGAGACTGAACAGCGCGGCACGCCGCGCGCGATGCGAAATCATTGAAATTCATTCTAGGGTCTTGCCAGTCGCAATCACGCTTGCGCGGTGTTTCCCCGCTGTCGCCGGGTGGCATCGGCGGCTAGATTTGTCGGCAACCCCCACGGAGCTTTCGCCCATGCAACGCCGCAGTCTCGTTCTCGCCGCCACCGCACTGATCGGCGCGCCCGCCTTGGTCGCATCGGGGCCGTCGCGGGCGCAGGCGCTCGAGAAGCCCAAGCTCACGATCGCGGTCGGCGGCAAGAACCTGCTGTACTACCTGCCGCTGACGATCGCCGAGAGCCTGGGCTACTTCAAGCACGAAGGGCTGGAGCCGACGATCGCCGATTTCGCCGGCGGCTCGCGGGCGCTGCAGGCGATGATCGGCGGGAGCGCCGACGTGGTCTCGGGTGCGTTCGAGCACACGATCAACATGCAGGTCAAGGGCCAGCGCCTGCGCGCCTTCGCACTGCAGGGACGCGCGCCGCAGATCGTGCTCGGCGTGAACCCCAAGACGATGCCCAACTTCAAGAGCGTCGCCGAGCTCAAGGGCAAGAAACTCGGCGTCACCGCGCCGGGTTCGTCGACCAACGTGCTCGCGAACTTCGTGCTCGGCCGGGCCGGGCTGAAGCCGGGCGATGTGTCCATCATCGGCGTCGGTGCCGGCAGCGGCGCGGTCGCGGCGATGCGCTCGGGCCAGATCGATGCGATCAGCAACCTCGACCCGGTGATCACCTTGCTCGTGCGTTCGGGCGACCTGAAGGTCGTCTCCGACACGCGCGTCGTCAGCGAGGCCGACCGGATCTTCGGCGGGCCGATGCCGGCCGGCTGCCTGTATGCACCGCAGAGCTTCCTCGACAAGAACCCCGCGACCGCGCAGGCGCTGGCCAACGCGATCGTGCGCGCCGACAAGTGGATCCAGAACGCCGGCGCCGGCGACATCATCAAGGCGGTGCCCGAGAGCTACCTGCTCGGCGACCGCGCCGTGTATGTCGATGCGTTTCTCGCGGCCAAGGGGGCGCTGTCGGCCGACGGCATGTGCCCCGAGGGCGGGCCCGAGACCGCGCGCCGCGCGCTCGCCAGCATCGACCCGGAGATCGCCGCCGCGAAGATCGACCTCGGCGCGATCGTCACCAACGAATTCGTGAAGCGCGCGAACGCGAAGTATCCGAAGGGCTGAAGGTGTGAGGAGGTCGCGCGACTGACGGTGCGTTGCGCGCGGGCTTCAGTAGAACAGCTGTTCGAGGTCCACCGTCGAGCGCCGGCCGAGCGCCGCATGGTGCGCCTGCAACCACGCATGCGCGCGATTCCGGCCGAGTTCGGCGAGCATCCCGAAGAAGCCGAGGTGGGCCGCGAGCTTGGTCTCGGCGGAGAGCTCGGCGATCACGTCTTCGGCCTCGATCACATGGAAGTTCGCCTGCACCGCGCGCCGCTCGAGCGGGCCCATCAGCCAGCGCGCGCGGCCGACGCGCTCGCGCACGTGCGCAAACATGCGCATCTCGCGCAGAAAGGTCGCGTTGAACGCGATCTCGAGCACGCGCGTGTGGATGTCATGCGCGGTGCTCGGCGTCTCGACGTGCTTCAGCGGGGTCAGCAGCACCAGCAGGATGTCGCTCGCATCGCAGTCGTAGAACAGCGGGAACACGGCAGGGTTCGCGCAATAGCCGCCGTCCCAGTAGGGCTCGCCGTCGATCTCGATCGCGCGGTGCATCGTCGGCAGGCAGGCCGAGGCGAGCAGCGCATCGGCCGAGACCTCGGTCTCGCGGAACAGCCGCAGCTTGCCCGAGTTGGCATGGGTCGCGGCCACGAACAGGCGCACCGGGCTGCGCGCGCGCAGGCGCTCGAAATCGATCTGCGCAGTGACGATGTCGCGCAGCGGGTTCAGATCGAACGGGTTGATCTGGGTCGGCGCGAAGTAGTGCGCCCACTGCAGCATCATCCGCGCCATCGGCGCGAGCCGCACGGTCTTGCCATCGCTCGATGCCACCGTCAGCTCGGCCGGCATGCTCGCGGCGACCGCGGTCCAGAAGTCGCGCAGTGCCTTGCGCGCACCGTCGCGGCCGCCCTCGAGGAGGCCGTGTGCCAGCACGACGGCATTCATCGCGCCTGCGCTCGTGCCGCTGATGCCGTCGAAGCGCAGGCGGCCATCCTCGAGCAAGGCGTCGAGCACGCCCCAGGTGAACGCGCCATGCGCGCCGCCGCCCTGCAACGCGAGGTTGATGGTGCGGGGTGCGGACTTGTTGAAGAACATGGGCATCGGGTGCGTCGTCGCGGAGTGTCGACCGCGCGCACCTTACACGAGCGCGTGAACGCCGCCGAGCCGACGCCCAATCGCCACCGGCCCTACACTCGTCCGCCGTTTCGAGGAGCCGATTTGTCGCAACGCCCTGTCACCGAATCGCCGCCGGCGCTGCAGTTGCGCGGCGTCGCCTGCACCTTCGTCGCGAAAGACGACCCGGGCCAGCGCTACACCGCGGTGCGCGATGTCGCGTTGACGGTCGGCGCCGGTGAATTCGTCTCGGTCGTCGGGCCGACCGGCTGCGGCAAGAGCACCTTGCTGAACGTCGCGGCCGGGCTGCTCGCGCCGAGCACCGGCACGGTCGATGTGTTCGGGCAGGCGCTGGCGGGCATCAACACGCGTGCCGGCTACATGTTCCAGGCCGAGAGCCTGATGCCGTGGCGCACCGCGCGGCAGAACGTGATGGCCGGGCTCGAGTTTCGCGGCGCAACGGATGCGGGCACGCAGGCCGACGAGTGGCTCAGGCGGGTCGGCCTCGGCGGCTTCGGCGACCGCTACCCGCACCAGCTCTCGGGCGGCATGCGCAAGCGCGTCAGCCTGGCGCAGACGCTGGTGCTCGACCCCGACATCATCCTGATGGACGAGCCGTTCTCGGCGCTCGACATCCAGACCCGCCAGCTGATGGAGAACGAAGTGCTCGACCTGTGGGCGCAGAAGAAGAAGGCGGTGCTGTTCATCACCCACGATCTGGACGAGGCGATCGCGATGAGCGACCGCGTCGTGTGCCTGTCGGCCGGGCCGGGCGCGCACCCGATCGGCGAGTTCGCGATCGATCTGGCGCGGCCGCGCGACGTCGCCGAGGTGCGCGCGACACCCCGCTTCGTCGAGCTGCACCAGGCGATCTGGAGCGTGCTGCGCGACGAGGTGCTCAAGGGCTACCAGCAGCAGCTGGCTGCGTGAGAGATCATCCAGTGAGCACCGCGCGCACGATGTGGCAATCGATCAAGCCCAGCCATCGCAACCTGCGGGTCTGGCAACTCGGTCTGCTCGCGGTGATCTTCGTGCTCTGGCACGTGATCACCAAGCCCGGTCTGATCCCGCCGATCGTGTTCGAGAACGACCAGCAGGCGGCGTTCTTCTTCGGCGAGCCGCTGAAGGTCTTCGGCCGCATCTGGGCCTGGTTCTTCACGCAAGCCGACATCTACCAGCACCTGTGGGTCACCTTGCTCGAGACCGTGCTGGCGTTCGGCATCGGCACCGCGCTCGGCCTCGGCCTCGGCCTGTGGCTCGCGCTGAGCCCGCTGGCCGCGGCGATCGCCGACCCGTACATCAAGGCTGCGAACAGCATGCCGCGCGTGATCCTCGCGCCGATCTTCGCGGTGTGGTTCGGCCTGGGCATTGCGAGCAAGGTCGCGCTCGGCGTCACGCTGGTGTTCTTCATCGTCTTCTTCAACGTCTACCAGGGCGTGAAGGAAGTGAGCCCGGTCGTGCTCGCGAACGCACGCATGCTCGGTGCGTCGCACCGACAGCTGCTGCGGCACGTGTACCTGCCGAGCGCGACGAGCTGGGTGTTCAGCTCGCTGCATACCAGCGTCGGGCTGGCGTTCGTCGGTGCGGTCGTCGGCGAATACCTGGGCTCGTCGCGCGGCGTCGGCTACCTGATCCTGCAGGCTGAAGGCGCGTTCGACATCAACACCGTGATGGCCGGCATTCTGGTGTTGACGGTGTTCGCGCTCGGGCTCGATGCGATCGTCGGCCGGCTCGAGCGGCGGCTGATGAAATGGCAGCCGAAAAGCGGCGAAACCGAGAAGCTCTGAGCGGCGCGAACCACCACGCCCAGGGTGTTCAGCGCGCCGCGACCGGCGCAGAATGTCTGGCCACGCCACTGGAGACAAGCATGCTGACACACGCATCCGTCACGACGATGCTGCCGGTCAAGGATCTGGCCCGCGCGCGCCGCTTCTACGAAGACAGCCTGGGGCTGACGCCGATCGGACTGAAGCCCGATGGCAAGTTTGTCTACGACTGCTCGGGCGCGACCCTGGCGCTGTTCCCGAAAGAGGGCGGCACCAAGGCCGACCACACCGCGATCAGCTTCCGCGTGCCCGACATCGCGGCCAGCATCGCCGAGCTGAAGCGCCATGGCGTGGTCTTCGAGGACTACGACTTCCCGGGGTTGAAGACCGTCGAACACGTCTGTGTGCTCGGTGCCGAGAAGGCGGCCTGGTTCCTCGATACAGAGGGCAACATCCTGTGCCTGCACGAGGACCTGACCTGAGCGATGGACGCGACACCCGCGAGAGACTCCAGGCCGATGCTGCGGCCCGACATCGCCATCGAAGGCTTCCATGAGCGCCAGCTCGGCACCTTGCCCGACCGCTTCGGCGTGCGCGTGACCTCGCTCGACGAAGGCCGCATGGCGATGCAGATCGAGATCGCGCCGTGGATGATGGCGCCGAACGGCTTTCTGCATGCCGCCAGCGTGATCCTGCTGGCCGACACCTGTGCCGGCTATGCGACGGTCGCGCATCTGCCCGAGGGCGCGAAGGGCTTCACGACGGTCGAGCTGAAGAGCAATTTTCTCGGCACCGCGAAGAGCGGCGTGCTGCGCACCGAAGCGCTGGCCGAGCACCTCGGCCGAACCACGCAGGTCTGGTCGGCGGCGGTGTTCAATGCGCAGGACCGCAAGATCGCGCTGTTCCGCTGCACGCAGATGATCCTGTGGTGACGCCACGAAAAAAAGCCCACCCGGGTGAACGGGTGGGCTTGGAAGTCCTTCGGAAAGGACGTCGTTGGGACTGATACCGGTTCTGCGCCCTGTTCGGTGTGGTGTTCTTCGCCGGGCCTCTTTGAACCTTGCTTCGCGATCTCGGTAAAGATCCGTGTGACAGCAATGTGGCCAACTCTAGGGGACGCCTGCTGCGCGGGGCATCCCACGTTTGAGGGAAGCAACCAAAAAGCGACAGGTCGCGGCGCCCCGCAGCCAGCGCGTCACATGGCGTCACGAATTTCTCGCCTCGCCGTCGCCGCGCGACAATGCGCCATGCCTGTTTCGCACCGCCGCACTCCTCCCGCGCCGCCGCGCCGTGGCGAAGGCCGCCCTGCTGCCGCGGCGCGCGCGCCGGCGGCCAAGCCGCTCAGTGATCGCGAACGCGATGAGCTGCAAGACCTGCTCGACACCGTGCCCGCGCCGCTCGAGCCGCTCGACGTCAGCATGCTCGACGGCTTTCTGTGCGGCGTGCTGCTGCAGCCGCGCCACGTGCCGGTCGTGCGCTGGTTGCCGCATGTCACCGATGCCGACGGCCGCGCGCTGCCGGCGCGCTTCGATGCGACGCGGCTGCATGCGCTCGCGCTGCGCCGCCACGCCGAGCTCGATGCCGCGATCGGCCGGCGCCAGTGGTTCGACCCCTGGGTGTTCGAGCTGTCCGACGACGACGCGGTGCCCGAGCCCGATCTCGACGACGACGTGGACGACGGCGACGATGGCGGCGCGCCCGCCGGGATCGATGCGGTCTACCCCTGGGTCGCCGGCTTCGCGACCGCGCTCGAGCTGTTCCCCGACCTGATGGCACTCGATCCGAACGCGCTGACCGAGCCGCTGGCACTGGTTTATCGCCACCTGGCGCCCGACGATCTCGAGGACGCCGACGCCTTGCTGGCCGAGATCGATTCGCTCGAGCCGCCTGAGGATCTGGCCGACGCGGTCGAAGGCCTGGTGCGCGCGACCTTGCTGCTCGCCGATGTCAGCCGCCCGGTCGCGGCGCCGGCCGCAGCGCCACGGCGGCGCGGCCCGTCAGATCGCTGACGGGTCGACGTCGACCGCCCAGCGCAGGATGCGCTCCGGCGCCGCACGGCCGGCGTGGCCGCGCCGCAGTTCGTGCAGTGCCGGCAGCCAGCGCGCCAGAAAGCGCTGCAGCGCGCCGCGCGACGCCGATTCGACCAGCATCTGCATGCGCTCGACATCCGCGACCCGCGCGACGCCGAGCGGCACCGGCGGATAGACCATCACCTGGTCGGCGTCGGGCAGCGTCTGCGCGAGCGCGGCGGCGGCCTGCAGGAAGCCGCGCGCCGCATCGACGCTGCGGGCATCGGCGCGCAGGATCGCGAGATGCGCATACGGCGGCAGGCCGGCCATCTCGCGTTCCTTCAGCTGGCTGGCCGCGAACGCATCGAAATCGTGGCGGCGCAGCGCGCCGTACAGCGCATGCTGCGGATGCCAGGTCTGCACCCACATCTCGCTGGCCTCGGCGTGCGCGGCTTCGCGCCCGGCGCGCCCGCCGGCCTGCATCAGCAGCGCGAACAGCCGCTCCGGCGCGCGGAAGTCACTGCTGAACAGCGCGCCGTCGGGGTTGACCGCCGCGACCAGCGTGATGCGCCGGAAGTCGTGCCCCTTGGTCACCATCTGCGTGCCCACCAGCACGTCGACCTCGCCGGCATGCACCGCGCCGAGCTGAGCTTCGAGCGCGCCCTTCAGGCGCGTGCTGTCGGCATCGATGCGGGCGATGCGCGCTGGCGTGTCGTCGGGGCCGCGCAGCAGCTGCGCGAGCTGCTCTTCGAGGCGCTCGGTGCCGCGGCCGATCGGTGCGATGTCGAGATTGCCGCAGTCGGGGCAGGCGCGCGGCACGCGCTCGCTCAGCCCGCAGTGGTGGCAGCGCAAGGTGCGGTCGAGCTTGTGGAACACCCGCCACGCGCTGCAGTGCGGGCAGCCGCTCTTCCAGCCGCAGTCGGCGCAGTGCAGCACCGGCGCATAGCCGCGCCGGTTCAGGAACACCAGGCTCTGCTCGCCGCGTGCGATGCGCGCCTGCAGTGCTGCGACCAGCGGCGGCGACAGCGCGGTCTGCGCGCCGCGCGATTTCGGCTGCTGGTTCATGTCGACCAGGCGCACCCGCGGCAGCGCGCCGCCGCCGATCCGCGCGGCCAGGGTGACGCGCGCATAGCGGCCCTCGTTGGCGCGCTGCCAGCTTTCGAGCGACGGCGTCGCCGAGCCGAGGACGACGACGGCGCGCTCGAGCCGGCCGCGGTACACCGCGAGGTCGCGCGCCGAGTAGCGCGCGCCTTCCTGCTGCTTGTACGACGGGTCGTGCTCCTCGTCGACGACGATCAGCCCGAGCCGCGGCATCGACGCGAAGATCGCCAGCCGCGTGCCCAGCACCAGGTCGGCCAGGCCGAGATGCGCCGCGAGCCAGCTGCGCAGGCGCTGCGCCGGCGTCAGCGCGCTGTGCAGCGAGACGATGTGGTGGCCGCCGAAGCGCTCGGCGAAGCGCGCCTCGAGCTGTGGCGTCAGGTTGATCTCGGGCACCAGCACCAGCGCCTGCCGGCCGGCCGCGAGCGCCTGGGCCGCCGCGCCGAGGTAGACCTCGGTCTTGCCGCTGCCGGTGACGCCGTGCAACAGCAGGGCGCCCGGCGTCTCGCGGTCGGCCAACGCGGCGATCTGCGCCAGCGCATCGCGCTGCGCCTCGGTCAGCGCCGGCGCGGCGCGGCCGCCCGCGCCTGATTCGGCCGGCGCGTGCGGTACGGCCGTCCGGGCGAGCGCCTTGTGCAGCTTCTTGACGCGGTTCGCGAGTTGGGCGTCGTCGAGCTTGCGCAACTCGGGCGGCAAGACCGAGAGCGCGATCTCGCCGGTGCTGCGCTGGTAGTAGGCCGCGGTGAAGTCGACCAGCGCACGCCATGCCGCGCCCAGCGGCGGCAGCGCCTCGAGGGCGGCGGTGACCGGCCGGAGCTCGATGCCGGGCGCGGGAGGGGAGCTGTCCCACACGATGCCGGGCGTTTGGCGTCGGCCGAATGGCACATGGACCATGGTTCCCGGCGCAAGTGGGCACTCGCTGAGATAGTCCAGAGGCGCTGCCAGGCCGGTGTGCTGGGGCGCATCGACGGCGACCTTGACGCTGTACGGCGGATCGGGTCGTTGCAGCGTCGAGTTACCGTCGACAGCTAGAGATTCACTCACCTTCCTGGCCTAACGCTTTGATTTGTAATGCTTTATGAAGCTTTCCACTTCTGCTGTGGATAACTTTGTGGGCAACGAGGCGCGGAATGCCTCCAAACGCTTGCTGTGCCTTGCGTCCGAAGAGATTGCCCGCTTTGGAAGCAATCTGACACATTCAATGAAATCAATGACTTAGCGCTGATTGGTGGAACCACCATGCTGCTTCGCAACGACAGCGTCGACGCCGCACCGGAATGCCCGAATTTGGGGATAAGTCAAGCCCTGAGTGCTCACTTACCCGCAAATAAAAAGGCTGCGCCGGTGGTCTCTGTGCGGCGTCAGCGCCCGACACGCTGCCGGCGCGAAACCTCGTGGACCGCGTCGACAAGCACCGACACGCTCTCGGGCGGCGTGTGCTGGCTGATCCCATGGCCGAGATTGAACACATGGCCGCCCAGTTGCCCGGTCGCATCGACCTGGGGGCCGAAGCTTTCAAGCGTCCGCGCGACTTCGACGCGAATCTGTTCCGGCGTCGCGAACAGCACATTCGGGTCGAGATTGCCCTGCAGCGCGACCCGGTCGCCGACGCGTGCGCGGGCGGCGGCGAGATTCACTGTCCAGTCGAGCCCGACGACATCGGCGCCGCTGGCCGCGATCTCGTCGAGCCACGGGCCGCCGCCCTTCGTGAAGACGATGTGCGGGATGCGCCGCCCATCGCGCTCGCGTTCGAGCTGGCGCAGCACGCGCCGCGTGTAGGCCAGGCTGAAGTCCTGGAACGCGCCGTCGGCGAGCACGCCGCCCCAGCTGTCGAAGATCATCACCGCCTGCGCACCGGCCTCGATCTGCGCATTCAGGTACTGCGCGACCGCGTCGGCATTGACCTCGAGCACGCGGTGCATCAGGTCGGGGCGGCGATACAGCATCGTCTTGACGAGCCGATAGTCGCTGGAGCCGGCGCCTTCGACCATGTAGCAGGCCAAGGTCCAAGGGCTGCCCGAAAAGCCGATCAGCGGCACGCGGCCGCCGAGCGCCTTGCGGATCGAGGCGACCGCGTCGAACACATAGCGCAGCTTCGCCATGTCGGGCACCTCGAGCCGCGCCACCGCGGCTTCGTCGCGCAGCGGGTGCGCGAAGCGCGGGCCCTCGCCGTCGGCGAAGCTCAGGCCCAGGCCCATCGCATCGGGCACGGTCAGGATGTCGCTGAAGAGGATCGCGGCGTCGAGCGCATAGCGGTCGATGGGCTGCAGGGTGACTTCGGTGGCGAAGTCGGGGTTGGTGGCCAGGCCCATGAAGCTGCCGGCCTTCGCGCGCGTCGCGCGGTACTCGGGCAGGTAGCGCCCGGCCTGGCGCATCAGCCAGACCGGCGTGTGATCGGTCGGCTGGCGCAGGCAGGCGCGCAGGAAGTTGTCATTGAGAAGCGGAGCGTGCATCGCGCGATTGTCGCAATAATGACCGGCGCCAACGGAGGAGACCGCATGCTCGCGAACGACATCCTGCACACCATCGGCAACACGCCGCACATCCGCATCAACCGGCTGTTCGGCAAGTCGCACAGCGTCTACATCAAGAGCGAGCGCTCCAACCCCGGCGGCTCGATCAAGGACCGGATCGCGCTGTCGATGGTCGAGGCGGCCGAGGCCTCGGGCGCATTGCGGCCGGGCGGCACGATCATCGAGCCGACCTCGGGCAACACCGGCGTCGGCCTCGCGATGGTGGCCGCGGTGAAGGGCTACCAGCTGATCCTGGTGATGCCCGACAGCATGAGTGTCGAGCGGCGCCGGCTGATGCTCGCGTACGGCGCGCGCTTCGAGCTGACGCCGCGCGAGAAGGGCATGAACGGCTCGATCGCGCGCGCCACCGAGCTGCTCGCGGCGACGCCCGGCGGCTGGATGCCGCAGCAGTTCGAGAACCCCGCCAACATCGACATCCACGTGCGCACGACGGCGCGCGAGATCGTCGCCGACTTTCCGAGCGGCGTCGATGCGCTGATCACCGGCGTCGGCACCGGCGGCCACCTGAGCGGTTGCGCGCAGGTGCTGAAGGCGGCGTGGCCGAAGCTGAAGGTGTTCGCGGTCGAGCCGGCGGCGTCGCCGGTGATCAGCGGCGGCAAGCCCAGCCCGCACCCGATCCAGGGCATCGGCGCCGGCTTCATCCCGAAGAACCTGCTCACCGAGCTGCTCGACGGCACCATCCAGGTCGAGGCCGAGGCTGCGCGCGAGATGGCGCGCCGCGCCGCGCGCGAAGAGGGCATGCTGGTGGGCATCTCGTCGGGTGCGACCCTGGCGGCGATCGCGCAGAAGCTGCCGAGCCTGCCGGCCGGCGCCACCGTGCTCGGCTTCAACTACGACACCGGCGAGCGCTACCTGTCGATCGAGGGTTTCCTGCCCGCCGAATGAGATGGTCAGCGCAGGTCAGCGCATGCCGATGCTGATCGCGAGAGCGAGCCGGCTGTCGGGCGTCGCGCCCCGTTGGTCGGGATCGTCCGCGTCGCGTGGGGCGCCCGACGCGGCGTTCACATTCGCGCCGTTGGCGCGTTGAGCGGCGGCAGCGCCTGCCCGTCGAGCCAGGCCTGCACCAGCGCGCCGGAATCGCGCAACTGCGCCGCTTGCCACACCAGCTCGGGCGGCGCCACCCGCGTGCCGGGCGCACTCTGCGCGAGCCGGGCGAGCAGCTCGACGACGAAGTGCGCGACCTTGCGCGCGCGCACCGGCTGGTTGGGCGTGGCCACCATCAGGCGCAGCTGCGCCAGCACGCCGTCGGCGACGCGTTGCAGCCATTGCGCGGCGCGGGCGTCGGCCGGCGCCTGGGCCGGGCGCACGAACACGAGATGCTCGAACCCGAGCGCAGCGACGGCCTGCTCATCGAGGTTCGCGAGGCCCGCCTTCAGCGCCTCCGGCAGATGGGCGGGCGCGTGCGGCAACACCACCACCAGCTGACGCACACCGCGCGCATGGAGCCAGCGCGCGAGGCCGGCGAGCTCGTGCGGCGCCGGCCGCAGGAACGCCAGCTCGCGGCCGTTGGCGTGGCGCGCGCGGTCGAACACGATCACCGCGGCCTCGGCGATCGGTGCGGCGGGGTGCCCGGTGCGCGCGTCATCGGGCGCGCCGACGACCACCGTCTCGAGGCCCTGCATCGCGACCTCGAGGCGGCGCGTGACCAGCACCCACACCGGTGCGAAGCGGCGGATGGCCAGCAGCTGCTCGAGCACCGCCGAACCGAGCGCGCCGCCACCGCCGGCGACCAGCGCGCCGACGGCCGCACGGCGCGCGTCGCGACCGGAGGCGGCCGGCGCATGGCCGGCGCGCAAGGCGGGTTCCAGCAGGCTCATGCGCGCACTGTAGCGAGATGTTGCGCCGGCGCTGCGCGGGCGGCGCGAATTGAATCGGGCGCGCGCGGCCCCAACTCCGACTCGCGCGGTAGCATGGCTGCGCCATCCTTCGGAGGAACCACCCATGACCCGTGTTGTCGGCCCGTCCCGCTTGTCATCGTCTCTTTCATTCGCGCCGCTCGCGCGCATCCGCGCCGCCGGCCTGGCGCTGCTCGCGGCCGTCGCGCTGTCGGGCTGCGGCTACAACAACTTCCAGACGCTGGACGAGCAGGTCAAGGGCGCATGGGCCGAGGTGCTGAACCAGTACCAGCGCCGCTCCGACCTGATTCCGAACATCGTCGCGACCGTCAAGGGCGAAGCCAATTTCGAGCAGGAGACCCTGACCAAGGTGATCGAGGCGCGCTCCAAGGCGACCAGCATCCAGGCCACGCCCGAGCTGGTCAACAACCCCGAGGCCTTCGAGCGCTTCCAGAAGGCGCAGGGCGAGCTGACCGGCGCGTTGAGCCGGCTGATGGTGGTTGCCGAGCAATACCCGCAACTCAAGGCGAACCAGGCCTTCCAGGACCTGCGCGTGACGCTCGAAGGCACCGAGAACCGCATCACCGTGGCGCGCAACCGCTACATCAAGACGGTGGCCGAATACAACGTGCTCGCGCGCAGCTTCCCGAGCAACCTGACCGCGATGGTTTTTGGCTACAAGGTCAAGCCGAGCTTCACGGTGCAGAACGAAGCGCAGATCTCGGTGCCGCCGAGCGTCAGCTTCGACAGGCCGGCGTCGGCCAAGTGACCGGGGCCTGAACCCCGATCCGCCCCGTTGCCGATGCGTCGCCTGTTCGCGCTCGTCGCCGCCGTGCTGCTGTGGGCCGGCGCCGCGCATGCGCAGGACACGCTGCCGGTGCCGCCGCTGACCGGCCGCGTCGTCGACCAGACCGCGACGCTGACGCCGGCGCAAGCCCAGGCGCTGACCGACAAGCTCGCCGCGATCGAAACGCGGCGCGGCACGCAGCTGGTCGTGCTGATCGTTCCGAGCACGCAGCCCGAAGACATCGCGACCTACGGCCAGCGTGTCGCCGACAGCTGGAAGGTCGGCCGTCGCGATGTCGGCGACGGCATCGTGATCGTCGTCGCGAAGAACGACCGGCGCATCAACATCGAGGTCGCGAAGGCGCTCGAGGGCGCGGTGCCCGATGTGCTGGCCGGCCGCATCATCAACGACCAGATCAAGCCGGCGTTCCGCGCCAATGACTACGCCGGCGGCCTGAACGCCGCGATCGACCGGCTCGACAAGGCGATCGGCGGCGAGGGCCTGCCGGCGCCGAGCCGCGGTGCGAACCGCGACGCAAACCGGAGTGCTTCGGGCTTCGACCTGCAGGACCTGGCGATCTTCCTGTTCGTCGGCGTGCCGATCGTCGGCTCGGTGCTGAGCGCCATCTTCGGCCGCAAGCTCGGCGCACTGCTGACCGGCGGCGCGGTCGGCGGCATCGGCTTCTGGCTCACCGCGAGCCTGCTGGTCGCGGGCGGCGCGGCGCTGGTCGCGCTGTTCCTGGTCGGCGTGATGGGGATGGGCGGCATGGGCTCGGGCCGGCTCGGCCGTTCCGGCGGGCCGATCATCTGGGGTGGCGGTGGGGGCGGCGGCTTCGGCGGCGGCGGTCGTGGCGGTGGCGGCTTCAGCTCCGGCGGCGGCGGTGATTTCGGCGGCGGCGGCGCGTCGGGGAGTTGGTGATGGCGAATCGTCTGCTGCGCCTGCTCAAGCATCGACGCCTCGACGAGACCGATGCCAGGCGCCTGCTCGGCGATGGCGCACTCGAGCGCATCGAGGCGCGTGTCGCCGCCAGCGAGCGGCATCACACCGGCGAGATCCGGGTCTGCGTCGAGGCGGGCCTGCCGCTGAGCTATCTGCGGCGCGATGCGCCGGTGCGCGAGCGCGCGGTGATGATGTTCGGCAAGCTGCGCGTCTGGGACACCGAGGACAACAACGGCGTGCTGATCTACCTGCTGCTCGCCGAGCACGCGATCGAGATCGTCGCCGACCGCGGCCTTGCGCGCCATGTCGATGCGGCGCAGTGGCAGCGCATCGCCGCGACGATGAGCGCGGCGTTCAAGGCCGGCCAGTTCGAGGCCGGGCTGAACCAGGCGGTCGACGCGGTCGATGCGCTGCTCGTCGCGCACTTCGCGCTCACGCCGGGCCAAGCCAATCCGAACGAGTTGCCGGACGCGCCGTACCTGCGGTGAGGTGAGTCTGGGATTCGGCGTGCGAGCGACGGTTCTCGGGCAAGAAGCGTGTCTTGACCTCAATGGATGCCTGCATGAGCCTTGCAAGGCTCCCGTGAACCACGCGTTCAAATGTTTGCAGGCCCGCCTGCACGACGGTGAACAGATCTACCGCAGATTGATCGCAACGATGCTGTGGCTGCCCTTGATGTACAGCACGCCGTTCGCCGACAGCGCCAACGATCCAGACGCCGCATAGGTCCAGACAGGAAGATGCGAACTCCGATCAATCGCGAAGGTGTTGGCGTCTGTGCTCACGAACACCAGATTGTTGGTCACCAGCACGTCGCTGACGAACTGGCTGTTGCCAGCTGGAGGCGTCCAGGTCCACAGCTTGGAGCCATCTGTCTCGTCGTAGACCTCCAGTGCAAGCGGTGAACTGTTGGAGGCAAACAAGGCGCCGCCTG
>Ga0207691_10001289_pt1 | contig 24995 bp, 19 predicted proteins | sample KBSM13metaG_FD_184327 | JGI IMG/M metagenome (GOLD analysis project Ga0207691, IMG submission 184327) | Miscanthus rhizosphere microbial communities from Kellogg Biological Station, Michigan, USA - KBS M1-3 metaG (SPAdes) (version 2) | ecosystem: Host-associated > Plants > Roots > Rhizosphere >...
CTCTTCGTGAGCTCACTGCAGGCCCCGCTCCTCGACGGGTTTCTGCGGCTGGTGCGGCTGCTCGATGCGCCGCACGACATCCCAGTGCTCGCGCCTCTCGTTCTGCGGGAACTGCACTTCCGGTTGCTGCAAGGAGAGCAGCACGGCCGTCTAGCCGAGATGGCGATTGGCGACGGACGGGTGCGCCGCGTCGCCGGGGCGATCAGCTGGATCAAGGAGCACTACACGGAGCCGCTGCAAATCGACGCGCTCGCGAAGCGCGTGAACATGAGCGCCTCGGCGCTGCACGGTCACTTCAAGGCGGTCGCGGGGGTGAGCCCGATTCAGTATCAGAAGCACCTGCGACTGCAGGAGGCGCGTCGCCTGCTGCTGTCGGGAGCGACGAGCGCGGAAGCGGTCGCCTACGAGGTGGGCTACGCGAGCGCTTCGCAGTTCAGCCGGGAGTACGGGCGGCTGTTCGGACAGCCGCCGCGTCGCGACGCCGAGCGGATGCGCGAGCTAACTCCTGTGCGATCTTAGAGTTCGCGCGCCGGTGCCGAGCGCGATCTCATAACGGTTTGCCGATACATCTCCCAGGACGTGTGTCCGTCAAACGTCGCGGCGCGCGCCGTCGCCGTTCTCGACGCGTGACGCGTTCGGCGCGAAGAACGGACGCGCGCGCGCGCGAGTTGTTAGGCATGCGCCAGGAGGAGTTCAGCCACGCCGTCACGGGCTCGCCGATGAAGCGGGCGAAGGTGCGAGGCCTCAAGCGCAACGCGGCTGTGGCGCTCGGGAACGTCGGCACGACCATCACGCGCTCCACGGTCGGAGGTCGATGATCGTGGTCGTCGCGTGAGTGAGGCCCCGATGATGCAGCGAGGTTCTGCCTATCTCGTCTACGCCGGCGCACTCAACCGTCGTGGCGCTCGGGATCCACGTTTCCCCATGCGGAGGTGCTGACGTGTCGGACTCCACTCCCCGGCAGCCCGCGGGCCTCATCACGATCGCGGCCTTCTGGCTGGTCGCGGCACTGATGGCGCTCGCAATCATCTACTCGCTCGTGATCGTGATGCGGAACTGGTCCCACATCAGAGTCTGAGAGAGAGCGATGCTGACCAAACGACAGACGCGCGCCTTCTTCTACGGCAGCAGCGGCATCTTCGCGCTCATCTTCCTCGGCCTCACCGTCGACACTCATCGCCAGGTTCCGAGGCTCACCAACGAGGCGAACAACACGCCCGAGGTCATCGCCGGCAAGCACGTGTGGCACCGGAAGGACTGCATCAACTGCCACACCCTGCTGGGCGAGGGCGCCTACTACGCTCCCGATCTCACGAAGATCACACAGCAGCGAGGCAGTGCGTATCTCGCCGCGTTCCTCAAGGATCCGACGAAGTTCTATTCGGAGGAGCGCGATCGCAGGATCATGCCCAACATGAACCTGAGCGACCAAGAAATTCAGCAAGTCATCGCGTTTCTCGATTGGGTCTCGAAGATCAATACCCAGGGTTGGCCACCGCGCCCGATCATGGTCTCCGGAAGCGTGACTCCGGGGACGGAGGAGCTCGGGGGCGCACCACCGTCGTCCGCGTCGAACGATCCGGTCGCGCTGGGACAGGCGCTCTTCCGCACGACGCCACCCGGCTGCTTCACCTGCCACTCGACGGCGGCTGGCGTCACGCTCGTCGGTCCTTCGCTCGCCAACTTCGCCACGATCGCCGCGCAGCGCGTCAAGGACCCGAACTATCACGGCAAGGCAACCGACGCTGCATCGTACATGCGCGAGTCCATCATCGAACCGAGTGCGTACATCGTCCCCGGCGCTACTTACTCCGCCGGCGGAGTCTCGTTCATGCCACCGGGCTTCAACGTGTCGCTCACCGCGCGGCAGGTTGACGATCTCGTCGCATATCTCACAACGCTCAAGTAGGAGCTCGCCCAGCAATGCGCCACCGGACTCAGGGCGTCGCGTACGCGTACTTCGTGGTCGCGCTCCTCCTCTACGGGCTCCAAATGGTCTTTGGACTGCTGGCCATCTCGAAGTACCTCGGGCCCGATCCGATCCGCGACTGGCTCCCGTTCGACCGCGTCAAGGAGATCCATACCAATCTCCTCATCGTGTGGGTGCTCACCGGCTTCATGGGAGCCACGTACTGGGTCGTCCCCGAGGAATCGCGCGCGGAACTGTACTCGCCCAAACTGGCCTACTGGTCGCTCGGCCTCTGGACGCTGGCCGGCGTCACGGCCGTGGTCGGCTACATCTTCGGCTGGACCGAGGGGAACAAGCTCCTCGAACAACCCTACCCGGTGAAGCTTGCGATCGTCGTGGTCATGCTCCTCTTCCTGTACAACATCGGGATGACCATCAAGAATTCCGGACGATTCACGACCACCGAAGGCGTGCTCGTTGCCGGACTCGCGCTCGCCGCGCTGCTCTACCTGCCCGCACTGCTGACGTACGACAACTATACGCTGAGTATCTACTATCGCTGGTGGACGGTGCATCTCTGGGTGGAAGGCGTGTGGGAGATGATCCAGGCATCACTGCTCGCCTATCTGCTGATCCGTCTCTCCGGCGCCGACCGAGAGGTCATGGAGAAGTGGCTCTACGTCATCGTCGGCCTGACGTTCATCGCCGGCATCCTGGGGACCGCGCACCACTATTTCTGGATCGGCGTGCCGCAATACTGGCTTCCGATCGGCGGCATATTCAGCGCTCTCGAGCCGTTGGCCTTCCTGGGCATGGCGATCTACGCGTACAACGCGATCCGCCGCTCCGGTATCGCGCACCCGAATCGACTCGCGCTCCATTGGTCGCTTGGGAGCGCGGTCTTCTCCGCGCTCGGGGCCGGGATCCTCGGTTTCGCGCACACGTGGCCCTCGGTCAATCAGTGGACGCACGGCACGATGATCACCGCGATGCACGGTCACATGGCCTTTTTCGGGGCGTATGTGATGATCGTGCTCGCGATCATCGCCTATGCGCTGCCCCAGTACTTCAACTATCCCGAGGAGCAGCGTGAGAGCGCCGCCGGGTTGTGGGCCTTCTGGCTCCAGATCAGCGGGATGTTCGGAATGACGATGGCCTTCGCAGCGGCCGGAATCGTCCAGACTTATCTCGAGCGCATCCTTGGAATCGGCTACCTCGAGACGCAGCGCAAGATGCAGGTACACTACCTGATGTTGGTGGGGGCCGGCATTCTATTCGTCCTCGGTGTGGCGCTCTATCTCTACGACTTCTTCATCGTTGCGCCACGGCACGAGCATGCTGACGTTCGTCAGCACGGCACCGTCGACGTTCGTGCCGCGGAGGCGTGATGCAGACGACAGCGCCATTCTCCCCCCATGACGCGTCGTCGAACGCACCGGCGGCCGGGAGCCTCCGTCTCCCTCCGGCAGAGCCTCCATATTATGTCGCTGGCGGCGAGGAAATAGCGCTATTCGAAGCGGCTCATGCCGACGGCACCGCCGTGATGCTCAAGGGCCCGACCGGCTGCGGGAAGACGCGTTTCGTCGAATTCATGTCGTGGCGCCTCGCGCGACCGCTCGTCACCCTGGCCTGTCATGACGACCTATCGGCAACCGACCTCACCGGACGCTGGCTCGTTCGGGGCGGCGACACCGTGTGGCAGGACGGCGCACTCACCCTCGCTGCGCGACATGGAGCGATCTGTTATCTGGACGAGGTCGTCGAGTCGCGGCAGGACGTGGTCGTTGTCATTCACCCGCTCAGCGATCACCGTCGTCTCCTGCCGATCGAGAAACACGGCGAGATCGTCGATGCCGCGCCAGGCTTCCAACTCGTTATCTCGTACAATCCCGGCTACCAACACTCGCTCAAGGAGCTCAAGCCGAGCACGCGACAGCGCTTCATCACCGTTAGCTTCGATTTCCCGCCGCCGGATGTCGAGCGCGAGATCGTGGTGCACGAAGGACGCGTGGACGAGGCGACGGCGCGACAGCTCGTTGAACTGGCGATTCGCGTCCGCCGACTCCGCGATCGGGGGCTTCCCGAGGTGCCCAGCACGCGCGTGCTCGTTGCTACCGCAAGGCTGATTGCTCGAGGAATAAGCCCAACAGTGGCCTGTCAGTCGGCGATTGCCGGCCCCCTGACCGACGACCCCGACGTCCTCACGGCCATCGACGATCTGATACGGGGAATGTTCTGACGGTGGGCTGACGACGTGTCGGAGCCGGAAGAGGTCATCACCGACGCAGCACTCATCGCGACGTCGGCGGCCCGCACGCTCTGGGCGAGTCGGCGCACGCCCGATGCGCGGGCAGCGCTCGGCGATGTTCGGCGCCGTGTCGAGCTGTTCATCGCAACGCTGTTCCCCGGTGCGCCGATGATCGGCGCGGCGGAACCGCCGGCCCCGCTGTCACTCCTGGCCAGGCTGGCCGGATACGCCGACCGCGCCGCGCCTCCGATCCCGTTGGCCTCTGTCGATGGAACGCGACTCCGTCTTCCACCGCGAGTCGATGCAACTGGAGAGCGGGCAGTCGCTCTCTATCGTCTGCTGGCGCTGGAGCAGGCGGCGCGTGCCGAGCGAGGGACGACTTCGTCCGTCCCTTCGGATGATCGGCTCGTTCGCGACCTGTACCTGCTGTCGGAGGCGGCGATGGTGGATATGCAACTGGCGACGTTACTGCCACGCCTCGGCCACGACATCGCTGACGCGCGGGCGACGGCACTCGCGGAGCGGCGACGGGGGAAGTCGACGCCGAAGGAAACGGCAGTGGAGCAGCTCGTTTCGGCACTCCTCGCTGCACCGCCCCTCGAGCCGCCAGCGCCGTTCGCGCACTGTGACACACCGCTCGAATCTCTCACCTGGGCGCGCTCGACTGGATCAGCCATGGCATTGCTGCGGGGCCGATACCGCGGAGCTACACCAGTCGCGTTGTGGGGGACGATCGCTCCTCCTCGCGACGCGATCCCCCCCGCAGCTGAGAGTGATGAGTCGAGGCGCCCGACGAATTCGCCGCGCTCGCACACGATGCGACGTCGCCCGCGCGTGCGCGAAGCCTCCGCCGACGAGAGCGATCCACAACCTGGTATCTGGATCGTCCGTGCTGACGATCCGCAGGAGAGCGTCGAGGACCCAGTGGGCCTTCAGCGCCCCGTTGACCAGGAGAAAGCCCCGAACGCCGCTGAGCTAGGCGACGCACTCTCAGACCTGCGCGAGGCAAGGCTCGTTCGCACTCCCGACAGTCCGCACGACGTGCTCGCAAGTGAGGAACCGGTCCCCCGCGCACCAGCGGAACGTTCGAGCGGCGAGCCGCAGCGATTCGCGATCGTCTACCCCGAGTGGGACTACCGCATTTCGAGCTACAATCTGGATGGCGCTGTCGTGCGCGAGTTGGAGAGTGGGCGTTCCGATTCAGCATGGGCGAATCGAATGCTCGCCGAGCGTGCGTCGCTGGTGCGGCAGGTGCGGCGTGACTTCGAGCGACTTCGTCCCCGGCGAGAAATCGTCAGACGCCAGCACGACGGTTTTGACATCGACATCGACGCCTGGGTCACGACCGCAGCCGACGTGGCTGCCGCAGGCGCTCCCGACGAACGGCTCTACCTGTCCGATCGGCGACTGCGGCGCGACGCGGCGATCGTCCTGCTCGTGGACGTCAGCGCCTCCACCGATTCGTGGATGGCCGGCGTGCGTCGCGTGATCGACGTCGAGCGGGAGGCGCTCCTCATTGTGAGTGAGGCGCTCGCGGCGCTAGGCGATCCACATGGGATCTACGCCTTCCGCGCACAGGGATCGCGCCATGTGGACCTGCTTCGGATCAAGGGCTTCGCCGACCCCACCGGCGGCACGGTGACCGCGCGCATTGCGGGACTCGAGCCCGACGGGTACACGCGAATGGGCGCTGCGGTTCGCCACGCCACCGCACTCCTCGGGCGCGAGCGCGCGCGCCACCGTCTGTTGCTGCTCCTGTCCGACGGTCGGCCCAATGACGTGGACCTGTACGAGGGAAAATACGGTCTCGAGGATACCCGACAGGCGTTCGCGGAGGCCCGCGCGCAGGACGTACATCCCTTCTGCGTCACCGTCGACCGCGATGCACCGGCGTATGCGTCGCACGTCTTTGGGCGGGGGCACGCGGTGCTGCGGGATCCGGCGCTGCTGCCACAGGTGCTGATCGGTGTTCTCCGAAGATTGCTTCCGCGCTGAAGCGTTCAACGGCGGATCGAGCTCGCCGCGCACCGACACTTCGGAGGCGGCCTAATGCCGGCCTCGCCGGAACTACGGGCGTTTCTGGACAGGAATGTCCGCATCGACATCGACGCGCGGCGAGAGCGGCGTGGTCGCTAGTGGCTCGTCAGGACGCGTCGCCGTCCAGCTCGCGCGTCATCTCGATCATCGTCCGCCGGAACCCGGCTCGAGCGAACAGGCGCTGCGCCGGCTCGTTCTGCTCCGCTGTGGAGAGGACGACGCGCGGTGCCCCCCGCTCCTCCAGTGCCGTTAGGGTGGCGTCGAGCAGCATGCGACCGACGCCGTGCCCGCGATGGGCGGGATCGACGACGATGTCGTACAACGCGCCCGCCGGGCCGCGAAGCGCCATGTAGTCGTACCCTTCGACGCCCGCGTACGTGTAGCCGAGCACCTCACCGTCCTGTTCGGCGACAAGGATGACGATGTCCTGGTCCCGGAGCAGCGAACCCAGATACGAGCCGTAGCCGTGCTCGGTCCGCGGCGTGGCCGCGATGAAGCGCTGGGGGTCGAAGTCGTGGTGAGTTTTGACGAGGAGCGCGCCGAGTCGGCCAATGGCTGGGACGTCCGCGGGGGAGGCGGGACGGATAGTGACGGCTGAAGGTTCTACTGCTGGCATCGGTTGACGTTAGGCAGTGAGCGCGCCCGCCGCCAGGGCGCTCAGGCGTCCCTTCCCGCGACGCGGTAGCGGAGCCAGATCACGTCGTCAGCGCGCCGCTCGACCGATTCCAGCGCGAGCCGGTGCGGAGCGACGCCGTCGCCGTGGACGTCGAAGAGCGCCGGCGTCCCGATGCGGCCGTCAGCCACGGGTGCCAAGAGCAGGCTCACCTCGTCGATCAGGCCCGCGCGCAGCAGCCCGCCGTTGATCGCTCCGCCGCCTTCCAGCATCAGTGTGCGCACGGCGAAGCGCTCACCGATCTTCTCGAGCGCCGCGGGCAGATCAACGTCGCGTGCCCCGGCGATGAGATACGACACGCGGCGTTCACGCAGGAACGCGAGATACTCGTCCGACACACGTTCCGACAGGATTGCGACGACGTGGTCGCCGTCGATGTCGTTCGACTCCCAGGCCAGCCGCCCACCCGCGTCGACCGCGAACGCGAACGACTCGTACGCGCCCGGCGCGATGAAGTCCTCGCGCGGCATATCCCCCGCCCGCTCGCGCGCGACCTCCGCTTCGGAACGCGTTCGCTTCGCGAACGGCTCCATCGTCACGCGGCCGCAGATCCAGCCGTCGGCATCGTAGCCCGCGTGCACGAGGTCATACTGGGCGCGCGCTTCGCTCGAGATGGGCCAACCATCGACGACAATGCGCCCGTCCACGGACGCCATCATGTGGCAGATCACCCGCGGGCGCCACGATGTCGGTGCGGTGGAGCTCATCGGTCGACCTGTGCCATCTGCTTCTCGCCGTATCGCGGGCCGGCCACGTTCTCCGGCGCGAGCGCCGCGTCGAGCGTGGCCATCTCGTTAGGCGTCAGGCGGATGTCGGCCGCGGCAACGTTCTCCTCCAGATACCGGCGCCGCTTTGTCCCGGGGATCGGCACGATGTCGGGCCCCTTGTGCAGCAGCCATGCGAGCGCGATCTGCCCCGGCGTCGCACTCTTGCGCGCCGCCAGCTCGCGCACGGCCGACGCGGCGCGCACGTTGGCGTCGAAGTTCTCGCCCTGATAGCGCGGATCACCGCGACGGAAGTCACCCTCCGGATACTCCTCGGCTCGCCTAACGGCGCCGGTGAGGAACCCGCGGCCTAACGGCGCGAACGGCACGAGCCCGATCCCGAGCTCACGCAGGAGCGGGATGATGCGCGGCTCGAGGTTTCGCTCCCAGAGCGAGTACTCGCTTTGCAGCACCGAGATCGGGTGCACGGCATGCGCGCGCCGGATGGTCCGCTCACCGGCCTCGGAGAGACCCAGGAAGCGGACCTTCCCCTCGCGCACGAGGTCCGCCATGGCTCCGACGACGTCCTCGATCGGCACGGCCGGATCGACACGGTGCTGGTAGAGCAGGTCGATGCGGTCGGTGGCGAGACGGCGGAGCGATGCTTCAGCGACTTCGCGAATGTGTTCGGGGCGGCTGTCCACCCCGACGTTGACGCTGTTCGCGTCGAATTTGAAGCCGAACTTCGTCGCGATGGTGACGCGGTCGCGCGCATCGCTGCCGAGCGCCTTCAGCGCGCGGGCGAGCAGCTCCTCGTTCCTGTACGGCCCATACGCCTCGGCCGTGTCGACGAACGTGCAGCCGAGCTCGATGGCCCGGTGGATGGTGGCGATGGACTCGCGCTCATCGCGCTCTTCCGGCGTGCCGTACGCCTGGGTCATCCCCATCAGACCGAGGCCGAGCGCCGAGACAGTGAGCCCCTGAGTGCCTAACGTGCGGCTGGGTAGCATCGAGTTCTATCCGGATCTGGCGTAAAGGTGATTGCTCAAAGCTCGATCATGACCTTGATGGACTCACGCTCATTCATCGCCCGGTAGCCATCAGGCACGCCTTCGAGATCAATCACGCGATCGAACACTCGGCCCGGTTCGATTCTGCCTTCGAGGACATCCGGCAGCAGCTCCTCAATGTAGGCGCGCACAGGAGCCGGGCCACCGGCGATGGTGACGTTGTTGAAGAACGTCTCTCGCGCCAGCGGAATCGAGTCGTCTTGCGGCACGCCGACACGGCCAACGGCGCCGCCAGGGCGAGCGATGCTCAAGGCGGTGCGCATCGACTCCTCGTAGCCAACGCACTCGAGCACGGAGTGAGCGCCGAGCCCGCCGGTGAGCTCGCGCACGCGCTCGATCGCTTCGTCTCCCCGCTCGCTGACGACGTCCGTCGCGCCGAACTCCCGTGCGAGAGCGATCCGGTCGCGATGACGACCCAGTATGATGATCTGCTCCGCGCCAAGTCGGCGGGCGGCGATCACGCCGCAGAGGCCGACCGCGCCATCGCCGACGACCGCCACCGTCTTCCCCCGGCGGACCTTCGCGGCGAGGGCAGCGTGGTGGCCGGTGCCCATCACGTCAGAGAGCGTGAGGAGCGAGGGCATCAATGCGTCGTCGCGGCCCACCGGAAGAGCGACGAGTGTTCCGTCCGCCTGTGGGACGCGCACCGCCTCGCCCTGACCGCCGTCCACGTCGGGACTGCCCCACCCGCCACCGTTGAGACACGAGGTCTGCAACCCATCCCGGCAGAACACGCACGTGCCGTCCGACCAGACGAACGGAGCAACGACGAGGTCGCCTGCCTTGATCGTGCGAACATCCGGGCCCACGGCAACCACGGTGCCGATGAACTCGTGCCCCATGCGTCGCCCGGTCTCGTTAGGCTGCATCTTCTTGTACGGCCAGAGGTCGCTGCCGCAGATGCAGGCGTGGGTGATGTCGACCAAGGCATCGGTGGTTTTCATCAGCCGCGCGTCAGGAACGGTTTCGACACGGACGTCGCCCGCGCCGTACATGAGAGTTGCTCGCATTGATGGCCTTTCGTGTCAGTTGACAGTTGCCGGTGCTTCGTCGACAGCGAGAGACGAGTCGTCCGGTGGGTGTGCCGCGTGGGGCGATAGCGTTTGCGAATCCGAGGCCGATGTGACTTCCGGAGCACTGGTTCCGACAGCGACATGCCGGGCGCGGCACTCTGCGCCATTCCAACGGATGTTCTCGAGCAGCTGCTGCTGCCCAGTAGAGGTTGCCGACGCCTGCGCCTCCGGCGACCGCAAACAGCAGCGTAATCCGCGGGACATCCCTGGGGGTCCGCGGTGTCCAGTGGGGCTGGTCACGTGTTCAGGCGCTGGTACTGCTCATCGCTGACGTGCTCCATCCAGTCCACGGCCCTGCCGTCGAGCGCCTCCTGGATGGCGATGTGTTGCATGGCCGTGGTCGCCGCTGCGCCGTGCCAGTGCTTCTCGTTAGGCTCGAACCACACCACGTCGCCCGGACGCACTTCCTCGACCGGTCCGCCCTCGCGCTGTACCCAGCCGCAGCCGAAGGTGACGATCAGCGTCTGACCCAGCGGATGCGTGTGCCACGCGGTGCGCGCGCCAGGCTCGAACGTGACGGCATTGCCTGCCGCTCGCGCCGGAGCGCTGGCTCCGTACAACGGATCGATGCGGACGGTGCCGGTGAACCAGTCAGCCGGGCCCTTCCCCGACGGCTGTGAGCCGCTTCGCGTGATTTTCACCTGTCGTTCTCCCTGGTTGTCGTTCGTGCGCACACGACGTGGTGCAGCGGGCTCTCTCCGGAACAGCTCGGTCGCCACTCGTGCGATGCTGCAGTTGGCAAGAATCAGGACGTTGTTCGCGTTCGATTGCAAGCAAGCGTGACTCGACACGCCGATCTACTTGACCGAGGTTGTCACCCCGGTAAGCTCTCCTTCACAATGGCCGACGAACGACCATCTGCGCGCCAACAGACAAACAAACACGCGAGCGCAACGTCGATGGTGCCGCGAGGAGCGTCGATGCCACATACACACGTAGAGATCGCAACCGGCGATGGCCGGTGCCCGACGCACATTTATCACCCGGACGGAGCCGGGCCCTGGCCCGCGGTGATCGTGTACATGGACGCCGGCGGCATAAGGCCGGCAATGATGGAAATCGCCGAGCGGATCGCGAACGACGGGTATTACGTGCTGCTGCCGGACCTGTTCTACCGCGTGGAATTCGACGCCAGCCAGGCGATGCGAATCTTCACCGACCCTGCCTACTTTCAGGAGATCAAGACGCGCGTGATGCCTTCGGCGAGCCCGACCAACGTTATGCGCGACACCGAAACACTGTTGGCGCATCTCGCCTCGGACCCGCGTGTACGCAGTGGCCGCGTCGGGATCACCGGCTACTGCATGGGCGGTCGTCTGGCGCTGTACGCGGCGGGTCATTTCGGCGATTCGATCACCGCATCGGCGTCGTATCACCCGGGCGGGGTTGCGACCGACTCGCCGGAGAGTCCGCACCGACTCGCCCCGCGAATGAAAGCGCGGATCTACGTCGGCGGCGCGAGAGACGATCCCGGTTTCGACGACGCACAGAAGGCGCGGCTGGAGCGAGCGCTGACCGACGCCGGCGTCGATCACACTGTCGAGACGTACAACGCACTGCACGGCTGGGTACCGTCTGACACGCCGGTGCACGACGAGGCTGCGACGGCGAGGCACTGGGACACGCTGCTCGCGCTCTACCGGGATACGCTGAAAGCGGCGCAGGCGTGACATGGACGTATTCGAAGTTGTCATCGCATTGCTCGTAGGCGGCGCCGCTCTGGCCGCCGTAGCCAGGCGCATCGGGGCACCATACCCGGCGCTCGTCGCGCTCGCCGGGGCCGGACTCGCGCTCGTGCCCGGCGCGCCGACGCTCGTGCTCGATCCCGAGCTCGCGCTCGCGCTGTTCGTCGCTCCAGTGCTGCTGGACGCCGCGTTCGACTCGTCCCCGCGCGACCTGCGCGCCAACTGGCGGGCCGTCGCGAGCCTCGCCCTCGGCGCGGTCGCGCTCACGATCGTCGTCGTTGCGCTCGTCGCGCATGCGCTCGTGCCGGGAATGCCCTGGGCGGCCGCGATCGCGTTAGGCGCCATCGTCGCTCCGCCGGACGCGGCGGCCGCCACCACGGTGCTCAAGCAGCTCCGCCCGCCGCATCGGCTGCTCGTGATTCTCGAGGGAGAGAGCCTGTTCAACGACGCGAGCGCGCTGCTCGTCTACCGCCTCGCGGTCGGCGCGACGGTCACCGGCTTTCTGTCGGGGTGGAGCGTGATACCGACGCTGCTCGTGGTCACCCTCGGCAGCGTCGTGCTCGCGCTCGTGCTCGCGCGGGTCACGATCATGATCAACTCGCGCATCCATGACGTCGCGACGGCGGTCGTGTTCCAGTTCTGTGGGACGTTCCTGGTGTGGATTCTCGCCGAACGGCTGCACCTCTCGGGCATCATCACGATGGTGGTCTACGCGATGCTGGCGGCGCGCCTCGCGTCGGAGGCGATCCCAGCGCGCATCCGCATCCCATCATACGCGGTGTGGGAAGTCGCGGTGTTCGTGCTGAACGTGCTCGCGTTCATCCTCGTGGGCTTCCAGCTCAAGTCGATCTCCGAACGAGTGACCGGTTCCACCGGGGCGCGTTATGCAGCCGTAGCGGCGGCAGTGTGCGTCGCGGTCATTCTCGCGCGCATCGCGTGGGTAAGCGGCGCGGCGGCGTTCAGTCGATGGCGCTGCCGTCCGCGTACCGACGGTGCGCCCGGCCCGCGCGACGCCGTCGCGCTGACGGGCCCGGGCGCTGCCGTGGTCGGGTGGTGCGGCATGCGCGGCACCGTCACGCTAGCCGCGGCGCTCGCGCTCCCAACCAACTTCCCGTTCCGCGACCTGATCCTCACGACGGCATTCGGCGTCACGCTCGGAACGCTCGTCCTTCAAGGACTGACACTTCGGCCGCTTCTGATCCGCCTGCGGCTCGAGGACGATGGATCGGTCGAGCGCGAGGTGAGCGTCGCTCGGGTCGAGTCGCTGCGAGCGGCGCTGGCGGCCGCTGCCACGTGCCCTGGTGCTGAAACCGCGGAGCTCGTGCGACGTCGGTACGAGCTCGAGCTTCGCCGCGCCGAAGAAGATCTCGCCGATTTCAACAAGGACGCAGATGGCGATGCGGCAGCCGAGACAGCAGGAGTGTCGCCTTCGGCTCGCTCCGACGGTCGCGATGGCGACGCCGCGGTCGTTCAGGCTGCGACCGAGGCGCAGCGCCGGCGGCTCGTGGCGCTACGCGCCGACGGCACAATCGGCGACGCCGCGTTTCAACGCGTCGAGGAGGAGCTCGACCGGGCAGAGCTCGATTGGGCGCAGTTCGTCCGCTCGTGAGGGCGAGAGAACCGTGTGTCGCGACGCTGCGGTTCGAGTCACCCGCGTATAGGGTGACTCGAACCGCAGCACAACGATTTCAGCGAAGCACGGTGATCGGATCGACTCGCGTCGCACGGCGTACCGGCACGAGCAACGCCGCCCCCGCGCAAATGAGCAGGGTCAGCACCGCGACGCCGATGGCCATCGGGTCGAACTGCGGCACACCGTAGAGCTGCGTGCGGAGCAGTTTGGACGCGAACACCACGCCGAACGTGCCAACGCCCAGACCGATCGCCATCCAGACCCCGCCCTGCCGCAGCACGAGCCCGGCGATCGCGCCGCGAGTCGAGCCCAGCGCGATGCGAACGCCGAACTCGCGCTCGCGCGCCGACGCCATGCTGGCGAACATCGCGTAGACGCCCACCGACGCGAGCAGTAGCGCGAGTGCGCCGAACGACGTCATCAACACCACGGGCAGTCGTCGCGACGCGAACCCCTCGTCCATCACGGCGCGCATCGTGGCCACGCGGTGCATCGGAAGCGCAGGGTCGATCGCGCCGAGCGCACGTCGCACGGTGTTGACCAGCGCGAGCGGATCCCCCGCGGTGCGAACCATGAACGTGTCACCGAACGGCTGCTGCCGGAGCGACATGAACATCATCGGCTCCGGGAGAAGGTGGGTGGGGTCGTTGCGCACGTTACCGACGACGCCAACCACGGTGATCCACGGCGCGCCCGGGTCGGGTGGCCCGATATGAATACGCGCGCCGACAGCGTTCCCCTTCGGCCAGTAGCGCTGCGCCATGGCTTCGTTGATGACAATCACCGGTCCGACATCCGCTCGATCCGCAGTCGTGAACACGCGGCCCTGCTTGAGCGGAATTCCCAGAGTCTGGAAGTAGCCGTCCGACACGCGTTGGGTAAGGATGAACGGCACCGGCTCATCGGCCGCCCAGGGAGAATCCTGAATGAAGAGACCATTGCTGTTTCCCACGGTGCTCGGAAGTTCGGTCGTGATCGCAACGCCGGTGACGCCGGGAAGCGCGCGGAGGCGCTCCTCGAACTGATCGTGAAAGTGCACCTGCGACTCGGTGGTGCCGTATTTTGCGTTAGGCAGCTGCACGGTGAACGTGAGGAGCCTGTCGGCGTTGAAGCCCACTGGGGCGGTTGTCATCGCCCACAAACTGCGGACGAGCAGGCCGGCGCCGGCCAGCAGACTGACGCAGAGAGCGATCTGCCCGGCGACGAGCAGACCTCGCGTCCGCCGAGTGTGGGTGCTCTCGCTGGAACCGCGCGTCTGCTCGCGGAGCGTGCTCTGTGGATCGGATCGTCCGACGGAGAGCGCCGGCCCGACGCCGAACGCGAGACCCGTCGCGAGGGCGAGCGCGAACGTGACGAGCACCGCACCGACGTCGAGCGAGAGGTCGGCATAGGTGGGAAGCGCGGTGAGAGCGAGGCCGCGGAGGAGACTCAATCCACACATGGCCAAGCCCAAGCCAGCGGCGCCGCCAGCGAGAGCGAGGAGCACGCTCTCGGTCAGTAGTTGTCGAACGAGCCGCCCGCGCCCGGCGCCGAGTGCGACGCGGACCGCGAACTCCTTTCGTCGCGAGATGGTCCGTGACAAGAGCGCACCGGCGAGGTTCGCGCAGGTGATGAGAAGCACCAGGCCGGCGCTGGCGAGCAGGATCAGCAGCGGCGTACGTGTGTCGCCGACCATCGCGTCGCGCAGCGGTACGCCGGATAGCCCGATACCAAGGTTGTCCTTGGCGTACAGCCGCTCGAGCTCCGCGCCGATGCCGACGAGCTCGCGGTGCGCAGCCTCCGCCGTGACCCCCGGCTTGAGGCGGCCGACGAATCCGAAGTTGTGCGAGCCGCGCACACTGATCGGGTCGCGCATGAAACGCGGGATGCCTAACGGGAAATAGAAGTCCGCCTCGCCTTCGGGCGGGACGAACGATCGCGGCAGCACGCCGACGACCGTGCGCGGGATGCCGTTGATGCGAATGCTGCGGCCGATGACAGACGGGTCGCCGCTGAACATCCGCTGCCACGTGGCGTGCGGCAGCATCACGACGAACGCCGTGTCGCGAAGTCCGTCCTCATCCCGAAAGCCTGGGCCACGGACCGGCGATACGCCTAACGTGCGGAAGAACCCCGGCTCGGCCCACCCGGCCTTCACGACTTGCGGAGCATCGGCCATGTACACGACGTCGCGCGGAGGCACGAACGCACCGGTAGTCGAGAACGATCGTTGCCGTTCGCGGATGTCGCTCACGGTTCCGGCGCTCAACGAACCCTTCTCGATGGTGCCATCGTTGAAGGGCGAATAGATGCGCACCAGGCGCCCCGGATCCGAATACGGCAGCGCGTTGAGCAGCACCGATTTCACCACGCCGAACACGGCCGCATTGGCGCCGATGCCGAGAGCCAAGGTCACGATGGCCAGCAGCGAGAAGATGGGAGCTCGAAAAGCTGCACGAACCGCGAACCGGAGGTCTTGCCGCAGATCGTCGAGCCAGTCGCGACGCGCCTCCGCTTTGCGGTCCGCGGTGAGCAGCTGCGCGCACTCCTCACGGACGCCGTCGACGTCGCCGAAGCGCTCGAGCGCGGCGCGACGGGCCGCCTCCGGGCTCATACCGCGATTGATATTCTCCTGGATGCGACGCTCCAGATGGAAGCCGAGCTCGTCGTCCACTTCCGCCTGGGGCTTTGGGGGCACGAACGGGATACCGCGCCCGCGTTCGAATCGATCGCTCATCGTTACCTCGCCCAGCTGGGGGCCACAGTGCTCGTGACCGCCTGGTTCACGGCGGCAGCAAAGCGCTGCCACCCCGATGTTTGCTCGCGAAATTGCCGCCGCCCTTCGCCGGTCAGGTGGTAGAACTTGGCTCGACGGTTGTTCTCCGAGACGCCCCACTCGGGCTTGATCCACCCTTTGCGCGCCATGCGGTAGAGCGCGGGATAGAGTGATCCTTCCTCGACGCGGAGCACGTCGCTGGTAGCGCTCTCGATCCAGCTCGCGATTCCGTAGCCGTGCATGGGTCCCCAGGACAGGGTCTTGAGGACGAGCAGCTCAACCGTGCCTTGCAGCAGTCCGGATTCCTTATCGAACACACCGACCCCGTGCTTGAATGCCTGTGCCGGGAACGGCTGACTGACCCAGCCGTTCCTATACCAGTCTAAGGGAATCTGCATCTGACCTTTAGACGCGCCTAGGGTGCGAAAGGTTGGTACGCGGTTCGAATACCGCCTCGGCCGGCAGAAGAAAGATCGTGCCGTCGTGCCGTGAGTCGTTCCGGCGGCGCCGTGAGCCCGACCACTGATCACAACACGCCGCTAGCGGCCGCGGCTTCTAGCGGCGGCTAGCGCGAGATGGAGCGCTGGAGCAACTCGAGGATGTCCGATTGTTCACCCGTCGGGAGCACGCAGTCAGCGGGACGCATGCGCCAGAGTGTCTCCGCGAGGCTGAGCTTCCGTTCCGTGACCGCAGTGAGGTCGCCTCGCGGCTTCGGCGCGGCGCGCTCCGCACGCGCCGAGTCCAGAACCGCTACGTCCGCGGCCACGGTGTCAGCCGCCGCACACGCGTCGAGCGCGACGAGCGTGCGTTCGAGCAGCGCCCGGCTCCGCGTTAGGCGTGCCGCATCACTCAGCCCGCGACCGGTCGGGTCGAGTGCGAGCACGGAGTCGATCACCCGCAGTCTCCGGACGATGCTGCTGTCCGACGGCCGCGCGCGCACCGCACTTCGAAACGCCGCGCGCCCTGCCTGAAATTGGCCGAGCGCGAGGTCAGCCTCACCCAATCCCGCGTAGGCATCCGCGTTGGACGGCGAGCGACGGAGCAGCGCGCGGTAGGCCTCCGCCGCCCTCGATGGCGAGTCGGCGCGCAGGTACAGCGGCCCGAGCCGCGCGAGCAGCGCCGCGCTATCGGCGGGAGCGCTCTGTAATGGAAGCAGTTCCGCGAGCAGCTCTTCGTGCGCCCGTTGTCGCGCCAGGAGATCGATCAGCTCGAAGCGCGCCGCCGTTCGCCGAGCGATGCTGTCGCTTCCCCATCTGCCGTAGATGGCCCGATGATAGAACGCCTTCGCGTCGCTCTTCCGCGCAGTGCTCGCGAGCAGACGAGCCATCGTTAGGTTCACCGCGCCATCGTTCCGGGCCCGATCGAGGAGCCGGTTGAGGATCTCTTCCGCATCGGCCGCCTTTCCATTCGCGAGGAGTGCCTGGGCGAGCGCGAGCCCGTAGCCGACGTTATCGCGCTCGAGCGTGGTCGCGGTCGCGAGACGGTCCGCGGCATCGCCAGGCCGGCCGGCCGCGAGCAGCGCTCGTCCCTCGACGAACGCGTTCGCCGCCTGCCGCCGCCTCTCCTCGCGATCGATGCGCGCCAGGGCGAGGTCGAGGACGAGCAGCGCGACAATGAGGCCGAGTATCGCGGCGAATGTGCCGAGAAAGACGCCGGTGCTCGCCAGCGGCCTTCCGACCGGCGGCGCGGGCGCAGCGTCAGTCATCGGACGCCTCTACCGCCGCGATCTCGTCCGCGCGCTCCACGCCGTATGCGGTGAGGACGTCGTCGAGCGTCACGATGCCGAGCAGCAGACGTACGTTGGCGCGACTGACGACAGGCAGCACACTGTGATGAGTCTCGCCCATCCGCGCGAGCGCGTGCCCGAGCGGCTGATCGCCATGCACGTGCGCGAAACGCAGCGGCTCGCGTCGTGACCGGCCCTCTCGCTCGGCCACTGCCGCGAGTAGCGCACCGATGGTCTCGTCGGCTGCGCCGGATGCTGCACGCTTCTCCATGTCGGAGACTCGCACCATCCCGAGAAAGCCGTCGCCGTCAGCCACGGGCCACGACCGGAGTGCGCTGCCCGCCACGCGGTCCAGCGCATGGCGAAGCTGCAGATCGGGCGTCAGCGGCTCTGGCGATTCGCGAATGGCCTCGTTCACGCGCAACCGGCCTGCATGCTGGCGCGACTCCCCGCTCGGCAGATGCAGCCCGTCCTGTCGCGCGAGCGCCTCGTAGAGCGGCTCGCGCTGCAGACGCTGCGAGATGTAGAACGCGATCAGGTTCGAGATCATGAGCGGAACGATGATCGTGTAATCCCGCGTCACCTCGAAGATCATGATGACCGACGTGAGCGGCGTGCGGATGATGCCCGCGAAGGCGGTCCCCATACCGACGAGCGCGTAGGCACCGGGACCCGCAGTGCTCGCGGGGAGGAGGCCGTGCGCGACCGCTCCGACCGCCGCACCCATCATCGCGCCCATGAACATGCTCGGCCCGAAAACGCCACCGGCATTCCCGGACGCGTAGCACACGGCCGTCGCGATGGCCTTGAGCACAGCGAGCAGTACGACGGTGCGCAGCACGAGGTCGCCGCCTAACACACGATCGACCTGGTCGTAGCCAACGCCGAGTACCGCAGGCACGAAGTAGCCGAGGAGGCCAACCAGTAGACCGCCGACGGTCGGATACCACCATACACCCGTGCGTGGAAGCAGTGCGAACCGTCGGCGGAGAGAGAGCAGGAGCTTCACGAAGCCGACCGACCCAAGCCCTCCGACGATCCCGAGCGCGCCGTACACGATGAGCTCCGTGGCGCTCACCAGCCGATACGGCGTCACGTGGAACAGCGGCTCATCGCCGAGCACGAGATGGAGAACCATCCATGCCGTCGTCGAGCTGAGCACGATCGAGCCGAGGATGGGCGCATGCAGGTCGCCCATGATCTCCTCGAGCGAGAACAACACGGCCGCGATCGGCGTGTTGAACGCCGCCGCGAGCGCCGCGGCTCCGCCCACAGGGACGAGCCATCGCACCTGCGCCTGACTCATGCCGAGTCGTCTCGCGATCACCGAGGCGATCCCCGAGCCGATGTGCACCGACGGGCCTTCGCGGCCGAGCGCGATACCGCTCGCGAGCGAGGTCGCGCAGCACACGAACTTCCCGACGACCGTGTGCAGCGTGATGCGTCCGTCGTGGATGAAGATTGCCGCGCGCGTCTGAGGAATCCCGCTCCCGCGCGCCTCAGGAAAGAAGCGATAGAGGAGGATCCCACTCACCAGTGCCCCGAGCACCGGAACGACGACGCGGCGCCAGCCTGCGGCGCCCGCCGGGTACATGTGCGCGGCCAGGCGTCCCGTCAGCAAAACGAACGCGACGACGACGAGCCCGACGAGCGCGCCGATCACGAGGCTCAGTACGAGCGCCAGCCGATCCTCGCGTCGCCGCAGGTCCTCGACGAGTGAGGCGAGGCGTTCGAGTGCTGCGGCGATCGCGCTGCGTGTTTCCGGTAGCGTGGGTGCGGTCACCGCGAATTCAGTGCGTCAACGAGCGGCAATCGTTGCGCGGCACCTGACGCGATGGCGTCACGCGACAGCACGTATCGCATAATGGCCGCCAGACAGACGCTCGAGCCCGCAGAATCCACCGCGGCGCCGACTTTGCGCTTCTGCAGCGGAGTAACCCTCGACACCCCGCCCCTGCCTCGGCTCTTCCCGTATGCCATCACCCATAGAGCATTACGCGCTCATTGGCGATTGTGAGACCGCTGCCCTCGTCTCTCGCAACGGCTCCATCGACTGGCTCTGCTGGCCGAGGCTGGACTCTGGGGCCTGCTTCGCCGCGCTGCTTGGCGCTCCCGAGCACGGCCGCTGGCTCGTTGCGCCGGCAGACCCGGAGCCACGCGTGCAACGCCGCTACCGAGGTGACACACTCATCCTCGAAACGTTCTTCGAGACCGACGATGGCGCAGTGACGCTCGTGGATTTCATGCCGGTCCGCGGAAGCCAGTCCGACCTCGTACGCATGATCGTCGGGCGCCGGGGACGGGTGGCAATGAGGACGGAGCTCGTGCTCCGCTTCGATTACGGATCGACCGTGCCGTGGGTGACCACGGTCGACGACGGCTCACCTCACGGAATGCTGCGCGCGATCGCCGGACCCGACATGGTGCTGCTGCGCTCCGACGTGCCGCTCCGCGGCGAGGGGCTCAGCACGGTCGGCGAGTTCACGGTGAGTGCCGGGGAGACGGCTACATTCGTACTCACGTACTCGGCCTCGCACCTGCCGCCGCCCACGCCGGTGGAGCCGTTCAGTGCGCTCGCGGCCACCGAAGAGCTCTGGAACGACTGGGCCGCACGATGCACGTACCGCGGCGAGTGGCGCGACGCTGTCCTTCGGTCGCTGCTTACGCTCAAGGCGCTCACCTATCGACCCACCGGCGGAATCGCGGCTGCGCCAACGACGTCTCTCCCCGAGCAGCTCGGAGGCACGCGCAATTGGGACTACCGCTTCTGCTGGTTGCGTGACGCGACGCTCACCCTGCTCACGCTGATGGACGCCGGCTACTACGACGAGGCGGCCGCGTGGCGCGACTGGCTGCTGCGCGCGGCGGCGGGGAGTCCCAATCAGCTGCAGATCATGTACGGACTGTCCGGCGAGCGGCACCTGCGCGAGTGGACAGTTCCATGGCTTCCGGGTTACGAAAACTCAGGACCCGTACGCGTCGGCAACGCCGCGCACGGCCAGATGCAGATCGATGTCTACGGCGAGGTCCTCGATGCGTTGTTCCAGGCGCAACGCGGCGGGCTCCCGGGCAGCGAAGAGGCCTGGCGGCTGACGAGCGCGCTGGTCTGCCACCTGGAAACGATCTGGCAGTGTCATGACAGTGGGCTATGGGAAGTCCGCGGGGAACCGCGTGACTTCACCCATTCGAAGGTCATGGCGTGGGTCGCGCTCGACCGCGCCATCCGGACGGCGACGGAGTTCGGACATCCCGCCCCGATCGACGCATGGCGTGTGACACGGCAGCGCATCCATGACGAAGTCTGTGCCCGAGGATTCGACCCTCGACTCGACAGCTTCGTTCAGTCGTACGGCTCGACGCAGCTCGACGCGAGTCTGCTGCTGATCCCACTGGTCGGATTTCTCCCCGCGGACGACCCGCGTGTGTGCGGCACCGTCGCTGCCGTGGAGCGACGGCTCATGGCCGATGGTCTGGTCCAGCGCTACGACACGAGCGCCACCGATGACGGGCTGCCACCGGGCGAGGGGGCTTTTCTCGCTTGCAGCTTCTGGCTCGCGGATAACTACGCGCTGACCGGGCGGGCCAACGACGCCCGCACGCTGTTCGAGCGTCTGCTCGCGCTGCGAAACGATGTCGGTCTGCTCGCAGAGGAGTACGACCCGCGCACCAAGCGGCTGGTCGGTAACTTCCCGCAGGCATTCTCGCACGTGGGGCTCGTCGACACGGCGTTCAACCTGTCCCGCGGCGTGCCGGTCAGGCAACGGCCGGCAGCGCAACGCGCCGACGGAAGTGACGGCGAGAGGAGTGTGCAAGAGCGGGGGCGGAGCACCTCTCCCAAGCGCTGACGGCGTCGGTCGCGTCGGAACGTCGCCGTATGATTTCGCGTGATGACCCATTGACTGAGCTCGGCGCGCGCGCACAGTTGTCCTCGCACGAGCTCTCAGGTGCCTCGCCTCCGTCTCCGTCCACACACCGATGTCGCCGACCCGCCGCGAAGCACTCGCACAGCTCGCCGCTCTCGTCGCGCTCCCGCTCCCGGCGTGGAGCGCTGGCGCCACCGACCCACTCGACGGCACCGTCGCCGACTACCAGGCGGGGCGACGTCGGAAGAAGTGGACCGCGGCCGAGGTGACTGCCCGCGCGCTCGAACGCTGCCGCGCCGACGGTATGAAGTGGCACGCGATCGACGCGTTTTCCAACACGGCGATCGCCGATGCGCGCGCCGCCGATGACCGGCTGCGCGCCGGTCGCGTGCGCGGGCCTCTCGACGGTGTCCCCGTGTTCGCGAAGGCGATCTACGACATGAACGGGCTCCCGACCACTGGCTCGAGCGCGGAGTGGGCGCGTCTCTTCCCCGACGCCGTGCGGCGTGACGCGCTCGAGGTGACGCGCATGCGCGCGGCGGGCGCGATCGTCCTTGGGAAAACCGCGGCCGATGACTTCGCGTATCGTGGCAATGGTACGAGCAGCCACACCGGGCAGGTGCTCAACCCGTACGATCGCACGGGCACGCGCACGCCCGGCGGCTCGAGCGCGGGCTCGGCCGTCGCCGTGGCGAGCGGGATGGCGTTCGCGGCGTTAGGCACCGACGACGGCGGGTCGAATCGCATTCCGGCGCAGTTCACCGGCGTGGTCGGAATGAAGCCAACGTTCGGGCTCGTGCCACGCACCGGCGTCATCCCGACGTGGCCCTACCTCGACACACACGGTCCGCTCGCTCGCACGGTCGCCGACGCGGCGCTGCTCCTTGCCGCCATCGCGGGGGCTGACGCATCCGACCCACTCGCGCTCACTGGAGCGTGGGATGGCGCGCCGTTGGCCAGACTGAGCGATGACGCACTCGCCGGCGTGCGCCTCGGGCTCGTCGAGGCGCACGTGCCGCGCGCGCAGATGACGCCGGAGGCGCTCGCCATGTGGGACCGCGCGTTAGGTGACCTGCGCGCCGTCGGCGCGATGGTCGAGCCCTTCGCCGCCGCGGTGACGCGCGTGAACTACCGTGACGCGTTTGCCACCTCGGCCCGCGGCCGCAACGACGTGGCGGTGGATGCGAACTCGCCGGCCCCCACTGCGAACGCCCTGCTCCGCTACTTCGAAGGCCGCACCGACGACCCGCGCGCGGCGGTGCGCCGCGGGTACGCCGCGTACCGAGCATTCTACGATGTGCTTCCGGCCACATACGAGGAGTGCGAGCCGCTGCTCGACCGCCCGATGGCGGAAGACCCGGCGGGACGCTCGTTCGCGCTCTCGCGCGCCGAGGTAGTGGCCGCACTCGCAGCGTCGATGCGCGCGGCGGGTGTCGCGGCCATGGTCTACCCGACGATGCCGTTCAACGCCCCGCGCGCCGTCGACAAGTGGCCGGACATCCGCACCGCGTTAGGCTACGGCAACTGGCTCGGCCTGCCGGAAGTGTCGGTCCCGGGCGGACTCGGCGCGGACGGAATGCCCGCGCTCAACGTGTCGATCGTCGGCCTTCCCGGTGAGGACGCCCGCGTACTGTCGTTGGCGCACGCCTACGAGCGGCACTCACGCCGTTTCGTGGCGCCGACGCGCGCGGGGTAGTGCGCGCGGCGGCGGCCCGCGGCCGGAGGACGCATCACGCCGCGCAGCCGCTTTTCGGGACCTGATAGTCGCAGCGGCAACGTCCAGGCGCACAGCTCATCCCCGGGCGACCAGCCCGCACGCAACGCCAGCACTGCGCGAGCGGCTCGCTCGCCTCGGGCAACCCGAGCACGCGCGCAGCGACCGCGGCACCACCGGGGAGTACGGCACGTAACGCCGGACGTCCTGCCGCATCGAACGACAGCTCGGCGAGGGCGACGAAGCCTGCCTTCCTGATACCGGAACCCGACGCGTGGTTCTCGGGCGCGTACGCGATCCAGAACCGTTCAGCGTCGCGCGACTCAGCGCGCACGATCGCGTCGAGCAGCCGCGGATATACGCCCAGGCCGCGGTGGGATTTCAGCGTCACGAAGTTCCAGAGATACCGCTCGCCTTCCGGGATGGGGAACGTCGTGCGCAGCTCGCCGATCTCGGCGGACCGAGTGGCGACCCAGCCCCACGCGGCCGGCTGCCCGTTCATCTCGGCGACGTACGCACGGTGTCCGGCCTCGAAGCGCCGGGTCATCTCATCGGCGGTGCGCACCTGCAGGGCAGCCATCGCGGAGGCCTTCTCCTCCCGGCGCACGGAGAGCCCAGGAAGCGACATCAACGAAGGCGTTGGATCATCACGGCGACGAGCGGCGAATGGCATGACAGGATCCTCGGGTCGTTTCGTTAGGCAGTGAATGGCGTCGGACTGACGTGCAGCACGCTACGAACAGACTACACATCTCTGAGACTGTGCTCTTGAACGAACGGGCTGACCTTTCGGCCGCGTGCGTCGCTCAGCGGCGAGCTGGCGGATCGACGAATCCGGGCGGCGCGGTGAGCGGCCCGCTCAACGTTCGCAGAAAGGCCACCAGCTGATCCATCTCGCGTTGCGAGAGCCGAAGCGTCTTGAGCTCACTGTGGCCGAACGGCGCACGCGGGGCATTGCTGTAGTGCGCGACGACCTGCTCCAGCGTGGCGATCTGTCCGGCGTGCATGTAGGGCGCGCGAGCCGCGACGTTTCTGAGCGATGGCGTCTTGTAGGCGCGCAGAAGCTCCTCGCCCTCCGTCACGGCGAACCGCAGTTCCTCGCAGTCCTCTGCCTTGGCGTCGCTGTAGCGGCTCGTGCAGTTGAATTCGCCCGCCACTGCCTGCCGGATTCCTAACGTGCGCCCGCTGTCGGGACTCGCGACGGCCGATGATGCGGGCACGCCGGTGTTGTGGAAATGGTTGTCGGTGAGCAGCGGCCCGTTGTGGCACGTGACGCAATTCGCCTTGCCAATGAACAGGCGCAGACCGGCTTCCTCGTCCTTCGAGAACGCGTTGTCCTGGGTTTTCGGCTTTCCGTTCAGCTCTGCGTCCACGTAGCGGTCGAAGCGTGAAGGCGCGTACTCGATGCGCCGCTCGTAGGCGGCGATCGCCTTACCGATGTTGGCGTAGACCTGCGTGATTTCGTCACGATGCACGGATGGAATCCGCTGCCATGCGGCGCGCCATGCGGTGTCGGCGACCGGGCCGGCGCGCTGCGGGAGTCCAGCGAGATCCGGCAGCTTTCCGAAGACGGCCTCGTACTCGCCACGATAGTGGGCGCCAACGACGTGTGCGTACTGGGTGCGGCTGCCGCCGTGTTCGACCGCACTCTCGAGCGGGCCTAACGCCTGCGCCCACTGGCTGTCCGCTCGGCCATCCCAGAACAGCCAAGGGCTGTGCGCCGTACCCGCGACCGGCATCGTGCGCCGAGTCGTCGTGCCGACGCCGTCGGCCAGCGGCTTGCCGTCCTGGAAATCCGTCGACGCGATGTGGCACGTCGCGCACGACACCTTCCCGTTGCCGCTGAGCCGCGTCTCGAAGAACAGTTCTCGGCCGAGCGTCGCCGCGCGAGCGTCATCCGCATAG
>Ga0207691_10001290_pt1 | contig 24994 bp, 21 predicted proteins | sample KBSM13metaG_FD_184327 | JGI IMG/M metagenome (GOLD analysis project Ga0207691, IMG submission 184327) | Miscanthus rhizosphere microbial communities from Kellogg Biological Station, Michigan, USA - KBS M1-3 metaG (SPAdes) (version 2) | ecosystem: Host-associated > Plants > Roots > Rhizosphere >...
CGTTCGGTACGCAGCCGGGCGAAAACGTCCCCGGCGTGCCGATCCCGGCCGCCGTTTGGCTGTTCGGTTCCGGCTTGTTGGCGTTGGTCGCGATCGCCCGGCGCCGTCACGGCGGAGTCATGCGCGGATCGCCCATCGCTACCTGACACGACGTGTAGCAACTTGCTACGCGGGGAAAACCAAGATCGAAGCGTTAAACAATTCCGCGCCGGCACAGGCCCCGCTCCGGCGGGGCTTGTCGTTTCCTATGCAGTTGTCGCTTGTACCTGAGCGAAAAGCCGCGCGCCCCCGTTTATCGCCGCCAACCTGCCGCGCCTGGCGCAATAGGTGACGTAGCGCCGAAGGAACCCGCGAGCAGAAATGCCTCGGCCGCGTCGATAGCGGACTCGAGCTCGGGCGGTCGCTCGCTGCTCCGACGGAGCCCGGCATCCGTCGGTGGCTTGTGCGGCGTGAAGTCGCGCGCCTCCGGGTCGACTTCGCGGATCTCTGCCGCCCCGACGATTCCCACTCGGCATAGCGCGCCTCAATCTCCTCGCGCGTTGCCACGTAGCGTGCGCGGTTCCACTTGCCCGTTCGCGGGTCGCGATAGCGAAAAGGGTGGAGCTCGATGCGGGGGGCGCATTGAAAATGTGCGCCAGGTCCCCACCATGCTGCGGCCGTCCATGAGACCCGAAGGCCTCGATCACCTGGGCATGGTGGCGGTCGACAGCGGCGACGTCGTGCGGATGACGGATGCTTCGTCGTCGGCACTCCTCGAGCAACTCGCCGCCGCCCGCAGTAAATGGCGATTTGCGCCTTTGTTCCTTGTCGGGGGTGCATTGCTTGCTGTAGCGCTCGCGCTGCGACAGCCGCCGTTCCCACACTGGATTCCGACGACGTAGTTGTGCTGGCCCTCGTGGGCGCTCTGGTTGCGCCATATTTCGACGCGGTGTGGAAAACGGTGGTCGTGTTCTATGAGTTCGACGCCGCTGCGCAGGCGCGCTTCCAGCAGTTGCTCGTCCTCGTTGAAGCCGTAATAGATGAAGTCGTGCAGGTAAGCACCCCGTTTGCGATGCTCCGGTCGCATAGGTGCGCGTAATCCCGGCGCCCAGCGGATTCGGCGTGCCGACGTCAGTTTCGCAAGCGTCAATAAAGCTCGCGTCGCGTGCGCACCGGTTGAGCGCCGTCGGAGCTCGCCGAAGTCGGAGCGGCCGTCAAGAAGCCCGCCGAAGCGGGCTCCCATCACGGGGCAATGAGTCGTCTACGCAGGAAGCGCGCGAACCGTTAAGGCATCCGTCCCTCACTTACCTCAGGACGCGCACGATTGTGCTCCCCACCAGCGGACCTTGTGCTCCGCCCTGGTTCGCGGTGGCGGTTACCGTGAAGGTCACCGCATCACCGGCCGCGACGTTGATGAGATCGCTTCGCCGGAACGAGGCGACTAACGACGTACCGTCGCTCGACAGCGCGGTCGAAACCGCCGGCGCGCCTTCCGCGCGAACGTCGACCACGCCCCACTGCCGCAGGTCGTAGCCCGCCGGCACGGTCAGCACTATTGTCACCAAGCCGCCCAAGGTGCGCAAGTTGAGCACGCTCGGCACCACCTGCAGCATCACCGGCGGCAGCGCGGCGCGCGGAATCTCGGCCACGATGCCGAAGAGGCTCAGGTTGACCGCGTTGCCCATCGCTTCATAGCCGGCGTCATTCGGGTGCAGCGTATCGCCGCTGTCGTACTGCAGCAGCATCCGGCGCGGGTTGGACGGATCGCGAACGGCTGCGTCGAAATCGACATATCCGTCGTATTCCGGAGTCGTGCGGATCCAGTTATTCACCTCCAGGCGAATGGCTTCGCGAGCATCGGGCGCGTTGCCGAACGGCGTCATCGTGCCGCCGATGATCTTGATGCCCACCGAATGCGCGCGCGCGGTCATCTGCTCGAGCGCCGCGATCACCTGCGCCGCAGTCGCCCCGCCGCTGATATCGTTGATCCCCAGCAGCTGGATGATGTGCGTCGCGTTGGTCTGCACCAGCACGTCACGGTCAATCCGCGACATCGCGCTTGGGTTGGTGTTGGTGCCGCCGGTCCAGACGCGATTGCCGCTGATGCCCACGTTCGCCACGCCGCGCTCGTTGCCGGCATCGGCCGCGATGATCCGCCGAGCCAGCACATCGGGCCAACGCCGGTTCGTGTCGTTGGTCGAGCGCAGGCCTTGCGTAATCGAGTCGCCAAACGTGACGATCGTTCCGGTCGGATGCGAAGCTCGTGTGTCGATCGCGGATAGGAACGGCCATGCCAGGCGAGTCGACGCCACCGGGAACGGCGTCTCGCCGGCGTGATTGCCGGTCGTCGAAACGTAGTTGGTCTGCATCGCGCCGTTGAATCCGGTGATCGGCGAGCCGGTGGCGACCGTTCCGGTGTCCCCGGGGATATACACGTCCACCGCCACGTCAGACAGCGCCGGGACGGTGAAGGAGATCCAATCGCTCATGAGCTCCGCGCCCGTGGGGATCGCGAACGACGCGGTTCCGCTGAACGTCAGCGGCCTGCTCGACCCGGCCACGATGTCGGAGCCACCCGCTGCCGCGCGCAAACCCACCTGTGCGGCGCCGATGACCAGTGGAGCCGTGCCGTAGCGGTTCGACAGCTTGATGCGCACCCGGTCGCCGCCGATGCTGACGTGCGCGATCAGGCGCAGCGTCTGGTTGTTGATCCGGTTCGCCGCGCTTGGGGCCGACGAGACCATCGGCGCGCTCCATGTGGCGATCTCGCGCGGGTCAAAGGGATCTTCGGATGCGTAGGCCCAGGGCGCCACTGGCACTGATACGACCGCGACGGCCAAAGCGGCCGCGACGGTCATCAGGAAACGGCGGCGGGTCGGCTTCAGCATCGAACACACCGCTGCGCATTCATCGAGCACTGCCATCAATGTTGGCGTGAACTTCATGACTAGGATCTCCTCGCGTTCTATCGGTGGTTGTCGATGTCTTGTCGGGGATCTGTACTAGGGCTTGAACAGATTGAGGTCGATCGCATTGGCCATCGCCTCGTAGCCCGCGCTGTTGGGATGCAGCGTGTCGCCGCTGTCGAACTCGGGACGCATCCGCAGCGGATTGGCTGGGTCGCGGACTGCAGCCTCGAAATCGATTACCCCGTCGTAGGCGCCGCTCGTGCGTATCCAATTGTTAAGCGCTTGCCGCTCGACTTCGCGCTGGGGATTCATGGCGATGGCGTTGAAGAACGTGGTGAGCGTGGCACCGTAGATCTTCATGCCGCGCGCATGCGCGCGCTTGATGAGCTGCTGGTGCCCCTGAATGATTGCGGCAGCAGTGGCGCCGCCCGAGATGTCATTGATGCCTTCGAGCACGATGATGTATTGAGCGCCCGTCTGCACGAGCGCGTCGCGATCGAAACGCGTCAGCGCCGGCTCGCCTGTGCCGCCGTTCAGCACTCGGTTGCCCCCGATGCCGAGGTTCGGCACGCCCATGGGCCGGATCCCGGATTGGCCGGCGATAATGCGGCGGGCCAGGAAGTCGGGCCAGCGCGCGTTGGCGTTCAGCGTCGACGCCGTGCCGTCGGTGATCGAATCTCCGAACGCGACAATCGCGCCGACTGCTTCCGGTGCCGCGACGTCGACGCCGATGAGGAAGTACCACTGCGTGCGAGTTGCCTCGGTGGGCAGCGTTGGAGCGTCGAGCTGATTACCCGTAGCAAGGTAGGAAAGGATTTGGCCGGCAGGCCGCGCGTTATGCAGGGTGACCGGCGACGTCGAGGCCGACGTGTCCGAAGTGAGATAGATGTCGACGGCAAGGTCCGTCTGATCGGCAACTCGCAGATCGGCCCAATCGCTCACCAGCTCCGCGCCGATGGGAATCGTGAACGACGCCGCAGGGAGGCCGCCGAATGTAAGTGTCCGGCTCGTTCCTGGAACGATCGATTCGCCGCCGGAGCGGATCGCGACCGAAGCCCCGGTCAGCACCAGTGCCGAGGTGCCGTAGCGGTTCGAGAATTTCACACGCACTTTGTCGCCGCCGACGCTCAGGTGAATGACATTGCGCACCGTCTGATTGTTGATCCGGTTCGCATCGGCGGGCGCGGCGGAGACCGGCGCGGCCGCCCAGCTCGCGACCGCATAGTCCTCCGTTCTGACCACCGCGCTCGAATGTGTCGGCAGCCCGCTGAGTGTCGCCGCTGCCAGCGCCAAAGCCGCGACGAATGCTCGACGGCCCGGATCGTACAGGGGCAACAGCTTTCGAACGACGTTGCATACCAGCGTAGTGAATATCCGCGGGATACCTGTCATGGTTTGGGCCTCCTGTCGGTGTACGGCGGCTGATGAAATGCTTGTACCTTCTTGGCGGCTGTTTCGCCATATCCCGGAACTTGGACGCGGGACGGCCGCGACCGTTCTAGGGTGGCGAATGACACCGGTTCTCAATCGCCGGGTCGGTCGCGGTCTGATCGTACGCCCAGTTGTTGTACTCAACAACAAGGGAACGCACGCAATGCGCAAGGCGGCAGGTCTATCCCTGGCCGCCGGCGAGCGCGCGACGTAATTAAGTCTTGTCCGGCGAGCGTTACGGGTCTCATTGGAGCCGGGAAATGTCCTACGGTAATGCAGTATTTCGAAGCATTGCAGAGGAAGGACCGCCCACCCCGCGACGCTGGTACAGACGGTGTAAGGCGACGGTCACTGTCGAAAAACATTACAGCCGGGGTGCCGCAGCGTGCCGCTGTTGTGTCCAACTTGTCGTAAACATAAGGTTTAGAACGATTTGTTCCGGGCGGGCATCTCGCTTGCTTGCGACTCACTGAGGGGTCTAGGTTGCGTTCACGGGAGAGAAAATGCTGAAAGCAGTCCTTGTCACTCCGCTGTTGGCATGCTGGGTGGCGCTGGCCAGTGCAGCGCCGATTCTGTTCACGAGCAGCCAGTTCCTCGCTGCGACTGTTGCGTCCACCTCGACGCTGGCGGATGCCGACAACGCTTCCAATCCGCCGACGGCGTTGCCGCTCATCATCGACTCGACGGTATTCGACGCGAACAACTTCGCGTCCGGCGCTTCGATCGCGGCCCCGGGACTGCTGAGCACGACGGCGGATGTAACCACCACCGCCGGCTTCGCAAGCGCCGTGGGCTCGGCTGAATTCATCGGCATGTTCACTCCCACGCAGCCATACGTGCTCCTGCAGTTCCCTGCGTTCACCAGCAGCGACTTCACGAATGGTGCGACGGCTTTCTCGGGGGGCTCGCTGTTCGTGCGCCTCACGAGCGGCACGTCGACACTCTTCGACCAGGTGTTCACGGTGGGCGGCCCGATCTCGACAAGGATTGAGATACCAATAGGCGCCACGGGCACCCTCGACATCCTGCTGTTCAGCGAAGCCAGCGTACTTACGGGCGGCAGCGCATCTAACACGGCGACGGCCCAGTTCAACGTTACCGGAGTGCCGGAACCTGCTCCGCTTGCACTGCTCGCGCTCGGAGTCGTGGCGCTTGTGTGGTCCCGGCGGCAGAACCCTTCGTGACGTTTCCGATTCGTCCTTCGAGCGTTCGAATGCCGCTGGCACACGCTTAGGGTCGCAACCCGAATGGCCCCGCATTGCGTGACGTTCGTGGAGCTGATGAAAATGCGGCGGGAAGCCGAGGCAAACAAGCCGCTGGTCGAGGATGAGGATGAATCAGATGAAGGGAGTGACGAGGACGATGGGGCTACCTGTCCCTTCTGCGACACAACTGAAGAGTGTGACCACCTGCTGTTGATGGTCGACAAGACATTTGCGGAGGCCCAGGGCGGCGTCCTCCGCGAGGCTTTCAATGATCGGTGGTTCAACCGGGGCGAGCAAGCGCGGGACGCCGAAGAAGGGGATTTCTTCCAGAAGCGACTCGATGAAGTCGATTCTCTTGCAGCGTGGAATTGACGCAACATTTGAAGGCAGTCCAGGGATGTCCTCAGCCTGTGGGTACTACTACTGCAGCATTGCTTTCAGGTGTTTTGGTTGGTCGCGGATTTCTCGATTCGCCCGACTGTTAATCCGCCGGTCCCTGGTTCGAGCCCAAGTCGGGGAGCCAACGAATCAATTGCTTAGCTGCACAGATAGCGGCGGACTGTGGGTAATATTTTATTACCGGAGTCCGCGCACTGCGGCGGATCCTAGCGATTCAACAACGACATAGCGCGCAGAGAGCGACGGACAAGTGATTCGTTGGTGACGCATACCGTACGGCGTCGCGTGCACGCCGTCGCCGCAAGCACCGCCGTCGCCGCAAGCACTTCAAGACCGCTTGAGCACAGGCAACATCCAACTACTTACTACTCAAGTGCCCCTGGGTGGGGTGGCGCCCCCGCTACCTAACATCTCTGGCGACTTCCGGCCGATGACCGGACGGATTGTTAATCCACAGGTCTGGTTCGAGCCCAGGTCGGAAAGCTAATCCAGACTTGTCTCAGTGAACCACCCAGTAACTGGGTTCTATGCTAATCCGTCGCTCTACCGGTTCGCAACCGCTCAAAGACAAGATCACCGTCGCCTGTGAGCGAGTTGCGGCGCGCGCGCGTTTGCGACTACGCCCAGATATGAGCTGCACATACCGCCGAGTCGCGAATGGCGAAGTTGAATGCGCACTCGGCGAGTTTCGTAGTCCGCCGCGCTTCGAACCGCGTGTGCCGACGACTAGCCCGCGGCCGAAGATCGCCTTGGCGCGGCGCTCAAAGCAGCGGCCGCCGCCAGGAGCAGGTCCGAAATCCGGCGCTCATCCGCCGCACCCTTCCAGCGCGACTTCGCAACGGCGACATTGAGCGCGCCGTCGGCCTTGCCGTCCGCATCCGTCACCGCCACGGCGACCGAATAGTCCCCCAGAAAATATTCCTCGCGCGTATGCGCGTACCCCTTGCGGCGGATCGTCGCGAGACGCGCATGGATGGCCGCGAGCTCCGTAACCGTGAATCGCGTGTGCGCGACCGGCGGACGCTCGGCAAGGACCGCGTCGACCTCGTCGGCGCCCAGCGTCGACAACATTGCGAGCCCGGGCGCGGTCGCGTAGGCCGGAAGCCGCGTGCCGACCAGAAACGCGGGGTTGAGAACGTGACGGCTCACGATCCGCTGCACGAATACGACGTCGGCGCCATCGCGCACGGAAAGGTTGGTGGTCTCGTCGGTGTCGATCGCGAGTTGCTGAAGGTAAGAGGCGGCACGGCCGACGAGGTCGCTCGAGGCGAGATAGTGGCTCGTGAATTCTAGCAGCCGCGGCGACAGCTCGTACTTGCGCGTCGCCTCGTCCTTGCGCAGGTAGCCCAGGGCCGTCAACGTGTAGGTGAAGCGCTGCGCCGCGCTCACGTCGAGATCGGTGAGCGTTGCGATCTGCGACAGCGATAGCTCGCGTCGCGTGCCGTCGAACGCCATGAGCACCCGCATCGCCCGCGCAACGGCGTTGACGAACAGGGGCGAGTCGGCGTCAGACATCGAACGTGATGCCCTGCGCGAGAGGCAGCGCGTGGCCGTAGTTGATCGTGCTGGTGGCGCGACGCATGTACGAGCGCCATGCATCGGAGCCCGACTCGCGGCCGCCACCGGTCTCCTTCTCGCCACCGAATGCGCCGCCGATCTCGGCGCCGCTGGTGCCAAGGTTGACGTTGCTGATGCCGCAGTCGCTGCCGCGCGCCGAAAGGAAGAGCTCGGACTCGATGAGATCGCGCGTGAAGATCGACGACGACAAGCCGTGCGCGGCAGCGTTGTTGAGGGCGATCGCTTCCGCGACGTCGTCGAACGGCCGCACGTACAAGATAGGCGCGAAAGTTTCGCGCAGCATGGTGGGGGTCTGCGCCGGCATGTCCAGGATCGCGGGCCGCACGTACCACGCATCCGGATACCGGTCGGCGAGTACGCGCTCGCCGCCGAAGCGCTCGCCGCCTTCGGCGCTCGCGTCGGAGAGGGTCGCTGCCATCGCCTCGAACGCCGGACGGTCGATGAGCGGACCGACCAGCGTGTCCGGTTCGCGCGGATCGCCGATCCGGATGCTGCCGTAGATGCTGCGCAAGCGATCGAGGAACGAGCGGTGCAGATCGCGATGCACGAAAAGACGGCGCAGTGTCGTGCAACGCTGACCTGCGGTGCCGACCGCCGCGAAAACGATCGCGCGGGTTGCGAGGTCGAGGTCCGCCGACGGGCATACGATCGCCGCATTGTTCCCGCCAAGCTCGAGGATCGCACGCTTAAAGCCGCGCGCGCAGGCTTCGCCGACCGCCCGACCCATCGCGGTCGATCCGGTCGCGCTGACGAGGCGCACGTCGGGGTGCTCGACCAGCGCGCTGCCGAGTGCGCGGTCCCCGATCGCGAGCTGCGCTATACCGCGAGCATCGTTGCCGAAGGCCTCGATTGTGCGCCGGAGGAGCTCGTGCACCGCCCACGCCGACAGCGGTGTCTTCTCGGACGGCTTCCACACCACCGCGTTGCCGCAGACGAGCGCGAGCGCGGCGTTCCATGCCCACACCGCGACCGGAAAATTGAATGCGGATATCACGCCGCATACGCCATAGGGATGCCACGTTTCCAGCATCCGGTGGTCCGGCCGCTCGGATGCGATGGTGAGGCCGTGGAGTTGTCGTGACAGGCCCACCGCGAAGTCGCAGATGTCGATCATCTCCTGCACTTCGCCGAGTCCTTCCTGCAGGAGCTTACCGGTCTCGAGCGTGACGAGCATGCCGAGCGGGCTCTTGTACTCGCGCAGGGTGTTGCCGAACTGCCGGACGAGCTCGCCGCGGCGCGGCGCAGGGACCGATCGCCAACGCTGTTGCGCCTCGTGCGCGCGTGTCACCGCGTCCGCGAACGCGCTTGGGGTGGTGGTCGGCAATCGTGCGAGGAGCGCACCATCGATCGGTGTATTGACCGGCAGGCCGGAGGGATCGCTCGCCGCGGTGGCGTCGAGGCGCATGCGGTCGAACAGTTCGGCGACAGACGCGTGCATCGACTCACTCCACCTTGATATTGGCGTCCTGGATCAGCTTGGACCATTTCGCGAATTCGCTGCGGATCCGCCGAGTCGCGTCGGCTGGCGCCGAGTAACTCGCTTCGACACCGAGCTGCTGCAGCTTCTCGCGGGTATCCGGCATCTGCAGGATCGCGTCGATGTCGCCGGCGAGTCGCGCGACGATCGGGGCCGGCGTTCCGGCGGGGGCGAGGATGCCATACACGGAGGCGACCTCGAAGCCGGGCAGCCCCGCTTCGGCCGCCGTCGGAACATCGGGCAGCTGCGCGTTGCGAGCGGGCATCGCGATCACCAGCGCGCGCAAGCGATTGGCCTTGACGTTGGGCAGCACATTCGGGGTCGTGGCAACCATTGAATTGACCTGGCCGCCCATGACGTCGGCGACCGCGGGTGCGCCGCCCTTGTACGGGACGTGCAACATCTGGACGCCCGCGAGCTTCATGAAAAGCTCGCCAGCCAGGTGCTCGGTCGATCCGTTGCCCGACGAAGCGAACGTGTACTTCCCGGGACTGGCCTTGGCGAGCTGGATGAATTGCGAGAGCGTGGTCGCGGGAACCGCCGGGTTGACGACCAGCATCAGCGGCACGATGCCGACGATCGCGACCGGCGTCAGGTCGCGCTCGAGGTTGTACGTAAGCTGTGCGGGCTGCAGCGGCGCGTTGATCGCGTAGTTGGTCACGGCGGCCATCAACAGCGTGTAGCCGTCGGCGGGCGCGCGCACGACACCCGCCGCGCCGATATTGCCGGAGGCGCCCGCCCGGTTGTCGACGACCACGGGCTTGCCCAGCCGGTCCGACAGCTTCTGCGCCATGATTCGCGCGACGGCATCGACGGCGCCCCCCGCGGAAAACGGCACGACGAGCGTGATCGACTTGGTTGGAAAATCCTGCGCGCCGCTAGGCGTGGGAAGCGCAACCATGCATGCGATTGCCGTGAAGGCGAGTGCGGAACGGGCGAACGACGACATGGTGTGGACTCCTTGTTACCTCGATCGGTGCGCGGCCGCGTCGCGGTCCCAAAGACCGGCGACCTCGCGCGAAAGCTCGCTCTTGCGAATGCGCTGCGTCGGCGTGCGCGGAAAGTCTTCGGCGAACGCCACGTAACGCGGGACCTGGAAGTAGGGCAGCCGCGGCTCGCACCAGGCCACCAGCGCGGCAGGATCGATGGTGCGCCCGCTCGCGGGACGGATGTAGATCAGGAGCTCGTCCTCGCCGAGCTCGCCGGGAACGCCCACCAGCGCACTCTCCTCGACGTCGGCGTGCTCGTTGATCACGCGCTCCACTTCCCACGCGGAAATGTTGATGCCGCGCCGTCGCACCGAGTCCTTGGCGCGGCCTGCGTAGTAGTACCAGCCGCCGGCGTCGCGGCGGCCGAGATCGCCCGTGCGCAGCCAGCGCCTGCCGTCGCGCTCGCGCACCGCTTCCGCGGTCGCCGCGGGATTGTCGTAGTAACCGAGGAAGCCCAGGCGGTCGTCGTTTGCCGCGATCACGATCTCGCCCGTTTCGCCCGCAGCCACCTCGTTGCCGTCGGCATCGGTGAGCCTCACTTCGTACCACGGCAGGGGCTTGCCGATCGCGCCTTCCGGCCCGTCGGGATTGACGATGACGAAGGTGACGAGCTCGGACAGGCCGTACCCTTCGCGCACCTGCACACCGAAGCGGGCTTCGAACGCCTTCCAGATCTCCGGCGGACAACCCCCACCCCAGGCCACGCGCACGCCATGGGTGCGGTCGTCAGCGCGTACCGGCTGCTTCAGCAGCATCTGCAGCACCGTTCCGAGGTAATGGATGTGCGTGACGCGATAGTGGCGCGCCTCGTCCCAGAAACGCGAAGCGGAAAAGCGCGGCACCATCGCGAGCGTGATGCGCTCGAGCACCGCGCTTATCACGACCGCCACGCCGGCACCGTGGTGCAACGCTTCCCACAGAAGCAAGATGTCGCCGCCCACGCGGCCGGTCAGCATGCGCGTGGCGATCGGTCCAGCGCGCAGCGTGCGGTCGGACTTGCGCACGCCCTTCGGCGCACCGGTGGTCCCCGAGCTCGGCGTGTACGCGATGATGTCGTCCGCCATTGGCGCCACGGCGGGGGGACGGGCATCCTCGTACGTCGAAAGATCCGCGAACGTCGGGGCCGGCGCGTCATCGCCGCGCCAGAAGACATGACCGACGGGGTGCTGCGCGAGCAGCGGCGTCACCTGCGCTTCGTATCGGCGATCGACGATGAGCGCGTGCGGTGCGAACTGGGTGAACGCGAGCTCGAGCGCGGCGCCCTTCAAGTGGACGTTGACCGGCACTCGGACGAAGCCGGCCTTCGCCAGCGCCAGGATCGCGACGATGTGGTCGGGATGCGACGGCAGCATCAGTGCGACGCGGTCGCCCTTGCGCAGGCCGCGCTCGACGAGCCCGTTGGCAACCCGGTTGACGGCAGCGTCGAGCGCGGCGATCGTCAGTAGGCGATCCTCGAAGACGCAGTAGACGTCGTCGGGCGTATCACGCGCGCGGCGCTCCAGCGCAGCGCCAATCGTCTCGTCGCCGACCGGAAGGTTCGCGGGTGCGGGCACGTGACCTCGAGCGCCTCAGGATGTCGGGGCGGCGGGTTTGCGGGCAGCGCGCTCGCGAAAGAATGCTTCCATCATCCGCGCCGGCTCGCCGGACCCATAGGACTCGCGCTGGACTGGAATGCCCGCATTGATCGCGTCGCGGAATCCGGGCTCGGTCACCGCGCGGAAGCGCTGCTTGTTGAGGCGCATGGCGATCGGCGGTTTCGCCGCCAGCTCGCCCGCAACCTTACGCGCATGCGGCATCACCTGATCCTGCGGAACCAGATGATGGATGAGCCCGAGGCGGTGGCATTCTTCAGCGTCCATCATCCGGCCTGTAAGCGTCAGTTCGATCGTGCGCGACAGCCCCAGCATCTCGCGCATCAGCCACGGTCCGGTGGTGCTCGCGATTCCCGAATTGATCTCGGGCTGGCCCATGCGCACTCCTGGGTGGGCGACGCGGATGTCGCCGAGGAGTGCGACCTGGAATGCCGATCCCGCTGCGATGCCGTTCAGCGCGATCACGAGCGGCTTCGACAGCGCCCGCAGGGCGTCGTAGTACGTTTCCCATTCGCGGATCCAAGCTTCGGCGCGGTCGGCGTCGAAGCCCTGCGCTTCGTCCAGGTCCTGGCCGGCGCAGAAGGCACGAGCGCCCGCGCCGGTCAGGATGACGGCTCCCACACTGTCGTCGGCGCCAAAGCGTTGAACGCCGGCTACGATCGCATCGCGCATCCCGCGGTCCCAGGCGTTGAGTCGGTCCTGCCGGTTCAAGGTGATGCAGGCAACGCGCTCGGTGACGTCGAAGCGGATGAATTCGGACATGGGTTGAATCTCCGTGGTTATTGCTGTACGATAAACCATTATCGAGCAGAAGTAAACCACGTCGATCTTTGGACGACGGTAGCGGAGTGCCCGATGTCGGACATCATCCTCGACGAAAGCCGCGGCAACCTCGCGGTCATCACTATCAATCGCCCTCATCGCCGCAACGCGCTGGATGGCGAGGCGTGGCGCGCCCTTGGCGACGCCTTCGATACCTTGGCGACACGCCCGGCGATGCGCGCGGTCGTGCTGACGGGCGCCGGCGGGCACTTCTGCGCCGGGGACGACATCCACGCCTTCTCGAAAGTACGCGACGACGCGACCCTTCGCGCGCTCTATTGGGACGGTATCATGCATTGCTACGCCGCTATCGCTCGCTCGAAGGTGCCCGTCATCGCGGCGGTCCATGGCGCCTGCGTGGGCGGCGGCTGCGGGCTCGCCTTGCGCTCGGACTTTCGCCTCGCCCATGAGAGCGCGCGCTTCGGAATTCCGCCCGCGAAGCTGGGCCTCGCGTACCCGGTGGACAGCACGCGGCTGTTGGTGGCCGCGGTCGGCATCACAACCGCCAAACGCATGCTCTACACCGGCGAGATCATGGGGGCGAGTGAAGCCCGTGCTTGCGGCCTCGCGAGCACGGTGGTCGCTGGCGACGTGGTGGAGGCCGCGATCGAGTTCGCGCAGCCGATCATCGCCAATGCGCCCATCTCGCTCGCGGCCTCCAAGCTCATCTGCGATGCCATTGCGGCCGACCGCGTCGCCGAAGTCGCGGCGCAATTCGACGAGTTGTTCCGACGCGCGGATGCCAGCGAGGATTGCCGCGAGGGCGCGCGCGCCTTCGCGGAAAAACGGCCGCCCCGGTTCACGGGCCGGTAACCCGTCTTCACTTTGCGAGGGATATGCATGCTAGCTATCGTCCGGGCGGTCACCGCCTGCGTAGCACTGGCCGCCGCCACGATTTGCGCGGCGCAGTCGACCGATTCCTACCCGCAACGTCCGGTGCGAATGGTGGTCGGTTACGCCACCGGCGGCGGCGCCGATGCGCTCGCGAGAGTCGTCGCGAGCAAGCTCTCGGCGGTGCTTGGGCAGCAGGTCATCGTCGACAATCGCCCGGGCGCGGGCGCCACCATCGCGGCGGACCTGGTGGCCAAGGCTCCGCCGGACGGCTACACGCTTTACTTCGCCGATACGGCGATTCTCATCGCGCCCAGCGTGTACTCGTCGCTCCCCTACGATCCGGCCAAGAGCTTCACGCCGATCGGACGCGTCGCGTTGCTGCCGCTGGTCTTCGTCGTCAATCCTTCGCTGCCTGCGACCAACGCGTCCGAGCTCGTTGCCGTACTCAAGGCGAATCCCGGCAAGTACAGCTACGGCTCCTCGGGCGTGGGAACGCTCGGACACCTGGCGTTCGAGCTCCTCAAGCTGCGCGCGGGGGTGGACATCGTTCACATTCCCTACAAGGGGGCGGCACCGATCGTCACCGATCTGCTGGGCAACCAGATCCAGCTTGCGGTCATGAGCGTCACCGCCGCCATTCCGCAAACGAACGCGGGGAAACTGCGTGCCATCGCGCTGTCGAGCCCGGTACAGCTTTCGGCGGTCCCCGATTGGCGCCCGCTTTCCGACACGCTTCCGGGATTCGACGCTTCCTCAAGGCTGTTCCTGATTGCCCCAGCAGGAACGCCAACGGCCATCGTGCGCAAGCTCAATCGCGCGCTCGAGCAGGTGCTCGCCGAGCCCGAAGTCCTGGAAAGCTTCGCTAAGAACGGCGCGCCCGCGGCATGGTCGACGCCGGAGGCGCTCGCGACCGAGATGGCCGAGGAAACGCAACGTTGGGGCTCGATCGCACGTTCGTCCGGAGCCAAGCTGGAATGACGCCGCTGGAAGGCGTGGTCCGGCTGGCGGACCAGAACGCGTACAGCGCGTTTGCAGCCCGATTCCTGCCGCATGCGGGCCGCCGCTTTGTCGAAAGCTTCGACGGCAGGACGTTTTCGTACGACGATTTGCATCGCCTCACCGCGCAGATGGCCGGCCTGCTCGCGCGGCACGGTGTGCGCAAGGGTGACCGTGTCGCGGGGCTCCTACACAAGTCCCCCGAAGCGATCATGCTTTACTTTGCGGCAGTCCGTTCGGGTGCGCTGTACATGCCGGTGAGCTCCGCGCTGACGCCCCCAGAGGTCGCATACCTCATGCGCGACGCGGGTCCGCGCGTCGCGATCTGCGCGCCGGAGCGCGAGGCAACGCTTAAATCGATAGCTAAGGCCTGCGGAATCGAGCGGATCTTCACGCTGGATGGCAGCGGCCGCGGCTCATTTGGCGCCGAGTTTGCGGGCCTCGACCCCGATTTCGACCCAGTCGCGTGCTCCGGGCGCGATGGCAACGCGATCGTGTACACGTCGGGCACCACGGGAAAGCCGAAGGGTGCCGTCATCTCCAATGGCCTCGCCGTTACCAATGCAATCGCGCTCGGGGAAGCATGGCAGTTCGATCGCGACGACGTCCTGCTGCATTCGAATCCGCCGGCGTTCTCCATTTTCGGCACGACCACCCCGGTCGTGGCGTGTGGCGCGTCGATGATCCTGCTGCCGAAGTTCGATGCCGGGTCTGTGGTGTCGCTGTTGCCGCGGGCGACGGTGTTCGCGGGCGTTCCCACGTATTACTCACGCTTGCTCGAACGCGCTGACTTCACGCGGGCCGCCTGCGCCCGCATGCGGCTGTTCATCACCGGCTCCGCCCCGATGCGCCCCGATCTTTTCACGGCATTCATGGAGCGTAGCGGACACGTCCTGCTCGATCGTTACGGATTGACCGAAACGCTGCTCGTGACGTCGAACCCGGTGGATGGCGAACGCGAATCCGGCGATTCGGGCGTGCCTCTACCGGGTGTCGAGCTGCGAATCGTGGATGACACCGGCGCCCTGGTTGCGGAGGGGGAGATCGGCGCAATAGAGGTGCGGCAGCCGTACATGTTCAACGGCTACTGGAACGCGCCGGAGAAGACGAGGCAAGCGTTCCGGCCCGACGGCTATTTCATTACCGGAGACTTCGGCAAGCGAACGCGCAATGGTCATGTCGCAGTGCTTGGGCGGGGCACGGAGCTCATTATCACGGGTGGACTGAACGTCTACCCGAAAGAGGTGGAGGAGCGCATCAACGCTTTCGACAACGTCTCCGATTGCGCGGTCATCGGAGTCCCTCACCCCGACTTCGGTGAGGGTGTGGTGGCAATCGTCGAGCTGCGCGACGCGGCACTGGGCCTCGATCAACGCCAGCTGCTCGAGCGATTGCGCGGGGAACTGGCCGGATTCAAGGTGCCCAAGAAGCTCGTCGTGCTGCGCGAGCTGCCGCGCAACGCGCTTGGCAAGATCCAGAAGAACGTTTTGCGCGAATCCCATGCCGGGGCATTCTCCGCCGCGCGCTAAGTAGAAAGTGCTACGCGATTCCGGGCGCGCGTTCGGCTAAGCCCTCTACGTCTCCGCCGTCGCCGGGACCAGCCGCGGAAGTTCTGGACCGGTCCCTGTTTCGACTACAGGGAGGCGATGAGCCGCTGCAGGTTCTACGATTTTCGCGCGTCACTTGGGCTTCCACGTGCTCGCCAATGTCTGCGCCTCCGCCAGCTGCGACGGCGTCAGCCGGGCGGCGACCAGTCGGCAATTGTTGAGGGCGCGCTCAATGTTCGCCGCCATTGCGGCAGGGAAGCGCGACGCGGCGAGGACGAACCATTTGTGCGCTTCGACGAAATCCTGTTTTACACCGCGGCCATAATAATGCAGCGTCCCCAGATTGAACTGCGCAGTGGCGTCTTCCTGATCGGCCGCCTTGCGATACCACTTCGCCGCCTTTTTGTAATCCTTCGGCACGCCGCGGCCGATTCCGAACGCGCGACCTAGATTGAATTGGGCTGCCGCTACGCCTTGGTCGGCGGCTCGGTGGAACCACTTCACGGCCGCGGAATAATCCTTGGGCACGCCCCGACCGTCTTCGTACATGCGGGCGAGATTGTTCTGAGCATTGGCGTTTCCGCTCTCGGCCGCTCGCCGATACCACACGATTGCCTTGCTGTAATCCTGCGGTACACCGTCGCCGGTGTCATATCGAAGACCGATGCTGAACTGGGCCGCGTCGTTGCCATGACGGGCGGCGCGTTCGTCCCACTTCATCGCCTCGCCCTGATCCTCCCTCACGCCTTGACCCGCCTCATACATAGCAGCGAGATTGTGCTGCGCATAGGTGTGGCCCTGATCCGCAGCTCTGCGGTACCACTTCGCCGCCGGGACGTAATCCTCCGGCACGCCCCGATGGCAGTGGTACATCGTGCCGAGGTTGAACTGAGCCGCAGCGTTGTTCTGGCGGGCCGCTTTGCGATACCAGCCTATCGCTTCGATGTAGTTCTGCGGCACGCCGAGACCACCCTCCAAGGCTGCGCCCAAGTTGGACTGTGCCACTGCGTTGCCTTGCTCGGCAGCCAAGCGGTACCAATAGACCGCCTCGGCCGGGAACTGCTCGAGTATCGATGGGCGGACGGAAAGTATGAGCGCTTTCCTGAACTCATTACCGAGCTCGTCGCGCTCAACGTGGACATTATCGTCACGGCGGCTACGCCCGCGGCGCTCGCGGTCAAGCGAGCGACGGTGAGAATCCCGCTCGTCATGGCGGCCGTTGGCGATCCCGTCGGAACGGGGCTCGTCGAGAGCCTTGCTCGGCCGGGCGGAAACTTCACCGGATTGACCGCGATTGCGCCGGACCTGGAGGGAAAGCGACTGGAACTACTCAGGGAGTCGTTCCGAAAGTCTCGCGCGTATCTTTCCTCTTGAATCCCGACAACGCGCTCACGGTAGCGTCGGAGAAGCAAGCTCTACGGCGGCCGACGTGTTGCACGTTGACTTGCAGTTTGTCGGGGTGCGAGAGGATTCGCACTTGGATCAGGCGTTCGACACAATTGCGAAGGAGCGACCAGACGCCTTAATAGTGTTAGCGGACCGCGTCTTCCTGCATAACCGAGCACGAATCGTAGACTTTGCAGCACGGAACCGCCTTCCGGCGGTGTATCCATATAGAGAGTTGGTGGAGGCGGGCGGTCTGATGTCCTTTGGGCCGAACTATGCCGATATGCACCGGCGCGCTGCAACCTATGTGGACAAGATTCTCAAAGGCGCCAAGCCCCGGGATCTTCCGGTCGAGCAGCCGACGAAGCTCGAGTTGATTATCAACCTGAAAACCGCCAAAGCGCTGGGCTTTACGATCCCGCAGTCGGTGCTAATTCGCGCGGACGAGGTGATCCGGTAATAAGCCGCTCGTGTATGTCCCAGTTCGGGCCAGTTCGGGGTCGTTCGCGGTGGCCGCGGAAATTTCCTGCGAGCGGTCGTTCGCGACGGCATCCCGAGATACGGGTGGCGGTGATGCACGGGGGGCGGATTACCGCAGTATGATAGTGGCACATAGTGGCGGGTGGCTCGCTTCAACGGTTGGCCCGGAGCGCGATCGGCCGCTTCGTCAAGGATGGTCATGGGAGCTGACGGCACGGACAATGCACAGACGGTGACAGATCTCCACCTCGACTGCTACGCCATACTCGGGGTTGTTCCGAATGCCGAGGAAGCCGTCATCCACGAGGCGTTCGAGACCTTGGCCCAGCGGTATGACCCGGCGCAATTTGCCGGCTCGAAGGATGAAGCGCACCGGAAGCTGTCGGACCTGGCCAGCGCGTACGCGATCCTCTCCGACCCGGTACGGCGTCGAAGATACGACCTCCGCCGACGCATCGATGCATTTATCGCCCCGCTCTCCGCCAACGACACGCCGCGGCAAAAAGGCCCGCCTCTTGCCGTCGTTGACCACGCTAACGTGACACCACGGCCTCGCCGATATCAGGTCGCGTTGCCCGAAGTGTTGGGAGCCTTGATTGTCCTAGCGGTCGCCACTGCTTACTACTATTCAGGACGCCCAACGACGGAACGGCAGGGTTCGACCCCTGCCGCGCCGGCGGTCGCCGCCGATGCCAAGCCCATAACGCAGCCGACGGCCCCCCGCGCCGAGATTCCGGCGCAACCCTCCGACGCCGGCGCGAGCGGAGTGGTCACGATTCCCGCGGCTCCGCAGGCCGCGGCAACGCTTCAACAGGAAGCGAGGCCGGCGCCGCCAAAACCCGCAGCTACAAAGAATCCTCCGGTAAATCGGGTCGGCGACGCGTTGCCGCCCGCGGTGGCCTCCGAATCATGCAGTGACGTGGCCGCCGTACTCGGGCTCTGCAAACGCAAATCGACCGTCAAAGACAAATGAGATGATTGGAAAACTGATGGCGGCCTTGGCCGCACTCGGGCTCTTGGTACAGGGCACAGCGGCGCTGGCCGCCGCCGAGTACAAGATCGTAACCGCCTCCGCGCGCGGAACCTACATCCAGATCGGACGCAACCTGGCCGAGTTCGTCGCCCCACAGGCAGATATCGCCCTCGAGGCCCTGCCATCGGCGGGTTCAGCGGAAAATGTACGGCGCCTACGGTACGAACCCGGCGTGAAGCTGGCGCTGGTGCAGTCGGACGTGTATCAGGCGTTCCTCGATCTGGCCCAAACCGGGAACAAGGAGGCGCGAGACGTGATCCGCCCGCTGCGCGTGATCATGCCGCTCTACAACGAGGAGATCCAGTTCATTGTGCGTGAAGACTCTCCGCTGAACTACGTCCATGAAATCAGGGATGGGAAGCTCAATGTGGGCGAGCTTGGCAGCGGGACCGCGCTCACCACCACGACGCTATACCGGCTGATGTTCAACGCGTCCATTCCGGAAGCGAACGCAAGCTACCTGTCCAACGAGGACGCCTTGGTCAAATTGACCACCGACAAGTCCATCGACATCGTAGCCGTCATAGCGGGACAGCCCGCGAAGCTGCTGGTCGACATGAAGCCCGAGGCACGAAAGCTGATCAAGCTGCTCAAGTTCGATCCAAATCAGCCGGCGAGTCAGGCGGCGCTCAAGACCTACGTGGCTGCGACCGTGCGGGCAAGCAGCTACCCGAACCTCCTTGTCGAGGACCTTCCCGCGCTGGCGGTGAAGGCGTACCTCGTAACGTACGATTTCACCCTGCCGGCGACCGAGGGCTATCTGCGTCGGTTCGCGCGGTCGCTGTGCCAGAATTTTTCGACGCTGCAGGAAAAGGGCCATCCAAAATGGCGCGAAGTCGAGCTCGCGCTGCCAGACCTCGGTCGCGGATGGCTTTACTATCCGGCCGCGGCCAACGAGCTGCGCGCATGCGTCGGCGGCAAGGCCGCGCCGAAGAGCCCGCCGCTGTCCAAGACCTGCTCGCCGCAGGAGCAAATCCTGGGATTGTGCAAAGGAACGTGACGTTCTCGTGCGGCCCTAGGTCGCAGCATGGGCAACCTTGCACTGAAGCAGGACCAGCCGAAAGCGGCGCAGAATCTCTTCGCGAAATCGGCCGTCCTCGCGCATCACATCCCCACGAAGCGAAGTCTTTATCGCAGTCGTCTTCGGCGTACAAGGTAAGCTCCGAAAGCGTTCGAGCAGTTGGTCCTGCGGGAGAAACACAACGGCATACCGGTTAGATTCGAATGTTGGGCGTCTGCTTCGCCCGCGTACAACGGCTGCTTGCCGCTCAATTGAAGGCCGGGAGTGGGTCTATTGTGTTGAACAACCCGACGGTTGAGCGGCGCGGTACGGCCCGCGCGCGCTGGCGGGGAGAGGATCGGTAACCCGGGGCGTTCGGTTTTGTGTTGGCGATGCCGTTCGGCGCCGATTCAGATCGCCATTTTTGCTATTGCTTGGTCTACCGGGCACAACCACTTCGCCATTCGTCGTAGGTTCTGCGCTGTTGCCGCCAGAAGAAACTCGTCGTGAGCCCCACTCGGTCCGCGCAATCGCAGGCGATCGAGCTTCAGGATTCGCTTGAGGTGAGCGAAGAGCACCTCGACCTTCTTGCGATCCCTGCGTGATTGCTTGTAAGCATCGGTCTTGGCAACGTCGCGAGCGACATCTCTTGCCGATTCGTGGATGCTGCGGGCGATCTTCCGATTCGGCGTGTTCGGACAGCAACGTGACTTCATCGGACACTTGCTGCACGCGGCTTGGCTGGCGTGATAGATGATGGTGTTGGCTTTGGTGATGCGCGTTCGCGGGCGCTTGAAGATCCGCCATTCACTGCGTAGCGGCTGCCCCTGCGGGCAACGATATTCGTTGGCGTGTTCATCCCACTCGAGTCGCTACTGGACAGCGTTTGGTCGCTGCGTTGAGTCTTGTCCCACACCGACACATGCGGTTCGATCTGCTTCTCGTCGACCATCCACCCCAGGATTCCTGCCGTGCCGTAATTGGTGTCGCCGATCAGCCGCTGCGGTTTGCAGCCCTACGCGCCAACAGGACGCTCTGGGTGCCTTGTACGACGTCTCCGTGCGAGGTACGACGTGCCCAGTTCGAAGTGCACAGGACGACGCAGGGAGTCTTCACGCCAGCGATAGGGCTCGACTTGCACCGACTCTGCCTGGACACCCAGCCTGGATACGCTGCCGCCGCGGCGGCTCACGCCGTTCTCGGAGAACTCGAACACAAGAATGCGACGGAGGGCGACATGCCCATGGTGGTGACGGACGGGTCGTGTTCGTAGTCGGCGTACGGTGTCATCGAGGAACTGCAGCCCCTGCTGCTGCCAGGCGCCCTTGCAACGACGATGGCCGGTTCGCGCGTTCGCAGCGTGTCAAAGACGAGCCAGCTGGCGACCCGACCGCGACCAGTAGGAGGAGATCCAACATACGGTCGCGATCGTACCGTACGCTGACCTAGCAACTGCCTGACTGTGAGCCAGTGCCGTAACGCCGCCGTAAGAGTGAAGACGCTACGATTTGCACTTCCTACACCGTGCGTAGAACGAGTCAGGCGTGAGTCTGCGCTTCCTATACGCATGAAGTTGTACGGGCGAGTGTCAGCATGCGGATCCGGGCAACGTACCTGGACTTCGAATGAGACCCATCACCGGCGACCCGGGGAGCCCTGCGCAGACTCCCGGTTCGCGAGGTTTATAAATGGAATTAGCTTTGCGGCTTGCTATAGGCCCCCCAAGCAGCGTTGAATTCGTCTCGATCCAACTTGCCGTCCTTATTCTTGTCGGCTTGAGTGAAGTCGAAGCCGTTGAGCTTGGCTGCCTGCTCCTTCGTCACGTAACCGGCTTTCGCGCTGTCCAGCTTTTCGAACGCCGAGGCGGCGGTGTCTGACTTGCTAGGAGCCATCGACGACATTTGCGACGATGGGTTTGACCCGGATGTTTGGGACTGGGCCGGCGCCGTGGGTTGTGTCTGTGCAATGGCGAGGCCCGCCAACGCGAAACCGGCAACGATCGCCACTAATGAATTGCGCTGATGGTGTGAATGGAACATAGCTATCTCCAGTGACTAAAAAAGGACCGCCGGCGGTGCCTCCGCCGACGGCGCAAGTATCGACCCCAGCGCAAAAGTCAGCCATCGGACGTGACCCGAATCACACGTAGGCCTCGACTTACTCAGACACAAGCCGCGGAACCGAGTTAGAACTCCCCCGGAAAGGTCGCCTCAAGAAGACGCCGAAAATCGCGACCGCAACGCTGGCGTGGATTAGTGCCGGATCTCCGATACGGCATCAGCGCAAAACGATCGGTAGCCGCGTTCTTGCGCACGAAGTACTTCGTGGAGAACTGAGGCACTTGGGTCTTCTTACTGAGAGCGAGGCAGGCGTGAATCGTTACTTCATTACGTACGAAGTACTGCGTACGATGACCTCGTACCTAGTCTTGTGTCCTCGAAGGATCTCAGGTCTCCGACGCCGTACGACGCGCTAGGTGCTTTGCACGCCGGCTTCGTGCGAGGTACTTGGCTCTCAGCTCCAAGTACTGAGTACGGCGCACCGGGCTCTCAGTACCCAGCCCTCCGTCCTTAGCTTTATGCGCGTGGTACGAGGCGTTAGGTACTTTGCCGGATGCCTGATCCGGCGATGCACGAAGGCTCAGAACGGCGCTCCAGCAGGCAGGGAATAGGTCCGTCCAGCTGGCTCTGGGCGGCCTGGGATGGTGCTCAAGGTGTCGCGTCGCGTTCAGGTCGCGCGGCAGCAGCATCGCGAACCTGGCGCCTCCGAATAACGGGCGGGGGTTCCATATGCAGCTAACGTGCCAGGCGGCGCCCTCACTACCTCAAAGTGAGGCGGTGTGGCCGTAGTACACAGAGCGAGCGGACGCGCGCCTCATGCGAAGTAGCGATTGGTGGGCGCCTCGTGCGAAGTGCCCAATCCGGCCGCGATCGGGACGGCTGCTTGCGGACCCACAGCAGGCGGTCGAGCTTCTCCAAAGCGGTCGTTCGGCGAATTAGCTCAATCGGCGACCACGGCCAGCAGCATGAACCCTGCTATCGACCCATGACGAGCCATCATCGGATCACTTCATCCGCGCGCGCCAACAGCGATGGCGGGATCGTGAGGCCAATCGCCTTTGCCGTTTTCATATTTATGGCGAGCTCGAACTTGGTCGGCCGCTCGACCGGCATATCGGCAGGCCTTGCGCCCTTGAGAATGCGATCCACGTAGCTAGGGATGCGTCGTTCGACATCCCGAAAATCCGCGCCGTAGGACATGAGCAGGCCGCGTTCCATCAATGCCTTTGCCGCGGTCATCGACGGGATGCGCAACCGCATCGCCAGCTCGCCGATTCGCTCTGCATTGGCGCTGGGGATTGGGGTCGGCTGTACGATCAGCGCGCCTGGACGGGCGCGCGCTATCGCCGCCAGAGCAGGTTCCACATCCGCCGCATTTCCCATGGTTACAGACAGAACTTTCACCTTCAAGGCGCGGGCCGCCGTTTCCGTCTCCTGGAAGATATACATAGATCCAGCATTGACTGGACTCCAGATGATGCCGACGTCTGAGAGTGCCGGGACGATGTCTAGCAACAGCTGAAGTTGCTTCGCCACGTGGTCGGACTGCGCCACCGTAACCCCGGTGATGTTGCCGCCTGGCCGCGCGAAACTCTGTACCAATCCTTCCTCGACCGGATAGCTGGGGCCAACGAACACGATCGGGATCGATCGCGTCGCTTCTTTGATCGCCTTCGTCGCCTCCGAGCCACCGACGACGATGACATCGACATTGAGTCGCACCATTTCCGCGGCTGCATCGCGCAGCCGTTCAGGCTTTCCTTCCCACCATCGCCATTCGATAACGGCAGTGTCGCCCTCGACGTAGCCCAGGTCCCGCAATCCATGGCGCAAGACCTCCGTGCCAGCGCCCGTGCTCCACGGGAGTAGGATACCGATACGCGGTAGGCGGCCTGCTTGTTGTGCCTCGACGGCGAGGCCGACCATCGCGATCGCCGCACCAGTCGCGAGAATGAACATGCGTCGATCGATCATGATGTCGCTGAATGGTCTCGCGGTAGTCGGGGGATTGGCATACTACGCCTTGGATTTCACCGTGCTGGTGAATGACCGGTCATGGCCGGTCTGCAACCGTCGAGCCTGAACGCGAGCGGCTTGATCGTCGACGGTCGCAGTTCGACCCATACCAGCGATGAGTTCGACGAAAACCGGACGTCCGGAATCGATTGCCAAATATTATGCAGCGACGCCCGAATTTACTGGCAGCGGAGGGCCGTCACCGAACGAACGTTAGGTATCGAGGGGCCAAAATCCTCGGCGGCCGCCAGACGACGACTCACGGTGATTGAATCAAAATGTACCCGCGGTTTTCAACCGTATCGAAGGTGCGCATCCCCTTGACTAGCGTTGCCGTTGGCATCCAAACCCAGCCGGCGCTCGCGGGATTGACGTCCAAGACAAGAAACGAGTCCGATTCGCTGTCATAAGCCCCGACTGGCGATATATGACCGCCGCCGCGTTGACCTACGGCATCGCGTTTGTACGCGACGATCACGTAGTTACCTCGCTGGCTGAGGTTTTCAACCAGGTCATTCCGAATGTCTGGCTCGACCTTGTTGGCGTCAACTATCGTGAGTCTGGTGATTGCGCCATTTGCTCTTAGCATTTCATTGAGCTGGCGGACCTGATAACCGAAGTCCCGGATCTGCGTTCCATTGATCGTCAGCGGCTCGCCGAGTACCTGTGCGCGCGTCTTCTGCCCCTTGGTGATCACGTTGTCCTGCGTGAATCGCGGGATGGTCGGATCGTAGTTAGTCGGAACGTGTTGAAGGTCCTCTGCGCGCAGGCGGCTTCGATCGCGGGGTAGGTCAGCGCTTCGACCACGAACGGCGTTGAGGACAATGGCCGCCGACGTAGGTCCACAGAATGTTGCATTGGATTGCGCCTCGAATTGATTGGCAAGCACCGGAAAGTCCACTTTGGCCGTTGAGCGGGCCAAGCGAGCGAGGCCCTCATCTGACGAGAATGGCACAAGGTCCTCAACGACGCTCGCCGGCGCGTTGTCAAGGGCGAATGCCGCCGGAAGCTGCGCAGCCGCCAGCAAGAAAGCGAGAGCGAGTTGGGCGACAAGCGACGCGGTCAAGTTCGAGTTAGGATAGCAGCCTCTTCGGCAGCGATCGGCATTAATGGATCACTTCGTCCGCGCGCAGCAGCAGCGATTGGCGGATGGTCAGCCCGAGCACCTTGGCCGTCTGGAGATTGATGATCAACTCGAACTCGTCGGCTGCTCGACGGGGAGATCGCCCGGCTTGGCTCCCTTGAAGATCTTGTCGACGTA
>Ga0207691_10001292_pt1 | contig 24983 bp, 16 predicted proteins | sample KBSM13metaG_FD_184327 | JGI IMG/M metagenome (GOLD analysis project Ga0207691, IMG submission 184327) | Miscanthus rhizosphere microbial communities from Kellogg Biological Station, Michigan, USA - KBS M1-3 metaG (SPAdes) (version 2) | ecosystem: Host-associated > Plants > Roots > Rhizosphere >...
GAACTGGAGCACCGCGTCAAGAACACGCTCACCACGGTGCAGTCGATCGCATCGCAGAGCTTTCGCGCTGCGGGTATCGCTCCGGAGGCGCTGCGGGCCTTCGACGCGCGCCTCATCGCGCTCGGCAATGTGCATGGCGTATTGACCAAGCAGAGCTGGGACGCGGCCGATTTGCACGACGTGGTCTGGGCCGCGCTGCACCCGCACAGCGCACCGGACCGCGACCGCTTCACCGTCGAGGGGCCGAACGTTCAGGTCGGCCCGAAATGCGCGGTCGCGTTCTCGATGGCGGTGCACGAGCTCGCCACCAACGCGATCAAGTACGGCGCATTGTCGGCCGATAGCGGCCATGTGGAGATCGCCTGGAGCACTGCTGCCGATCGTTTCCACTGGCAATGGCGCGAGCGCGGCGGCCCGCCGGTCACGGTGCCGGAGCACACCGGCTTCGGCTCGCGCATGATCGAGCGCGCGCTCGCGCTGCAACTGTCGGGCAAAGCAACGATCGACTACCCGCCGGCGGGACTGGTCTGCACCATCGATGCGCCGCTCGCCGCGATGCGGGATCATACCGAGTAGACGCGCGACTTTGTGATCGCGCGGCGGGGCCGCCTCGGATACCGTGCCCGAAACAAATTCCGGGGGAGACACACATGCTCAACATCCTGCGAAGCCTTGCGCTCGCCGCCACGCTCGTCGCCGCGCCCGCGCTGGCGCACTCGCCGAACCAGCCGCCGCATCAGCTGCACAGGATCGGCGACCTGCAGCTCGAATCCGGCGAAACCATCAAGGATTTCGCGATCTCCTACGTCACGCACGGCAAGCTGAACGAGAAGAAGTCGAACGCAATCCTGATGGTCACGGCGATCAGCGGCAATCATCACCGCCTCGACTTCCTGATCGGCCCCGGCAAGGCGCTCGATACCGACAAGTACTTCATCATCTGCACCGACGCGATCGGCAACGGCCTCACGACATCGCCGTCGAACTCGGCGGCGCAGCCGCGCATGAAATTTCCCAAATTCCTGATCCGCGACATGGTGACGTCGCAGAAGAAACTGATGGAGCATCTCGGCATCGGCCGCGTCGTCGCCGTGATCGGCCCCTCGATGGGCGGGATGCAGGTGCTGCAGTGGGGCGTGAGCCATCCGGACTTCATGGACTCGCTCGTCTCGCTGGTGCCGCTGGCGAAAACGCCTGCCTGGACCGTCACGGTGCTGGAAGCGACCCGCAAGGCGATCATGCTCGATCCGGCGTGGAAGAACGGCGACTACGCCGAGCCGCCCGAACAGGGCATCCGGCTGTGGCGCGACATCCTCAACTTCCTTGCCGCGCGCTCGCCGGAAGTCTCGCGCGACCAGTTTCCCAACCAGATGGACATCCTGCCGTTCCTGCAGACGCAGGAGACCGCGCTGATCAAGGCGTTCGACGCCAACGACTGGATCTACCAGACCTGGGCCTACGACCGGCACGATGTCGGCACGACGCCCGGCATGAACGGCGATACCGTCAAGGCCTTGCGCGCCATCAAGGCCAAGACGTTGATCATGACCGGCACCAAGGATCTGCTCAATCCCGAATGGGAGCCGCAGGACGCCGCGCGCTTCATCCGCGACGTGCGCGTCACGACCATCAGCCCCGGCACCGTCACCGGCCATGCCTCCGCCGGCGGCGCCTTCCCGGCCGACGTCGATTTCCTCAACCAGGAGATTTCGCAGTTCCTCGATCTGGTGACGCAGAACGGGAAGAAGATGAACTAGCCGCTAGGGCTCCCTGAACGCGAACGGCTTCGCGCCGATCCTCTGGCGCCGCGAGCAAGGCTCCGGCCCGGACCTTGCCGCAGACCGCGGCGTCACGGCCACACTCGCCGGAAAAGCGCTTCACATCGCCGTTTTGGCGCTCCCGTCCGGTTGCCGCGCCGCTCTAATCTTGATTGTTTTTTCACCGTGTTCGCAGGTCACCGCTGAGCAACGGCAGGTCCTGCGTTATCATGGCGTCGGATGGCTTGCACGCGGGCGTGTGCAAGCCAGTGGCAGGGGTATGTATGTCCATGCGTCTTTTGGGTCGCCGGCTTGCGGGCATCTCTCTTGTTGTGGGCTTGCTTGGCGCTGCGCCGGTCGAGGCGCGCGAGGTCGTGGCGTTCCGCGACGGCAGCGTTTCGGCTGGCACGATCGTGATACGCACCGGCGAGCGGCGGCTCTACTACGTGATGGGCGACGGCCGTGCGATCCGCTATCCGGTCGGCGTCGGCAGGGCGAGCAAGCAGTGGACCGGCACGACCCGCATCGATGGCAAATATGTGCGCCCGGCCTGGTCGCCTCCGAGGGAAGTCAAGCGCGACAAGCCTTCGCTGCCGGACGTGATCGAGGGCGGCTCGCCGCGCAACCCGATGGGCGCGGCCGCGATGACGCTCGCGGGCGGCGAATACGCGATCCACGGCACCAACGTGCCGTCATCGATCGGCGGCTTCGTCTCCTACGGCTGCATCCGCATGTTCAATCAGGACGTGGTCGATCTCTACGGCCGCGTCAGCGTCGGCACGACCGTGATGGTGGTGCGCTGATCTTTCCTTCTCCCCGCTTGCGGGGAGAAGGTACCGAGCGCAGCGAGGCGGATGAAACGGCGACATCGCGCCATCTTCTCCGGCAGCCGCGCCGTCTCTTCGGGCCGATCGAGCATTCCTGACCATGCTCCCTCAAAAATCGCTCGCGATGCCGTTGCGCTCCCAGTCGCCGTAGCGCGTCGGCTCGGGACCTTTCGGCCCGTTCGCCTCTTTAGGTGCCGGTGGCGCCGCCTTCTCGCGCGCGGCACGGCGCGCCTCGGCCTCGGCGAGCGCGCGTTCGGCGGCGGGGGAACGCTTGGCGTCGGCCATGCGGCAAAAGGCCCTGCAAACCCCAGACCCGTCAAGCCGTTATGGGTGCGACGCTGCGTGTCGCCGCAGCCGCTTGAAGCGCCGGGGAGCCCCTCCCACATTTCGCCCGACTAGGAATTGATGCCGCTTCGGCGGCCTTTGGAGGAGACAGATGAACTACTTCCGCACCGCCATGCTGCTTGCCGGCCTGACGGCGCTGTTCATGGGCGTCGGTTACCTGATCGGCGGACAGACCGGCGCGATGATCGCGCTCGTGATTGCGGCCGGCATGAACCTGTTCAGCTACTGGAACTCGGACCGCATGGTGCTGTCGATGCACGGCGCCCAGGAGGTCGACGCGCGTACCGCGCCCGATCTCTATCGCCTGGTGCAGGACCTCGCCGGCCGCGCGCAGCTTCCGATGCCGCGCGTCTACCTGATGGACAACCCGCAGCCGAACGCCTTCGCCACCGGGCGCGATCCCGATCACGCGGCGGTCGCGGTCACCACCGGCCTGATGAACGCGCTCACCCGCGAGGAAGTCGCCGGCGTCGTGGCGCATGAGCTGGCGCATATCAAGAACCGCGACACCCTGATCATGACGATCACTGCGACGATCGCGGGCGCTATCTCGATGCTGGCGCAATTCGGCATGTTCTTTACCGGCAACCGCGACAACAACAACGGCATGGGCATCATCGGCACGCTCGCGATGGTGATCCTCGCGCCGATCGCCGCCATGATCGTGCAGATGGCGATCAGCCGCACGCGTGAATATGCCGCCGACCGCATGGGCGCGCAGATCGCCGGCGAACCGATGTGGCTCGTCTCCGGCCTGCAGCGCATCGAGAATGCCGCGCATCAGATTCCGAACGAGACGGCAGAGCACAATCCCGCGACCGCGCACATGTTCATCATCAATCCGCTGTCGGGCCAGCGCATGGACAACCTGTTCTCGACCCACCCGGCGACCGAGAACCGCGTCGCCGCGCTGATGCAGCTTGCCGCCGAGATGGGCCGCGGCGGCTATCCACGGCAAGCGCCGCGCCAGCAGACCACGCCGGCGCATGGACCTTGGGGCGGTGGTTCGCGCCGCGGCCCGTGGGGATAGACATCGCGGAGGTGTGCTATTGAGCCCCGGGCCTAGCAACTGCCCGAGGCGACACCCAGCCGATGACCCAGGTTCCCAGCCAGGAGGTGACCGTCCCGATCCTCGCAAAGCACATCGACGCGGAGGACGGCCACTGCTGGATGACCGTGCTCCCCGAACTGGGATCCGGCGATACCGCTGCCGATCCGGGCGCCTCACAGGCCCAGCTCTTCGAGAACGGCGCGCCTCTCGGGCCTGCGCACGCCTCACATGCAGATATCCGCGCCCGCGGGGGAGGGTTGTTTTCTCACTGGGGCGACGTTCTCTATTTTTCCACCTCCGACAACGCCGACCCGCGCACCGGAGGCCGCGAATACACGATCAGGGGACCGCGCCGTGAAGGCGAGATTCCTCCCAGACACGTCCTGGGCGGCTCGGAAGTCGTGCCGTCGTTCACCGGGCAGTCTTTCATCGATCGTGCGTTGCTGGACGAGATGCATCGTCATGACGAGTCGTCCGGCAAGTCATCCTGGGGGACGCGCAATATCCTGCATGCTTTCGTCCTGTCGCTGCAGCCAAAAGCCGTGCTGGAAATCGGCGCACACATCGGCTCCGCCAGCATCGTCATGGCCGCCGCGCTCAAGGCCACGGGATCGGGCCGGCTCTACTGCGTTGAGCCGAACGACGCGTATTTCAAGCATCTGGTCGAATTCATCGGCAAGGCCGGCGTCGCGGACTTCGTCACGCCGCTGCAGATGTTTTCCACGGCTCCCGAGCTGCGCAGCCGCCTGCCGGAGAAGATCGAGATCATCTACCTCGACGCCAATCACTCCTATTCCAATGCCGCGCACGATATCGCGCTGAGCGATCAATTGCTCGCAGATAACGGATTGCTGCTTCTCGATGACGTCGGCCCTTCCGTGTCGCCGCGTCTCGACCCCGAGGGCCGTGGCGGCGTCCGTCAGGCTCTGCTCGACTTCGCAAAGCACCGGCCGGACTTGCATGTCATGTTCATGGAACCGCCGATGTGGTTCAATCCTTGTGGTCTCGGAATTGTCTGCAAGCAGAGCGTTGGGCATTCGCGGCACGGACTTGGCAGTCTCTTCGGTTGGCTGCGCTCCTGACATGAGCGAACCGTCACGCGTCTGCTTCGTTACAATGCAACAAGTGATTCGGGCGGCGACTGGAACTCCTCAAGCACCTTAACTGCGGACCTTCATGACACCGGCAGCACGACGTGCAGCGCCAACGGAAGTGCCCGGTCTCGCCGCCCGCCGCATCGCCGCCGACATCATCGACAATGTGTTGCGCCGCCAGCGCCCATTGGATCTGGAGCTCGAGGCTCATCCCGGCCTCCCGGCGCTGGCCGACCGCGATCGCGGGTTGGTGCGCATGCTGACCGCAACCGTGCTGCGCCGCCTCGGCACGCTGCGCCATCTCGTCGGCAAGTTCCTCGAACGCGGTCTCCCCGCCGATGCGCCCCGCGTCGAGACTGCGCTGCTGATCGGCGCCGCGCAAATCCTGTTCATGGACGTGCCGGATCACGCCGCCGTCGATCTGAGCGTTCGTCTGGTGCAGGCAGACCGCCGCGCTGCGCGTTATCCCGGCCTCATCAACGCGGTGCTGCGCCGGGTCGCGCAGGAAGGCCCGGCGCTGCTCGCCGAGCTCGACACCGTGCCGCTCGACACGCCGGACTGGCTCTATCAGCGCTGGCGCAGGAATTTCGGCGACGAGACCGCGCGCGCGATCGCGGTCGCGCATGGCCGCGAGCCGCCGCTCGATCTCACGGTCAAATCCGATGCCGCAAGCTGGGCTCCGCGCCTGCGCGGGCGTGTGCTGCCGACCGGCACGGTGCGCACGACCACGCAAGGCAACGTCGCGCTGCTGCCCGGCTACAGCGAAGGTGCCTGGTGGGTGCAGGACGCGGCGGCCGCCTTGCCGGTCCGTCTGCTCGGCGACATTTCCGGCAAACAGGTCGCCGACCTGTGCGCGGCGCCCGGCGGCAAGACTGCGCAGCTGGCGTTGGCCGGCGCGCGCATCACCGCGGTCGACCGCTCAGCCAATCGCCTCGCGCGCGTACGCGACAACCTCGCCCGCCTCGGCCTGGAGGCCGAGCTGGTCACCGCCGACGCGACCGAGTGGCAGGGTGGCCCGTTCGACGCCGTCCTGGTCGATGCGCCGTGCTCGTCCACCGGCACGATCCGCCGCCATCCGGACGTCGCCTGGCTGAAAAGCCAAGCCGATATCGCATCGTTGATGGAGGTGCAGCGCCGGCTGCTCGACCGCGCGGTGGAACTCGCAAAGCCCGGGGGCCGCATCGTCTATTGCGTGTGCTCGCTCGAGCCCGAGGAGGGCGAGCAGCAGATCGAGGCGCTGCTTGCCCGCGAGGGGGGGCTGCGCCGCATTCCGGTCGAGGCCCGTGAAATCGAAAACGCCCCATTCGTTAACGCGGCCGGCGACCTGCGCACGCTGCCCAGCCATTGGGACGCAAGTCATTGGAATGACAGCGATCTGCGCATGGGTGGCCTCGATGGCTTCTACGCCGCCCGGCTGGAGCGGCGGTAACTCCCGCATTGGCCTCGACTCGCCTCAGAGGCTATCTTGGCCGAATCCTCGGCGGGGGATTCGAGGCCCGCGCAGCGCGCGATCAGCAAAAGTGGATACCGGTTTTGCGTCCGATCGCGCGCTAATTTATTAAGATTGCGCATGATCTTATCGGCGAACCGGCCCCCGGCGCCGGATCATGCGCGAGAGGGGTAGAGCGCGCACATGGCCCGCGGGTCCATCGCGGATCGGACGAGATTGGCCGCTTTCGCGGCGCGCCGGGCGTTCAGCACCGGCATGGGCCGGTTCAACGCGCATCCGATGCTGCGCTGGCGCTTCACGTCCGCGATCGCCGACCGCCTGCTGATCGCCCCGCAGGATCTGCGCACCGCCGACCCGACGCGCGCGAGCGAGATCTATTCCGGCCGCTTTGCTTTCGCCGGCAAGGTCGTGATCTGCGACGGCCGCTCGCCGTTCGAGATCGAGCCGCCGTCGGAGGAATGGTCCGAGCAACTGCTCGGCTTCGGCTGGCTGCGCCATCTGCGCGCGGCGGATTCGAGCATCACCCGCGCCAATGCGCGCGCGCTGGTCGGCGAGTGGATCGCGCTGCAGGGCGCATTCGACACGCTGGAGGGCTGGCGCCCGGATATCGTCGCCCGCCGCATCATCTCGTGGCTCTGCCAGGCGCCGCTGGTGCTGCACGATGCCGACATGAAGTTCTACCGGCGTTTCCTGCGCAATCTGACGCGGCAGGTGCGCTATCTGCATCGCACCGTGAACGCCACGCGCGACGGCCTGCCGCGCATCCAGGCCGTGGTGGCGCTCACTTACGCGGCGTTGTGCATGCAAGGGCAGGCGCGCCTGCTCAAAGGCGTGACGCGAAAACTCTCCGACGAACTCGGCCGTCAGGTGCTGCCCGACGGCGGACACGCGAGCCGCAATCCGGGCGCGCTGATCGAGTTGCTGCTCGACCTGTTGCCGCTGCGGCAGGCCTTCGCGGCGCGCAACGTGCCGCCGCCGCCCGCGCTCAACAACGCGATCGACCGCATGATGCCGATGCTGCGTTTCTTCCGCCACGGCGACGGCAATTTCGCGCTGTTCAACGGCATGGGGCCGACGCGCACCGAGCTGGTCTCGACCGTGCTCGCCTATGACGATGCGCGCGGGAACCCGGTCGCGAACGCGCCGCATTCAGGCTATCAGCGCGTGCAGGCCGGCGACGCGCTGCTGATCGTCGATGCCGGTCCGCCGCCGCCGCTCGCGATGAGCGCCGAGGCGCACGCCGGCTGCCTCTCGTTCGAGCTGTCGGCGCGCAACCATCGTATCGTGGTGAATTGCGGACTGCCGGCGGTGAGCCGCTCGACCTGGCGCCATGTCGCGCGCGCGACCGCCGCACACTCGACCGTCACCTTCAACGATACCTCGTCGTGCCGCTTCATGACTTCGGAGTCGCTGAAATCGCTGCTCGGCGTGCCGATCCTGAGCGGTCCGGCCGACGTGCAGGTCGCCAGGCAGGAGCGTGACAGCGGCGTGATGCTGCGCCTCTCGCACGACGGCTATCTGGATCGTTTCGGCGTCGTGCATCACCGCTCGTTCCGCCTGTCGGCCGACGGCAAGCGCCTCGATGGCGAGGACGTGTTCGCCGGCGCGCATGGCGAAGCCCTGTCGACGCGGCGCGGCGATGCCTTCGCGGTACGCTTCCACCTGCATCCGACCCTGAAGGCGAGCCGCCACTCCGACGGCCATGGCGCCATGCTGGTGCTGCCGAACAAGGAGGTGTGGACCTTCGACGCCTACGAGGAAAAGGTGGAGCTTGAGGAGAGCGTCTACCTCGCGGGGCCCGACGGGCCGCGACGTGCCGTGCAGATCGTGATCCATGGCCGCGCCCGCGACGTGCCGCGCGTGCAGTGGACCTTCGCGCATCAGGACGCGCAGGAACCGGCGCGCCGCGCGCTGCGCGAGGAGCCGGAATTGCCGCTATAATGTTGTGGACGGACGCTTGTCACCGCCCGCGCAAGCGGACGATCCGGTAATCACGTTGCCATGACTGATCTTCGCCGCATCGGCCGCGCCCTCATCTCGGTATCCGACAAGACCGGACTGACCGACTTCGCGCGCGCGCTCAGCAGCCACGGCATCGAGCTGATCTCGACCGGCGGCACGGCCAAGGCGATTGCGGACGCCGGGCTGAAAGTGCGCGACGTGTCGGACCTCACCGGTTTTCCCGAGACGATGGATGGGCGAGTGAAGACGCTGCATCCGAAGGTGCATGGAGGTTTGCTGGCGATCCGCGACAACGCCGAACATGCGGCGTCGATGAAACAGCACGGCATCGCGCCGATCGACCTGCTGGTGGTCAATCTCTATCCGTTCGAGGCGACCGTCGCCAAGGGTGCGGCCTGGGACGACTGCATCGAGAACATCGACATTGGCGGACCGGCGATGATCCGCGCTGCGGCGAAGAACCACAACGATGTGGCGGTCGTGGTCGAGACGGAAGATTACGCGCGCCTGCTCGATGAGCTGAAAGCGTATGGCGGAACGACGCTCGCGCTGCGCAAGGCACTGGCGCAGAAGGCCTATGCGCGCACCGCCGCCTACGACGCCGCGATCTCCAATTGGTTCGCGAACGAACTGGGCGATGCCGCGCCGGCGTACCGCGCGTTCGGCGGCAAGCTCGCGCAAGCGCTGCGCTACGGCGAGAACCCGCACCAGAGCGCGGCGTTCTATCGTGCTCCCGAGCAGCGCTTCGGCGTCGCGACCGCGCGGCAGGTGCAGGGCAAGCAACTGTCCTACAACAACATCAACGACACCGACGCGGCTTATGAATGTATCGCGGAATTCGATCCGCAACGCTCGCCGGCCTGTGTGATCGTGAAGCATGCCAATCCGTGCGGCGTCGCGGAGGCGCCGAGCCTGGTCGAGGCCTACCGCAAGGCGCTCGCCTGCGATTCCACCTCGGCCTTCGGCGGAATCGTGGCGCTGAACGGCACGCTCGATGCCGAGGCGGCGCGCGCGATTACCGAAATCTTCACCGAAGTCATCATCGCGCCGGACGCAACCAGGGAGGCGGTCGCCATCGTCGGCGCGAAGAAGAATCTGCGGCTGCTGCTTGCGGGTGGGCTGCCCGATCCGCGCGCCGCCGGCCTTACGGTCAAATCCGTCGCGGGCGGACTGCTGGTCCAGTCGCGCGACAACGCGGTGGTCGATGAGATGCAGCTGAAGGTCGCGACCAAGCGCGCGCCGAGCGAGGCCGAGCTCGCCGATCTTCAATTTGCATTCCGCGTCGCCAAGCACGTCAAGTCGAACACGATCGTTTACGCCAGGGACCGCGCCACCGTCGGCATCGGTGCGGGCCAGATGAGCCGCGTCGACTCCGCGCGCATCGCGGCGCGCAAGGCCGAGGATGCGGCGAAAGAACTGAAACTGTCAGCGCCGCTGACCAAAGGATCCGTGGTCGCCTCCGACGCGTTCTTTCCGTTCGCCGACGGGCTGCTCGTTGCCATCGAGGCCGGCGCAACGGCGGTGATCCAGCCGGGCGGTTCGATGCGTGATGACGAGGTCATCAAGGCCGCCGACGAGCACGGCATCGCGATGGTGTTCACGGGCGTGCGCCACTTCCGACACTGACGCGACTTAGAATCAGCGCGCCGACCGCGAAGAAGCCGACCAGCACCGCCATGCCGGCCTTCTGGCTGGCGAATGCCGTCGTCACGATGGCGACGAGCAGCGGACCCAGGAACGACGTCACCTTGCCGGACAGTGCGAACAGTCCGAAGAACTGCGTCACGCGATCGGGTGGCGCGAGGCGCACCATCAGGGTGCGTGATGCGGCCTGCGCCGGACCGACCACGAGGCCGATCACGAGGCCGATGCACACATAGAGTTTTTCTCCGAGCGCGGAAAACATGCCGGCGCCCGGCACGGGCGGTGCGGCCGGCATGACGAAGAACACATGATCGCGCCCGATCGACAGGAACGCGGTCACGCACAGCATCAGGATGATCAGGCTTCCCAAAATCACCGGCTTCGGCCCGAGCCGGTCGTCGAGCTTGCCGCCGAGATAGGCGCCGATGGTCGCCGTGATGTTGAGCAGGATGCCGAAGATGCCGATCTGGATCGTGCCCCAGCCGAACGTACCGGCCGCGTAGATGCCGCCGAACGCGAACAGCGCCACCATCCCGTCGGCGTAGATCATGTTGGCCAGGAGAAAGACCGCGGTATTCTTGTGCTTCGGCAGGTTGCGCACCGTGTCGGCGAGCGTAGCGACGCCGCGCCGCACGGCAGCGCTGATCGGCAATCCGCGCGGCACATCGGGCGTGAACCAAAACAGCGGCAGGACGAACACGACGAACCACAGCGCCGTGAGCGGACCGACCGCGCGATCCCCCTCACGTGAGCCCGGATCGAGCCCGAACAGCGGCGCGATGCCGAGCAGCGTCTTGCCGGTCTGCGGATTGCCGGCAAGAAAGCCGAGCACGACGATCAGGCTCAACAGCCCGCCGACGTAGCCGGTCGCCCATCCGGTGCCGGACAGCCGCCCGATTCGATCCGGCGGCACCAGCGACGGCATCATGGCGTTGTTGAACACCGCGGCGAACTCGACGCCGATGACGCCGATCGCGTAAGCGCACAGGATCAACGGAATGACGCCGGCATCGCCGGGCCGGCCGAACCACAGCATGCACGATCCGAGAACCAGCAGCGCGCCGAACGCCGCGATCCACGGCTTGCGCTGCCCGCCCGCGTCGGCGATCGAACCGAGCACCGGCGACATCGCGGCGACAACCAGCCCGGCGCAGGCCGTTGCGAAACCCCACATCGCCTGCCCCTCGACCGGATTTGCCGCGATGGCCGACGCGAAGAAGGGCGCATAGACGAACGTGATGATCAGCGTGAAGAACGGCTGCGCCGCCCAATCGAACAAGACCCAGCCGGCGATCGCACGGCGCGGGACGTGACGGACCGGCTGCATCGGGCGGTTCTCGTTATCGGAGTTCAATTGTCAGAAAACGCACTGTGGTTGCATCATGACTTCAGTGTCGACAGTCACAAGAGTCGATTCGCACTCCGTTGGCGAGTTGACGTTACGGCGCTCAGACCACGATCTGATTCGATTGAATCAGAGCTAGTTCTTCACCAGGTCGCCGAGCAGGCTCGCCGCAACCGTGAGCTTGGACAGCGTGAGCCCCGAGCTCGCGATGCCATGCACCGCGGTACGGATGCGCTCCACCTCGCCGGCGCGCGGAGCGACCCACGCGTCGACCGCCTGCGGGCCGGTCGCGCCGGTGCCGACCATCTCGGCGGTGAGTCGCCGCTCGGAGTCGCCGATCGAATCGAGTGCACGGTCGAGCGCGAGGCGGTCGAAGTAATCCGTGACGTTGATGCCGCGCGCCGCGCTCGCGATCTTGTCGAGCTGGAAGAATGCGTCCGCCGCAAAGTACGTGGCCGCGACATCCTGCACGTCTTTGCCGGTGCGGTCGGCGACCGACACGATGTCCGGTGCGGCGGCCAGCGCCGGCAGGCTCGCGATGCGCCGCGCCAGCTCCTGCGGCACGCCGGAATTGATCAGGCTGTTGGCACGTACAGTCAGCGAACGTGCGCCCTCCTCGGACAGCACGCGATCGAGGGACGAGGCCACCGCCTCGATGCCGGCGCGATAGTGCTCGACCACCTCGGCCAGACTCTTCGAGACATTCACATTGCGCACGAACCACACGACGCGGTCGAGCAGCAGGTCTTCGATCGCCGCGTACAGATCGAGCTGCAGCTTGCCCGGCACTTTCGTGTCCAGCGCGTCGATCGCGCCATTGAGCGCGATCAGGTCGTAGCTGTTGCGCGTCACGAAGAACGCCGCCGCGATCGTGGCGGGCGGCGCCCCGGTCTGGTCCGCGATGCGCACCGTGAAGGCCGGCCCGCCGCGGTTGATCATCGAATTTGTGAGCTGCGTCGAAATGATCTCGCGCCGCAGACGGTGCTGCTCGAGCGCATCGGGGAAGCGCTCGACCAGCTCCTTGGGGAAATAGCGTGTCAGCTCGCGGCCGAGATAAAGGTCGTCCGGCACGCTCGACTCGAGCAGATCGGCGTACAGCGAGAGCTTCGCATAGGCGAGTAGCACCGCAAGCTCTGGACGTGTCAGTGCGTGGCCGCGCTTGCGCCGTTCGCCGATCTCCATGTCGTCCGGCAGGTATTCGACCGCGCGATCGAGCTCGCCGCGCGTCTCGAGCGTCTGCATCAGGCGCTGATGGAAGCCGAGGTCTTCCAGCCCGCGCCGCTGCGCCAGCGAGAGCGCCAGCGTCTGCTGATAGTTGTTGCGCAGCACCAACCGCGCCACCTCGTCGGTCATCTCGGCGAGCAGCTTGTCGCGCCCTTCGAGCGAGAGGTTTCCGGTGAGCATCGGCACGTTGAGCGCGATCTTGATGTTCACCTCGACGTCGGAGGTATTGACGCCGGCCGAGTTGTCGATCGCATCGGTGTTGAGACGAATGCCGCGCGACGCCGCCTCGACGCGGCCGCGCTGCGTCATGCCGAGATTGGCGCCCTCGCCCACCACCCTGGCACGCACCGCGGCGCCGGTGATGCGGATCGGATCGTTGACGCGGTCGCCGGCCTGATCGTCGGTCTCGCCCGACGCGCGCACATAGGTACCGATGCCGCCGAACCACAACAGGTCGGCGTTGAGCTTCAGGATCGCGGTCATCACCTGCTGCGGCGTGAATTTCTCGCCGTCGAGGCCGAGCAGCTTCACGGCCTCTTCGCTCAGCGTGATCTCCTTCGCCTTGCGCGAATAGATTCCGCCGCCGGCCGAGAGGTAGTCCTTGTTGTAGTCCTGCCAGCTCGAGCGCGAGAGGTCGAACAGGCGCTGCCGCTCGGTGAAGCTGCGCTCCGGATCGGGGCTGGGATCGATGAAAATGTCGCGATGGTCGAACGCCGCGACCAGTTTGGTGGTGCGTTCGCGCAGCAAGCCGTTGCCGAACACGTCGCCCGACATGTCGCCGACGCCCGCGACGGTGAACGGCGTGGTGCTGATGTCGATATCCATCTCGCGGAAGTGGCGCTTGACCGCCTCCCAGGCGCCCCGCGCGGTAATGCCCATCTTCTTGTGGTCATAGCCGGCCGAGCCGCCGCTCGCGAACGCGTCACCCATCCAGAAGTGATGGTCGATCGAGATGCCGTTCGCCGTGTCGGAGAACGTCGCCGTGCCCTTGTCGGCCGCGACCACGAGATACGGATCGTCGGCGTCATGACGCACGACGTTCTCGGGATGAATGACGCCCTCGGGCCCGAGATTGTCGGTGATGTCGAGCAGGCTCGAGATGAACACCGTATAGGCGGCGGTGCCTTCGGCCTGCACGGCCTCGCGCGGGCCCGCCGGCAGCTGCTTCGGCACGAATCCGCCTTTGGCGCCGACCGGCACGATCACGGCGTTCTTCACCTGCTGCGCCTTGACCAGGCCGAGCACCTCGGTGCGGAAATCCTGCGGCCGGTCCGACCAGCGAATGCCGCCGCGCGCGACCTTGCCGAAGCGCAGATGATCGCCTTCGACGCGCGGCGAATAGACGAAGATTTCATACAGCGGCTTGGGCAGCGGCAGGCCGTCGATCTTGCGGCTGTCGAACTTGATCGCGATCGTGGCCTTCGGCTGGCCGCCGTCGCCGGTCTGATAGAAATTGGTGCGCAACGCCGAGGTCACGGCGTTGACGAAATGGCGCAGGATGCGGTCCTCGTCGAGGCTTTCGACGGCCCCAAGCGCGGTCTCGATTTCGGCGATCAGCGCTGTCTGTTTCTCCGCGCGCTCATCTTTCGTCACTTCGAGCTTCGGGTCGAAGCGCTGGTGGAACAGCTGCACGATCTGCGCCGCGATGCCGGAGTGGCGCCGCAGGGTCGCCCACATGTAGTCCTGCGAATAAGCAACGCGCACCTGGCGCAGGAAGCGCGAGATCGTGCGCACCAGCGCGACGTCGCGCCATTGCGTCCCCGCGGTCAGCACCAACGCATTGTAGCCGTCGTTCTCGGCGCGCCCGCGCATCACCGCCATGAAGCAGGCCTCGAGCCGCCCCTTCAGCGCTTCGATGTCGAATGCTTCTCCGTCGGCGCGCTCCAGCATCATGTCGTGCAGCCACATCTCGACCGCGCCGGCGTCGCCCGGCTCGACCTTGTAGGTGCGCTCGTCCACCACCTTGAAGCCCATGTTCTCCAGCACGGGCACGCGCTCGGAGAGCGGGATCGGATTCTCGCGGCTCCACACCTTCAGACCGGCGCAGGCCGCATCGCCTTCGCGCCGGCTGTAGAAATCGGCGCCGAGCGGACGGATCGGCGAGAGGCTCTCGATCAGCCTGATATCCGCGACCGCGACCGGCGGCACATAGGCCTCGCGATAGCCGACCGGAAAAGCGTCGCGGTAGCGGCGCGTGAGCTGCTGCGCCTTGATCGGGTCGTGCACCAGCGTCAGCGCCTCGGCGAGCGCATCGGTCCAGGTGCGCACGAGCTGCTCGATCGCGCTTTCCAGCACCGCCCGCTCCGGATTGGGCGTCTCGCCGCTAAGGCGCGCGATGATGAAGTGCACACGCGCCAGCGACCCTTCGGGGAAGGACGGATAGAACGCCGAGACGCGCCCGTTGTAGGCGCTCGCCAGATAGCGCCCGATCGCAATGCGGATCGCCGAGTCGAAGCGGTCGCGCGGCACGTAGACCAGGATCGAGACGAACCGGTCGAAGCGGTCGCGCCGCGGCAGGACGCGCACGCGCGGGCGCTCGTCGAGATGCATGATGGCGAGCGCGAAGCCGTAGAGCGTGTCCTCGTCGATCTGGAACAGCTCGTCGCGCGGATAATTCTCCAGCACCGCGGCGAAGGCCTTGCCGGAGTGGCTGTCCGGATCGAAGCCGGAGCGGCGCATCAGGTTGTCGACCTTCCGCCTGAGATAAGGGATCGAGCGCGTCTGGCGCGTGTAGGCCGTGGAGGTGAACAGGCCGACGATGCGGAATTCGCCGATCAGCTGCCCGTCGTCGTCGAAGCGCTTCACCCCGATGTAATCCATGTGCACGCGCCGGTGCACGCGCGAGCGCACGTTCGCCTTGGTGATGATCAATGGCCGCGGCTCGCGCAGGAACTCCATGATCTCGGGCGTGATCGAGACGAGTTCGCTGCCGCGCCGCAGCACATGCACGTCGGGCGAACGCAGGATGCCGAGCCCGCTTTCCGGGATGACCCTGTAGCCGCGCTCGTCGCCCGTCACGGCGTATTCGCGCACGCCGAGGAACGTGAAGTTGTTGGCGACCAGCCATTCGAGGAACTGGGTCGCCTCGGCGATCTCGTCGACCGGCAGCGGCGGCGGATTGTTCTTGATCGCGACGATCAGCTCCCCGACGCGCGCCAGCATCGGCCGCCAGTCGGCGACGCACAGCCGCACATCGTCGAGCATCGCGCCGATCGCCTTGACGATCTGCTCCTGCCGCGTCTCGTCCTCGATGCGCTCGACGTGGATATGGATGAAGCTCTCGCGCCGCGCGGCGCCGACCGCCGGGCCGTCGCCGCGGAAGCCGATCAGCGCGCCCATGTGGTCGCGTTCGACCGTGAGGATCGGATGCAGCACCAGACGGACGTCGAGCCCCTGCTCGTTCAACTCCCCCATCACCGAGTCGAGCAGGAACGGCATGTCGGAGTTGAGGATCTCGATGATCGAGACCGTCTTGATGCGCTCGGCGCCCATCGGGCCCGGCCGCGCCTCGAAGCGCACCTTCGGCGTGCCGGCCTTGCGCTCCTGCAGGAACAGCCAGGCGGCTTCGGCGAGATCTGCGAGCTCGCGCGGCTCGTAGCGCACGAGGTCCTCCGGCGTCGCGCCTGCGAACAGGACGTTGACGAAGCTTTCGGAGATCCCGCCGCGCAGGCCTTTCAGGATGGAGCCGGCCTGCTCGATCAGCCGGCGCGCAGCGCGTTCCTCGTCGCTGCCGAACTGCGGCTGCACGTTCATGCTCTTCTCCCCGGCCGGTGAGATTTTGCGTTGTGAATGAGTCTCTCCGATCCGCATAGCGGCGTCGAGGGGAAAGGCGGTCGCAACGATTTCGCTTCGCCTCCCAAACGGATACGCTGCGGATCAGCAAAGGTTGCCGAAGGAGTTTCATCGTGGCGAAAAAGCCGAGCAAATCCAACGTATTGCCCTATACGCCGAAAAAGACCGCTGCCTCCGGCGGCAAGCCGGCGCCATCCGCTACCGGCGTGCCACGCCAGGATGACGCGCGCGTGATGGCGCTCGATCTGCCGCCCGGACAGCTCTCGCCCGCGATGGAGGCTTACTTCAAGAAGTGCGAGGAGAAGCTCGGCTTCGTGCCGAACGTGCTGCTCGCCTATGCGTTCGACAATGCCAAGCTCGAGGCCTTCGCGGCGTTCTACAACGACCTGATGCTCGCGCCCTCCGGCCTCTCCAAGCTCGAGCGCGAGATGATCGCGGTGGTCGTGTCATCGCAGAACCGCTGCTACTACTGCCTCACCGCGCACGGCGCGGCGGTGCGCACCTATTCGGGCGATCCAGCGCTCGGCGAGACGATGGTGATGAACTATCGCGCCGCGAAGCTGACCAAGAAGCAGCGCGCGATGCTCGACTTCTCGGTAAAGATCACCAATGAATCCTTCGCGATCGAGGACGAGGACCGCGACGCGCTGCGCCGCGCAGGCTTTTCCGATCGCGACATCTTCGACATCGCGGCGGTGGCGGGCTTCTTCAACATGTCGAACCGTGTCGCGAGCGCGACCGACATGCGCCCGAACGCGGTCTATCATGGGCAGGGGAGGTAGCGCGGCGGATTCGCCGAATGCGGGTGGGACAGATCAGCTTCGCGCGAGCGCATGGCTGACAGCCAGACTTGAGGCGTGCCCCTTGCTACTCTCCCACCCGACCGCACAGCGGCCAGCAAGACAAACAACACCAGGGAGGCGACCTTGAGAACACTCGCGGGCGGCGCCATCGCCGCCGTGATCACATTGAGCGCGGCCAACGCGCAGACGCAACTGGTCAGCGAAGACATCATGGTGAAGTCCCCGGACGCGGGGATCGAGATCTTCGTGCGCAACAAGCGTCCGGCGAACATGACCGCGTTCCGCCCCGAACGCACGCTGGTCTACGTGCACGGCGCGACCTATCCGGCCTCGACCGCCTTCGACCTCAAGCTCGGCGGGCTGTCGTGGATGGAGTACATCGCGGCGCGCGGCTACGACGTCTATCTGCTCGACCTGCGCGGCTACGGCAAGTCGACGCGGCCCATGGAAATGAGCGAAGACGCCACGAAGAATGCCCCGCTGGTGCGCGGCGACACCGCCGTGAAGGACATCGGCACGGTGGTCGACTTCGTGCTCGCGCGGCGCAACATCCCGCGCGTCAATCTCCTGGGCTGGTCGTGGGGCACCACGCTGATGGCGACCTACGCGTCGCAGAACAACGCCAAGGTCGAGCGCCTCGCGCTCTACGCGCCGGCCTGGATCCGCCAGACGCCCTCGCTGGTGCAGACCGGACCGGGCCCGACGCCCGCCTATCGCGCGGTGTCACGCGATGCCGCGCTCGGCCGCTGGATGACCGGCGTGCCGGAAGACAAGAAGGCGGCGCTCATTCCGGCCGGCTGGTTCGACCAATGGGCCGACGCCACCTTCGCGTCCGACCCGGAGGGCGCGAAGATGAACCCGCCGGTGCTGCGCGCGCCGAACGGCGTGGTGCAGGACGGGCTTGATTACTTCGGCGCCGGCAAGCCCTATTACGATCCGGCCAGGATCACCGCGCCGACGCTGCTCGTGCTCGGCGAATGGGACCGCGATACGCCGCCCTACATGGCGCAGACGCTGTTCCCGCTGCTGACCAACTCGCCCGGCAAACGCTTCGTGATGCTGGCCGAAGGGACGCACACCATCATCATGGAGAAGAACCGCATCAAGCTGTTCGAGGCGGTGCAGAGCTTCCTCGACGAGGCGGGAGGATCGTAAGGTCTCACGACACACTCCGCTCATTCCCGCGCAAGCGGGAATCCAGGGCTGATCAGCTCGAAACGATTGTGGCTCTGGGTCCCCGCTTTCGCGGGGACGAGCGGAAGCTTGCGTTAAATCTCCACCAGCTTGTCGGCGATCTCGTCCGGATTGACGCTACCCGGCGCGGCCGGAAAATGCTCGGCCAGCACCGCGCCGCATTGCTCGATCGCCGCAACGAATCCGTCAGCCGGGCGGCCGTCCTTGATCCCAGCGATCAGCGCCGCGACCGCGCTGTCCCATACCTCCTGCGTCACCTTCGCGTTGATGCCGCCGTCCGCAATGACCTCGACATAGCGCTCGGCCACCGCCGCGAAAATCAGCACGCCGGTACGCCCTTCGGTCTTGTGCAAGCCTTGGGCGAGAAACTGGCGCAACGCAGCCCCATGCGCGCGCTCGCGTTTCATGCGCCGCGGCACGACGAGAAAGCGTACGCCCGGGCGCGACAGCCCAACCGCCGCAAGCGTGAACGCGATGAGCTGGATCACGTAGATCGTCACCGCCTCCCATTCGGTCAGCATCACCAGCGGCAGCGGCACGATCAGCGCGAGCGCCGCCGCCCATGCGATCGGCACGAGGCGGTACGCGCCCGCATTTTGCGCCAGCACGCAGAAGATCTCGCCGGAGGTCTTGGTCTCGGCGGCCCTGATCGCATCCGCGATCCGCGCCTTGTCTGCGTCGGATATCATTTGCTCCCTCTCAATAATCACCGGAGGAACCACCGCCACCGGAATCCCCGCCGCCACCGGAAAAGCTGTCGCTTGAACCGCCGGACGAACTCCATGACGAGCCCGACGACGAAGACCACGAGCCGGACGAGCCGCCGTAGGAAGACGGGGTGTTCATCCAGTGCCAGAAGCCCGACTTCGGCTTCTTCTTGGCCCAGCCGAGCCACACGAAAAACGCGTGGATCGGGCCGATCAGGCCGCCCATCGAGGTTGTGATGATGACGAGCGCGAAGATCGCCATGAAGATCGCATCGGGCGGAAGATTCCAGCTTTGCTTCGGCGCCGCGCGTTGCTTGAATTCCTCGGCGCCGCCGTCCAGCACCTTGATGATATCGTCGACGCCGCGCGTCATCCCGCCGGAGAAGTCGTTCGCCTTGAAGCGCGGCGCGATCGCATTGGCGATGATGTATTTGGTGATCGCGTCGGTCAGCGTGCCTTCGAGCCCGTAGCCGACCTCGATGCGGATCTTGCGCTCCGCCGGCGCGTGCAGCAGCAGCACGCCGTTGTTTTTCCCGCGCTGCCCCAGTTGCCAGCGGCGGAACAGCCGGTTGGCGTATTCCTCGACCGAATTGCCGTTGAGCGACTTCACGGTCGCAACGACGAGCTGATGGGTGGTTTTCGCTTCCAGCGCGGCGAGCTTCGCGCGCAACGACTCGCGGGTCGCCGCGTCGAGCTCGCCGGCATCGTCGACCACGCGGCCGGAGAGCGCCGGATACTCCGCCGTCGCCGGCACCCGGATCTCGTCGGCTTGCGCGACGCGCACCGGGGCGGACGCGAGCGCGGGCTCGGATGGCGCCCTGATCAGCGCGGCGATCAGAGCGTTCGACCCGTCGATCACGCCGCCCGGAAAGTCGCCGGCGCTGAAGCGCGGCTTCATCGTCTGTTCGAGAATGCGCTCGGTGACGCCCTCGCCGAGATAGCCCTTCAGCGAGGTATCGTACTGGATGACCGACCGCCCCTCGGTCGAGCCCACGATCAGCATCACGCGCTTGCCGTTGACCTCCAGTCCCCATTGCTTGCGCAGCGCGAGGCCGTAGTCGTCGACCGTCATGCCGCGCGCCGACGCGAGCGTCACCACGATGAGCTGTTTGGATGCGTGCGCTTCGAGATTGGCGAGCTTGTTTTCCAGCGCGCGTTTCGCCCCGTCGCTGAGCAGCCGCGCTTCGTCGACCACGCGCCCGTCGAGCTGCGGATAGTCGACCGCCGTGGCGGGCGCCGCGAAGGCGCACAGGAGCGCGATTATGGCCAGGACCTTACGCATCTCGCATGTCCTGGCGTCGCGTCAGAACTTGACTTGCGGCGGACGCTTGGTCTCTTCCGCGATGGTGAACGTCTCCATCGGCTTGTTGCCTTTGTAGAGCGTGCTCGCCCAGAGCACGCCGGGGAACGTCTTGAGCTCGGTGTTGTAGGCCTGCACCGCCTCGATGTAGTCGCGCCGCGCGACCGAGATACGATTCTCGGTGCCCTCGAGCTGCGATTGCAGCGCGAGGAAGTTCTGGTTCGATTTCAGGTCCGGGTAGTTCTCGCTGATCGCGAGCAGCCGGCCGAGCGAACCCGAGAGCTGGGTCTGCGCCTCCTGGAATTTCTTGAATGCTTCCGGATTGGTGAGGATGTCCGGCGGCACCTGCACCGAGGTCGCGCGCGCGCGTGCCGCAACCACGGCTTCGAGCACCTGCGCTTCCTGCTTGGCGTAGCCTTTGACCGTCTCGACCAGATTGGGGATGAGGTCGGCGCGGCGCTGGTACTGGTTGAGCACCTGCGACCACTTCGCCTTGGCGGCTTCCTCCTGCGACGGGATATTGTTGACGCCGCACCCAGCCAGCGAGATGCCGAGGATTGCGAGCAGGCCAAAACGGCCCGCGAGGCGAGCAAGCGAGCGCATGGAAGTCTCCGCGAACCGTGTGTGTCGCATCCGTTCGTCGCGGTCAGGCGGCCGCGGGTTCATGCGAAGCCACATAATCGGGCGAACAGCCAGGAACTCTATCATGCGCTAGAGTATGGCGCACGGAGCAATTCATGACGCGGTTATTGAGCCTTCTCATCGCGGTGTTCGCCGCAAGCGTGGCTTTCGGCCAACCCGCGCCGCCGGCCCCCGCCCCGATCATCACCAATGCGGCGCGCTTTCTTCCGGTCGCCGCGCGCAACGGGATGGTGGCGACGCAGGAGAAGCACGCGACTCGCGTGGGCGTGGAAATCCTGCGGCAGGGCGGCAACGCGGTCGATGCCGCCGTCGCGGTCGGCTTCGCGATGGCCGTCACGCATCCGCAAGCCGGCAATATCGGCGGCGGCGGCTTCATGCTGGTGCACCTCGCCGCGAGCAACAGCACGATCGCGATCGACTATCGCGAGACCGCGCCCGCCGCAATGACGCGTGACGTCTTCCTCGACGAAAAGGGCGAAGCCGATCCGAAGAAGTCGCGCGATTCGGCGCTTGGAGTCGGCGTGCCCGGCACGGTGGCCGGGCTGGCGCTCGCACATGAGCGCTACGGCTCCGGCAAGTTCACGCTCGCACAGCTGATCGCGCCCGCGATCGCCCTGGCGCGCGTGGGCTTCGCGGTCGAGGACGATCTCGCCGATTCGCTGCCGCGCGCGCTGCCGCGTCTTGCGCGCTGGCCGGCCTCGGCGAAGATTTTCCTGAAAGGCGATGGCACGCCGCTCGGGCGTGGCGACACGCTGGTGCAGAGCGAGCTTGCATTGTCGCTGCAGGCAATCGCCGATGCCGGACCACGCACATTTTATCAAGGTTCGCTCGCCGAGAAGATCGTGACGGCCGTCAAACAGAGCAGCGGACTGATGACGCTCGACGACCTGAAGAATTATCGCGCGATCGAGCGACCCGTCGTGCGCGGAACCTATCGCGGCTATGACATTGCCTCGATGCCGCCGCCCTCCTCCGGCGGTGTCCATCTCGTTCAGATCCTCAATATCCTCGAAGGCTTTCCGCTGCACGACCTCGGCGCGGAGTCGGCCGCGACCTTGCATCTGCTGATCGAGGCGATGAAGCCCGCCTATGCGGATCGCGCGGAATTTCTCGGCGATCCCGCCGTTGTGAAGGTGCCGCTCGCGGGGCTTGTCTCGAAGCGCTACGCCGCCGAGCAACGCAAGGCGATCGATCCGGACCGCGCCCGGCCGGCCGACACCATCAAGCCCGGCACGCCGGCCGCCTACGAGAGCGACAACACCACGCATTTCTCGGTGATCGACCGCGACGGCAATGCGGTTGCCAACACCTACACGCTCAATTTCAGCTACGGCCTCGGCCTCGTCGCCGATGGCACCGGCATCCTGCTCAACAACGAGCTCGATGATTTCGCCGCCAAGGCCGGCGCGCCGAACGCCTACGGGCTGATTGGCGGCGACGCCAATGCGCCGGGGCCGGGCAAGCGTCCGCTATCCTCGATGGCGCCGACCATCGTGTCACGCGACGGCCGCGTCGTGCTCGTCACCGGAACGCCCGGCGGCAGCCGCATCATCACCACCGTGCTGCAGGTGATCCTCAACGTGGTCGATCACCGGATGAACATCGCCGAAGCGGTCGCAGCGCCACGCATTCATCACCAGTGGCTGCCCGACCGCGTGTTCACCGAGCGCGGACTTTCTCCCGACACCATCCGCCTGCTCGAAGCCAAGGGTCACAGAATGGTCGCCACCGCGACGTCCGGTTCGGCCAATTCGATTCTGGTCACGCCCGAAGGCATTACCGGCGCCGCCGACCCGCGCCAGCGCGGCACGCTGGCGGAGGGATATTGAGACACTGTCTCAGACCGCTCGCTCTGCCTCGCTCCACGGCCGGCCTGCTGCGAACGTCGCGCCGCGGCCGCGCAACCAAATTCTCAATCCGGCGGCGATCAGCGCGACGACCAACAGCATGAGCGGCAGACGCCATTTGAGCCAGTAGGCCATCGCCTCAAACCGGATGCGGCGTTCTCCGAGCGCCGCGTTGGCTCCGGCATCCCCGATATAGCTGTCGGTCGCGTAGTACGAGACGAACAGATCGGGGGAGAACTTGCCGCTGTTCGGGTCGATGCGCGCAAATGCCGACTGGTAGTAGGGCCGGACCATCCCGGGGTCGGCCTGGATCTGCGCGATGCTGCGCGGAATGACGACGTTGAAGTCGGCGTCGAGCACGTGCCAGACGCCCGGATCGACTTCCGCGGTCACCACCGTGTGCCCGTTGAGCTGCACCACGCGGGCGTCGAAATCGCGCTGCCGCAGCAACGCGATGAGCGCGGAGGACACCTGGTCGCACATGCCGGCGCCGCGCTCGATCGCCTTCAGCGGATCGGCGAATGCGTAGAGCCGGTAGTCGGGGCGCAGTTCGCCGGCGAGCCAGAGAAGATAGTTCTCCCAGATCGGGACCTGAAGCCGGAACCGGCGTCGGTCGCGCTCGTACCAATAATGCATGACGGACTGCGCGATGACATCGGTCAGCCGATGCGCGTAGGCGGCGCGGGATTCGGCTGGACCGGGCGCAAGCTGCGTCCGCGCCGCAGCCCACGTCATCGTCGCGTCGCCCGGCCCGTAGCTGCGGCGCAACGTGGCGGGTGAGGGATGATCGATCTCGGCATAGCGCAGCGGGACGAACAGGCCGGTGAGGTTGACGGCAAGCAGCAGCACACCGACAGTCGCGGATGCCGTGGCGATGCCCATCAGTGCCGCTCCGGCCGAGGGCCGCAGCACCAGCCGCTCGATGCGGCGGCGCGATGCAAACAGCGCAATCGCAAGTATCCAGAGCGCGATAATCAGCTCGATGCGTGCCTTGACGGGGAATGTGATCGACAGCGTTTCGTGCCATTGCGGCGGCGTGTCGAAGCGGAAGTAGAGGTAGTCTTCGAGATCGAAGAAGCGATTGTCCGGCCGCAGCCGCAACTCCTTCACGATGTCACGCGGATCGAAAGGCTCGGGGTCGAACTCCTTGTCGTGCAGGATCGGCGTCGCGCCGCGGCGGACGTCGACTTGCGCGCAGCAGTCGATCTCGAGGAACGGCGCATGGAAGCGGTGGAAATCCAGCGCGTATACGCCGTCGCGGCTGACGCGTTCGGACTGCTCGAGAATGGCCTGCGGCAAATCCGGGCTGAGGGCGGCAGCCGGAACGATACGCTCAACCCGAAACACGCCAAGCAGCGAGACCGTTGCGGCGACCGCGGCGACAAGAAGTATGGCGCCCGGTCCGCAGGCGACGACACGCGCCCAGCGCGTGTCGTCGGGCGCGCTCGTGCGCAGCCGATGCCGCCGGGCGGCAACGAGGGCGCCGGCGAAGATCCCGGCGATCGCCGGCATCAGCCACGGCGCCGGAACGACCGGCGCGCGCGCCTCGTAGGCGCGGCCATTGGTTCTCGGGTCGGAATTGTCCGGGCTCGCAAAAACCACGGCGTCATCCCAGTGCGAGTAGAGCCCGGCCCCGATGTCGGAAATCAGCGCGTGCACGGCATACGGCGGACCCAGCAGCCTGCCGTCCTGGTAGAGAGCCAATCGGGACCGTTTGGCGGCGTTGTCGTCGCCGCGCACGATGGCGAACGGATGGAGCGCAGGTTGCGGCACGGTCCACGCGAACGAGCGGCCGGCGCGCGGTGCGATGTCGCCCGGCTCGATCCGCCACGCCCCTTGCGGCGGGAACAGGCTCCAGACGATCACGCCGAACAGCAGGAGCGTGCTGACGAGCAGAAACGGCATCGGCAGGGCGGGCGTGACATGCCGGGCGAATGCGGCGGCGCGCGGCGCGAGCCTGCGTGTCGATCGCACCAGCCGCATCGAGGCATGCAAGCCG
>Ga0207691_10001293_pt1 | contig 24971 bp, 17 predicted proteins | sample KBSM13metaG_FD_184327 | JGI IMG/M metagenome (GOLD analysis project Ga0207691, IMG submission 184327) | Miscanthus rhizosphere microbial communities from Kellogg Biological Station, Michigan, USA - KBS M1-3 metaG (SPAdes) (version 2) | ecosystem: Host-associated > Plants > Roots > Rhizosphere >...
CTCCGTGGCTCGAACCGACAGACCTTTGTCAATAACCTGTCTGGCGATACGGCGCTGCTGATCTGGATGCGGGAGACCCAAAACTGTTCGAGCATGCCCGGTCGACAGTCGGCCTTCCTCAACCAATCGTTGGATATCATCAGGGAGACGAAGCAATCGCAGGTAGTTGGTAATGTAGGAGCGATCCCTTCCGAACTTGTTAGCCAGAGCCTCCTGGGTGAGCCCAACCCTCTCGATTAACTTTTGGTAAGCCTGAGCCTCTTCAATAGGATTTAGATCTTCCCGCTGAACGTTTTCAGTAAGAGCGATTTCCAGGAGATCCGAATCCGCCACGTCCTTTACGACGACGGGAATGTGCGTCAACCCTGCCTTCTGAGCAGCACGCCATCTTCGCTCTCCAGCAATCAACTCGTATCGACTTCCCTGTCTGCGCACGAGAACGGGCTGAACTACTCCGTGCTCCCTTATCGAAACCGTCAGGCGCTCAAGTGCGGCCTCGTCAAACCGAGTCCTCGGCTGTTCGGCTCCAGGATCAATTAGATCGACATTAACCTCAAACGCTTCCTGTCCGATACTAACCGTTTGATCCGACCCCAGAAGGGCTCCCAGACCCCGACCCAAGGCTTTTCGATTCATAGACAATCTCCCTGGAAATAATCTCTCGAGCTAACTGCGAATAGGCCTCGGCGCCTTTTGAGTGAGGATCGTAGGTGATTATTGGCTTTCCATAACTCGGTGCCTCAGCCAATCTTACGTTCCGAGGAATCACCGCTGTAAAAACCTGTTGTCCATAGAAATCCCTAAGATCTGCCGCGACTGCCCCTGATAGGTTTGTCCGCTCGTCGTACATCGTCAAGAGCAGACCCTCAATTATTAATGTCGGATTATGAACTCTTCGAATTCGAGCCAAAGTATCAAACAACTCCGTGACGCCCTCGAGCGCGTAGTATTCGCACTGAATTGGGACCAGGAGCGACTTGGCGGCGGTGAGCGCGTTCAGAGTTAGGAGACCCAGCGACGGGGGGCAGTCAATAATGAAATAGTCAAAGTCCGACTCAATAACAGCTAGGGCATCCTTGAGCCTGGCTTCTCGACGGTCAATATCAACCAATTCGATTTCGGCACCAGCCAAATCCTTATTGGCGGGGACAACAAACAAGGACTCTATGTCGGTCTTTAGAATTAGCTCGCTCAAGGGCTCGCCCATGACGAGTCCGTGATAAAGACTGCGACGAAAACTCCCGCGCTGAATCCCAACACCGGACGTTGCGTTTCCCTGAGGATCGGCGTCTACCAAAAGGACGCGAAAGCCCGAACTCGCAATTATTGCCGCAAGATTAACAGCGGTTGTTGTTTTGCCAACACCGCCCTTCTGATTTGCTACAGCTATAGTCTTAGCCATACAGGCGAGCAAGGCCTCACTGGTCAGGTTGGCGGCTAAACTAACACAAGCCGACCAGTCGGGCCACTGCGATACTGTATTTTGGAGATTTAGGGGGACAAATGTTTCACGTGTCCCGCTCTACGGCGTGGGACATCATGGGACACGTGAAACATTACGCGGCTTGCGTCTGTGCTGAAAGATGCACCAGCAAGGTCGAGAGTGCGGCTGGCGTGAGGCCGGGTATTCGCCGGGCTTCTCCAAAGGTTCTGGGTTTCGCCCGTTCGAGGCGCTCCACCACCTCGTTAGACAAACCGCTGAGCCCCCGAAAAACAAGCTGTCCTGAAATCTTAAGATTGTCGTGCTGATGCAACCGCTCGACGGTCAACTTATGAGCGTTAAGATAGCCGGCATAAAGCAAGTCAGCCATCGCAGTGTCGAGTTCTGAATCAACCACACCGGGCTTCATCTCCCCGGGCAATAGTTCCTTCACTATGTCGGACCGAACGCCAGGTCGTTTTGCGAGTTGTGCCAGGGAAATCGAATCGCCTAAATCGGCATTCAATTGTGCGCTTAGGGCCGCATGAACAGGATCCGAACGCTTGAAACGGGTTTGCTCCAAGGCTTGGCGAAGCTGCGCTATCCGACACTGCCGCGCATTGAACCGCTCCCAGTCGGTATCTCCAATCAACCCGATCTCGCGACCGTAACCCTCAAGCCGCGAGTCAGCGTTGTCATAGCGGAGCGCTAAGCGATACTCAGCGCGCGAGGTGAAGATTCTGTATGGCTCATCCACCCCCTGCGTAATCAAATCTTCAATTAGAACTCCGGTGTAAGCCTCGTCCCTGCGAAGCCGGAGCGTCGCTCTGCCTTGTGTAGACAAGGCCGCGTTGATGCCGGCAATTAGCCCCTGACAAGCGGCCTCCTCGTAGCCGGTTGTGCCGTTAATCTGCCCTGCGTGGTACAACCCTGATACACGTCGTGTTTGAAGATCCGGCCCCAACTCTCTCGGGTCCACAAAGTCATACTCGATGGCGTAACCCGGCCGAATAACTCTCGCTTCTTCCAGACCCGTAACCATTCTCACTAGCTCCTGCTGGAGCTCGGCGGGCAATGAGGTCGAAAAGCCATTCAAGTAAACTTCATTTGTATCGTGACCTTCGGGCTCCAAAAACAACTGGTGCCGACTCTTTTCTGCAAACTTTACGACCTTGTCCTCAATCGAAGGGCAGTATCGCGGGCCGACTCCTTTGATCTTTCCGGAGTATAAAGGTGATTCGGAGAGGTTCTTTCGAATGGCATCGTGAACTGCGTCACTCGTATATCCGATGTAGCAATTGATTTGAGCCTGCTCGACTTTGTCGGTGGCAAAGGAGAAAGGCACCGGGACCTTGTCACCAGGTTGTGGCTCAAAAGCAGACCAGTCGATCGTTCGACCATCGAGGCGGGGAGGTGTTCCTGTTTTCAGTCGTCCGACTGAAAAACCTAATCGCCTGAGTGACTCCGACAATTCAATGGCGGCCGGCTCACCAGTCCGTCCTCCCGGATATGTTCGACGACCCGTATGTATCAAACCGTTGAGAAAAGTGCCGGTAGCGACGACGACCGCCTTTGCTCCAAATGTTCTTCCATCCTCGAGTTCAATGCCAACGATCTTAGCGTTGTGGACTAACAGGTCTACAACCTTTCCTTGCCGCAAAGATAGATTTGAAGTCGACTCCAAGACGCGCCGCATTTCAGTTCTGTAGAGCAATCGATCGGCTTGCGCACGTGGTGACTGCACGGCGGGTCCACGCGACCTATTCAATAAGCGAAACTGGATTCCAGTCCGGTCTATTACCCGCCCCATAATTCCACCGAGCGCATCAACCTCTCGAACTAAATGCCCCTTTGCAATTCCACCTATTGCCGGGTTACACGACATCTGTCCGACGAGATCCAAATTCAAGGTGATGACGGCAGTCTCTGCACCGAGACGCGCTGAAGCAGACGCTGCCTCGCAGCCCGCGTGTCCAGCGCCTATCACAATTACGTCGAATGATTCGTCGAAGTGCTTCACTCTATTTCCCAATACAAAATGTAGAGAAGATCTCCGTTAGGATATCCTCGCTCGTCGTCTCGCCGGTAATTTCCCCAAGGTATCGTAAGGCATTGTGCAATGGCACCAACACCAATTCCTCGCTCGCACGATCTACGAGAAGTCCCAAGGCTGCCTCGATCTCCCCACTAGCTGCATTCAGAAGGTCGTGATGGCGAGCATTCGTTATCAACAATCCTTCGCGATTCTCTTGGCCTCCGTTTAGGCGGCTGAGTATAGCAGCACGTAACTGCTCAAGCCCCTGACCAGTTAATGCTGAAACCCGAACGGAGTTTTCTCGATCCTTCAGAACTGGACCAGGCAAATCGCTCTTGTTGTAAACCACGATGGTAGAGATGGGAAACACATCAAGTGGTTCGCCTTTTGGGTTCGAGCCGTCAACAACCTGCAAAACCAGGTCGGCATCGCTGATAGCCCGTCTTGTTCGTTCGATTCCCAAGCTTTCAATGCTGTCGTCTGTTTCGCGCATTCCTGCTGTATCAATTAGGACAACGGGAATGCCCCCGATGTCGATTGAGTGTAAAAGAGTATCTCTCGTCGTGCCCGGGATATGAGTCACAATCGCTCGATCCTGTTCGACCAGTCGATTGAATAGACTCGATTTTCCCACGTTTGGGCTGCCAACAATTGCTACCTTGATCCCATCTTGGAGTAGTCGTCCTGCAGAAAACGTTTCAGCGAATTCGTTTACTCCTGCCTTCGTCGACCGAAGTAAAGCTTCGACAGCTTCTATCTCAGCCGTCGGTAGGTCGTCCTCGACAAATTCTAGTGCCGACTCCAAAAGAACGATTACTTTGATTAACCGCTGCTCGAACTGCTCCAAACGGCGTGAGAGTTCTCCACTAATCTGACGCGATGCCTGCCTAACAGCCGCCTCGGTTTGCGCCGCAATGAGATCTCTAATCGCTTCGGCTTGCGCGAGATTGATCTTTCCATTTTGGACCGCGCGCAAACTGAACTCTCCTGGCTCCGCAAGTCTGGCCCCCAATGAAAGTGTCTGATCCAGTATCTGGCGAACCACAGTCGGCGAACCGTGACAACCAATCTCAACGACATCTTCACCTGTTACTGAATTGGGCTTCTGAAAGTAAGTAATCAGGACCTCATCGATCGTTTCACCAGTGTTGGGATAACGAATTCGACCGAGGGTTGCACGCCGTGCTTTTACATTATCTATCTCGCGGCACAAAGTAGTTACGATGGTGAGAGCCGCATCGCCGCTCAGTCGTATGATTGCGATAGCGCCGCGGCCAATCGGAGTCGAGGGTGCTACGATCGTACTCATCGCTATAAGGAACTGTTGGTTAGAGGCGGGAAACTACTTCGCGGATTCTACTTGGAAATCCGTTTTGGGCTAATCTTTAACTTCCGATCGCTACCTTCGCCAATAGACTCGGTAAACAAGTCTTCGCTCTCGGCCAGCGTAAGGTGGATAATTCGGCGCTCGTTCGCGCTCATCGGTTCAAATGTAAAAGCAATGCCTGTCTGACGAACTCTGGAAGCAGCCAAATTGGCCATCGCTTTCAATTCAGCCTCTCGCGTAGCGCGAAACCCTCGAACGTCGCACACCAAACGCTCGCCGCCTTCGAGGCCTCGCCCGAAAATCTGATTCACGAGGTGCTGAAGTGCTTCGAGTAGTTCGCCAGTCTGAGCTTGCAGTAATTCAGCGTCCTCGCCGTCGATGTCGAGCACTGGTCCGGTCAAGCCGGCTCGCACCGTTACACCCAATTCGAGGCCGGTACTATTGAAGACGGACTCGAGAAACTCTCCTGCCTGCTGCGGAACGTCATTCATATCGTGACCTCATGCGCTCGCTGCTAGCGGCGAACTAGGGTTTTTTTTTCCGCTTGCGTTTGATTTACCCGTGGAAGGCGGACTCTCATCTTCGTCGGTTGCGGTCCAACGGTTTATCAAGAACTGCTGAGTGAAGCCAACTATGTTTCCAACCAACCAATACAAGACCAGGCCGGAGGGTGCGCTCCAAAGAACATAGAGCATGAACATTGGCATCCCAATAGCCATCATCTTCCGCTGGAGCGGATCCGCAGAAGGGGCTGGAGTGACTAGCTGTAGTACGACCATTGTGCCCGTCATTAAGATAGGCAAAACGTGAATCAGGTATGGCTCAGGAGCCGAGAGATCCGGAATCCACAGGAACGTCGCCTGACGAAAATCCAGCGAGATCGTTATCGCTCTATAGAGAGCGAAGAGGAACGGCATTTGAATTAGAAGCGGTAAGCATCCACCAAGTGGGTTGCCCTCCTTCATAAGCCGCAGCTGTTCCATCTGGAGTTCTTTTAAGCGCGGATCATTTTGCTTAACTCCCTTGATCTTCTCTTGCAGCTCTTTCATTCGCGGCGCAAGCTTCTGGGCCTTCTTCATCGATTTCGACGAACGCCATTTCAACGGAAAGAAGAGCGAGTAGATCACAATCGTGAAGAGAATAATTGCCACACCATAACTACTGGTCAACTCATACAGGAAAGTAATCGCCTTCAGAATGGGTACGGCCAGCGGTCTTGAAATCCAGCCTAGGAAACCGTAATCAATCAGGCCTTCCAGATCGATTGGTCGCTGGACCACTTTCGAGACGTCTGCGCTAGCGGAGGTAAGAAGATAGTGATCCTTTGGGCCGGTATAAATTAGTGTGTGTGACCCATCAGAGGGAACGGGAACCAGGCCGGTAATAAGGTATCGTTTCTCCGGTTTACTTCCTTGTATTGCGTGTTCGTATGCAGTAGTTCGGTACTCCAAGCCATCGGTTTGTTTTAACGGTATCGCCACCATGGCGAAGTACGTATCCCCGACCCCTGCCCAATCAACCGGACCAGGGAGTACAAGTCTATCCGGGCTATTCTTATTACCGTTGATGTTCGCGGCAGGATGTCTTTCTACCTTGCCGCCGGCGAACGAGATGGCCTCAGGAGCAACGGAGTAAAAAGTGTGATGTGTAACTCCTTGATCGCTGACGCTTGGTCCAATGGTAACTTTGACTTGAGGTACAACTTGATCGCCGCGCTTTACAGTTAGACTCAAGTCCGTCGTATAGTGATCCGCATCGAAGGTGATGGTCTTTCGGACCTGCAATCCATTCGGACCGTCTAAGGCAAACGTCAGCTGTTTCTTTTCACCAGCAAGGAGGTTAACTTCGACATCAGTGCCTGCGTTCTGATCGATCCCTTCCACTCGGTACGTCGTTGCCGCTAGCAAACTGTCTATTGCAGCGTCCCCGGTTTGGACTTGCAAAGGCACCAGTCTTGGCTGTCTGGTCAACCCTTCCGGTGAAACAAGTTCGAGTGCGCGTCGATCTGACTTTTTACCGGCAACGGAAAAAATCTCGGCCTGACTGTGGCTGTTTCTTAAAAGAACCCAACTCACAGGTTCAGCACCACGTGATTCAAACTTCGCAACGTATAAAGGGGTTCGAATCGTTATAGTTCGTTGTGGCGCGGCGTTCGGATTGGTAGCGACAGGCGGTGTTGCAGGTGTCGATGAACCAACCGGAAGAGAAGTATCTGTACTCGGTTGGCCTTGTGTCGCTGTTGGACTTGGTGTCGCGCTGGCCTGATTAACCTGCGGGGGTTTAGCTGGATAGAAGTAGCTCCATAAAAACAGGATGGCAGATGAAAGCACCAGCGCCAATATCAATCGTTTTTGTTGCATGACTTATTAGGCCGACTTACTTAACAGGATCGTACCCACCGGGGTGAAATGGATGACAACGAAGCACCCTCCAAATGGCCAGGCGCGTTCCGCGCAACGCCCCATAACGGGTGATTGCGTCGATTGCATACTCCGAACATGTAGGAATAAATCTGCAAGAGGGAGGTAAAAGCGGTGAAATCGCCAGTTTATAGGTTCTGAGAAATGATATTAGGACTGTCTTCACACAACTATCACTTACTCAACGCGTTGGGCCGTGGAATCGGCCCTCAGTTCCGACTTACTCACTCTGTCGACTATTCCCGCGAACTCTTCAGCTGGTGCATCGAGCTTTACGCTCAACAATGTCGACTTCGCATTCAAAACCCAGTCGTATCTTCTCGACAGTGCTTCTAAGGAAAGATCGTTGGATCGAAACGCCTCGCGCATCAGGCGCTTTGCTCGATTACGATGAACAGCCTTTCCTATTGCCTTCTTCGAGGCCGTTACACCCAGCCGATGATGTAGGCCTTCGTTATTGATTACAAATACCGTAATAAACCGTCCGTCGTAACGCTTGCCTTGTCTATATACGTATTGAAACTCAGATGGGTCTCGCAAATAATTTCGCAAACTCGGTCTCCACAACGGATCCTAGTAATGCGACGGGGTCAGGCGCTTTCGCCCTTTTGCACGACGTCTCTTCAAAACCAGTCGCCCATTCTTGGTTGCCATACGGGCTCTGAACCCATGGGTCTTTGCGCGACGTCTATTGTTCGGTTGAAAGGTTCGTTTAGACATAGTCTTAATTCTCTCCTGTAGACGAAAATCCTAAGACTAATCGGCGCCTTGGGTTATGTCAAGAATGCAAGTCTGCTTTTGATCTTCGGACCACCTAGCGCGCATTCAAGGTTCTCTTGCCCCTACACCCAACCTTACAAAGGCATCTGAACCCTCGACTGGTCTCGATCATTTTCTGTACTGATATGATACCTACTGCTCAAATTTTCTAACGACCAGAGGCCTGGGAATTTGTACTTGTTTTATTAACTCCACTCGCTTGATAAACCGAAAAGTTATGTGTTAGATTCCGCCTGCCTTCCAACTAAAGGGACTGTAAATAATTGATAAGAAAAGACTTTAAAGCATTACTTTAAGCGCTGAGATCTTTTTCCACTAGCTGTGGAAAACGCTGTGGAAATCACCGGCGCTGCTAGATTACATAATTTCACTAGGAATCCTGGGAATAGGGTAGGGTTAGAGTTCTCGAAGAACCGGTGCACGGTTGTATTACGCGGGCTTTAGTCAAATTGAACCCCTCCAGTTTTACGTCTTCAGATGAATCCAACAATTGAAACGAATGTATGGGGTGAGATTCTCCATTCGTTGAGCGGACGACTAAATCAACAGACTCTGGATCAGTGGTTTGGATCGATTCAGTTTGAAAGTGTTGACACTGCCGGACAGGTGATCCGTTTACGCGCGCCCAATCAAATGATCAAAGATTGGGTTGTTAGTAATTACGCCAAGCTTCTCGACGAGTCTCTCAATGACCTTCGGCTCGGCGGATATTCACTGGGTTGGGAGATCGGACAAGCACAGGTAGCGACGGCCGCTGGGGCGTCCAGTGCCTCTTCTACTTCAAATCTCCCACAAAACACTGTACCTGTGCCCTTCGGCGACTCAACGCCCACTGGGGAGAACGCCCGCGTCGAACCCCTTGGTTCTACCGTACTCCAGTCTGAACCAACGCTGAGTTCACGCTACACCTACGATAGCTTTGTGGTTGGGTCATGCAATCAGTTTGCTCATGCGGCGTCGATGGCTGTTGCAGAAGCTCCTGGACGAACCTACAACCCTTTATACCTTTACGGCGGAGTGGGTCTCGGCAAAACTCACTTGATGCACGCATGTGGTCATGCAATCAAATCCCGCAATCATCATTTGAAACTCTGCTATCTATCGTCAGAGAAATTCATGAATGATTTGATTAACGCCATTCGCTACGACAAGACTCAAAGCTTTCGTGAGAAGTATCGCTCCGTTGATGTTCTATTGATCGATGATGTGCAGTTCATGGCTGGCAAGGAGCGGACGCAGGAGGAATTCTTTCACACGTTCAATGCTCTCTACGATCAGCAGAAGCAAATTGTAATCAGCTCTGATTGTCCACCGCGCGAGATACCTACACTCGAAGAGCGACTCCATTCCCGTTTTGAATGGGGACTAATTGCTGATATCGAGCCGCCTGATCTTGAAACTAAGATCGCTATTCTAAAACGCAAGGCTGATCTGATGAACGTGAGCATTCCGGATGACGTTGCGATGTTCATTGCCGGTCGCGTTAAGAGCAATGTAAGAGAACTCGAAGGCTCACTGGTAAGACTGATAGCAATCTCTTCCTTGCGTGGTGAATCTATTTCAAAAACACTGGCCCAGGATGCGATTCGCAATATAGCGAAGGAAGAAGAGACTGGTGTTGTCACTATGCAACAGATTCAGAAACTGGTCGCTTCGACTTATAAACTCAGCGTTGATGAACTGTTATCTAAGAATAACGCGCGTCATATATCTCATCCGCGGCAGGTCGCTATGTATCTTTCTAAAAACCTCACCAAGCATAGTTACCCGGAAATAGGTCGAGCGTTTGGCGGAAAACATCACACCACTGTGATTCATTCCGTTGAGAAGATTGAATCTCAAGTGACCAGCGACGGGACACTGCAACGACTGATCACTGAACTCTCCGAGTCGTTACAAAAATAAATTTGTGTTCTACAGTTTTTGCACAGGCCACAAAGAACGTTTTGTGGAAATGTGGTAAGGTTTGGCCTCCACAAAGTTTTCCTAAGGTTAGTCAGGTCGGCGTCATTAGTTTCCACAGTCTGTCGAAGCCGTCAACTAAGTTGGTGCCCAACACTTAGCTACTTATTCACAGATTCACAGCCACCTACTACTACTACTGGATATATCAACGGTTTGTTTTATTGGTTAGCAGAAGAATAGGCGCGCGGAAAACTCGCGGCGCGGCGTGAAGGAGCACTAGCAATGCAATTTGTCGTAAGCAAACAAAACCTGCAAAAAGAACTCGCTTTCGTGCAGGGAGTCGTCGAGAAGAAAAATACCATTCCGGTTCTCTCCAACATTCTCATCGAGTCCGTTGGTGAAGGCACGATCAGAATCACTGGAACTGATTTGGACGTGACTATTCGTTGCGATATGGATGCCGATGAGATCGCAACACCCGGCGCTATTTGTGTTCAGGCTAAGAAGTTATTTGAAATTGCGCGCCTGCTTCCTGATGCACCTGTGAGTTTCAAAAAGGAAGAGAATGATTGGGTAACAGTGAAATGCGACCGCGCACGCTTCAAGTTGGTTGGTGTGGCCAGGGATGCTTTTCCCGAAGTGCCTTCGTTCAAATCAGCGCCAACTAAGATTCCAGCTAACGTGCTGAAGACTTTCATCGATCGAACCATCTTTGCGATCACACAAGAAGAATCGCGTTATACGCTTTCTGGTGCGAAGTTCGTCCTCGATGAGACTAGCGCCAAGATGGTTACGACCGATGGTCACCGCCTTGCTTACGTCGAGCGTAAGAACGTCGCTAAGAACGGCGATCAGCAAACAATAGACACGTTGATTCCCCGGAAGACTCTTGCAGAGTTGACGAAACTAACCGCTGGATTTGACGAAGATATCAGCCTCGGAGTGGACGAGAATCACATCTATTTCGAAATAGGAACTCGTTTACTCATTTCACGAATGCTGTATGGCCAGTTTCCGAATTACGAAATGGTGATGCCAAAGAACAACGATAAGATGGTTGAGTTTGAAAGCAGTTTGCTGAACCAGGCGATACGTCGAGTTGCCTTAATGGCTGATGAAAGATCGCATGCGATTCGTTTTCATCTTGAACCGAACCAACTGGTGATAAGTTCGCAAAACGCGGAGGAAGGCGAAGCAAACGAAGCCTTGCAGACTGATTACAATGGGGAAGAAACCGATATTGGTTTCAACGCACAATACCTTCAGGAGTTCTTAAACGTTATTGGCGATGCAAAGATTGAATTTGAATTCAAGGATGGAAACTCCCAGGCGCAGTTGCAGCCCGCAGAGAAAGCTGATTACGATTACAAGTACATTGTAATGCCTATGCGGATCTGAAAAGATTTCGCACGACTAGTAAAAAGAAGCGCTCTCGAGTCGTACACGAGAGCGCTTTTTATTTAGCGGAGTTGAATCGTTTCACTATGCTAAAATCCTACGATGCTGTTGGCTGAAATTGAGGCTATTAACTTCCGAAATCTGTCCGGAAAGATCGTTTGGGGGCCACAGCTTAATATCATCTACGGCAACAACGGACAGGGTAAGACAAGCTGGTTGGAAGCCATTCACATCCTCGCCCGAACAAAATCCTTTCGCACGCAACGGCTCCAGGAAACAATCAAGTTTGGGGAACGGATCGCCACCATTAGTGGTCGTGTGATTGCCGGCGTAGATCTCGAAAGAGAACTGCAGGTAACCCTTCAAGACAATTCAAAAGCTATCCTCGTCAATGCAAAGCGAGAAGCTCTGACTCGCTATCTTTCACAGCTTCAGGTGTTCTCGTTTACCGCAGCTGACCTGGAAGTCGTTCGTGGGATACCAGAAGCGCGTCGGCGGTTTTTAGACAAAGGCATTTCGTCGATTAGGCCAGCCTATCTGCAAACGATTGTTGATTACGGAAAAGTCATCAAACAGAAAAACAAACTTCTACAAGTTGCAAACGAGAGTGAATTCAGTCTTGAGAAAGTCGCAGATTTGGTCGCACCCTGGAACGATCAACTTGTGAAACTGGCGGTGAGTATTCACCACGAAAGAGAGGATTATGTAGCAGGTCTCAACACCCAATTAGAGCGACAATTCTTTGATCGACGCGACCTCACAGCTCGATATGTTTCGTCACTTGAAGGCAGGGGAGATTTGAGTAATTACGAAGCCATCCTACGGGAAAGAATTAACCTCCGCCAGGCAGCAGAACTAGCCTCGGGGCACTCCTTGATCGGTCCTCACCGGGACGACTTAGAGATACTTTTGGACGGCCGAGAAATCCGAGTCTATGGGAGTTCCGGACAACAGCGTAGCGCCTTGTTATTATTAGACTTAGCGGCCATTTCATTGTATAATTCGGTGTCAAATGATCAGCCAGTTTTTGTGATAGACGATGTCGACGCGGAACTGGATGAACTAAGGATTAGACGCCTACTGGAATACCTTGAGAATCGCACCCAGACTTTCATCACGACCTCAAAACGGAGCCACGTCGAAGACTTCTTTTCCAGGGCGAATGTGTATGAAATCGGAGACGGACAAGTGCTGAGTAGCAGTGCTCAATCTCCGGCCTCATCGATTGGTTCATTGGTTTGATAGGAGAAAAGATTGATAACAACTGGAACGAAAGAAACTCAAAAGAAAAGTATGGCTTACGATTCATCATCGATCACAATTTTGGAAGGTAGAGACGCGGTTCGCAAACGACCCGCGATGTATATCGGATCGACCGGTGAGATAGGTCTGCACCATATTGTTTACGAAGTAGTTGATAATTCTATTGACGAAGCGCTAGCCGGATACTGCGACACAATTGAAGTAGCAATTCATCTCGACAATTCGATCACTGTTATTGATAACGGGCGCGGAATTCCTGTCGACGAGATCAAGAAAGAGAAACGTTCGGCTGCCGAAGTGGTAATGACGAAGCTTCACGCGGGCGGAAAGTTTGATTCAAACGCTTACAAGGTGTCCGGAGGACTGCACGGCGTTGGCGTTTCTTGCGTCAACTTTCTTTCAGAGACCCTCCATTTGGAAATCTGGCGCGACGGTCTTACATACGAGCAAGAATACGCGCGCGGCATTCCTGTGGCGCCTTTGAAGCAAACAGGGAAGACTCGTAGACGTGGAACGAAGATCACCTTTCGACCCGACGGGCAGATCTTCACTGAGACGCAGTTTAGCTTCGATAAGCTATCGGAACGTTTGCGTGAAAAAGCTTTCCTGAACAAGGGCATTCGCATCACGATTAAAGACGAACGCGAAGAGCCGGAACGTTCACACGAGTTCTACTACAAAGGCGGGATCGCGGAGTTCGTGAAGCATCTCAATAAGAATAGAGCCACGCTTCACGACAAACCGATTTATTTCGAGAAGGAAGCCGACGCTTTGTCCATCGAGGTGGCGATTCAGTACAACGATGGTTACGACGAAAAGGTGTACTCGTTTGCTAATAACATCAATACCGTGGACGGCGGCACCCATCTTTCCGGGTTTCGCTCTGCTTTTACCAGGACCATTAATGCCTACGCCCAGTCGTCAGGACTCGCGAAGAACTTCAAAGGCAGTCTAACTGGCGACGATGTGCGCGAGGGTCTGGTAGCGGTCATCTCAGTGAAGTTGCCGCAGCCTCAGTTTGAAGGACAAACCAAAGGTAAGCTGAACTCAGACGTGAAAGGCGCGGTTGAGTCATTCCTGAATGATCGGCTAACCGAATTCTTTGAGCAGAACCCTCCCGTGGCGAGAAAGGTTGTGGGCAAGGCACTCGATGCTGCGCGCGCACGTGAGGCGGCTAGAAAGGCTCGCGAGATCGTTCGTAAAGGGGCGATGGGCTCAACTATGTTGCCTGGCAAGCTTGCCGATTGTCAGGAGCGCGACCCGGCGTTGTGTGAAATCTACATCGTTGAGGGCGACTCTGCAGGCGGTTCGGCAAAACAAGGTCGTGATCGTAAGAACCAGGCGATCCTTCCGCTCAAAGGAAAAATCCTTAATGTAGAGAAAGCCCGCTTCGACAAGATGCTGGGCCACAGCGAAATCAAGTCTCTAATTACCGCCCTGGGTACAGGTATTGGCAAAGACGATTTCGATGTCACTAAGCTTCGTTATCACAAGATCATTCTGATGACTGACGCTGATGTCGACGGTTCACATATTCGAACTCTGTTATTGACGTTCTTCTATCGCCAGATGCCCGAACTAGTGGAGCGTGGCCATGTCTTTATTGCCCAACCTCCACTTTTCAAAGTGAAGCGCGGCAAGAAAGAGGAGTACATCAAAGACGAAGGCTCGATGGTTCGTTACCTGATGAGGATGGCGACCAACGACATGAGTGTGAAATCCGTTGGAGCAAAGGAAGCCATCGAAGGAAGCGAACTAGCGAAGTCTCTCGAGAAAATGGTTGACTTCAAACAGTACTTCGAACGCGCTACCAGGCGTCTTGGCGGCGACTCAAACATGCTGCAGGTGCTCCTCGAAACGTTGGCTGGACGCAAAGGGCTTCTTCACAAGGAAGGCTTGACGCTACGCAGCGTTTTCCAGGATGGCAACCTGATGCAGAAGATCGATGCCGCCATCAACAAAGCTGGCTACGAGACAGAGTTGACTCCGGATGAAGAACACGGGCTTTGGGAAATTGAGACGATGACGCGATCTGGCAACAACATCGCGATCGATTGGAACTTCGCCAGTTACGTTGAATTTCAAAAGGCCGTCGAACTCTTCAAGAATTTGGAAGAGAACCTCTCAGGTCCCTTTGTCTCAGGCGAGAACGGCACCAGTGAAGAGGTACCGACGCGTGAAGCACTGCTGGATAAGGTTCTTGCGGCAGCAAAGAAGGACCTGACCATACAGCGTTACAAAGGACTGGGTGAGATGAACCCTGAGCAGCTTTGGGAAACAACCATGAATCCCGACAAGCGAACGCTGTTGGAAGTCCGAATTGATGATGCTGTTGAAACCGACGAAATCTTTACGGTGCTCATGGGCGATGCCGTTGAGCCGCGAAGAAAATTCATCGAGGACAACGCGCTCGACGTCCGAAACCTGGACGTGTAATCAACCAATGTCCGATATGCGTCTGTCTTGTCGCTGCGATAACAAAGAAGTCGGCCACAGATAAATACGGATCGCACAGATCAAAGGTATTCAGATCTGTAACATTCGCCTCTATCTGTGGCCTACTTCTTTGTTATCGCAGCGACAAGACAGACGCATATCGGACATTACTCTTTGAACCTTCTCACCTCGAAGCGTAAGAACTTTACCGGGGTTCCACTTGGAATACCTGCCTTACGAGTTGCTATCTCAACCTGCTGCTTCGCGTCAGTTATGCCCGGAATATCCGGAAGCAGTAAACCCCGTCTCCCTTTTTCGTCGTCCACGATCACGCCATAAACTTTTGGGTCAAGTTTTTCGAAAGTCGCCGGCTCAGGCTCGAACAAGACATCAACCGAGTACCTGAGATTAGAGAGTTCATCAGCCGTGACCGGGTAGAAGCGCGGATCTTTACTCGCTGCGCTAACGGCGTTAATGATTATCTCTTCGGCAAGGGTGTTCTTGCTGGGCTCGATCGTGCCGATACAACCACGCAGTTCGCCATCCTTTGTTTTAATCGAAACGAAACACGCAGCACGTTCAGCAAGAATTCCGACGAGCCGTTTTGGTGGTTTACTGTCCATGCCGGTCCAGACGCGAGTCTCAACGGCGCGCCTGGCAAGAGCGGGAAGTTCGCACAGCACATCGTTGTCAGCTGCCAACTGCGCAACCATGTAACCAACTCCAAACGGTGCTTCGTAACTGATCAACTCGCAGTTGGGCTTCATTTCCCTGGTTGCACCGAGTGCGACCAGCATTGAACGATAGCCACATTCGCCAGCCATTCGGCGCCGGTGATCATCGATTAATTCGATTTTAAGCGGCTCGTTTGCTTGAACAGCAGCGACAACTTCCTCGTCAAATTCGTGTGCGTGCGGATTGTAGCCGGCTGGTGAATCCGGTTTCAGCCGATGACTCAGATCTCCGCTAGCCACGAGTGCAACACGACGGCCAACCAGGTCGATGGCGCGTTTGATACAAGATCCAAAACGCAAATGATCGTCATTCGACAAAAACGAATAGCCGAGAGCAACGACTTGTCCGTGCCAGCCATTCTGAAGCAGAAAATAGAGCGGTACCGAAGTCCCGTGATCCAACTCCATGTTGGTGATCCGCGTTATTTGATAGTTTTCATCGATGCCCGTGGAGACGATATGGTTAAGAAGCTCGTCATCGATTTCGAGATGGATCTTCGTCTGTGGAGATCGGAAGCGCGCAAAACTACCGGCCGCAGAAGGTCCGTCATAAACAACAAAAGAATCTTCCAGCAACGGCGCATGAGGTGAGATCAAGACGACGGTTTCGGCGCCACTGGCGACCACTCGTCGCGAAAACTCCGTCATCCCATTAATTGAACTTAACACCTCGTGGATGGAGTCGCCGCCAACCTCCGGCACCATGATTGGCGGGTGCGGTGCAATGCCAGCGAAGACTAGAAAGCTATTCGTGGACATCGTTATTGAGCCACTACAAAGAAATCAGATCTGGACAATTGGGACGAAGACATTCTAGCCCCCGGCGAGAATGACGCCTATAGAATTAGAACAAGCTGGGAAGGGTGTCCGATATGCTTTAGCTTGTCGAAGCGATCAGCGGTGGGCGCTCTTAGCTTAGTAAAACGACAAGCTAAAGCATATCGGACACTCTCTATTATGACTTCGACAATCCGATCTCTTACACTCGCATCTATCAATGACGAATTTTGATCTACTCATTATCGGCGCAGGTCCTGCCGGATCTTTCGCTGCTGAACTACTCGCCCAAGGTGGTGCAAATGTCGCTTTATTTGATGGGCGACCACCGGGCGAGCCGAAGGCGTGCGGTGGAGGGGTTACTGGCAAAGCTCTAAAGACTTGGCCACACCTACTCAATGCGGTCGGTCGAACAATCAACGAACTCGATCTGTACTCACCATCAGGCAAGAAACTTCATCTGGAGTTGGACGAGCCATTCGCGATCTACTCGCGACTCGCTTTCGACTCTTACTTACGCGAAAGAGCACGTGACGCCGGCGCAAAAGTCTTCAACGAAAAGATCTCAATGCGAAAGTCGAAACGAGCCGCAGCCGCGTGGACGCTCAAGTCCGAATCCAATGCTGAATTTACCGGCCGAATCCTCGTTGGGGCTGATGGCGCAAACAGTGGTATCGGAAAGAATCTGGCGGGCCCGTTGTCTGCGTCGGATATGGAGGTCGCCTTTGGCTATCGGGCCCCATTGCCGGCGGACGGCGAAGCCCCGACAGTGGTTGCGTTTCTACCTCGTTGGATTGGGTACGCATGGGCTTTTCCACGACCGGACCATATTTCGTTTGGCATCGCCACAACCCAGGACGCGTTCCAGCACCAACCTCTCGACGATCTTCTTTGGCAGTTCATGATTGGTTATTACTCTGAATCCGGTGACACCAAACGAAAGTTTTGGGCGAACAATTCAGATCAAACCCAGGGAATAAGACAGCACCTTGAGCAAACTGCCGAACGATATGCAGCACGTATTCCCGGCCTGGCAGACAAAACCTGGGAGACTCGCAGAGTTTGTGGTGAGGATTGGGCCCTGCTTGGCGACGCCGCAGGCTTTGCTGATCCGGTGACAGGTGAAGGTATCTATTACGCCTTACGCTCCGCTCAAATTTTCGCGGAGTGTTACCTGTCGGGATCTTTGACTGACTACGAGACGCGCTGGCGAACTGACTTCGGCGCAGAATTACGACGCGCTTCGCAAATGCGCCGACGCTTCTACGGCAACTTTTGGGGCGCGCCGTTTACGGAAAGGATGATCGAGTTTGCACGAGGCCATAAAGGTGTAAAGCGTGTACTCGGCGAGCTCGTTGCGGGTGAGCAGGGATATGTTGATCTAAAAAAGAAGTTAGTGAAGAGTGCGCTGCGACCGGTGTGAAGTTTAAAACTACGGCGCGAGTCTTTTGATCACCCACGAGTCATCCGGTTGCCGCTCGTAAACTATCCGATCGTGTAGCCGGCCTGTTCGACCTTTCCAAAACTCAATCCGAACAGGTTTCACCCGAAAGCCGCCCCAATGTTCTGGCCAGGACACGGGACCATCACGGTAAGTCTCCTCGAGTTCTGCCTGCCTCTTTTCCAGTTCCTCGCGTCCTGAAATCACTTCGCTTTGTGGTGAAGCCCACGCACCAATCTGACTTTCACGCGGACGCGTTGCGAAATATTCTTGAGACTCCACGGCGGAAGTTTTGGTTACGGTACCTTCAACGCGAACCTGACGTTCGAACTGAGACCAGAAAAAAGTTAGTGCAACATTCGGGTTCGCTGCTAACTCTTTCGCTTTCGCACTCCGGTAGTTTGTGAAGAAGACAAAGCCGTCAGCGTCGACGTTCTTGAGCAACACCATTCGGGAAGCGGGTTTGCCCTCGGGGTTAACGGTTGCAAGTGACATGGCTTCAGGAAGTGCTAGACGAGCGTCCCGTGCTTCGCTAAACCACAGCTGGAATTGTTTGATCGGATCCGGATCGATCAGTTGCTCATCGAGCTTTTCGCCAGTGTCTATCATTCTGTCTGTAATCTCGTCTGTCATTTCGGTGCATCTTGACGCGCAGATTCTTCATTGGCCGTATATGGAGCAAGTCGGTCGCGCAGATCCTGTGGAACTGGAACCTTTTTGAATGTCTGACGCTGCACTGCCGCCAAAACAAAATGCGCAGTAGCTACTAACGACTCCTCGCCTTTCCGTCGAACCTCAAAGTTCAACCGCATCGAGGAATTCCCGATGCGACCAACATAAACGCTGACTTCAAGCAGATCATCGAGACGCGCCGCGTTATGAAAATCACACTCGAGGTGGACGCGTGGCAACCACACATTCAACTCGTCGAACATCTTTCCGTAGGCCAGCCCAACCGCTCGAAACAATTCTGTTTCAGCAAACTCAAAGAAGCGAATGTAGGCGCCATAAAAGATAATGCTTGCGGCATCAACATCTCCCCAGCGCACGCGTTCTTCGATTGTGAATTTCTTAGGTCCGGGCATATGGGTCAGCGGAGGTTAGGGAGCTAAAGTGTGTCGAACAAGCTGGGAAGGGTGGCAAGCGACAAGTTGGACGCGCTGAGATTCACTTGGACCAGCTAAAGTATTCTGTATGGCAGCTCAGCGGGGGCGCGCTCAGGGTCACTCGTGAAAGGCGTCCAATTCTCGCTTGCCCCCTTCCCAGCTTGTTCCATCCACTGGGGCCGTCCTTGTCACTTCCCTTCCGAGCTCTAGCTAACAACTAGATCTAAGAAAGATCGCAATTCCTCATTGAACGTTTCCGCTCGTTCGACATTCGATACGTGTCCAGCATTCTCAAGAATCACCAAACGTGAACCCGTGATTCTTTCATGCATCTTTTGACTGTCCTGCACCGGTGTTATTGCATCATCGCGGCCGACCATGATCAATGTCGGAACATCGATTGTCGAAAGCAACTGTGTCTGGTCTTCTCGTGCTGCCATTCCCAAAAGCGCTGCCGCCGCTCCCTCTGGTTTTGTGCTCATCATCATGTCGCGAATGCGCTTCACGACCGACGGGCGCTTTGCAACAGTTTCGGGGGTCAACAACTTCGGCAACATCGCATCGGCAATCGTTGCCATTCCCTCCGCTAATGCCCGCTCAGCTTGTTGGGTGCGGCCCTCTTTTGCTTCTTCGGTGTCTGCCTGTGGGCGCGTATCCGCCAACACAAGCCCGCGAACGCGAGCGCGAAATTGTTTGTAAAAGGCGAGCACCACATAACCGCCCATCGATAATCCGCCAAGCGTCGCGTTTTCGATCTCAAGGACATCCATCAGTCTTGCGATGTCCTCAGCCATCATAGTCATAGTCGCCGTTCCCGACGAACTCTCGCTTTCGCCAAAACCTCGCAAGTCGGGAGTGATTACTCGATGCGATTCACTTAACGCGTCGATCTGCTCGTTCCACAACGAACGATTAAACGGGAAGCCATGTATGAGCACTACCGCCGATCCGGAACCCTGGTCGTCGTAAGCTATTTGAATGTTGTTTAAGTTCGAAAACGGCATAAATCAAAAATCTCGTTTCGCTGCTCGAGCGACAACTGAAATCAACTCGGAGAGCTCAACCGGTTTAGCTAAATAGATCTGAAAGCCCGAATCCAATGCCCGACGCCGATCTTCTTCTTTCGCGTAGGCAGTTATAGCAACTGCGGGAATCGAAGATTGTCCGTCAATGTCCAACGACCGAACCTTTGCGATCAGTCCGTAACCATCTTCTTCCGGCATTGCGATATCAGATACTAATACATCCGGTCGTCGATCCTTGATTGCCGCTAATGCCTCGCCGGCAGTAAAGACGGCCGTGACGTCAGCCTTTCTGCTCGTTAAAGCAGTCGTCATGAGTTCCAGAGTGTCGGCATCGTCATCCACTAACAGGACATGTAATCCCTTCAGGCACTGTTGAGTGCTTAGGGCCGCGGTCTCAGCTACCATTGCTTCAGAAGCCCTAACCATTGAGTCAAGGGTCGGAAGTTTGATCGTAAACGAACTGCCCAAACCCAGTCCTGCACTTTCTGCTCGAATTGTTCCACCGTGGATTTCAACAAGATGACGGGCGATCGCCAATCCCAATCCAAGACCACCATGTTGGCGAGTGGTACTGCTGTCTGCCTGACGAAAACGATCAAAGACGTAAGGAAGAAACTCTCGACTAATTCCTGCACCGGTATCTCTGACACTAATTTCTACCGCCGATCCCTGGTGAGCCATCTTCAAAGAAACCGACCCACCACTGTTCGTAAACTTCACCGCGTTGGACATGAGGTTCCAAATCACTTGTTGGAGTCGATTCGCGTCTCCTGAGACCACTGCCGGAGCGCTATCAAACTCCGCTTCAATACGAATTCCCTTGGCGTCCGCAGTCTGACGCACAACATTGATGGCGTTTTCGACGACGGGACCAAGCTCAAGCGGTTGCAGATCCAAATAGAGGTTGCCGGTGATAATTCGTGAGACGTCGAGGATATCGTCAATGATTTGCGACTGCGCTTTGGCGTTGCGCCAGATTGTTTCAATCGCTTGCCGCGCCATCGTTTCTTCGAGTTCCTCAGTCTCAAGCAGTCGTGACCAACCAAGAATAGCCGTGAGCGGTGTGCGCAATTCGTGCGAGACGGTAGCGAGAAACTCGTCCTTCAAACGGTTCGACTCTTCAGCCGCTTCTCTCGCGCTGCTTTCGCGCCTCAACAAACGAACGTTCTCAATGGCAACAGCTGTTAGATTTGCCGCCAGGCTCATCGCGGTGTCGTGCTCCTGTTGGTAAGCGCCCTCTTTGTAGCTTTGCACCTCGATTGTGCCGATGATTCTTCCCATGACCGCCATCGGAACCGCGATCGACGACTTCGGCCGTAGACCATTGTCTGGCCCAACAATGACCGTTTGTTGACCTCGCGTTGCGGACATGTAGTCGTTTGTAATGATCACTTGTCCCGTCCGAACCGCTCGACTGTTTGGTCCCGCGGAAGTTACAGACATCACCGGTAACTCAGAAACCTCGAGCTCTTCGCCGTCGCCCCATGCATAACAGGCAGTTCGAATGTCCTGGATTGGATCGTAAAGCGAAACAAAAAAGCCGTCGCATGGAACTGAGACTCTGGTGAAGTCGCGTAGTCCACGAAAGATGGCGGCCAACTCGCGGGCCGTTCCCAGCACTTGAGCCAATCCCGAAATCCTCTCCAACAACCGTTCGTACTCAGAAAGAGCCCGCAGGTCCGCCTCTCGCAGTGCCTCCTCCGTTCTGCGGCGCATGCTGATGTCGCGAGCAATACCCTGGATACCAATCGGCTGAGATCCTTTGGTGATGAGCTTATTGCTGGTTTCCAGAGTGAGAAAACGGCCGCCTTTCGAAACTACCTCAACCTCATAGTTGGTTCGTTGATGGCCAGAAGTCATCATTTGCTCACCCACAGTCATGCTGTCAGAGGCAAGCACATCGGCGATGTTCATTCCCAGCAGCTCCTGCTGCGAGTAACCCAGCATCATTTCGGCGGCTTTGTTGATCGAGGTGATGCGTCCTTCAAAGTCGAGCATGTAAACAATGTCGTTTGCGTTCTCGATCAACTCGCGATATCGCTCTTCGCTTTCGCGCAAGGCCTCCTCAGCGGCCTCACGCTCGGTGAGGGTTTTCCGCGTAGTGGCTTCCGACTCGACCAGTCCTGCCGCGGCATTTTCAGCCCTGCCGCGAGCCTGAACTTCGGCACGAGTGACCGCGAAGAAGAGCAAGCTTAGAAGCAGACCAGCCGCAAACATGTAAGGGAGGAACGCTCGACTAGACGTTAGTTCAAACGATGGGTTGGATGAATAAACAATGGTCCAGATGCGACCAGAGAACTTGATGATAGTTGAGGTTGTGAAGTGAGGTTCGGCTGATTCAGGTGGTGTGTCGTGAAGTAGACTCTCTGGTTTGATCTCTGCTCCATCATAGATCTTGAAACTTACGTCTGATTTCTGATCAGTCAAAACCGGGGCAATAAAGTCATCAATTCTAAAAGGACTGTAAACAAAACCTACCAATGCAGCGCGCCTGGCATCGACGGTTGAGGTATCGGCGCCGTTGCGATACACGGGTGCATAGATTAGGAATCCAGACTGCTGTTTAGGTTGGGGTTCCTGAACCAGAATCACACGTCCTGAAGCAGTCGGCGTCCCTGTATCGCGCGCAGTCTCCATCGCCTGGCGGCGCACCGCTTCAGTGAACATGTCGAAACCAATCGCGACTTGATTCCGGTTGTTCATCGGTTGGAGATAGATAATTGCGTTGTATTCGTCGCGTTGAGACTCGGGCCAAATCTTGAAATCGCTGAAACCTGTTTGGCGCATCTTCGCGATCAGATCCGCCTTCTCGTCAGGGCGAAGTCGCTTGGAGAAACCAATGCCTTGAATTCCAGGGTAGTTCTTCTGCAATTCGATCTGTTGCACAAAACGATCAAACTCCTGCGGTGCTACCTCGTCGCTAGCGGCAAACAAACCAGTCCCGGCGCGCAACAACGCCTCGGACGTCTGCAGTCGAGCGGTTATTCGTTCGTCAATCTCCTGGACGGATTTCTCGAATCGACTCTGATCCTGGGCCTTGGCCAGTTTTGAAAAATAGAATGAGACGAGGAAGGTAAACGCAAGACCGAGCGTGAGAATTAGGTACGGAAGAAACCTGCGCCGTTTGCGTAGCTGCGAGGGCTGGGGAAGAGATGACGACATTCTATTTATTGCAAATTGCAGATTGTCGAGTTCAGATTTGCTGCGTTCGCTTGTTGGGTCGAGGAAAATTTCAGCCGCAGATCAACGCGGATGACTACTGATCAGAAACCTTATTTCGAAATTGGAACCGGCTTCTTTCTGCGTTCACCGGGGCGAACCATGGGCACAAATCTCACCGTACTTTTCGTGTGCGACGCCGCAGAAAATCAATCAAGACGAATTGTGACAAGTTGCCGGGATTGGCAAAGTAAGCCTTTCCGTTTGTCATCGCCGACATTTGCTTTACGAACTCAACCAGGTAGTAGTCACTGGCAAGCATGAATGTATTGATCATTATACCGGCTTTACGACAGGCCTGAACTTCTTTGAACGTTTCCGTCATCACAAACGGATCGCCCCCCATCGAGTTCTTGTAAAGGCGTCGTTTAGGTGTTGTATCGCTTGCTTTCGTTTTGGCTGCGGATGGTTGAAAAGAATCCCCGATGTAGCAGGCAGTCGGTTTGCCATCGGTGACCATCACGATTTGCTTCATCTCTTTCCGCTGGGCTTGAAGCAGGCGTCGCGACAAACGCAGACCCTCGGCGGTGTTTGTGTGATACGGACCCACTTGCGTTGTGGCGAGTTTGCCGAGAGGCAGTTCTTCGGCTGAATCGTGAAATAAAACGACCTTGAGCGAGTCACCCGGATACTGGGTACGAATCAAGTGCGCCATTGCCAGCGCAACCTTCTTTGCCGGAGTGAAGCGGTCCTCACCGTATAGAATCATCGAATGTGAACAGTCGAGCATTACGACGGTGGCACAAGACGATTGGTAGTCGCACTGATGAACATATAGATCCTGGTACTCAAGATTCAGCGGGACACTTAGCCCTTCTCGCTTGATGGCAGACAACAAAGTAGCGTTCACATCAAGATTAATCGTGTCGCCAAACTCATAGCGCTTACTCGCAGCCGCAGCTTCCACACCGGTCGAAAGGTAAACGGTATCATGACGTCCGGAGACGCTTTTGCCGAGACTGCCGAGAAGATTTCGAAGTGTCTTATATCCGAGGAAGTCTAGACCCTTTTCGGTTACTTCAAACCGAACGTTACGTGGTAAGGGCTCGGAAATCTCCCCCTGACCGTTTCCCTGGCCTCTTCGATCATCCCTCTGTTGCTGCTGCTCTTCACGAAGGTTGAGATAACCTTCTTCAACCAGTCGCTCGATGAGTTGGTTCAGTAATTCCTCTAACAGAGATCCTTTGAACTTACCTTCGTTCTCCGTGAGCATCTCGCGAAGCTGCTGCTCGTTTAGGATTCCCTTGTCCATGAGCGCCTGAAGCAAAGCTGCACGTAGTGCATCGAGCGAGTTATCAGTTTGTTTCCTCTGGCGCGTCCAGTAGTAATCGTTGTCGTAACCCGAATCGAGCAGCGCATCCGACATAGAATCCATCAACTCACCCAGGTTGATAGATGAAACGTCGAAGCCCTTGAATTTGGAATAGCGAGTGAATTTCATTACTTTTTGCTGGCCGGTTCGGGTATTTGCAGGTCCCTGCAAATTTTTCGGGCCAGAAACTCATTTATCTCACGATCGTCTCGACACTGCTGAAGCAGTTAATGTGATAGGCATGAATTTCTCCTAGCTATACTTACCAGTTTCCGTGAGATCGTCGTAAATCATTCCACGGCGATCCTTCTTCGCTTTAGTCATTCCTGCGTAACCGCCTTCTTCGTTTCGACTGATCTTGTTCTCGGCGTAA
>Ga0207691_10001296_pt1 | contig 24964 bp, 19 predicted proteins | sample KBSM13metaG_FD_184327 | JGI IMG/M metagenome (GOLD analysis project Ga0207691, IMG submission 184327) | Miscanthus rhizosphere microbial communities from Kellogg Biological Station, Michigan, USA - KBS M1-3 metaG (SPAdes) (version 2) | ecosystem: Host-associated > Plants > Roots > Rhizosphere >...
ACCCATCCGCCGCCTGGGAACTCACACCGTCCACGTCCGGCTGCACCGGGACGTGGCGGCGACGCTCAACGTCGAAGTCCAGGCGACCGGCGCCCCGGCCGCTTGAAACTGGTCCCTCCGGTCCCACGTACCGGCCGGGCTCCGCTCACACCCTCCCGAGTCGACTGCCACTCCCGGACGCGGAGTGGCAGTAGACTTCCCCCAACCTGACCCTGAGTACAGGTAATCCGTACTTCCACCGGGGGCTCGCTCCGCAGGAAAAGACAAAAGAAGGGAAGCGGCGAGGAAGGAGGAAATCATGGACTCCGGACGGTGGATCTCGTTCGGGCGTGCACTGCGGATGGCGTCCTTCGTTCTCGGTCTGACGTCGGTCGCGGCACACGCGGGAGCCCAGGGGTACCGGCTCGTATGTCCGAACGGCGGCATCGGGCCACACCCGTTGACACAGGATTCCGGCGGCACCTTCTACGGCACCACGACCGGCGGCGGGAACAACCTGGGCGGAACGGTTTTCAAGATGGACGCCGCCTGCACGATGACGGTCCTGCATCACTTCGGCGCGGCCGGAGACGGGAAGTGGCCGTACGACGGCGTCATCGTCGCGAGCGACGGATTCATTTACGGGACGACGGTCAGCGGAGGCTCCGACAACTTTGGCACCGTCTTTCGCCTCGACACCAACGGCAACAACTACACCTTCGTCTCCATGTTGAGCCCGAGCGGGATCTGCGGCGTCAACGGGGACTCGCCTTCGGCCGCGCCGTTTCAGGCCAGCGACGGAGGGATCTACGTCACGATGGAGATCTGCGGTCCTCTGGGCCCGAACGGAAGCTCGGTCGGGACCGTCGTCTCCGTGAGCAACACGCCGACCGCGACCGCCCTGGGCTATTTCGATCCGCACGGGGACTTCGATCGTCCGGAGGCGCCCGTGATCGAGGGAGCGGACAAGACTCTCTACTCGACGGCGTACAACTCGTGGTTCCAGACGAACCATCTGGGAGGCGTCTTCAAGATGCCGCTCGGAGGCGGCGATCCGCAGCTCGTGCACGGATTCTCGGGCACGGACGGCGCGCATCCCGAAGCTCCGCTCTCGCTCGCCAGCGACGGCGGTCTCTGGGGCACGACGACGTCGCGCCTCGACAAGATCGGGAACACCGTCGGACCGGGAACACTCTTCAAGATCGCGGGCGGCGGCCTCTCGACGGTCCACGAGTTCACGTTCGCGGAAGGACCGGCGACTCAGGACGGCGGCGCGATGCCGGGTCCCGACGGTTTCGTGTACGGGCTGACCGTCGGGCAGAACGGGTTCGGCCTCGATGGGATCGTCTTCCGCTCGGACCTCGACGGCAACTTCCAGAAGATCGCGAAGGTCGTGGATACCGAGATCGGGCGGGTGCCCTACGGACAGATGTACCGGGCGCAGGACGGCAAGCTCTATGGCCAGTGTCTCTATCAGGCGTGCTGCTCGACTGTGGGAACGTATTTCTCGATCGACACCACCCAGTGGATCGATTCGATCACGCCGGGCTCGGGGCCGGCCTCCGGGGGAACGAACGTGTCGATCGCCGGCGCCGGTTTCGTGGGCGGCGCGGAAGTCTCGTTCGACACCGAGGCGGCGAGCGGGGAAGCCGTCCCCGATGCGCAGCACGTGACCGCCGTGACGCCGGCGACGCTCACGCCGGGCACGGTCTCCACGGTGAAGGTCCGGCTGCCGGACACGACCCTGATCCTTCTCGACAGAGGATGGTTCGCCGACTTTCTCGACGTCTCGCAGGGAGACATCTTCCATGCGTTCGTCGAATGGGCCGTCCGCAACGGGGTCACCGCGGGATGCGGATCCGGGCTCTATTGCCGCAACAACCCGGTCACGCGAGGACAAATGGCGGTCTTCCTCGAGAAGGTGATGCGGGGGCCGGCGTTCATTCCGCCCTTCTGCACGCACGCCTTTCCGGACGTGCCGTGCTCCAACCCGTTCGCCTCCTGGATCGAGCAGCTCGCCGCCGACGGCATCACGACCGGCTGCGGGGGCGGCAACTATTGTCCGGACGACCCGGTGCTGCGCCAGCAGATGGCCGTGTTCCTGATGAAGGCGAGGCACGGCTCGGCCTTCGATCCGCCGGATTGCGCGGGCATCTTCGAGGACGTGCCGTGCACTCCGGGCACCGGATTCTCGGACTGGATCGAGCAGCTCGTGGCCGAGGCCATCACCGGCGGCTGCTCGGTGTCGCCCGCGCTCTACTGTCCCGGCAGCGCGGTGACGCGCGGGCAGATGGCCGTGTTCCTCGAGAAGACGTTCGACCTGCCATGACGCCATCGCGATCGACTGGAATTTGAGTTACCGCCGAGACAAACGCCGTCCTGCGGACGGCGTTCCGCTCGGCGTTGCCTACTGCCGGGGGTCTGCCTTCGGTGGACGGCTCCTCGAGAAGACGTTCGAGCCCTGAACGCCCGAACCGAACCTCAACGGGGAGGCGTGGGGGGAGGAGCGCTCACCGGGCTGAGCGTGGCGGACTCGGGGAGCTCGCCCTTCTTCGGCAAGTAGAAGGGCTGCTGGAGCGACCAGGGCAGCTTCGCAATGTCGTGGGCCCGAGGGTTCCACTCCTCCGTCGGCTGGGTCCCGCTGACGAACGCTTCGAGGACGGGAATCGGCGTGTCGGCCGTGGCCTTGAGGCCGGTGTCGTAATCGACCGGCGTCAGGACGATGTTCGCGGGCACTTCGAAATCCTCCTGAGGATCGATGCGGCCGCCGTCCCTCATCTTCTCGACCAGGCGGATCCAGATCGGCAGCGCGACCTTGGCCCCGTCGGCGCCCTTGCCGATCGTCTGGGTCTTCTGGTCGTTTCCCACCCACACGCCGATCGTGTAGCGGGGCGTGCACCCGATGAACCAGGCATCGGTGAAGTCGTTCGTCGTGCCCGTCTTGCCGGCAATGTTCATCTTCAGGCGCGCGGCGGAGGCGGCGGTGCCGCGCTGCGTCACGCCCTTGAGGACCTGGAGCAGCTGGAAGGCGTTCTGCGGTGTCTCGACCTCGCGGGCATCCGGATGGGTCTGCTCGAGGACGTCTCCGTTGGCGTCGGTGATGCGCTCGATCAGGTAGGGCGAGAACGCGAGGCCCTGGTTGGCGAAGACGGTGTACGCGGCCGTCATCTCGAGCAGCGTGACCTCGAAAGCCCCGAGAGGCATCGACGGATAAGCCTGGAGGTTCTGGCGGACACCCATCCGGTGGGCGGTCTCGATCACGTTCTGCAGGCCGACCATTTGGCCGATCCGAACCGTGGGGACGTTGTACGAATGCTCGAGGGCCCGGCGGAAGGTCACGATCCCGTGGAACTTCCCGTCGTAGTTGCCGGGCCGGTAGGGAGGCTGGCGGGGATCGATGACGATCGAGAGAGGGCCGTCGAAGACGGTGTCCGCGGCGGTGTATCCCTGCTCGAAGGCGGTCAAGTACACGAACGGCTTGAAGGCCGACCCCGCCTGGCGCAGCGCCTGCGTGGCCCGGTTGAACTTGGACTGCGTCCAGTCGTATCCGCCGACCATCGCCCGTATCGCGCCGCTCGCGTTCTCGAGCACGACGACGGCCCCCTGCTCGCGAGGATCCTGGTCGAGGGAGAGGACGAGCTTCCCGTCCTTGCCGAGAACCGCCGTCACGGTCACGAGGTCGCCGTTCTTGAGCAGCTTCGCGACGGAGGTGGCGCCGGTCCATGCGGCGCCGGAGTTGGGCAGCGCGAGCGTTTCCTTTCCGACTCGGACGTCCGCTCCGGCGGCTCCCACGGCCATGACGACACCCCGGAGGGTCTGGCCCTCGGAGACGCGCACGCCTTCCCACGAAGGATCGACGTAGGACTCGAGATCTCGGTAGCCTTCGGCCGTCAGGTTGCGCGGGCGCTTGAAACCGTGGCGCCGCGAGATCTGCCGGAGCCCCCAGCCGAGCGACTCCTCGGCCCAGGCCTGCATCTCCGGGTCGAGCGTGGACTCGACGCGCAGTCCCCGTCCGTAGAGGTCCTTCTCGCCGTAGGTCCGCTCGAGATACTGGCGAATCTCCTCGCAGAAGTACGGCCCCACGATCGATTCGGCGAGCGAGGGCGCCGTCGGCAGCGGCTCGGCATCGGCGGCGCGGCGCTGGGCCTCGGTGATGAAGCCCGCGGCCTGCATCCGGCGCAGCGCCGTCCCGCGGCGCGCGCGGGCCAGCTCCGGATTGCGGAACGGCGACTGGTCCTCCGGGCGCTGCACGATCCCGGCGAGGAGCGCGGCCTCGGCGAGCGTGACCTCGCCGACGCTCTTGCCGAAGTAGTAACGACAGGCCGCCTCGACGCCGTAGTTGCCGTGGCCGAGATAGATCTCGTTGGCGTACATCGTCAGGATCTGGTCCTTCGAGTAACGCCGCTCGATCTCGAAGGCCACCAGAGCTTCGTTGACCTTGCGGGAGAGCGTCTTCTGCGGCGAGAGAAAAATGGCGCGGGCGAGCTGCTGGGTGAGGGTCGAGCCGCCCTGGGCGTAGCCGCGGGCCTGGAGGTTCGTCATGAGCGCCGACACGGTGCGTCGGACGTCGATGCCGCCGTGCTCGAAGAAGTTCTTGTCCTCGGTGGCCACGATGGCATTGCGGACGACCGGCGGGATCTGGGCGCGCGAGACCAGGATCCGGCGCTCGATGGCGTAACGGGCGATCGTCGAGCCGTCCCGCGCCGTGATCTGCGTGATGATGTCCGGACGGTAGGTCGCGAGCTCGGACACACGCGGCACGCGCACGAAACCCGTGGCGACCGAGCCGGCGACGGTCCCGAGGAATCCGACGACGAGGAGGGGGAGGATCAGGGCGACGGCGCGACCGGCAGTTTTCACCGGCCGATTGTGAGGCATCGCTGGTCGTTATGCTATAAGGCCGCGCTGGTCCCATGCCGCGTCCCACCACCCCCGGTCCGCCGCCCGCCTCTTCCGCCGCCGGAAAGCCGGCCTCATACCTCGCCGCCCAGTCCCGGGCGTCGGGCCGCTTCCGACTCCGGACGGATTTCTCGCCTCAGGGGGATCAGGAACAGGCGATCGGGAAGCTCGTCGCCGGGCTCAACGAGGGCCGGCCCGATCAGGTGCTGCTGGGCGTCACGGGGTCCGGCAAGACCTTTACGATCGCGAAGGTCATCGAGGCGGTGAACCGCCCGACCCTCGTCCTGTCGCACAACAAGACCCTCGCCGCCCAGCTCTACCAGGAGTTCCGGAGCTTCTTCCCCGAGAACTCCGTCGAGTACTTCGTGTCCTATTACGACTACTACCAGCCCGAGGCCTACGTTCCGCAGACCGACACGTACATCGAGAAGGACGCCACGCGCAACGAGGAGATCGACAAGCTCCGTCTCTCGGCGTCGAAGGCCCTCTTCGAGAGGCGCGACGTCGTGGTCGTGGCCTCGGTCTCCTGCATCTACGGCCTCGGCGCGCCCGATTCCTATTACGACATGCTCGCGTACCTCGAAGTCGGGGACACGCGCGGCATGCCGGCTCTCCTCGCGCAGCTCGTCGAAATGCAGTACGAGCGAACGAACCTGGACCTGACGCGCGGGACGTTTCGCGTCCGCGGCGACGTGCTCGAGGTCGCCCCGGCGTACGAGGACACGGCCGTCCGGGTCGAGTTCTTCGGCGACGAGATCGAGAAGATCACGCGCACGGATCCGCTGCGCGGCACGCCGCTCCAGCGCGTCGACCGCCTCGCGCTCTACCCCCGAACCTTCTACGCGACGCCGCGGGAGACCCTCGAGAGGGCGATCGGCACGATCCGGCTGGAGCTCGACGCCCGGCTCGCGGAGCTGACGCAGGCCGGCCGCCTGCTCGAGGCCCAGCGGCTCCACCAGCGCACGATGTTCGACCTGGAGATGATCAAGGAGCTGGGCTACTGCAGCGGCATCGAGAACTACTCCAGGCACCTCTCGGGCCGGGCGCCCGGAGAGCCGCCGCCGACGCTCCTGGACTATTTTCCGGAAGACTTCCTGCTCGTCGTCGACGAGTCGCACGTGACGCTTCCGCAGGTGCGGGGAATGTTCTTCGGCGACCGCTCGCGCAAGCAGGTCCTGGTCGACTACGGCTTCCGTCTGCCGTCCGCGCTGGACAATCGACCGCTGACCTACGACGAGTTCCGGCAACGCGTCCACCAGGTCATCGCGGTCAGCGCCACGCCGAGCAAAGAGGAGCTCGAGCGCGCGGGCGGGGAGATCGTGGAACAGGTCATCCGCCCGACGGGCCTCCTCGATCCGGTGATCGAGATCCGGCCGGTGAAGGGCCAGGTCGACGACCTTCTCGCGGTCGTACGGGATTCCGCGGGCCGGAACGAGCGCGTGCTCGTGACGACCCTGACCAAGCGGATGGCGGAGGAGCTGACGAACTACTTCACCGAAGTCGGCGTCCGGTGCCGGTACCTCCACTCGGACATCGAGACGCTGGACCGGGTCGCCATCCTCTCGGATTTCCGCCGGGGCCTCTTCGACTGCCTGATCGGGATCAACCTCCTGCGCGAGGGTCTCGACCTCCCCGAGGTCGCGGTCGTGGCGATCCTCGACGCGGACAAGGAGGGGTTCCTCCGCAGCGAGACCTCGCTGATCCAGACCTCCGGCCGCGCGGCGCGCAACCTCCGGGGACGGGTCCTCTTCTATGCGGACGCGGTGACCGATTCCATGCGGCGGGCCATGGACGAGACCTCGCGTCGGCGGAGCATCCAGGAGAAGCACAACACGGAGCACGGAATCGTCCCGGCCTCGATCGTCAAGCAGATCAACTCACCCCTCGTGCGCATGGGAAACCTCGATTACTACGAGATTCCGATCGATCGTCCGCGCGTCGATCTGCCCGACGGAGACTCCATCCGCCGCCGCATCGCCGACCTCGAGAAGCAGATGAAGGCCGCGGCGAAGGAGCTGGATTTCGAGAAGGCCGCCGCGCTCAGGGACGAGATTCGCGGGTTGAGGGAGCTGGAGATCTTCCGGGCGTAGAGTCGAGAGTCAGGGTCGAGGGTCAAGGCTGGGAAGCGGGAGTCGGCGTGGGTTTCGGCTTCGACGGGGGAGGCTTGGGAGCCGGATTCGGCGCGGGATATTTCCTCACGTACATGCGCGCGGCCGCCTCGACCGGATCCTCGGAGATCGGGGGCCGGTCGATCTTGGGGAGAACGCCGTCCGTGAAATTATTGCTCAGGGAAATCGCGGTGTTGCCCTGGCCGACGTTCGAGCCCGGCGTCCAGCCCGCCGCGTCCGCGGGACGCAGGCCATAAGGGATGTTGCAGGGGATCGCCGCGTTGCAACGCGTGATCGGGACAATCTGGGCAAACACGGGGAGGGACCCGAGCGCAGCGGCGGCGACGGCGAGACGCAGAGCCGCGGCCGTCAGCGCCCCCGGTTTCATATCCAGTGGCAGGCGCGCGCGAATCCCGCGAGGATGAGGAGCAGGGCTGCGGCTGCCGCGGCCCAGACCGCCGTGCGCGACTTCGCGGCGAGCGGCCGCTGCCGCGTGTAGAACCCGGTCTGCCAGCGCTCGAGCTCGCGGCCGCACTTGGGACAGACCGGCGTGCCGGGCTCCACCGGTGTGTAGCAGTACGGACATTCGTACATCGGCACGACGTCATCATACCGGACGCTGCCGACGCGCCGAGGTCGCGACCGGCCTTGCCAGACGCGTTACACTGACGTCCGTGGTCGACGCGCGCCCGCCGGAGAATCTGCCTGATTCCCCGGGCGTCTACCTGTTCCGCGGAGACAAGGGAAAGCTCCTCTACGTCGGGAAAGCCCGGTCCCTCAAGAAGCGGATCGCGACGTACTTCGGAGCGGGGCCCGAAGACGCCAAGACGGCCGCCCTCCTGCGCGGTTTCCGGGACCTCGAGACGATCGTCACGCGGACCGAGCTCGAGGCCCTGCTCCTCGAAAACACGCTCATCAAGAAGCACCGCCCCCGGTACAACATCTGTCTCCGGGACGACAAGACCTATCCGTACATCAAGATCACCACGGGGGAGGCCTGGCCCCGCGCCCTCGTGACGCGAAGGGTTCTGGAGGACGGGCACTCCTACTTCGGCCCCTTCTGGGGAGGCCTGGCCCGGCGGATCATGCGCATGATCACGCGGCACTTCCAGATCCGGACCTGCACTCTCGAGATCGATGGCAAGCTGCCGCGGCCCTGCCTCTACTACGACCTGCACGCCTGCCTCGGTCCCTGCGTGGCCGGGCTGACGACCCGGGAGGCGTACGGGGAGGCGGTCGCCGACGTCATCCTCTTTCTTCAGGGGCGCAACGAGGAGCTCGAGACGCGTCTCGAGGCGAAGATGGAGGCCTCGTCCGGCGAAGAAAACTTCGAGATGGCCGCGGCCTACCGCGACGCCCTGAAGACCGTGCGCGACGTCTCGGAGAGGCAGGTGGTGCAGTCGCTCAAGGGGGAGAACGTCGACGTCTTCGGTTTCTTCGAGTCCGGGCAGGACGTCGCCGTCGTGGTTCTGGTCGTGAGGGGCGGAGTGTTGCAGGATCGCCGGGACTTCTTCTTCGAGAAGTCCCAGGAGCTCGAACCCTCGGCGTTCCTGGAGGCGTTCCTGCCTCAGTTCTACGACGCCAACCCTTTTCTGCCCTCGGAGGTGCACCTTCCGGTGAACATCGGGGACCCGGAGCTTCTCGAGGAGTTTCTGGCGGCCCGCCGGGGAGCGAAGGTCTCCGTGCGTGTCCCTCAGCGCGGGGCGTCCGTGGACCGGCTCCGGATGGCGGAGGTCAATGCTCGCGAGCGGCACCGCATCCGCTTCCGGCGCACCGGCGGCGACGAGGCCGTGGCCGCGGAGAAGCTGGGCCGGGCGATCGGGCTCTCCATGCCGCCGCATCGGATCGAGGCCTTCGACATCTCGCACACGCAGGGCACCGACAGCGTGGCATCCATGGTCGTCTTCGAGGACGGCCGCCCCAGGAAGTCGGAATACCGGCTCTTCAACATCGCGGCGCAGACCCTCCTCGAGCCCGACGACTTCCGCTCGATGTCCGAGGCCGTCGAACGACGATACCGGCGGGTCAAGGAATCCGACGGCCCGTGGCCGGATCTGGTGCTCGTCGACGGCGGCCGCGGACAGCTCCAGGCGGCGCTCACGGCGCTCGACCGGTTGGGTGTCGAGCTTCCGGCCGCCGGGCTCGCCAAGCGGGAAGAGGAGATCTGGGTGCCGGACCGGCCGGATCCGATCCGCCTGTCGCGAAAAGATCCTGCCCTCCAACTCATCCAAAGGGCGCGCGACGAGGCGCACCGCTTCGCCATCAGCCGCCACCGCCGCCGGCGAGGCAAGCGCATGCGGCAAACCAGCCTGACGGAGATCCCGGGCGTCGGGCCGGCGCGGGCGCGCCTCCTGCTGAGGCGCTTCGGCTCCGTCCAGGCGCTCAAAGGCGCGGATCCGGTGGAGATCGCGGCAGCCGTGGGACCCGTGACTGCGCGCGCCGTGACCGAGTATCTGCGAAACTCCGCTTGACCTGGGCTTGACTGGGGCTTGACGAGGGCGTGAAGAGGGCATGAGAACCGAGATCGGGCCGCGAGGCGACATCCGGAGCACCGACATTCTCGCCGGTCTCGTTTCGCTCTGGCGCGAGAGCGCGAGCGGCACGCTCCAGTTCTCGCGCTCCGGCGCGACGTGCGGGTTCGATCTCTCGTCCGGCGAGATCGTGTCGACGTCGGCTTCGGATGCTCGGTTCGACACCGCCGAGATCCTCGTCCGCGCAGGCAAGCTGGACTCCACGACGCTCGAGCGATTGACGGCCGGGTCGGGGTCCGACCGGGCCCTGACGGCCCTCCAGGCGGGTGTGCTGACCAAGCGGGAATGGCGCTGGGGCGAGAAGATCCGAGCCGTCGAAATCCTGTCGGATCTCCTGACGTGGATCGAAGGGGACTACACCTTCTTTCGCGCGAGCTCGCGGGAAGGCGGGGAGTTCCGCCTCACGATCCCGCGCCTGATCCTGGAGCTGTTTCTTCGCTCGCGCGACCGGGGTCTCGTGCTCCATCACCTCGGCGGCGCCGACGTGCCGCTCGTGCGGGACGCGCGCTTCGACGAAGAGTTCGCGACGTTCGGACTGACGGACGACGCGGAGTCGGTCGTGCGCCTCATCGACGGAGAGTCGACGGCGGCCGACATCTCGGCCGCCGCGCCCGCCGAAACGTTTGCGGTCGAGAAGCTCCTGGCCGCCCTCGTCACCCTCGGCCTCGTGCATCCGGCGTACGCCGTCGCCGATGGCGCCGACTCCGGGCCGCCGATCGGGGTCCCACCGCGAGGACTGGAGGCGCCCTCCGAGGAGATCGAGAGCGAGGAGGACGAGCCGGCGGCTTCGGTTCCGGAAGCCGCCGCAGACACGGAAGGCGGCGCGGAGCCCGAAGAAGACGAAGAGCTCGAGCCCGAGGTCGACATCGAAGACAGGCTCGAGCGGGGCCCATCGATCTCGACCGACGACTTCCACGCGCTCGGCGAGGAGGTCGGGGCGGAGAAGGAATCCTCAGAAGGCCTCGTCGATGCCGATCTGGGGCGCGGCCCCTCGTCCGCTCCCGATGAGTCTCTTGAGGATCTCGACGGGGCCGACGCGGCTGAGGAACCCGAGCAGGACGCCGAGACCGAGGCTGAGCGGCTCGCCGCGGACCTCGAAGCCACGCAGGCAGCTCCCGACGACTTCGGGTACGGGCCGCCGCACGTCGACAGCCACGTCGACGCCGATATCGAGAGCGACGTCGCGGCGGATTCCCACACGGAGCCACAATCCGGCGCGTTCGACTTCCAGAAGCCACTGGACACATCGACCGGAGTGGGGTCTCTCGAGAGACCGCGTCACCGCTCGAACGGCATGCTCTTCATGGTCCTCGGTATGCTCGTGGCCGCCACCGCCGCCGTGCTCTACTGGCGCTCGCGGGGTCCCGCGGACGGCGGCGAAGGACAGCCCCTCGCGGTCGCCGCGGCCAGCCCGAGCCCGACCTCCCCCGAAACGTCGATGGAGACGCCTGTCACCGCAAGGCCTTCCGCGCCCGCGATTCCCGTCGCGACCGCGCCGATCACCGCGCCGACGCGCGTGCCAACAATCGTTCCTTCCGCGCGCCCGACCGCTCCGCCCGCCCGACCGACGGCCACCCAGGCACCGCGTTCTCCCGCGGCGGCATCAGCGCCGCGTTCTCCCGCGGCGACACCAGCGCCGCGTTCTCCCGCGGCGGCCCAGGCCCGTCCGCAGTCGCGGCAGGGCTGGTCGGCGAAAGCCGATCGGGACGAGAAGAGCGCGAGCTCCGACCCGAGCGCGCGCTTCGCGGTGCAGCTCGAGCTCGCCTGCGAGATTCCTTCACTGACCGAAGCGTTCGCGCACGACCAGCCCGCCGGCACGATGTGGGTCGTCAAGACGTCCTACCGTGGGCGGACATGTTTCCGAGTGCTGTGGGGGCGCTATCCGGACCGCGATGCCGCGGAACGCGGCCTGTCCGCCGCCCCGGCGTTCTTTTCGACCTCCCGGAACCACCCCATGGTCGTCCCGGTCCGCTGAGACCCGAGATTCCTCGCTTTCTGCTACCCTAGCGGGACTTACGGCGATTCCATGACCACACAGGCGGCACCGGTCGGTTTTCGCGGTTCCCTTTCCGAGACGCCCCTGCCGCAGGTCCTGCGGCGCATTTTTCTGGAGGGGCTGAAGGGGACGCTGTCGCTCGTCCACGGGGACGAGACGCGACACCTCTTTTTCGAGAAGGGCGAGCTGCGAACGGCCACCTCCTCCCGCGAAGGCCAGCGGATCGGGGCCTTCCTCAAGCGGCGGGGCTGCATCACGGACACCGACTTGAACTGGGCCCTGGACACGGTGGCGCGCCAGGGCCGGGCCCGGCTCGGCAAGATTCTCGTGGAGCGCGGCCTGGTTTCGCGCACCGTCCTCGATGCCGAGATGCGCCGCCTGGTCGAGGAGATCGTGTTCTCGACGTTTGCCTGGGACGCGGGGGAGTACAAGTACCAGGCCTCCGCGGGAGTCCTGGATCCCGACGTGGCTCTCTCCCTCTCCACCGCCGCGATCATCGTGGAGGGGATCCGGCGCCTTCCCGAAAGCGAGTCGTTCCGGGAGCGGCTCGGCGAGGGGCACCGGGTCCCGATCCTGGCCACCGATCCCATGTCGCGCTACCAGTACCTTCCTCTGACGCCGCAGGAGGCGTACCTGCTTTCCCGCATCGACGGCATCCTCGACGTCGACTCTCTGCTGAAGATCGCCGGAGCTTCGCGCACCGCGACCGCCAAGATTCTTTACGGGCTGGTTTCCTGCGGCATCGTCGAGTGGAAGCGGGAGGGCGCGGAGCGCCCGGCGAGCGGACGCGGCGGATTCCACGGCCTGAACGTGGAAGTGTCGGCCCAGCCGTCGGACCGTTCTCCGGGCCACGCCGAGCTCGTGAAGAACACCTACCGCCGGATCGACTGGCTGACGCACTACGAGCTTCTGGGCATTCCGCGCGACGCGCCGACGGAACGTGTGTCCGAGGCGTACTTCGAGCGGAGCCGCCTCTTCCATCCGGACCTGCGCCACCGCGAAGACCTGGGCAAGTTCGAGAAGGAGCTCAACGCCGTATTCGAGAGGATGCGGGCGGCCTACGAGGTGCTCTCGGAGCCGGACAAGCGCGCGCTCTACGACCAGAGTCTCGATGCCACGCCTCCCTCGCTTCTGACCTCCGAGACCCCCACGGCGGACCCCGAGGTTCGACGGCGGCTCGCGGCCCAGAACTTCCGGCGCGCGAAAGAGCTGATCGAGGAAAAGGACTACCACCCCGCCGTCGAGATGCTGCGCGAAGCCGTGCGCTTCGTGCCGGACAATGCCGAATTCCGGTACGTGCTCTCCCAGGTCGAGCTCAAAAACCCGAACTGGACCGACCAGGGGCTGGCCAACCTGAAGGAAGCCGCGCGTCTCGACAGCCGGCGGGTGGCGCTCTCGGTGGAAGCGGGCCGCGCCCTCCTCGAGCACAAGCGCCCTCAGGAGGCCGAACCGTTCGCGCGCCGCGCGGCCTCGCTCGATCCGTCGCCCGAGAACGAAGAGCTCCTCCAGCGCGTGCTCGAAGCGGTGACCGCCGCGCCCTCGGCCGCGACGACCGAAGAGGCCGGACTCGTGAAGGACGACGCTGCCGTCGAGCCTGCCGACACGCCGGGCCAGCCCGGCCTCTTCTCCCGGCTGTTCCGGCGCGGTTGATGGATTGACCGCGGTCCTCACGGGCCTCGGCCTCTCGGCGGCCGCGGGCCTGAACGCCTGGGCCGTTCTGCTCCTCTTCAACGGCCTGTATCGAGTGCTCCCGCAGGAGTTCCCCGGACCGGCCGCGGACTTTCTCGCGAGCCAGCCGGTGCTCACCGCCAGCCTCGTCCTGTTCCTCGCGGAGTTCGTGGCCGACAAGATCCCCATCGTCGATCACCTGTGGAATCTGGTGCAGACGCTGTTGCGGCCGGTCGCCGGGGCTCTTCTGATGCTCTCGGCCGTCCCGGCGACATCGACCGGCGCCCGGATCGGCCTGGCGACGGCGGGCGCGTTCGCGACCCTGGCCGCCCATTTCGCCAAGTCGACGACCCGGCTGACGTCCACCGCCGCCACACGCGGCGTCGCGCAGATCGCTATCTCGCTCGCGGAGGATGTCTTCGCCGTCGGACTCGGGGCCCTGGTGTTTTTCGTTCCGTGGTTTGCCGCGATCTTCGTGGGCGCGCTGCTCATATTGCTCATCGCGGACCGCCGCCGGGTGCGCCGCGCCCTTGCCGTGCTCTTCTTCCGCCTCAAGCATCCGCGCCGCGCCCGGCCGGCGTAATGCCGTACCTCCTCGACGGCAACAACCTGATCGGGCTCATTCGCAGGACCTCGAAGCCCACAGACGAGGACCGCCAGGCGCTCGTGGCCGAGCTGTCCGACCGTCTTCGGAAGAGCCGGGCGAGGGCGGTGTTGTTCTTCGACGGCGCCGGCGGCGGCCGGGGCGCGACCCTCGGATCCCTCTCGGTCCGCGAAGCGTCCGGGAGCAGCGCCGACGACGCCATCGTCGGGACGGTCGAAAGCTCGCGGACCCCGGCGGAGTGCATCGTCGTGACCGGAGACCGGGGTCTGGCATCCCGGGTGCGGGCCGCCGGCGGCAAGGTGTCCAGCCCCGCGGATTTCTTCGCCCGGTTCGGGCAGAACGCGGTAGCCGGGGAGGCGCGGCCCGAGACGGGTCGCGTCGACGTCGAGGATTGGATGCGCTGGTTCGGCGACGACCGCAACCGGGAGTGAGTGCTACGATCCGCCAAAAGGCACTCTGATCCGTTGAAAGTCGAAAGGAGGCCTCCCGTGAAAACGCGGATCCGGTCCCTGGGCTTCTTCGTCGCGCCGGCGATCGCTCTCGCCGTCGGGGTCGCCGTGGCTGTGGCGAACCCGCCGGCCGGCGCCAAGTCCCCCTGGTCGCTCAACGCGACGATCATCGAGGCGTGCAGCTGCGAAATGTTCTGCCCCTGCTACTTCAGCACGAAGCCGTCGCCCGCGGACGGCGGGCACATGGGCCACTCCGAGGGCGGCAGCGGGCACTACTGCCGCTTCAGCATGGCCTACAAGGTCAACAAGGGAAAGGGCGGCGGCGTGGACCTCGCGGGCGCGAAGTTCTGGATCGCCGGCGATCTCGGCGACGACTTCGGCGACGGCCAGACCGAATGGGCCGAAGTGACGTTCGATCCTTCGGTCACCAAGGAGCAGCGGGACGCCATCGCGGGAGCGCTCCTCGGCCCGGTGTATCCGTGGAAGTGGAAATCCTTCACCGTGGGAACCGACGCGCCCGTCGAGTGGACCGCCGGAACCGATCGCGCGGTCGCGAAGCTCGACGGAGGAAAGGGCGGCGAGATCGTCCTCGCACACAACCCGACGGCGATGAACGCGGAGCCGACCGTCATCAAGAATCTGAAATACTTCGCGGCGCCGCGGAACGACGGGTTCGTCCTGATGCCGAGCCAGTCGATCGCCTATCGCCGCGGCATGAATCAGTTCGAATACAAGAACACGAACGGTTTCATGATCACCGTGGACGTCGCCTCGACGGACGTGACCCCGCCGGCGGGAACGAAGTAGGAACGGCGAGAGGGCGAGTCCGGCTACTCGGCGATCCGTCCGGCCCGCGTGTTAAGCTTTGAACGGCTCCGAGCGGGCCACGCGATCGCTCCGGACTCCGTTTCGGAGAGCCGGAGAGGAAAGTCCGAACTCCACACGGGCAGCATGCCGGGTAACCCCCGGTCGCGGCGACGCGAAGGAAAGTGCCACAGAAAACAAACCGCCTTCCGAAAGGACGGCAAGGGTGAAACGGTGCGGTAAGAGCGCACCGCTCCGCCGGCAACGGCGGGGGCACGGTAAACCCCATGCGGAGCAAGGCCAAATAGGGGGACAGCGGGCGCCCGTCCCGCCTCACTTCACGTGAGCTGTCTCCGGGTCGGCTGCTCGAGCCCGAGGGCGACCTCGGGCCCAGAGGAATGATCGTGGCCTCGCCCTCCGGGCGGGGTACAGAATTCGGCTTATCGGCCCGCTCGGGGCCCTTTTCAAAATCCGCTTGAGCTCGCTCCCGCTCATCCGACCTCCCCGGCTTCGCCCCGGCGCCACCATCGGCGTCGCGGCCGTCTCCGGGCCCGTCGTCGAAGAGCGCCTGCGTCGAGGCGTCGCGGCGCTCGAGGGGCGGGGGTATCGCGTGCGCCTCGCCTCGAACGCGCTCGCCCGGCGGGGTTTTCTGGCCGGCTCGGACGAGGAGCGCGCGCGCGGTTACGTCGAACTGCTCGCCGACCCTTCGGTCGACGCGATCTTCTTCGCGCGCGGCGGGTACGGGTCCTCGCGGATCCTGTCGCGCGTGCCGGCCGATGCCGTCGCGGCGCGGCCGCGCATCCATCTCGGCGGCTCGGACCTCACGGCGCTCTTCGCGTATCTCCAGAGCCGGGTCGGGCTCGTCGGCTTCTACGGGCCCATGCCGGCGGTGGAGATGGCGGTCGACGCCGGGGACGGGCTCGACTGGGAAGGCGTGCTTGGCGGCGACGTCCCCGCGGCCCATGAGTTCACGCCGGCCGACGTCCTCGCCGGCGGCACGGGGGAGGGGCCCCTCCGCGGGGGCTGCCTGTCGCTGCTCGCCTCCCTGGCGGGCACGCCGGAGGCGATCGACGCCCGGGGGGCCGTTCTCTTCTGGGAAGATGTGGGGGAGGAGACGTACCGGCTGGACCGAATGTTGACCCAGCTGGAACGGTCGGGTACCCTCGATGGACTGCACGCCATGCTGATTGGCTCGATTTCGCCCGGCGCGCGCGGCGGCGGCGAATCCGCGGAGGCCGTCGCGACCTGGCTCGAAGACCGCTTTCGCGGGGCGCCGTACCCCGTCGTCCGGGGCTTCCCGGCGGGGCACCTCGCCCGCCCGCGGACGCTTCCCCTCGGAGTGGCGGTTCGGATCCATGCGAACGCCGGCGGAGACAGCGGCGGGCGGCTCGAGTTCCTCGACTCCGGGGTCGTCTGAGACGCGGATGCCCTCCGTGAAGGCCGTTTTCAAGTCCGGTCCCGGCGGTCCCGGGAAGAGCCCCTACGAGAAGTTCCTCGTCAGCCACGCCATGGGCGAAATCATCTTCTCCGAGGGCGACATCGGCATGGAGATGTTCATCGTCCAGTCGGGAACGGTCGAGCTGCTCAAAGCCATCGGCGGCGAGACGCGGGTCCTCGCGACGCTCGAGAAGGGCGACTTCTTCGGCGAGATGAGCGTCCTCGAGGACGTCCCGCGCACCGCCTCGGCCCGGGCCAAGACCGACGTCGAGCTCGTGAAGATCAACGGGACCACGTTCGACGCGATGCTCAAGTCGAACACCGAGATCGCGGTCCGGATGATGCGCAAGCTCTCGCGCCGCCTTCGCGAGGTCACGGCGATGCTCGAGGAGTCCCTGGGCCGGCGCGTCGCCGAGGAAGAGAAGCCCGTCCAGCGCAAGCCGGTCCCCGAGCGCAACGCCTGCCGGCTCCTCGGGGAGGATCCGCCCGCGGAGTTCTTCCTCAACCGCGAGGGCGACACCCTCGTCGGCCGGAGCGACCCCGTCACCGGAATCACGCCGGACGTCGACCTCACGCCCCTCGACCCGCAGCGCTCGACGTCGCGGCGTCATGCCAAGCTGTACCAGATGGGCGACGTTTTCTACGTCATGGAAGAGATCGGGGTCATGAACGGAACGCACGTCAACGGCACGCGCCTCGCGACGGGCGTGCCGGTCGCGGTCACGAATGGCGACGTCCTCAAGTTCGGCCTCGTGACGCTGACCTTCCTGACGCCCGGGACGTAACTGACGCCGACGCGCCGCGCGACGCCCCAGGCAGCCCGGCTGCGCCCGGGTCAGCCAATCGCGGACCTGCCCGGGATCGGGCCCGCCCGGGCCGCCCGGCTCATGGAAGCCGGCATCCGCACGGTCGCCGACTTTCTTCTCGCCCTCCCGTTCCGATACGAAGACCGCCGGCGCTACGCCTCGGTCGCGAGCCTCGAGTGGGAGCGCCCGACGACCGTGCTGGTGCACTTCCAGGGCGTACGTTCCACCCGGATGCGCCGCGGGCTCCTGCGCGTCGAGGCCGTCGCCGACGACGGGACCGGAGCGGTCCGCGTCGTCTGGCACAATCGGTATCCGTCGTTTGCGAAGGCGCTCGCGGCCGAAGGCCGGCGGGCGGCTCTGTTTGGCGCACCGGTCGCCGGCAATCGCGGCGAGATGCGCATCGAGAACCCCGAGACCGAGCTGTTCGATCCCGGAGACGAGTCCGATCCGCTCCACTCCGGCCGGATCGTCGGGATCCACCATCGCGTCGCCGACATCGCGCCCCGCCAATGGCGGACGCTCGTCCGCCGCGCGCTCGACGAGCTCACCCCCGAGTTCCGCTCGATCGGCGGGCCCGCAGCCCGGCTGCGGGACGCCCTCGACGAGGCCCACTTTCCGTCGCACCCGGACTCCTCCAAGGCGGCCTTGTCGGAGCTCGCGCGCGAGGAGTTGCTGGCGCTCGCCGCCCGCATCGAGGATCGCCGCGCGCGGTTGCGGGACCGCGCCGGCCGGGTGCTGCCGGCGGAGCAGGCGATCAAGCAGCTCGCGCGTTACGTCCTTCCGTTTCCGCTGACGAACGCGCAGAAACGCGCGGTGCGCGAGATCGCCGACGATCTGGGTTCGGGCCGAGCGATGGCGCGCCTGCTCCAGGGCGACGTGGGATCGGGCAAGACGGTGGTCGCAGGCCTCGCGATGCTGATCGCCGCAAAGAACGGCGCCCAGTCCGCGCTCATGGCGCCCACCGAGATCCTGGCCGAGCAGCACGCCGAGAGCCTCGCGTCGTGGCTGACGGGCGCGGGCGTGCGCCTGGGCCTCCTGACCGGGAGGGTTCGAGGAGCGGGGCGCCAGCGGTTGCTCGCGGCCCTCGCCGCCGGAGAGATCGACGCGCTCGTCGGAACGCACGCTCTCGTCGAGTCCCCGGTGCGTTTCGGCGGCCTCGGTCTCGTCGTCGTGGACGAGCAGCACCGCTTCGGCGTGGCGCACCGGGGTCGGCTCTTCCGCAAGGGCAGCCCGTCCCCCCACGTCCTCATCATGACCGCCACGCCCATCCCGCGCTCGCTGGCCTGGGCCGTGTACGGCGAGCTGGACGTATCGATCCTCGACGAGAAGCCTCCGGGACGGGCCCAGGTCACGACCCGGGTTCGCGAGGAGGAGGCCCGCGACCGGGTCTACGCATTCGCGGGGGAGCGCGCGGCCGCGAACGAGCGCGTCTACGTCGTCGTGCCGGCGATCGAGGAAGGGCCACGCGCGGTCGCCGCGACGCGCGAGACGGCCGATCGCATTTCCGCCGCACTTCCCTCGATTCCCATCGGCGTCCTCCACGGGCGCATGCCGCCGGCCGAGCGTCAGGCCGTCCTCGCGGACTTCTCCGCGGGACGGGTGCCGATCCTCGTGACGACCACCGTGGTGGAAGTCGGCGTCGACGTCCCGGAGGCGACGTTCATGATCGTCGAGAACGCCGAGACGTTCGGCCTCGCCCAGCTCCATCAGCTCCGGGGCCGCGTCGGCCGCAGCCATCGCCGATCCTGGTGCGCCCTCATGGTCGGCAAGTCCGCGACGCCGGAAGCCCGCCGCCGCCTCGCCGTGCTCGAGCAGACGTCCGACGGCTTCCTCATCGCGGAAAAAGACCTCGAGGCGCGAGGCCCGGGCGATCTCCTCGGCACGCGCCAGAGCGGCCTGCCGCCATTGCGCGTGGCGGACCCGTTCCGGGACCTGGCGCGGCTCCCGCAGGCGCGGGGCGAGATTCTCGCGATGCGCGCGGAGGGAAAACCGGTCGCGAGCGATCTCTTCGGTTACCCTTGACCCTTTCGACCCTTCCACCCTTCGACTCTCTCTCGGGTGATACAAGGCTACGCAGACGGAGGTGCGGGTGAAAGTTCTCGTGACGGGCGGCACCGGTTTCGTGGGGACGCATCTGGTCAACCGGTTGCTCCATCGAGGGCACTCCGTCGCCGTCCTCGCGCGCGACCTCGGGAAGACTCGCAATCGTTACAACCGCCCGGTCGAGGCGGTGGGCGGGGACGTGCTCGACCCGGCCTCGCTGTCTTCGGCGCTGGCCGGCCGGGACGCGGTCGCGCATCTGGTCGGCATCATCCACGAAGCGGGCCCACAGACGTTCGACCGCATGCATCGCGAGGCTCCGGAGAACGTCGTCGCGGCCGCGCGGGCGGCCGGGGTTCGTCGGCTGCTGCACATGAGCGCGATGGGAAGCTTCGAGGACTCGCCCTCGGAGTACGGCCGGAGCAAGGCGGCCGGCGAGAAGGCGGTCCGCGCTTCGGACCTCGACTGGACCGTCTTTCGTCCCTCGATCACGTTCGGCCCGGGTGACGGATTCGTCTCGCTCCTCGCGCCGATCGTGCGACTCAATCCGGGGTTCATTCCCGTGATCGGGCCGGGCACGACCCGCTTCCAGCCGGTCTCGGTGTACGACGTCGCCCGCGTCTTCGCGGATTCCCTGGAGAAGCCGGAGACCCGCGGCAAGGTCTACGAGGTCGGCGGTCCCGACATCCTGACGTTGAACCAGATCTATCGCGAGATCGCCTCCGCGGTCGGCAAGCCGAGGAAGCCCCTGATCCACTTCCCGCTCTGGTACGGGCGAATTCTCGCGTCGCTCTTCGAGGCTGTGGCCCGATGGGGGATCGTCGGCGCTCCTCCGCTCACCCGCGATCAGCTTCGGAGCCTGTCGCGTGACAACGTCGGCGACGTCGCCGAAACGGTCGCCACCTTCGGCAGCGAGTGGCGGCGCTTCGCTCCCGGCATCCGCGAGTACCTCACGAACGGCCTGCATGATCCACGGTCCGGAACGGGGGAGGAAGTGGAGCTGGAGAAGAGGGCGGTGATGCGGATCCGCTGAGACCGGAGTCAGGCTCGACCCTCAGCTCCCGGCCGGATTCTTCCTCAGCCTGATCGTCCCCGACGTCGTCCGCACCACGATCTTCTCGCCGCCGCCGTTGAGCACGGCCGTGCCGCGCTGCGAGCCGGAGCGAGTCGAGGTCGTCAGCTCCGCAAAGTCGGAGCGGATCGCGGATTCGGCGTCGTCGGGGCCCGACACGAAGAGCTCGACGTCGGCCTTGATGTCGGCGGGCAACGAGAGGGTGACGTCGCCACCCTGGTTCCGGATCGTGATTCCTCCCCGAATGTCCTTCGACGTCACGGCGATGCGGACGTCGCCTCCCGCGGTGGAGGCCTTGACGCTGCCGCCGACCTTCGGGGCGATGATGTCGCCTCCCGCCGTGCTGGCTTCGAAGCTGCCGCCGACACTCTGGAAGCGGATGTCGCCGCCGGCGGTCTCGGCGACGGCCGAGCCCGTCACGGTCTCGACGCGGATGTCGCCCGCCGCCGTGGAGGCCCGAAGGTTGCCCGTGACCGGACCGACGACGATATCGCCTCCGTGCGTCTTGATATCGCCCCCGCCGCCGATGCCCGCGATGCGGATCTCGCCGGAGTGCGTGACGATCTTGACCTCGCCGCTGACCCGGCCGAGCCGGTAGTTGCCACCGCTCGTCGTCGACAGGAAGTCCCCGCTGACGTCGCCGCGCACGACCTCGCCCTCGAAATCCGCGGGGGGCACCGGAGGAACGGGCGGAACGCGAGCCGCCGGCGGCGCCGGGGGAGCCGGGGGCGCGGGCGGCGGAGGCACCCTGACCTTGACCTTCGGAACCACGACAGGCACCGTGACCACGAACTCGCGGCGCTCGGAGACCAGCGGCTTCGCGTCGGCCTCGGTCGTCCCCGCCGCGAGGAGCAGGACGGCGCCGTTGAGCGTCTCGAGATGGATCGTCGCTCCGTCCTTGCCGATCGAGCCGCTGTACTCGCGCCGCGGATCCACGACGCGAATCTTCCGGATCTCGCGCTGCGACTCCCGAATCTCCCGCTCGGCATCCCGGAGCTCGCCTTCGAGATCCCCCAGGGATTCGGAGAGCTCGGCGTCCAGCGCGTCGAGGTCCACCTCGGTGGACACGCCGTCCTCGTCCGTGACGACGATCCGGCGCTCGGTCTTCGTTTTCGTCTTCGATTTCGAGGACGGAGACGAGGAAGAGGAGGAAGAGGAGGAAGAGGAAGACGAAGACGAGGAGGACGAGTGGCTCGAGCTTCTGGGGCTACTCGCCAACGCCAGGGGCGCCAGCGGAAATGTCGACGAGATCGTGCCGTTCATCGTCTCGGCGGAGAGGTCGAATTGGGCGTTCTTCGGCAGCGTCAGCGTGATCGCGCCGTTGACGGACTCGAGCGAGAGACTGGAGTCGCGGCTCACGGCCTGCGCGATGGCGCTGATCGAACCGTTGACCGTCTGGGCTTCGAGCGACTGACGGACTCCCCGGACCTCGATCATTCCGTTCACGCTCTCGAGCTTCATCTCGCCGTCGAGGTCCCGGACCTTGACGTCGCCGTTGACGGTCTGCAGGGCCACCTCGACTCCCGGCGGCACCGTGAGCTCGTAGCGCGCGACGACGCTGCAGCGCGGGCAGTCGGCGCTCCTGCCGCGGTTCCCGTGCATTCCGGGCCAGCGCGTCTCGAGCGACCAGCCCTCTTCATCCTGACTCTGATCGATGTGCGTGCCCCGCAGCAGGTCTTCGGCCTGCTTCTGGTTGGGCGCGGAGACGGTGACGGTGACGACCGCGGAGAAGGCGCTGCCCGGGGACGCGACGACGTCGCCCGAGATGTTGTCGACCGAGAGCGTCTGGCCGGGCGTGAGCGTGCCGCTGAAACGGTCGGTGCGCGTGGCGGAGCCCTGCTCGGCCTTGCCCGTCGAGACGAGCATGAGAAAGAGGCCGAGCGCGAGAAGGATCCAGACCGCGAGCCGGTCCGCGCGCGCCGTCGGCGATTCGTGCGCGTCGGCGCCGGCGGCGCGAGGTCGGTCGAACTTCAGAGTGTTCATCGTGTGAGAGAGACGCTGGGTCGTCATGAGAGTTTCGATCGATCCTTCTCAGAAGGAGATGGCCTTCAACGCCGACGCCGCCTTGGCGCGGACGAACCCGTTTTCCTGCGGGTCCACCGCCTTCTCGCGCAGCGACGCGATCGTCGCGGCGTCGGGCGACTGCTTGGCGGCGGCCGCGAGGGCGTCCACCGCGACGAGGCGCACCGCCGGGTTCTTGTCGGACACGAGGGCCGCGAGGAAGACCGTCCGGATCTCGGGCGTGATCGCAAACGACGCGAGCGCGTCGGCGGCTTTCTTTCGCACGCCAGGGTTGGGGTCCTTGCGGAGCGTCGCGGACAGCGCCGCCACGATTTCCGGCGACGCGGTCGCGCTTCCCGTGCCGTAGTGCTCGGAGACGAGGGCGATCGCGCGCGACTTCTCGCCGGCAGTCTCCGCGTTGCGCGACAGGAGGTACGCGAGCAGCCGCGCCACCTCGGGCTCCTCGGGGCGGCCCACGACCGTCTGACGCGTCGTCACGTCGAACTCGATGCCGACACGGCCGTCCGGATCGGCCGGGCGGTAGGAAACGTTCGAAAAGCGCGGGCTCGACGCGAGATCGAGCACGACCGAGCCGGTGTTCGAGGCCCGCGCGACGCCCGCCGACGGCGTCGCGATCGCGCGCGGGGCGGAGCCCGCGACCGGCGTGGGACTGGCCGTGGAGCTCGAGGGAAGCCCGCGAGCGATCAGGTACCCGACGGCTCCGGCCGCCAGCATCGCGGCGGCCTGGAGAAAAGGCCGAACCGAGCGCGTCCGCGGGCGGAACTCGCGGACCCGGCGGCGCAGAAACTCCTCCTCGATGAGCTCGAGTGAGCGCTCGCGAAATTCGGGGGTGACCGTCGCGTCCGGGTCCGTTCCGAGAACCGTCCAGAGATCCTCGAGACGCCCCATCTCGCGCCGGCAGTTCTCGCAGCCCGCCAGGTGCGCGGAAAGTTCCCGGCGCGAGGCCTCGTCCGCTTCACCGGCCAGCCGATCCAGAGCGATCGTCTTTACGTCGCGGCAGTCCATGATTCCCCCTCCGAGAAATGGGCCTTCAGCGTTTCGACGGCCCGGAAAATGCGGGTCTTGACGGCTCCGACCGAGATCCCGAGCGTGTCGGCGATCTCCGCGTACGGCATCCCGTGGTAGCGGGCGAGGACCAGGGCCTCGCGCTGCTCGTCCGACAGCTCCGAAAGCGCCTGGCGGACGGCCTGGCGCCGCTGCCTCGAGGCGATCGTGGACTCGATGCCCTCGCCCCGGGCCCGCGGCTCGGCGACGGCCTCCAGGGGCACCACCATGGCCCGGCGGTCGCGGCGGCGCCGGTCCCGGCAGGCGTTCGCGGCGATGGCGAAGAGCCAGGACGCGACTCCGGCCCGCCCGTCGTATTGATGCGCTCGTGAGATCACCTTGACGAAAACCTCCTGGGTCACTTCCTCGGCCGAGGCCCGGTCGGACAGCATCCGATCCGTAAACCGAAGGAGAGCCGGGGCATAGCGTTCGAAAAGCTCTCCCGCGCCGCCGGTGTCCCCGCGGCGAATCCTCTCGAGCAGTTCGAGGTCGTCGCTGCCTTTGCTCTCCATTCGGTCCGGCCAACAGGGGAGACGTAAGGTCGGTGGGAAGGTTACGGGCCCCCGGGCGCCTAACTTACGTCTTTTTGCCGACCCGGGACAACCGGCGTCTGCCGGCCGGCAAAACCCACGCGTCCGGTGTGGTATCCAACCGCCGATGAACCTGCGCGCGGCCGGGGCTACAGCCGCTTTCGTGGTCCTGACGGGCTGCTCCACCAGCGTCCCGGCGCCCCGGGGGGCAGATCAGGCTCCTCCGGCGAGCGAAGCCGCCGAATCCGCGTGGGCCCGCGTGCTCCAGAAGCGCGTGGACGAGCAGGGCCGCATCGACTTCGCCGGGCTGGCCGCCGAGCGCACCGATCTCGATACTTTCGTCGCCTGGGTCGCCGCGGTCAGTCCACGCTCCTCGCCGGCTGTCTTTCCGACTCCCGAGGCGAGGCTCGCGTACTACGTCAACGCCTACAACGGCCTCGCCATGTACAACGTCGTGCGGGACGGCGCTCCGTTTCACCTGCCGAGCGACAAGGTCCGCTTCTTCTACGGCGACAAGCTCCTCGTAGGCGGCGAGCGGATTTCCCTCTACGCCTTCGAGAACGACGTCATCCGCCCGCTCGGCGACCCCAGGATTCACTTCGCCCTCAACTGCATGGTCCGGAGCTGTCCGCGGCTGCCTCGGGAGCCTTTCCTCGCGGAAAGCCTCGATGCGCAGCTCGAAGCGGCAACGCGCGAGTTCCTCAACGAGAAGCGCGGCGTGGAGCTCTTTCCCCCGAGGCGGGTCGCGCGGATGTCGATGATCCTGAACTGGTACCAGAAAGACTTCCTGGCGAAGGCTCCGAACCTCGCAGCCTACGTCGATCGCTATCGGCCCGAGCCGATCCCGGCGGGATACGAAATCGAGTTCATCGAGTACGACTGGACGTTGAACGCGCAGTGACGCTCCGCTCCGAACGCACGAGCCTGCTCTTGTTATAGTCGCGGCGCTTGGAAGCCAAGATCGTCGACTTCGCG
>Ga0207691_10001298_pt1 | contig 24940 bp, 21 predicted proteins | sample KBSM13metaG_FD_184327 | JGI IMG/M metagenome (GOLD analysis project Ga0207691, IMG submission 184327) | Miscanthus rhizosphere microbial communities from Kellogg Biological Station, Michigan, USA - KBS M1-3 metaG (SPAdes) (version 2) | ecosystem: Host-associated > Plants > Roots > Rhizosphere >...
CGCGCGGATGTAGAGCGTGCCCGCGGCGAATGCGACATAGCGGCCGTCCGGTGACACCGCCAACGAGTTCAGATTCAGCACCCCTGGAACGACAACGTTGAAGCGGACGGGCGGCGGCACAACAGGAGTCCGCAACAAGAAGGAAGAGACGGCACCGGCCAGCCCCAGCAGCACGACTGCTGTCGCGGCAATGAGCGCGACTCCGCGTTTGCTCTTTCCCGCAGTCGCGGGAGCGACGACGGCCGTGTCGATGCTGCTCCTGACGGAGGCACCTGACGCGGTACTCGTCTGAATCAACTTCAACTGGCGACCGATATCGCCTGCGGCCTGCCATCGATCCTCGGGCGACTTGGCGAGACATGTGGCCACGATCCCGTCGAGAATTGGCGGCGACAGGGGCTGATGACTCGAGAGCTGAGGTGGCGTGTCCTTGAGAATCGATGCAATCACGCTTGCCTGCGTTGTCCCCGTAAACGCACGCGTGCCCGAAATCATCTCGTAGAGCAACGCTCCGAATGCAAAGATGTCGCTGCGCTCGTCGGCCTCGCGCCCCTCGAGCTGCTCGGGAGACATGTACTGATAGGTGCCGACGATGCTGCCCGCCCCGGTCAGGGGCGAGGTCACCGTAGCAGCGGCACTCAATCCCGCGCCACCAACCGCTGGATGCAGCTTCGCGAGGCCGAAGTCGAGCAGCTTCGCACCCCTTTTCGTCAGCATCACGTTGCCCGGTTTCAAGTCGCGGTGAACGATGCCCTGACGATGCGCCTTGTCGAGCGCGTCGGCGATTTCGATGCCGGTCTGCAGCGCCTGCGCGATCAGCAGCGGGCCCTGCTCGAGACGCTGCGCAAGCGTTTCACCTTCGAGATACTCCATGACCAGGAAATCAGTTCCGTCCTGATGCCCGATGTCATAGAGCGTGCAGATGTGAGGGTGGTTCAGGCTGGAGATGGCCTTCGCTTCGCGTTCGAGCCGCGCGCGCAGCGCAGGGTCCGCCGCGACGTGCGCCGGCAGGACCTTGACGGCGACCGTTCGGCCAAGACGCGTATCGGTCGCCTTGTAGACCTCGCCCATTCCCCCGGCTCCCACGCGATCGACGACCTGATAAGGTCCGAGCCGCGTACCGGAAGGAAGCGACATAGGCGAACGGCATTCTACCGCTTGACTGGCTTCCCGTACACCTCGATTCGACCAACATTTACATAACCGCCAGGGCCATGACCGCTTCCCGGCATCAGGTCGGCGAAGCCGATCTCGTCGACCTTGCTCAGGTCGGGATGTTCGATCCAGTTGCCGACGGCGACGACCCGCGCGATATCGAGCTTGATCCAGCGGACGTCGGCGATCGAGACGTCTGTCTCATTGAAATCGGCAGACGGACCTGTCGCGCGGTCGCCAACCAGCCACGTGCCATCGGCAAGCTTGACCACCGGCCGCACCTGGTGAAAGCCCGACGTCCGGACGACCCAGCGGATCTTGGCGAGCGGGTCCGTCAGGTCGACGAAGTTGTTCCGATCGCGCAGTGTCGCGGCGCTCGGTGTCGTGGTCGTGCCGGTCCAGAGATTGAGTGGATACACATCGGCCGACCCGCGGACGGCAACCAACACAATCTCTTTCCCCGATGGACCATGCAGCGTCAGCTGCAGGTTTGGATTCGAGACACCTTGCTGTGATGCCGGCCATGCGCCATGGTCGTCCGGAGGTGTCGTGAGCGCTTTCCACGATTCGCTCAGAAAAAGGGGCGGGCGTGTCGGTGCTGTGCCCTGTGCAGACACTCCGGCGGCGAAACCAATCACGATCAACGCGCCCAATGCTGTCACTCGACTTTTCATACTGTTCCTCCGGAATCGCGTAAAGGCGGGTCCCGCCAGATGGCCCGTGCGACCGTTGCCCGCGCATTTGCGCTTGACACGTGCGAACCGCGCGATAAGCTTAGCGCCCTCCGATACGGCTGAGGTGTCGCGTCGAGGCGCACACCGCCTGAGCGGAGCGTTCACGTTACCTCAACATCCCCGACGTTCGTCATGTGTCGTCGAAAGGAGATTCCTATGGCGCGCGTGAGATCCGCTGGGTCATTTGCGTTCCTTCTCTTCTCTCTAGCTGGGTACGCGGCGCCTGCGGCCGCCGAGGACATCAGCGGAATACTTGCCGCAACAAAACTCATCGTCGAAGACAGCCGTCTCGTCGGCAACGTGACGTGCACGATGACCACCACTCCGTGTATTCAATTCGGCGCGGCAAACGTCACGCTCCGTCTGAATGGCTTTGCCATAACTGGTTCAGCGAATCCCGACGACACGACGCTGTGCAACGCGAACTCAGGACCGACGTTCTCGGACGGCATCAGCAACGGCACCCTTCCTGCCACCAGTCAACCAGGGGTGCAGATCATCGGGCCGGGCATGGTGCAGAAGTTCCGGCGTCACGGCATTTTCATCATCGGCGTGCCGGGCGTGAGCACCAGCGTCACGATCAAGCACGTCACGTCGAATTACAACTGTTTCAGCGGGCTCCTGATCGCGAACGTCACCGACAGCCTGATCGATGGCGTCGTCTCCGTCAGGAACGCGGCGAATTCAGGCGCGGCGCCGTGTGGGGGCAACTGCATCACCGGCAGCAGTAGCAACAATCACATCGTGGACAGTGTGTTCGGCGGCAATGGCTCCGTCTGTGCCGCTGCACTCTGTGCTGCGGCGCCGACCGTCGCGTCGAACAACGACTTCGGCCTCGGCCTCGTCGGCACGGGCAGCAACAACCTGATCGAGCACAACACCATCACCGGAAACGCGAACGGCGTTCTGATTGCGCCGACTGCGTCGGGGAACACGCTCCGCCAGAACATCATCGCCGGGAATCCGCCGAGTCAGGTCTCTCGAACGTATGGTCCGGTCGGCTTCGACATCAAGGACGACGCGACCACGAACGCAGCACGGAACACGTTCGACCGGAACTGGTGCATCACGTATCTGGGACCAGCGCCGTCGCCATGTCCCAGCTTTCCCGCAGTCGTCGCTCCCACCATCTCGTCGGCAACCGCGACGCCAAACGTTCTGTGGCCTGCGAACGGAAAGATGGTGTCTGTGACGATCGATGTGACCGTCGCCGACGACAGCGATCCCTCTCCCGTGTGTCACATCACGAACGTGACGAGCAACGAGCCGATTGATAGCTCCGATTGGATTCTGACTGGACCGCTCGATCTCAAACTGCGAGCCGACCGCAATGGTCTTGGCGTGGGACGAACCTACTCCGTCCAGGTCACCTGCACGAACGCCTCGCAGCTGAGCGCAAACGCGTTGGTGACCGTTTCAGTGCCTCACGATCAGCGCTGACGCTCGAGGCGTGTCGTTCGTGTGGCAGGATACGCCAGCCCCTCGAGATTGCTCGAGGGGTTGGCCCCGAGTGAGCTACTCCACGCTCACCGATTTCCGATCGACGCCGTAGTGCGCACCGTCCACCGTCCGGTGCGACAGGTAGAGCCAGCGCCCATCGTGTTTGGCGTACACCTTCTGATACCAGACGTAGAACCACTGGCGCCCCGGAGGCGAGCTTGGAATGTTGCCGACGTAGCGGCCATAGGTCACGGCGACATCGCCGTGCATCTCAACCGACTGAACATCGTAGTCGTGGGCTGCGTACGTCTTGTTCGCCACGCGACGCATGAAGCTCGCCTTGTCGTCGACGAGCGTGGGCTGACCACCGTAGGTCCACCCGTCGCCGTGCACCATCACAAAATCAGGCGACGTCACGCGGTCGAAATACGCCGCATCCCCATTCACGAGGGCAACAGCGATGCTTCGCTCGAGGGCAAGCACTTCCTCACCGGCAGCCGTTTGCGCCGCGGGCGAGACGACAGGCGCAGGCAGCGGCGTGTGCGCTGGCGACTGCGCCGAGAGCACCGTCACGCCAGCGAGAAGCACTCCTGCGCAAAGCAAGATATTTCCAGGACGGTTTCGCATGTCGTCAGCCCCCCGCCAGGTTGTGACCGGTGGATTTCACCATGCTGACGGCCTTGCCGTCCACCGATCACTCTGAACGCGATCGGGCGTAGAATGCCGGGGCCGCAGCGGGTGCCGGGAGAGTCGACATGCTCAAATGGAAGATTCTGGCGGTGGCGGGCATCGTATTTGGCGTGGTTGGCGTGGGCTGGGGCTATGCTCAACAGCAGGCCTTCCCCGGTTTCTACGAGCTGCGCATCTACAAGGCACAACCAGGCAAGCGGGACGCGCTCGCCGCCCGTTTCGCCAGCCGCACCGCGGCGATTTACGCCCGGTACAAGATCACCAACGTCGGCTATTTCATCCCGCAACAGAGCGACCCTGAGCTCGGGATCGACGCAGCCGACACGTTTATCTACATCCGCGCGTATCCATCGAAAGAAGAACGGGACAAACGGTTGAAGGCCGCACAGAGCGACCCCGAATTCCGCGAGGTCGTGATCGCGCAGGAGCGCGACGGCGACGCCCGGCTCATCGTCAAGGCACACAACATCGACATGACGCCGAGCGGCTCATATACAGCCATCACGGTCGTGCCATAGACGGGTGAGCCGATGCCACCACGCTCTGTCGCCAGACCGTTGTGCGGAACCCTGACGATCGTCGCGCTGACGATCGTGTGGGGGCCGACGCTGCATGCACAGCAACATGCCACCGGCGCGGCCGCCGAGGTCCTCGCGCTCGAACAGCAAATCGAAGACGCCGTCGTTCGCGGCGACGTCGCGTTCATCGACCGCGTCACCCCGCCAGATTTCAGCTTCGTGCATGGGGACGGGTGGACACATGGAGGCCGGCCGTTGATGTCCGACGACAAGGCCGCCTTCCTGAAACGCGTCGCCGACAAGGAATATCTCGTCCACGATCTCGATCGGGTGAAGGTCGAGATGCATGGCGACGTGGCGATTACGTACGGTCGCTATGTCAGCCTCTTTGTGCCCGCGCGCTCGGGCGCGCCGAATCGCAACCCGTCTGCGCCTGCCCGCCTCAACTCGATCTGGTTCGAGCGCGTGTATGCGAAGCGGAACGGACAGTGGCAGTTTCTTTCTCACCGGACCGTGCACGGTCCGAACGTTGCCCCTGCGGGCATCGATCCAACCGCTGCGGAAGCGGCGTCGAGTAAGTAACGCTCTCGCGTGAGCGCAGGGCCGAGTCTGCCCTGGCCTGTGCCAGGTCGCGGCAGACTCGACTCACACACTACGCCTCGTTGGCTGTTAGTTCTCTCGGCCTCTGCCGTTAGATCCAAGTGGTACGTAGCTGCGAAGGCGAAAACGCAGGCAGATAACGCGCGTCCGGGTACCCGTCGCACGTAGCTGAACGGGCGTGCCACGGCGATATCAGGACGTGCGGGGCGAGTGCATAAGGGGGTCGCTTCATCAGGAACCAAACAGAGATCCGGGCTACGTAGTTCGGCCGAGCGCATAGAAACGCGCTCGCCCTCGTCAGTTCAGGAGGACTACATGGCAAAGACACACTCGCGAAGGGAACTGATCAAAGCCGCCGCCACAGGCGGAATGGCCGCAGGATTTGGAGTGGCAATGTCCCGCCGGGCAGCCGCTCAGGGCGGTCAGCATGACCATCTTTTGCCACCGGTCACAGGTCCGCTAGCGAGCGCGACAGTGAGCTTCGGGCAGTGGCCGGCCGACGCGACGAATCCCCTCGACCGAAGCCCGAATCGCTCCCCGAACGCCCGGAACGTGCACCAACTCGTCCCTCATGAGGTCACGATCAAAGAGAATGGCTCGGTGAACTTCATCATCGCGGGGGTTCACTGGGTCGCCGTTTACGATGACGGAACGCAGCCCGAGGACATCACTGTTCCCGTGTTCGATCCGGCGATCCCGGCGACGCTCTTCATCAACGACGCGAACCACCGAATCTACAGGGGGTTGGATCCCACAACCCTCTTCATGCTCACGACGGCGCAACCAAACGCCGCCCCACCCTTGGCGCCGGTAATCATTCAGTCGATTGCCGCCCAACTGCCAACCACGGCCGCTTCTCCCGCGTTCTACGGGCTCGGGGTCCGCGATCGTGTCGAGGTGGTGCAGTTCCCCAATCAGGGCCGCTACCTCGTGATCTGCCTCATCAACCCGCATTTCAAGGACCCCGCGACCGGCAGGTTCGGGATGTTCGGCCACATCAACGTGGTTCCTTAGGGGCAAGGACGCTCCGAGGAGGACGCTGGAGGAGCGGGCGACGGAGGAACGACGCCCGCTCCTGCATTACCTGGTGGTTGCACGATCGCAGCCACTTCCTCAGCGACTGGATGTTTGGATTCGTCAACGTCGTCGGCGAGTAGCCTGCTGCGACGCGCAACCATCACGGCCCCGTCTCAGTAACGGCGGGGCTTGTACGGCCGTGCTCACTCCGCTGACACAGGACGTTTGTAAACTCTACGCCCGCGCTGGCCTGACCGACTGCGATCTTTATCAAAGGAAAAACGCGCAGATTCCTTGGGCGTTGATCTTGCACCTCATGTCCTTCGAGTACGTCGAGCAACACGCTCGAGTCGGAGGAGATCATGCGGACAACTATCTTGTTGGCGAGCTTCCTACTTGCTCCCGCACTCACGTTCGCGCAGCAACCGTGCACGTCGGACGCCGACAGCACCGTTGACGCGATCTATAGACAAGTGTTGGAGCGGCCGGCGAGCGGCGAAGGCAACGCCCGGGCCGATCAATTGCGGAACGGGCAGACGTCAGTGCGTGAGATCGTTCGGGACCTCGCACGATCCCCCGAGCATCTCCAGCGCTTCATGCCCGTGAACAACCGGAACGAAGCAGTGACGAATCTCTACCGTCATGTCCTGGGACGAGGGCCTGACCCGGGAGGCTTGAACAGTCATGTGCAGAGCCGGGATTCGATGGCCGCGCTCGTCGACACGTTCATCAACTCGCCCGAGTACCAACAGAAGTTCGGTGAGGACGGGGTGCCGGGCGGGAACAGACGGTACTGCCGCGGCGGAGGATTTGGGTCCGCGAATAACAACGGCCGTAACCGATTCCAGAACATGGACCGCAATGGCAACGGCGTGATCGAGCGCGAGGAATGGAACGGGAATCAAGGGTCATTCGAGGCTCAGGACTGGAACCGGGACGGCGTGCTTTCCGGTGACGAAATTCAGCCGGGCGCCCGGCGGGGAGCAGCTCGTCGCGCGGAGATCGCCTTCAATCCCGACGCGCCTGAGACTTGGACGGAGGAAACATTCCGTCAGCTTGATCGTAACGACGACAATCGGATCACCTCGAGTGAGTGGTTCCACAGCGCCGATTACTTCCGGCGAGCCGACCGCAACCGAGATGGCTCGCTCAGCGTCGCCGAGTTCACAAGCGTCTCATCAGCCGACAATAGCACCGTCAGCTTTGAGAGCCTCGACGCGAATCGGGACGGCATCCTGAGACCGGACGAGTGGCGGTGGTCGCGGAGGGTCTTCGACCGGTACGATACCGACGGCGACGGTTTGCTTACGCGCCGTGAGTTCAATGCAGGCGGCGGCGCGCCGTCCGCCTCCCGGTAGGTGGCTGGGTAGTTAGGTAGTTAAGTGGTTAAGTAGTGGCGGGTCTTTCGAGACCCGCCTCTGTCTTTACAGGCGCCTCGTCGTCGACGAGTCCCAAGACTCGCCGCTACATCTCACTGGGTTCCAGCGGTTCGCACGCCGCTCATCGTGGCGTAGACCGCTGTGCGCCTCTCGCGTGCTGTCCCACCGCTCAAAGCCCTTGTAAGCATCGAGCGTCAGCGTCTTCTGGATCTCCGCCAGGCTGCGGCCGGCACCGATGCCCGCGGCAACGCCCCTCGCGATGTCCTCGAGATAGCGCAGCGAGTCTGCGGCGTCTTTCTTCGTTCCGGCAAGAGCATGTCCCGTGAGCGCGTGCTCAAAGTCGAGTGAGTTGATGATTGTCAGCGCGTCGATCCATGCTCCAACATGCGGCGCCAGTCCGCCTGGAAGCCGCTTTACCTGCATCACGTCGGCGCTGAACACGGCGCGCTCATCCGGGAAGTGCAGCACCGAGCTATCGTCAGCATGGGCGACGCCGAGGTGGTGCATCGTCACCCGCTTGCCGCCCAGTGCCACCGTGTGCCTGTCGAGATAGGTCGTTGTCGGTGGATAGACGTCGCTGATCGAACCGCGCGCAATCTCGGCGCCACTGACGACGTCGTCGCGGTTGTAATCGAAGAGATCGAAGCGCTCGGCGATGGCGCCACTGGCTTCGTTACGTTCAACCAACCCGTTGCGATTCCCGTCCATCTTCACGGTATCTGGCGTGAGCGCCGGGTTACCGGCCGGCGGCGCGAGCGCCGTCAACATGTTTCGATGGCCGACGAACTCCGCGGTGTCGGCAAAAACAACGCCGCCCGACGCATGATCCCAGTCACGATGGGTGTAGAGCACATAGCGGACTGGTACTTTGAAACGCGACGCGAGCTCGCTTTTGAGCCCGCGCGCGAAGTCGCGGTTGATTGGATCGCTCATGATGATGCCCTCGGGCGTCACCAGGAACACGGTGTAGTGGTTGTTGTTCTGGGCGCGATAGAGCTGGCCCGTGACGTTCACGATGGCGCGGGTGGGCGGCTGTTGTGCCGCGGCACTCGAGGCGAGGCTTATCACTGAGAAAAGAGCGACAACGAGGACAGTTATGAATCGCATGGCTTACTCCCAAGGTCGCTTGTAAAACTGCTTTGCGTAGTGGACGGTCTCGTAACTTACGGTCGGGAACCCGTTGACCATTTACCAGCGATCAATACTCGCCGTTACACGGGTGAAATCTGGCAAGATAGACGGCCATGCGTGCGCTTGCCAGGAGATTTTTATGTTCGGACTGACTCGCACAGTCGCCATCGTGCTCGCCGGCCTGCTGATCACCGCTGGATCGGCAGGTATCAGCTCAAAAGCATTGCCGTCGTCTGCGCCTGAGGAGGTCGGCCTCTCGAGCGAACGGCTGGCACGCATGAACAAGGCGATACACGAGTACGTGGACGCCGGCCGCACGCCGGGTGTCGTCACGCTCATCGCGCGTCACGGCAAGGTGGTGCACGTCGACGCCTATGGCAAGGCCGACCTCGCCACCGGCCGGCCGACGCGCAGCGACGACATCTTCCGCATGTACTCGATGACCAAGCCCATCACATCGGTCGCCCTGCTGATGCTGTTCGAGGAAGGCAAGTTCCAGCTCACCGATCCGCTGTCGCGCTACTTCCCCGCAGTCGCCGACATGAAGGTGTATGCCGGCAGCACATCACAGGGCGGCATCCTGCTCGATTCGCCGAAACGGCAGATCACGATCCAGGATGTCTTCCGGCATTCGGCTGGATTCAGCTACGGATTCGGTTCCACGCCGGTCGACAAGGCCTATGCGGACGCGGATCTGTTTGCGACCGATCTCACTGGCTTGATGGAGAAACTGGGGAAGCTGCCGCTGCTCTATCAGCCGGGCGAACGCTGGGTGTACAGCGTCGCCCACGACGTGCAGGCAGCGCTGGTCGAAAAACTCTCGGGGCAGAAATTCGATGACTTCGTTCGTCAGCGGATTTTCCGGCCGCTCGAGATGAACGACTCGATGTTCAAGATCCCCGCGGGCAAGAAGTCGCGCGTGCCGGCGCTCTACACGATGCAAAAGGGCACGCTCGTCGTCGACACGAGCCCCATGGGCAGCAACTACGGCGACCAGGTGTTTGGCGGCACCAGCATCGCAACGACAATTGCTGACTACGCGCTCTTCGCACAGATGCTGTTGAACAAGGGCCAGTTGAACGGCGTGCGCCTGCTCAGCCCCAAGACCGTCGAGCTGATGTCGACCAATCATCTGACGCCTGCTGCTCTTGCCGCCGGCGGGGTTGGTCCCGGCACAGGTTATGGCCTTGGTGTCTCCGTGCTCATGAGCCCGGCCGAGCGCGGCAACATCGGGTCGGCCGGTGAATTCGGCTGGTCGGGCGCAGCGTCGACCCACGTCCTCATCGATCCCAAGGAAGACCTGGTAGCCATCTACTGTACGCAACTGATCGGTGGCGATTTCCCGATTCGAGCGAATTTCGCGACACTGTTATACCAGTCGATTGTGGGTTCATAGGGGTCCGGCTAAAGCCGGACGATACGCCATTACAACGGAGGGACTAATGATTCGGCGATTCACTGCGGGTGTCGGCGTCCTGATCGCATGCGCTCTGCTTGTTACGTGGACGACGCCGGCCGCGGCTCAGGCCAAGGGGTCGGCCGAGGCCGCAGCGGCCAAGCGAGTGAACCCGCACTGGAAGGCACCGCGCAATGCATGGGGGCAGCCGGACCTCGAAGGTATCTGGACGACTGACGACATGCGCGGCGTACCGATGCAGCGGCCGGCGTCTTTCGGCACGCGCATCTACATGACGGACGAAGAGTTCGCCGACCGCGCGAAGCAGCGAACCAATGCGCGTGACGTCGATAACGCCAGGACCGGCACGTTCCGCAACGAGGAAGGGTCGCGCGACTTCAGCTACACCTCGATGGTCATCGATCCGCCAGATGGCCGCGTTCCCGCACTGACGGCCGCGGCGCGGGCACGACCGCGGGCGCAGGGGTCGTTCGGCGTCGGTCCGTGGGAGAAGGTCCAGGACTTCGGGCTGTACGACCGGTGCATCACGCGCGGGGCGATTGGATCGTTCATGCCGGCCGTCTACGGCAACGGTGCGCGCATCATCCAGACGCCCGACTCGGTCGTCATCAGCTACGAGATGGTGCATGACACGCGCGTGATTCCACTCGACGGCCGTCCCGTCCTTGGGTCCAATCTCCATCTCCTCATGGGCGATTCGCGCGGCCACTACGAAGGTGACACGCTCGTCATCGAGTCGCGAAACTTCACGGACCGAACCGCGGTCGGCGGCACGGCGCACAGCCAGGAACTGCGGATGGTCGAGCGATTCACGCGCATCGATCCGGAGATGATCGACTACGAAATCCACGTTGATGACCCGGCGACGTTCACGAAGCCATGGACCTTCCGGATGACAATCACGAGTCAACCGGGCTACGAGATCTACGAGTATGGATGTCACGAAGGCAACAACGCCATGCGCAACGCGCTCAGCGCCGAGCGCGCCTACGAGAAGGCCGCCGAAGAAGCCAAGGCCAAAGGGCTGCCGCCGCCAGAGCGGGTCTTCGAGCGCGTGAATGGCGCGGATCGAGCCCGGTAATTGAACTCCCAACGTCCAACTCCCAACTCCCAAACAAGCCTGGTCTTTGGGATTTGGAAGTTGGGGATTGGGAGTTGACACAGCATTTCGTTCTAAACGGTTGCCTAACTGGATCGCTGGAGACTACCTCACCCACCGTTTCAACCCGGAGCTCGGAATCGGGCGTGTTGCCGCCATCGAGGGGCGAGCGCTCGTGGTCGAGTTCCCGCGCGCCGGGACCAGGCTTCGCCTCGCCGCCAACACTGACGCGCTGATCCCCGTCGACCCGGATTCCGATCGCTCGAGACTGGATGTCGAGCGGCCGCTGACCGAACGCCTGACTCGAGGCGACGTCGACGATGCGAAAGAGTTCCTGACACGGCTGGACGTACTTCATCTCTTGTCATTGCGCGAGACCGATGCTCTTGGCTCATTCCTGGGCGGACGCGTAAGGCTCTTTCCGCACCAGCTGTATGTCGCGGAGCGCGCGAGCGCGAGCGAGCCGGTACGGTGGCTCCTCGCCGACGAGGTCGGCCTCGGGAAGACGATTGAAGCCGCGCTGATCCTGAATCGACTTGTGCACACGGGAAAAGTCGAGCGCTGTCTCGTGGTGGTGCCAGAGGCGCTGACGGTGCAATGGTTGGGTGAACTCTGGCGCAAGTATCACCAGGTCTTCACGCTGCTCGACGGGCCGCGCCTTGCGGATGTCGTGCGCGACTTCGGCGCAGACTTCAACCCGTTCGACGTACACCGTCGCGCGGTCATTGCCCTCGAGACGCTGGCCGAGCGTCCACACCTGACCGCGCTAGCCGTTCAGGCGGAAATCGATCTGCTCGTCGTCGACGAGGCGCAACGGCTTCGCCGGCCACCGGGACATCCCGGTGAACCTGCCTGGCGGGCGATCGCGCCGATTGCCGCGCTCGGCCGTCACCTCCTGCTCCTCAGCGCCACTCCGCTCGAAGACGACACGCACGGGTTCTTCCGGCTGCTGCAGCTGCTGCGCCCCGGCGAGTTCCCCGAGGACATCAGCTTCGAAGCACGCCTCGCGCTCGGCACGCCGCTTCCACCGTGCACCAGCTCGACACGCCGCACTGACATCGGCGGCTTGCCGCCGCGCGTCGCGATTCCCATTGCGCTCGACCCGGCACGGTCGCACGCGCGGGCGGCTGTCGAAGCCGTCGTGCGCAGCGCGCCGGCGCGTGATGCCGTCGCGCAGCGAAAGAAGAGCGAGCGGATCCGCCGTGCCCTTGCATCGGGTGCGGCACTCAGTGCCATCCTCGGGCCGGACGATTCGGATCTGCGTGAGCGGGCCGCGGCGATGGACCAGTCCGACCCTCGCCTCGAGTGGCTGCTGTCGCTCGCGCCGCGATGGAAAGAGGCCAGGGAGAAGACACTCGTCTTCGTCGCGCATCGCGAGACATTGGAGATGGTGCGTACCGCGCTCAGCCATCGAGCGCAGCTGGCCAGCGGTGTCTTTCACGAAGGCCTCTCACCTGCGCGTCGCGATACGGAAGTCGCGCTGTTCCGCGATCCCAGCGGCCCGAGTCTGCTGGTCTCCACCGAGAGCGGTGGCGAGGGACGCAATTTCGAGTTCTGCCGTCGCCTCATCATGTTCGACCTTCCCTGGAAGCCCTCTGCCGTGGAGCAGCGCATTGGCCGGCTCGATCGGATCGGCCGCCGCATCCCGGTAGAAGTCGCGTACTTTCAACCGCCGGACGGCATCGGCCGTGACGTGGTGCGTCTCTTCGAGGAACTGGGCCTGTTCCGTGAGCCTTCCGCCGGCATCGAGCCGCAACTCGCGCAGATGGAAGGCGCTATCGAAGACATCGCGTCGGATCCGCTCTCATCGCTGTCCGACGCGCGCCTCGCAGCGCTCGTGCGCGATGCTCACGCCGCGCGTACGCGCATCCGCGAAGCGGCCTATCAGCAACTGCATCGCGATCCTTATCGATCGGAGATGGCCGCCGGTCTCCTCGCGCGCGTTCCGTCAGAGCTCGATGCGCTCAACGAAGAAGTCGTCGTTGCCGTCTGCACTCGACTTGGATTTAGGGTCGAGCACACGCGCGGACGCCGGACGTATGCCATCGAGTTGGGCAACGAGGCGCTCGTCGACAGCCTTCCCGGTGTTGCCGGCGGATCGGCCTTTGTCGGCTCGTTCGATCGTGAGGAGGCGGTCGAAGACGAGACCATCGACTTCTTCGCGTCCGGCCATCCGCTCGTTGAAGGCGTATTCGCTCATCTCGAGGACAGCGCGCGCGGACGTCTCGCCTGGCTTGCCGTCGATATCGGCAACGATCGCGGCAGCGGCCTGGTCGCTCTCTACAAGGACGGGCCCGGATTCGACGTCGTCGCGCTCGATTCGACGGGACGCGATCGGCCGGACTGGGCAGCGGCGTTCCGCGGTCGGCAGCTGCGGGCGAAGCGCATCGCCCCTTCACCGATCAATGAATCGGAATGGAGCAACCTGATCCGCCGGCTTGCGGCACGGCTCGATCAGTCCAGGCACCCGTATGCGCTCGCCGCCATCACGGTTCGGCCGGCTCGTTGACCCATCGCGCTGGCATCGCGTGGAAGCATCGGCCCTCGTGTGCAAAGATGGCTCCGTGGATTCGGATGCCGTCGTTTTCGACAACGTGTCGTTCGCCTTCGACGATCACGTCGTGCTCAAAGACATCAGCTTCAGCGTGCCCAAGGGCAGCATGAGGATCCTGCTCGGCGCCAGCGGCGCCGGCAAGTCGATCGTCCTCAAGCTGATTCTCGGATTGCTGCGCCCGGACGCGGGGACGATCGTCGTCAGCGGTGAGCGCATCGACCAGATGCCTGAACGAGATCTTCTGCGCTTGCGTACCGATATCGGGATGTCATTCCAGGAGATTGCGCTGTTTGACTCCCTGACGGTGGCCGAGAACGTCGGATACCGCCTCTACGAGGAAAGCGAGCTCCCGCTCGAAGAGGTCGGCAAACGCGTACTCGAAGTCCTGGGCTTCGTCGGCCTCAGCGAATACGGCGAGCGAATGCCGTCCGAGCTTTCCGGCGGCCAGCGGCGCCGGGTCGCCATAGCCCGGGCGATGGCGACCAAGCCCAGCCTCCTGCTCTTCGACGATCCGACGACGGGCCTCGATCCAATCATCGCCAGCTCGGTCGACGATGAGATCGTCAAGCTGCGCGATCTGGAACAGGTGACGTCGATCATGGTGACGCACCAGATCCGGGACGCGTTCTACATCGCCATGCACGAGGCAACCCGCGCGAACGGCCACGTGCAGATCGAAGAGACAGCCGCTGAGCATGCCCGGTTCATGGTGCTGCACGAAGGACGGATCTTCTTCGAGGGAACCGGCGCGGAACTCCGCGCCGCTCACGACAGCTACTTGAAGGAGTTCCTCTTCATGACGCTCCCGCCATGGTGATCTGTGCGGGGTCAGACCCCTTCACAGATCGGCGCGCTGGCGCGTGATACAAGATCGACCAATGCCTGAACGCGTGTCAGCTATAGTCACCGCCGAGCGGTCGGTCAATACGCCGGGCCAGGTTCTCTTCGCCAGCCTGATTGGCACGACGATCGAGTTCTTCGATTTCTACATCTACGCCACGGCAGCGGTCCTGGTGTTCCCGCGCCTGTTCTTTCCGGCATCCGATCCCGCGTCGGCGGTGCTCGCGTCACTTGCCACGTTCGGGATCGCATTCCTCGCGCGGCCGATCGGATCGGCGCTGTTCGGTCACTTCGGCGATCGCATCGGACGCAAGGCAACACTCGTCGCCGCGCTCGTCACCATGGGCCTCTCGACCGTCACCATCGGGCTGCTCCCGACCTACGAGACGATCGGCATCGCCGCGCCGGCACTGCTCGCGCTGTGCCGTTTCGGTCAGGGGCTTGGCCTCGGCGGCGAATGGGGCGGCGCCGTGCTGCTCGCCGTCGAGAACGCTCCGCCAGGACGACGGGCCTGGTACGGCATGTTCCCGCAACTGGGCGCGCCGATCGGGTTTCTCCTGTCTGGCAGTTCCTTCCTCATCCTGTCGGAGCGGTTGACTGACGATCAATTTCTCGAGTTCGGGTGGCGCATCCCGTTCCTGGCAAGTGCCGCGCTCGTCCTGGTCGGACTGTACGTTCGCCTTGCGATCACCGAGACGCCGGTATTCCAGCAGGCGGCGATGCGCGAGGAACGTGCGAAGGTACCGATGCTCGACGTGTTCCGTGAACACCCGCGCACGCTGTTGCTGGGCACGCTCGCCTCGATCGAAACGTTCGTCCTGTTCTATCTGATGACGGTCTTCGCCTTGTCATGGGGGACGAGCGTGCTGGGTTACAGCCGCAACACGTTCCTCCTCGTTCAGCTGCTTGGCATCGTCTTCTTCGCGATAACGATTCCCATCAGCGCCGTCATCGCCGAACGAGGGCGGCGCCGCACGCTCATCTGGGTCACCATCGCCATCGGAGCCTTCGGGTTGGTAATGCCACCGCTGCTCTCGTCCGGGCTCGTCGGTGCAGCATTCGCGATGGTGATAGGGCTGTCTTTGATGGGACTCACGTACGGACCGCTCGGCACGACGCTGTCGGAGCTGTTTCCCACGCGCGTCCGCTATACCGGCAGTTCGCTCACCTTCAACATGGCGGGCATTTTCGGCGCCTCATTGGCCCCCTACATCGCCACCTGGCTCGCCCAGAACTACGGCCTGCAATATGTCGGCTATTACGTGCTCGCGGCTGCCCTGCTGACGCTGATCGGCCTGGTGTCCATCCGCGAAACGAAAGATCAACGGCTGTAATGTCGTTGTGAATGCGCCGGATGATCACGACGCGGTCACGGCACCCTCGAGCATGATCACCGGAGCTTCGCGCAACGCATCGCGCAGTTCCTCGTCCGATCGAAACGGCTGGTTGCGAATCTCCTTCGCTCCAATCTCGATCGGAATCTCGGTCGCGTCGAAGGCCACGGGCGACACAACGACGCGTGCGTCGAATCGCTGCACGGTCCATTTGCCGAAGCGCTGCTCATCGACCCAACCGGTGCAGAAGGTCAGTGAAATCAAATCGGCGAGCCGGACGAACACGTAGTCCGCCAGAAGGTCCGCGAGCGAGCCACCGTCCACGCGGAGCATCCGGTCTCGCGACTCCTCCATCCCGGCAAAAAATGGCCGCCATTCGCCCTCCGACCGAAATCGGTCATAGACCGTGATCGCGTGCTGCGCGACCAGCGCCGCGGCCCACGGATCGTCGGCGAGACGCGCGACGCCACGCGGCCACACCTTCTGTCGCACGCTGGCCGGCGCGCTGACGAAGTCGACTATCTGGCCGGTGGCCGGATCCACGCGCGGCGACGCGTCTTCCTCGGTCCAGCCGTTGTCGTGTTCCGCTATGGCGTAGAGAATCTCGCTTCGGCGGGCGCGCACCGCGAGCGGCGCGCAGTGCGCCATGACTCGTCGTGCAAGATAGGCGTGATCGGGCTGCGTGATCAGCTGAAGACGGTCACCGACGGCACGGACGATCACGGACTCTTGCGAACCGCCTTCTGCTCGGGCGCGTTCCCGCGCACGATGAGATGCGTCACCTTGCCTTGCGCATCCTTGACGAACTCGAAGCCGGCGGGTGTCGCCGTGGACATGAACTGCGTCTGCGACGTTGGTATCAACGGAAGCTTTGGCTCGTTCAAGCCGCGCACGAACAACAGATCGTTGGTCGCCGTGATGACGACCTCGCGGCCGCCCAGATCGTAGACACCGGCATAGCTGGCGGCGACCGCCGGGGTGATCGTGACGCTGGTGTCGACGACGAACCGGGCGCGCGACCGTTCGTTCTCGCACACATCCTCGAGCAACTCCGTGTCGGCCTGCAGCGTCCGCTGCGTCTTGATCGTGAACGCTTTCTTGAACACTTTTGGATCGTCGATGGTGATCTCCCACTCCATGTGGCCGAAATCACGGCGGTGGTAACGCTCGGTCACGCGCAGCGACTCGGTCTGCGGGTGCCCGGCGCTATCGAGCCACCCCTTGTCGTTGAACCCGGCAGTCGTCACCACGAGCGTGTCGCCCTCCCACCGTCCCACTGAGTAGCCCATGTACGTGGGGTTGGGGTCCTTGGGAAGATCGCGCCCATCGAGGAAGACGGTGCGATTGGGGCTGTTGGGCGACTCATGCAGGATCACCATCAGCGCCGGCGTTTGCACCAGCCTCGTCAGGTTGAAGAACTGGTGATACGGGAGGCTGACGGGCATGCACTTGGCGAGAGGACTGTCTTTCCTCGACTCCCGCACGCGCTGCAGGAACAGCTCCTCGGCCCAGGGCTGGACGTCGCTGCTCTCGATATCCTGGGCGATGTTGTAGCGGTACATCGGGCCCGCACCGCTCCAGATGCCGTTGAGATCCGGCTTTCCATCCGCGGTTCGGGGCGCGGGGGCAGACAGATTCGGCTTGCCATCGGGTAGTCTCGGAATCCCCGGCGTCTTGTAGTCGAGCCATTGGGCGTCGGCAATGGCCGGCAGAAACGACATCAGCACAACCAGAACGGCGGTACCGGTCAGACGAGATCTCATGAGGACCTCCGCAAGCGCCGGATTATACGAAACTTGCACAGTCGAACGTCGCGGCAGAGGAGCCGGCGACAAGGCTTACATTCCCTCGATGTCGCCGAGATCGAGATCACCAGTCGCGCGTGGTCGGCCATGCAGCGCGAGCGCATATGCGCCAACGATCAAGAACCGGACGTCAGCGGCGATGAATGCGCGCAACAGATCGACAAAATCCGGGTTCATGGCGCAGTTCGCCTCGTAATCGCCAAAGCTCCTGACTGAGTCGCCAGACCTGGAGTACGCGTTCGTGCTCAGGAATCTGCATCCAGAACTCGATGTCGTGGCGATCGGCATCCTCAGAAGACGTGAATCGCCTCGTCACTATCCGTGCGGCGCGATTGCCGGGGTCTCTCCCGCCATAGCGAGCATTATGACCGATTCCATCACTGGCCAACTTCCAACTCACAAAGATCAACTCCCAAAACGCACCCGTTCCGTGGAGTTGGGAGTGTGATTGAGAGTCGACGCCGTTACTCCCTCAGGAACGTTGAAGGAGGGGTCGAAGCGAGCGGATTTCCTTCACAGTTTCGAGCGCCAGCACCGAGTCGATCAGCTTCTGCGTCGATGCCGGTCCGACCACCGGGGCAATCAGATCTCTCGCCTTGTCGACGACCTCTCCTCGCGACATCGGATTGCGCACCGTCCCTCGCACCGCCTCCACGCGATCGGACAGCTGAGTCCCGTCGTTGAGCGTGACTTCGACGACGGCTACTCGCGCCGGAAGGAGCTTGGCGAGCGCGGCGTCCGCGACGTATCTCACCTTCTTCCGCTGCAGCAGGATCGTCGCGTCCTGCATCCGTGGCTTGTCATGCGCGGCGTGGAACGACGCTGTCTTGTCGATCAGCATCACCGCGACCATGTGTTGAAGGCAGATATCCGGAATATCGCGGTTGTCCACGACCGAGCCGACACTTGGCGCGAGGCGGACGACGACCTCTTTGACATCGTCGGCCTCGAACGGCCGCTTCTTGCGGATGTTTTCGACCGCGTCGAGCGGTGCCTGGATCGGCGTACCGACGGTCCACTTCTTGATATCGGTGTTGATGATCTCGAACCGCTCACCGAGCCCGTCGACGAGCACCGCCGGATTTCCTTTCGGCGCGTTCACCCGGAAGAAATTGTCCTCACCCGAAAACACATCGTCGACACCGTTCCATCCGGACCGGACCAGCAGCGCGGCGGTGACGCCGTTGCGCGCCGGCATACCTCCGAAGACGAATCCCTTTTCGATGTGATCGGTGTCCCGCCCCCAGATCGCGTATCCGCTTGCCTGCTGCGAGGCATAGTCGAGCAGCCATCGCATCTGTTCCTGGGTCAGGCCGGCGGCACACCCCGCGGCTGCCGCCGCTCCGAAGGTGCCGGCAAAGGCGTGCGTGCTGCGGCGCGTGTCGTCTCGAAACGCCGGACCGCCGAGGGCCATCGTGAGGCGCGGACCCACGTCGTAGCCGAGCGCGACTGCCCGCAGATAGTGCTGCCCGCTGATGCCGATGTCCTCTCCGAGGGCGAGCGCCGCGGGCACGATCGACGAGCCGGGATGCGACTGCGACGCGCCATGGGAATCGTCTGTTTCGTCGGAATGCGCGAGGAGCCCGTTCACGAGCGCCGCGTCGATCGGTCCGGTCACGATATTCGAGCCGACGACGGTGGAGGAGGGACGCCCGGCCTGCGCCCGCGCCAGCGCCAGGGCGGCGCGACCGGGAGGCAATTCCGACCCGGACAACATCGCCGCAAATGTGTCGAGGATGTGATGCTTCGACTTGTCGACTACGTCAGGCGGCAGCGCGCTATCCCTGGCGGCAGCCATGTATGCACTGAGCGTGGCCATGACGGGACTGATGGTTTGGGCGCGAAGTCTGACGTGCGGCAGGGCGGCAGCTCCAAACGCGAGTGCACCGCAACGGATCAGGTCCCGGCGTGAAAGTGGGAGATAAGGACGTGGCTTCATAGCGATCTCGTCGATTGACCAGCGGCCGGTCGAGGACTACACTCCGGGCCAAACTGCGCTACAGGTGTTTCCCGGTTCGACAGTATCTCTTGAACTAGCGCGGACACAGCACATCATCACGGTTTCAGGAGACAGCACATCATGAAGATTGCTCCGAAGATCGGGGTCGCCTTCGCCTTGCTGGTAGGCATCGGGTTCGTCGTCTCCTTTACGCACACAGGCGCCCAGGCGCAGGGTGCGCCCCGCTATTACTTCGATCCGGGCTGGCCCAAAGAGCTGCCGAACAAGTGGAAGATTGGCGGCGTCACGGGGCTGGCCGTCGACAAGAACGATGATATCTGGGTGCTCAATCGTCCAAATGATCTGACGGACATCGAGCTTCATGCCGAGCTCACACCGCCGGCTGCCGACTGCTGCGTGCGGCCGCCCTCGATGATTCACATCGACAAGAATGGTACGGTCATCGGCTCGTTCGATGCACCGCAAGGCCACGGGATGGACGTGGACAGTCAGGGGTTCGTCTACATCGGGCAGGACACGGTCCGCAAATACGACCCGAAGACGGGCAAGGTGGTGGGTGAAGTCGCACGCGTTCCCGAGACGGAAGGCGGAGGACCTCCGGGAGGCCGCGGCGCCGAACCGCACGTTCCAGGACGGGGGGGACGCGGCCCGGTCGTGGGATTCCTCGGCCGCGGGGGTGGAAGCTCCGGTGAAGGCGCCGCGCGCGGCGGGAATGCAGCTGCATTCCGCGCCAAGTATCCTGCGTCTACTCCGATGATCGTCGGAGGCATCGAGGAGATCCGGATCGACGAGCCGAACAACGACATTTACGTCGCGGACAGTTATCTCGGCGGACGCGTGATGGTCTTCGATTTCAAGACGCTCGCGTTCAAGCGCGGATGGGGCGCCTACGGCCGGCCGCTGTCGGAGGTCACGGCCAACGACGCGGACCGCGCCTACACGCCCGGCGGCCCGATGCCGAAGGAGTTCCGCGGACACCTCACCATCAACGTGTCGAACGACGGCCTCGTCTACGCCGCCGACCGCAACGCGAACCGCATTCACGTCACGACGAGAGAGGGCAAGTTCCTCAAGGAGTTCAAGCTCGCGGAACATACCGGCGTCGGCGGCGCGACCGGCGGCGTCGGGTTCTCGCCCGACAAGCAGCAGCGATTCCTCTACATCTCAGACCTGACGAACAATCACATCTACTTCCTCGATCGGCAGAGCGGCAAAGAAATCGGGCGCATGGGGAGCATGGGTGAGAGTGGCGGCTTCTTCTGGGGCCTGCACATGATCGCTGTCGATTCGAAGGGGAACATCTACACCGGCGAGGTCTTCGCCGGTGAGCGCATTCAACGTTTCGTGCCCGCCGACAGCCCGCGTGGCAAAGTGCTCGAACAGCTCACACGCACGGGGTTGTAGTCGCGGCCACCCGATTCGCTTGAATTACGACACGCCGAGGCACAGAGACACCGAGAAACACTTTGGATGTTCTCGGTGCCTCGGCGCCTTTCACGCCCTGTCCTCAGCCAGAACTCAGCCACGGATTGGCCGCAGTTCCGCGGCCCGAACCGCGACGGTGTTGTTGCGTCGTTTTCTGAACCCAAGGCGTGGCCGGATCGCCTCTCGCGTGTGTGGAAAGTCGCACCGCATCTTCGTGAAGGATGTCTCAACGCTTGCGCTGTGGACGCCTGATTAGTCCAATACGCATGCGGCGCGTGTGTCGGCTTCTCCTTGGCGATGAACCCCGTCAGCTGATTGCCATCGCGTTCCTGCCTGACTCGTTCGCGAGCGACATTGAAAAGTCGCAAACCAAGCGTGAGGCCTTATGCGCACTGTGTTCGTAAGCTACCGCAGAGGAGACTCAGAAGGTCAAGCAAGAGCCTTGAATTTCGAACTGGTGAAATTGATTGGCAAGGACTCAGTGTTCATGGACGTGGACAGTATTGCCTTAGGGCAGGACTTCCGTCACGTTCTGCACGAGCGCCTGGAGTCCTGCGATCTCATGCTGGTTCTGATCGGCCCTGGCTGGCTTGATGCAAGAGATGCCGCAGGAAATCGTCGCCTGGAGAGTCCCACGGACCTCGTACGCCAGGAAGTGGCCGCTGCCCTCAAGCGGAATATCCCGGTGACCCCAGTGCTCCTGCAAGGGGCACAAATGCCGCCGGCCGAGCAGCTGCCTGAAGACATCAGGGAGCTGGTTTACCGCAATGGAATCGAGATCGGCCACAGCACGTGGAAATCCGACGTGAACGAGATGGTTAGGCGGCTTGGCCTGGACAAGGAATTCGCAGCTCCAGCACACGCATCGAATGAGACCGAAGCGAATGCCGCGATGTTGGCTGCGTCTGGACCATTGAGAACCTCTTGGGTACTTGCGACCATCCTGCTGATCGCGATCGTCGCAGCGGTGCTTTTCTACCGGAAGGCTCACGACCAAACTACAGGTAGTGAGGTCGCCGCCCCGCTTCAGCAACCGGCAGGATCTTCGACTCAGCAATCGACAGGATCTTCGACAGAACAACCCCCAGAGTCTCCGCCTCGACAACCCGCAGGATTTGGGGCGATCGAGGTCGCTAATCTGAAGACGCGGACAGTTGAAGTGTACGAGCAGAATTCCAGCGGCGGCAGTCGTTTCGACGTTGGGTACGCCGGGAGCATCACGCCGACGACAACCACCTTGCAGGTTCCTGCCGGCACGTACAAGCTAAAGTTTGACCGACTCTTTGTCGAACATGTCGCCGTTACTTCAGGACATTCTCCGGAAATCCTGCTAGGGACGATCAGCGTCCCCCATCTCACCCGCAGAGGAGATGTCGAGGTCTATGATCAGAATTCCAGCGGCGGCAGTCGTTTCGATGCTGGGTACGCCGGGAGCATCACACCTACGACAACCACCTTGCAAGTTCCCGCGGGCATGTACAAGTTAAAGTTTGACCGACTCTTTGTCGAACATGTCGCCGTTACTGCTGCGGATTCTCCGGAAATCCTGCTAGGGACGATCAGCGTTCCAAATCTCACCCGCACAGGAGAGGTCGAAGTCTATGATCAGAATTCCAGCGGCGGCAGTCGTTTCGATGCTGGGTACGCCGGGAGCATCACGCCCACGACTACCACCTTACAGGTTCCTCCCGGTACGTACAAGCTGAAGCTTGCCAACTTATTCGTTCAACAGATTCGTGTCGAGTCCGGTAAGACTGTCGTAGCGAAATAGGGCCCACTTACCTCATAGCCTCGGTGACCCGGTGTCATGGTTTGTATGTGGCCAGAGCAAACGGCATGGTCAACGCGCTGGCGTCGAATTGCTCGCGTCGGGAACCAACATCCGGACCCACCCATCCTGCCGCGACGTCACGAACAACTCGCCGTCTTTGCTCTGGCTGATATGAAGATCGGCGCGCGGGAGCTTCGTGCCCATCACCTTGGCGATCAACTCGGGTAGCGACACGTCAGTCTTCGTACCACTCGCATCGCGCACGTAGAGCTGAATCTCTTCGACCGGCGCCACGGTCTGCGGCACTCCGTCATCGGCCTTCTTCATCTCCGCGAGATCGGCCGCGAACACGCGCCCGCGCTGGACGTCGCCAAAGACGAACTTGCCGCGCAGCGCCGTAATGCGGCCGTGATACGCGAAGCCGCCCGACACCGCCTGCCCCTCATCGTGATCGTAGATGGCGACCGGGTACGTGAACTCGTCCTTCTTGCGCCCCTCGAGGATCTCCGCCGGCAGCGTGAACAACTGGTCGAGCGCGCCGCCTGGCCGGATCATGCCGTTCTCGAAGAACCCCTCGCGCTTCATCCACCCGTAGTTCTCCCCGTTGCGGACGATGTTGATCTCTTCGATGTTGTTCATGCCGATATCCGACGCGAACATCGTCCCATCGGTGAGATCCCAGGAGAGCCGGTGCGCGTTCCTGAAGCCGTAGGCGTAAATCTCGCCAAGCGTCTTCGGATCACCGTCTGCGGCGAACTTGTTGCTCGGTGGAATCGTGTAGTCACCAAGCCCCTTCATGCCCTTCGAGACCGATGGACTTCGCGGATCGATTCGCAGGATGGCGGTGATGACCGAATCCAGACGCTGAGTCTGTGAAGGATTGTTCGCGTTGGGCCCGCCGCCGTTGCTGAACCCCGTATCGCTGCCGCTCGTGTAGAGCAGTCCGTAATCAGGTGTTCCAGGCTTCGCGGTGGGATTGAACCCGACGAAACCAAACGGATGCGTGAGGTTCATGACGACGTGCGCTACACGGAGAAGCTCGCGTCGCGTGCCGTCGAAGGTGTTGGCGGCTGGATTCTTCGCGTGCCATTCCGTGATGACGTTGTGGTAGGTCACATCTTTCTCGGTGTATCCCGGCGGGATGAAGTTCAGCTTCGCGGGATTCCCCATCGCGCGCTCGCCGTGGACGGTGTAGAACAACCCGTTCTTGGCGAACTCGGGATGAAAGTCGAAGCCGATGAACCCGCTCTCCAGCCGGTTGTAGATGGCAAACGGAAAAGCCTCGGCAACGTTCGCGTACACCGTCGGTTTGTTGTTGCTGTCGAGCAGGTACAGCAGTCCGCGCGAGTCGTTGACAAAACGGCGGCCGTCCGGAAGGTCGCGAACGAACTGGACGCGGGCCCACCCCGCGGGATTGACGTCCTGACCGGCGGCAAGCATTGAACGCGTATCCGGCAGCCGCACCAGATCGCGAATCTCGACGGCAAGGCCGCGTTTTTCGATCGGGGCGGGCAGAGGGTTTTTCGTGATTTGGGCGTTGAGAACGCCCGCGATTCCGAGCGGTAAGATCAGACTGATAACGAGTCGTGTCGAGGATGGCATGAAGTCACTCCTGTGCCGCAATGTGGTAGCGACTCTAGAGTCGGGCCACGCTGGTGTCAAGGCACAGCTCGATGTACGAGAGGAGGCTTTATGGCGCGAGCACTAGTCATCGGCGGAACCCTCTTCATCGGCCGCGCGCTCGTGGACCAGTTGCTCGAGCGCGGTGATGACGTCGTCATCATGCATCGTGGGAAAGATACGCCATTTCCAGGGAGGATAATCTTCTCTCTGTGCGATAAGGGGGACAAAAGGTGATGGTCTGGAGGTCGCGTTGCATCGAGACACGATGATTCTGCAAGCAGGCCATCGATCGCCAAAGCAGCCGGGGACGTTTGCCGACGGCCCGCAGTTCGCCTCGACGTACACCTCCCCGGGAGACCCTTCGCAACATCAGCTGACGTACGGACGTTTCCACAACCCGACGTGGACGGCATGGGAAGACGCGCTCGGTGTGCTCGAGGACGGTCAC
>Ga0207691_10001299_pt1 | contig 24940 bp, 28 predicted proteins | sample KBSM13metaG_FD_184327 | JGI IMG/M metagenome (GOLD analysis project Ga0207691, IMG submission 184327) | Miscanthus rhizosphere microbial communities from Kellogg Biological Station, Michigan, USA - KBS M1-3 metaG (SPAdes) (version 2) | ecosystem: Host-associated > Plants > Roots > Rhizosphere >...
TGGCACCATCGCCGCCGCCGGCGCGAACCTGCTGATCTACGCCACGTCGAATCGACGGCACCTGATGCCCGAGTACTTCAGCGAGAATCTCGAGACGAAGCACATCGGCGGCGAGGTTCATCCCGGCGAGTCGGTGGAGGAGAAGATCTCGCTGTCCGAGCGCTTCGGGCTGTGGGTGTCCTTCTATCCATTCAGCCAGGACGATTACCTCGCGGCGGTCGCGTCCTGGCTCGGCGCGTTGGGTGTCGCCGCGCCGAAATCGTCGCGCGACGCGGAGGCGCGCGTGCGCGAAGCGGTGCAGTTCGCGCTCCAGCGCGGGTCGAGAAGCGGCCGCGTCGCGTGGCAATTCGCGCGGAGCTACGCCGGCGCCGCGGGGTTGCGCGGAAAAACCCGCGCGTGATCCGGGCCCGAACGCGGGTCGAGGCGGGAACTTGAGCGACGGGCGCGAAGCCCTGCTGCACGTTGCCGCGGCGATCATCCTGCGCCCGGACGGCCAGGTACTTCTCGCACAGCGCCCCGCCGGAAAGGCGTACGCCGGTTACTGGGAGTTCCCGGGCGGCAAGCTCGAGGCCGGCGAAACGGCGCGCGAAGCGCTCGATCGCGAGTTGTCCGAAGAGCTGGGAATCACCGTGCGCGGCGCGGCGCCATGGCTCGTGCAGCGATTTCGTTACCCGCACGCGCATGTGCTGCTCCATTTTTTCCGCGTCTTCGAATGGGAGGGCGAGCCGGTCGGCCACGACGGGCAGGCGTTCGTGTGGCAAACGCCAGGACGCTTCAACGTCGCTCCGCTCCTGCCGGCAAACACGTTTGTCCTGCGCGCACTGCTGCTGCCGCCGGTCTACGGCATCAGCATGGCCGACGATCTCGGCGAGGAGGTGTTTCTCGCGCGAGCCGAGGCTGCGTTTGACCGAGGCTTGAGGCTCGTGCAGCTCCGCGAAAAGGACTGGCCGATCGACCGACAGCACGCGCTCGCCGACGCGCTCATCGCCCTCGCTCGGCCCCGCGGCGCCAAGGTCATGCTCAACGGCGACACTGCATTGGCCCGCGCGCTTGGTTGCGACGGCGTGCACTGGCCATCGAAGGCTCTTGCCGCAGCGACCTCTCGCCCCGATGATCTCCTGTGTGCGGCGTCGTGCCACACCCGCGCAGATCTCGAGCGTGCCGGCGAGCTCGCCCTCGATTTCGCGGTGCTGGGACCGGTGTTCGCGACACCATCGCATCCGGGTGCGCCGACGCTCGGCTGGGAGCGCTTCGCGGCCATCGCCACCGAGACCACGCTGCCCGTCTTCGCGTTAGGTGGCCTGGGCACCGCCGATCTGCCGAGTGCCATTGAACATGGCGCACATGGCGTCGCGCTTCGCCGCGGCGCGTGGCCTGCCGCCTAGCGTCGTTCGCGCGTCACGTCGACGGGAGGATCCACGAGCTCCGCGTCCGCGTCGGATTCGTCAGGGACTGCGATGCGGTAGGACTCGCTCGCCCAGCCGCCGAAATCGATCAGCTTGCACCGCTCCGAGCAGAACGGGCGCCATTGCGAGGCCTCGGTCCATTCCACCGCGGCGCCGCACTGGGGACAGGCTACGGTTCGTGGTGTCGCCATGACTATAGGTCGCCGAACGTGAGCGCAGAGATATTCATTGAGCAATCGAGTTCGGGTATCGGATCAGCCGTGGCTTGGCAATCAAAGGCGCCCCCTTTTCTAGTGCTTCTATAGGCCGCCTGTCAATAGTGGCGATGGCGTCTTGATGAAGGCAAGCTCCACCGGCGAGTCCTGCAAAGCGAAAGAACAGCCGGAGCGATGGAGGTCAATAAAGGAGGTTTTATGGGGACGCGAAGCAGCAGAAGCAAGGAGTTCGAGCGACAACGCAGGGAACTGCAGTTGAATACCGGAAAGACCTACCGCACACAGATCAGATACCTGATGATGCTGGGGCGCGGATGGTACATGGAGAAAGTGCGGAAGGGCTTGGTACCGTTAAATCCGGAAGTGCTCGAACGGTTCAACCTTGATGGAGACGTGAAATGACGGCCACCAATACACGTCTATAGAAGGAAAGCGACGAAGCTTGGCTCGGCGAAGTCCACGTCAGAGGTTGCAGAACGCGAGCTCGAACTCGACGTCGTGGTCGTAGACCGAGCCGCGGTCCATGCCGGTGACGCCGATGAAGCGGATGTTGAGCGCGTACTTGTTCGCGCTGATCTCGGGCACGCAGGGAATATCCAGCGGCACCGTGAGGCGCAGGAGCTGCGCGACTTTCGACGTCGTGAGCATCAGCTGGAACACGCCGCGGTAGGCCGTCTGGCTCGTGGCGCGGTCATTGTCGCGCAGGATTCGCAGGACGATCGCGAGGCCGTCGTAGATCGGCAGGAACGGCGCGATCCAGCCGTTGAGATCGTTCTGGCGCGACGCGGGCTCGCCGTGCAGCCAGTAATGGTAGCCGGGCAAATCGAACTCGCAGACGCCGCCGGGAATCGCCGTGCGCTGCTTGATCGTCATCAGCCATTCGTTGTCGCGCAAGTGAACGCCGGCCTTGCCCGTCTGCGCAAGGAGCGCCGCGCTCGCGCGGTCGATGTCGGCGAGCAGCGGCTCGAGGACGCGCGTTTCGATTGCCGGATTGGAGCGCAGCGGCACGAGGAGCTGCTTTTGCCGTTCGAGCTCCTGGAGGAGATCGGTCTTCAAATCGGCGCGCGCCGCGACATCCGTGATTTCGAACAGCACGGCAAGCGCCGCGTGATGCGCCGGAGCATCGGACTGCGCGGCAAAGAACTGCGCGCGATGATAGAGATCCTCGAGGCGCATCAGCGTGCGGATGCGCTCGTTCAGCGGGTGCTCGTAGCGGATCACGGAGAGCGGGCGAAGCGCGGCGTTACATCGATGCCGCATTCTGCCTCAAGTCGCGCCACAAGGGAGCGCGATGTGCCGCTATTGCGTCGCGTCGGAGTCCTCGGCTCTTGCGGCAAAGAGCTCCCGGTAGCGGCGGTCGAGCGCCGCCACCTGCAGCGCGATCGCAGACTTCGCCCCCGAGTTGTCGACCACATCGTCGGCTCGGGCGAGCCGGTCGGCGCGCGACAGTTGCGTGGCCATGATCGCGCGCACCTCGGCGGCGGTCAGGCCGCTCCTCGCCATCACGCGACGGACCTGCTCGTCCTCAGGGCAGTCGACGACCAGCACTCGATCGACCGTGGTCGCCCTGCCACGATCGAGAAGAAGAGGAACCACCAGCAGGCCGTAAGGACCGTTCCATGCGTCGATTTCCCGCTGCGAGGCCGCGCGAATCAACGGGTGGAGTATCGACTCCAGTTGCGTCCTCGCCGCGTCATCGGCGAACACGTGGCGGCGCAAAGCGGCGCGGTCGAGCGTCCCGTCGGGCTTCAAGAAGCCCGCGCCGAAGGACCGCAGTACGGCGTCATATCCCGGCGCCGCGGGCGCGGTGAGCGCGTGCGCGAGCGCATCGGTGTCGGTCACCGGAATGCCGATGGCGGCAAACGCCTCCGCGACGGCAGACTTCCCGCTGCCGATGCCGCCGGTGAGGCCGATCACGAGCGGGAGAAAGGGCATGCGTGAACGGAGGTCCGCCGTGCCGGCGGACTCAGGGGTAGTAAGTCTTGATGAGCGTCTGGCCGAAGAACAGGGCGATGGCGCCCGCGATGGCGAGGTAGGGACCGAAGGCCAGCGGGACCGAGTGGTCGCGCCCCTTGAACACGATCAGCGCGATGCCGATGGCCGCGCCCACGACCGACGACAGGAGAACGATGACCGGCAGGAGCTGCCAGCCGAGCCAGGCGCCCAGCGCAGCCAGGAGCTTGAAGTCGCCGTAGCCCATGCCTTCCTTGCCCCGGATGAGCTTGAAGAGCCAATAGATCGACCACAGCGACAGGTACCCGGCGACGGCGCCGATCACGGCGTCGCCGAGCGGCGCGAACGTGCTCCACAGGTTGACGATGAGCCCTCCCCAGACGAGCGGCAGCGTGATCCCGTCCGGCAAGAGCTGCGTGTCGAAGTCGATCATCGTGAGGGCAAGCAGCGACCACAGGAGCGCGCAGGCGGCGAGTCCCTGTGGGGTCGCCCCGAAGCGCCAGATCGCTGCCGCCGCCAGCAGTCCGCCCAGCACCTCGACCGCCGGATACCGGGCGGAAATGGGCGCCTTGCAGCCCGCGCATCGTCCGCCGAGGGCCAGCCAAGATACGACGGGGATGTTCTGCAGCGCGGTGATACGCGCGCCGCAGGAGGGGCAGGCGGACCGTGGGACGACGAGGTTGTAGGCGGCCGCCGGAGCGACAGTTTCCCCGCGGAGCTCGGCGCACTGCTCCTCCCAGCCTCGCTCCAGCATTTTCGGCAGGCGGTGGATGACGACGTTCAAGAAGCTGCCGACGCAAAGCCCGGCCACGGCGGCGACCACCGTGGCCAACACCGGGTCCATCGAGAACGGCGTCAGACGACCGAGCCGAGCTTGAAGATCGGCAGGTACATGGCGACGACCAGGCCGCCGATGACAACACCCAGGAACACGATGATGATGGGCTCGAGCAGGCTCGAGAGCGCTGCCACGGAGTCGTCCACCTCGCGCTCGTAGAACTCGGCGATCTTCGACAGCATGCCGTCGAGCGAGCCCGACTCCTCGCCGATCTGGGTCATCTGGATCACCATCGACGGGAAGAGCTTGGTGTTCGTCATGGCGTTGGTGAGGCTCGCGCCGGTGCTGACCTCGGTCTGGATGCGCTTGGTGCCCGCCGCATAGACCGCATTGCCGGACGCTCCCGCCACCGCGTCGAGCGACTCGACCAGCGGCACGCCGGCGGCGAACATCGTCGACAGCGTCCGGGTCCAGCGCGCGACCGTGGCCTTCTCCAGGATGTTGCCGATGACCGGAATCTTGAGGCTCAGGCGGTCGACCGTGTAGCGGAACGCCGTCGACCGTCGCAAGAGCACGAAGAAGCCGGAGATCGCGCCGAAGACGATCATCACCATCAGCCACCACCACGAGACGAAGAAATCGGAAATGGCCATCACGATCAGCGTCGGCGCGGGCAGGTCGGCACCGAAGCTCGTGAACACCTGCTTGAACGCCGGGATGACCCAGACCATGATGACCCAGACCACGACGATCGCGACCGTGATGACCGAGATCGGGTAGAAAAGCGCGGATTTGATCTTGCCCTTGATGGCAAGGATCTTTTCCTTGTAGGTCGCGAGGCGGTCGAGGATCGCGTCGAGCGTGCCGGAGGTTTCGCCGGCGCTCACGAGGTTGCAGTAGAGGGGGTCGAACTGGATCGGGTGCTCGCGAAACGCCTGCGACAGGCTGGAGCCCGACTCGATGCGGCCCTTGATGTCCATCATGAGGCGCGAGAACCGCGCGTTGCTGTGGCCGCGGGCGACGATGTCGAAAGCCTGCAGGAGCGGCACGCCGGCGCGCAGCATTGTCGCGAGCTGGCGCGTGAAGAACGTGATTTCCTTTTCGCCGACGCGGCTTCCGCCGCGGAACGACTGCTTCTTGACCTTCGTGACGCGGATGCCCTGCCGGCGCAGATTGGTGGTGACCACCGTCTCCGACGCCGCGCGCGACTCGCCGCGCACCTGCCGGTTGTTGCGGTCGAACCCTTCCCAGACGAAGGTGAATTCCTTGACGTCCCTGCGTTGTGCGGTTGCCGTAGCCATCGATTACCCCTCAGTTTCCTGCTGACGCCGTCACTCGTTGGTGATGGCTTCGACTTCCTCGAGCGACATGATGCCCTGCTTGACCTTGATGAGACCCGATTGCCGCAGGTCGCGCACACCTTCCTTCTTCGCCAGCTCCGCGATGTCGTACGCGTTGCCGTTGCGCATGATGAGGAGGCGCATGTCGTCGCTGATCGGCATGACCTGGTAGACCCCGACGCGGCCCTTGTAGCCCGTGCCCTTGCAGTGCTCGCAGCCGACGGCGCCGAACGGCTGCCACGAGCCGTCGAGCTCCTCTTCGGAGAATCCCGCGCGCACGAGCGCTTCCGGCGGAATGTCCTTGGGCTTCTTGCAGTGCGTGCAAAGCTTGCGGCCGAGCCGCTGCGCGGTGATGAGGATCACCGAAGACGCCACGTTGAACGGTGCCACGCCCATGTTGAGGAGCCGCAGGAGCGTCGTCGGCGCGTCGTTCGTGTGCAGCGTCGACAGCACGAGGTGGCCCGTCTGCGCCGCCTTGATCGCGATGTCCGCGGTCTCGAGGTCGCGGATTTCGCCGACCATGATGATGTCCGGGTCCTGCCGCAGGAAGGCTCGCAGGGCCACCGCGAAGGTGAGCCCCGCTTTCTCGTTCATGTTGACCTGGTTGGCACCGGCGAGCTGGATTTCCGCCGGATCCTCGGCGGTCGAGATGTTGACCCCGGGCTGGTTCAGGATGTTGAGGCACGTGTACAGCGACACGGTCTTGCCGCTGCCGGTCGGGCCGGTGACGAGAATCATCCCGTACGGCCGTCCGATCGCTTCCATCAGCGATTTCTGCTGGTCCGCCTCGTAGCCCAGCGCCTCGATGCCGAGCTTGATGCCGGACGAGTCGAGGATACGCATCACGATCTTTTCGCCGAAGAGCGTCGGCAGCGTGCTGACCCGGAAGTCGATCGCCTTCGACTTGGACAGCACGATCTTCATCCGGCCGTCCTGCGGCACGCGCTTTTCCGAGATGTCGAGCTTGGAGATCACCTTGATCCGCGACGCGAGCTTGTCCTTGATCACGAGCGGGGGCTGCGCGACTTCCATCAGCACGCCGTCCAGGCGGTAGCGGACCCGGTAGTACTTCTCGTACGGCTCGAAGTGAATGTCCGAGACTCCGGCCTGGATGGCGTCGATCAGGATCTTCTGCAGGTACTTGACGACCGGGGCGTCTTCGACCTCGGAGCTTTCCTCGTCGCCGCTCGCTTGCGGGACGTCCGCTTCCTGGAGATCGACCTCCAGGTCTTCCATCGAGGTCACTTCCTTGAGCAGCGCTCCGGACGCCTCGACCAGCTTGTGGATCGCCTGCGCGAGCTTGTCGGTTTCGACGACGACGGGCTCGATCACGAGATTCGTCTTGAAACGGATCTCTTCCAGGCCCTGGACGTTGGCCGGATCGGAGGTGGCGACGTAGAGGCGATTGCCGCGCTTGTGCAGGGGCAGAACCTGCCGCGCCTGGGCAATCTTCAAGTCGATCAGGTCTTTCGGGAACTGATCGATGTCGAAGCCCGAAAGATCGAACAAGGGCACGCCGAACGCGCGCGAGGCAAACACCGCGAGCTGGGTCGGCGTGATCTTCTTGCCGGCGATGACGTGGTCTACAAACGTCGTCCCCGCCTGTTGCGCCTGCGTCTGCAGCGCCTCGGCTTCGAACTCCGTCATGAGCCCGTGCTGCGCGAGCGCGCGCGCGAGGCCGCTGATATTGCGTGTCGATGCGGCGTGAGTGGCCATGGGCTAGGCGAATCGAATCGGGCTTAGTCGCATAGGGGTTCGAGCCATCCTGTGCGGTAAGCAATTCCCGTGCCGTGTCAGCTACAAGGTGCCGCCGGCAACATTATTCCAGGCGCATAAAACTTACCCGGTCGATGATGCCTGCCCGTCCACGCTTTGTAAAGGCAACTCGGCCTGCCGGCCCACTGGGGCGAGCAGCCGTACGACTTTCACGCCACGGTCCTGCGTTTGCAGCACTTCGAGCGTCTGTCCGGCGACGTGCACGCGCGTGCCGACGTCGGGAATGTCGCCCACCTGCGCGAGGATGAGGCCGTTGAGCGTTTTCGGGCCGTCCACCGGGAATTTCGTTCCAAGCTTCCGGTTGAGCGTGCGCAGCGGCGCGAGCCCGTCGATGACGAGGGTGCCGTCCGCACCGCGCTCGTATGAGCCCGCCGCGTCGGGTGCCTGCGTCGTGAAGTCGCCGATGATCTCCTCGATGATGTCCTCGATCGTCACCAGCCCGACGAGCTCGCCGTACTCGTCGACGACGAGCCCCAGGCGCTCGCGGTCGTTCTGGAACTGCTGCAGCTGCGCGAGGAGCGGCGTTCCGGCAGGAACGAAGTACGCCGGGCGCAGGATGGTCCGGAGCTCTTCCGGATCGATCTCGCCCCCTCGCTGCAGGTGGACGACCTGCTTCAAGTGGATGACGCCGACGATGTTGTCCAGCGTGTCCTCGTACGCCGGAAGACGCGTGTGATACGAAGTCGCGAGCTGCTGGCTGATGATCGCCGGCTTGCCGGTGAGATCGAGGGCATGGATCTGGTTGCGCGGCGTCATCACGTCGTCGACGCTCACCGCCTCGAGGTCGAGCAGGTTGGCGAGGAGCGCCCTGTGCTTGCCGCGGAAGTATTGGCCCTCGAGCACGAGCGAGCGCAGCTCCTCCTGAGTGAGCTTCGAGCCCGACTCGTTCGTTTGCCGGATGCGCAGCAGCTTGAGCAGCGCCTGCACGAACAAGTTCACGAACCAGACGATGGGCGTGGCCGCTTTCAGCATCGGCGAGAGGATGTAGCTCACCAGCGGCGCGATGCGGTCGGCGTGCATCGCGCCGACGACCTTCGGCGTGATCTCGGAGAACACGAGCAGCGCGAACGAGATCGCCACGGTTCCGGCTGCGAGCGCCAACTCGCCTTCGCCGAAGAGGCGCTTGGTGATCACCGCAGTCAGGGTAGCGGCACCGGCGGCGACCAGCGTGTTGCCGAGCAGGATCACGCCCAGCAGCGTGTCCGTCTTGTCGAGCAGCGCCATCGCCAGCCGCGCGCCGCGCTCGCCGCGTTGCGCGCGATGGCGCAGCCGATAGCGGTTGACGGCCATCATTGCGGTCTCGGCAATCGAGAAGAAGCCGGCGATCGCGAGCAGAACGGCGAGCGCGATCCCGAGCTTGTCCAGGGCGACGTCGTCCAAGGTCGGCTAGCGCCCGAGCAGGACCTCGAGCACGAACTTGCTGCCGAGGTAGGCCAAGAAGACGAAGACGGTTCCGGCGATGATCCAGCGCAGCGCGATGCGACCGCGCCAGCCGTAGCGCCAGCGGCCGATGAGGAGCGCACCGAACGTGAGCCAGCCCAGGACCGAGAAAACGCTCTTGTGATTGAAGACGAGCGGCTTGCCGAAGAGCTGCTCGGTGAACAGGATGCCGCTCGCGAGCGTCAGTGTGAGCAGGAGGAAGCCCACGGCAATCAGCCGGAAGAGGAATCGCTCGAGCGTGAGGAGGGGCGGGGTCGCCACCGACTCGGGGTCGAGCGTGCGCCGGCGCAGCCGCTTTTCGAGCCCCATCAGCACGAGCGCCTGCAGCGCGGCGACCAGGAACATCGCGTAGGCGACGAGAGCGATCGCGACATGCACCGCGGCGAGCGTATCGTCGCCGTAACTGAACCGGTGCGCATTGACGATGAAGGCGGGAAGGAGCGAAGCGATCGCTGCGACGGGCAGCACGACGGTTCCGATGGCAGGCAGGGTGGCGAGCAGTCCCGACACCCACGCGACCGCGGCGACGAGCCCGGCGACCACCGACACTGCATTGACGAGCGACAGGTCAAGGCCCTCCGGCGTCGCGACCGCGTGCCAGCCCAGGAAGCCGTGGAGGATGAGCGCGATAGGCACGAGCCACGTTGCCGCGCCGACCGGTATCCGGTCGTAGAGACGGCTCGAAGCGGCGCGCCCCGCGGTGGCGGGCCACAACGCATACGCGGTGAGCCCGTACAAGGCCACGACGGTCACGTGGAGTAAAATCATCAGGTTTGGCGCGACAGCGCGCCATCGACTCCGGCGCGACAGAGCGCGCCGACGGCTCGCGCGCTGCGGCTTATCTTACGCCAACTACCCAGGACCTCTCGCCACCCCATGTTCGACAATCTATCGCAACGCCTTTCGCACGTCGTCAAGCGGCTGCGCGGCGAAGCCAGGCTCACCGACGACAACATCCAGGACGCGCTGCGGGAGGTGCGGCTCGCGCTGCTCGAAGCCGACGTGGCGTTGCCAGTCGTCAAGGATTTCATCGCGGCGATCCGCGACAAGGCCGTCGGTGAGGAGGTGATCGGGTCGCTGACCCCCGGCCAAGCGCTGATCGGCGTCGTCCATCGCGAGTTGGCGGCGCTCATGGGCGGCGCTGCTGCACCCCTCGATTTCGCGGTGCAGCCGCCGGCAGTGATCCTTCTCGCGGGACTGCAGGGCGCAGGCAAGACGACGACGGCCGCGAAGCTCGCGCACGTGCTGCGCGGGCAGAAGAAAAAGGTGCTGCTGGTCTCGGCCGACGTCTATCGTCCCGCGGCGATCGAGCAGCTCGCCGTGCTGGCGAAGCAGGTGGACGCAGACGTGTTTCCTTCCGCCGTCGGCGAACAGCCGGTGGCGATCGCGCAGGGCGCGCTCGACTGGGCGAAGCGGCACTATCACGACGTGCTGATCGTCGACACCGCGGGACGCCTCGCCATCGACGAAGCGATGATGCGCGAGATCGAGCAACTGCACGCGGCAGTGAAGCCGGTGGAGACGCTTTTCGTCGTCGACGCGATGCAGGGCCAGGACGCGGTCAACACCGCGCGCGCGTTCCGCGAAGCGCTGCCGCTCACCGGCGTGATCCTGACCAAGCTCGACGGCGACGCGCGCGGCGGGGCCGCGCTGTCGGTGCGGCACGTGACCGGCGCGCCCATCAAGTTTGCCGGCGTCTCCGAGAAGATCGACGGTCTCGAGGTGTTTCACCCGGAGCGGATGGCCTCGCGGATCCTCGGCATGGGCGACGTGCTGTCGCTCATCGAAGGAGCGCAGAAAACGATCGACGTCGCGGAGGCCAACAAGTTCGCCCGGAAGATCAAGTCGGGCAAGGGCTTCGACCTTGACGACTACAAGGCGCAGATCGGGCAGATGCGCAAGATGGGCGGCATCTCGGCGATGCTCGACAAGCTGCCGGCCGAGCTCGCGCGGGCCGCGCAGGGGACCAACGTCGACGAGCGCAAGATCGCCCGCGTCGAGGGGATCATCAACTCGATGACTCCCACCGAGCGGACCAAGCCGGAAATCCTCAAGGCGTCGCGCAAGCGGCGGATCGCCACGGGCGCGGGGGTTTCCGTCCAGGAGGTCAACCAACTGCTCAATCAGTTCGAGCAGGCCCAGAAAATGATGAAAATGATGTCCAAGGGCGGGATGCAGAAGATGCTGCGGGGAATGAAGGGTTTCATGCCGCGGGCGCACTGACGGGCGCACGTGGGGGCGAGGGAGGCAGAGGCCCGCGGGCGCCTGAGGTATGAAGCCCGCGGGCCTCTGCCTCCCTCGCCCATGACCCCTCGGGCGATCGCTTGCCGAAGCGGACCGATCCGTCGTATAATCAAAAGCTTTCCATTGCCCAGCCCGAATTTTAAAGAGACTCTCATGGTCGTCATCAGATTAGCCCGCGGCGGCGCCAAGAAGCGGCCGTTCTTCAACGTGGTGGTCGCCGATTCGCGCAATCGCCGCGACGGCCGGTTCATCGAGCGCGTGGGGTTCTACAACCCCATCGCCGCGAAAGGCGAAGAGGGCCTGCGCCTCTCCGTCGACCGCATCACGTTCTGGCAGGAGCGCGGCGCGCGCATGTCGGACACCGTTGCCGGTCTCGTGAAGCGTTCCGCGAAGCCCGCGGCAGCCCCTGCGGCCACTCCGGCGGAAGCCGCCGCGACGCCGGCAGCCGCGGCCTGATCGCACTTCAAGGCGGCAGCACGCGCGGCGATGTAAACGGCGCGGCGATGTCACGAGCGCGGGACGCCATCGTCGTCATGGGCGAGATCGTCGGACCGTATGGCGTCCGGGGGTGGCTGAAGGTCCGATCCTTTGCCGAGTTGCCCGCGACGCTCCTCGACTTCGACGAGTGGTGGCTGAAGCGCGCGAACGGCGAGGCATGGAAGGCGTTTTCGCGGCTCGAAGGGCGGATGCACTCGGGCTCGCTGGTCGTGGCGCTCGGCGGAGTGGAAACGCGCGAGGCGGCGCTGGCGATGAAAGGTTTCGAGGTGGGCGTGCCGCGGACGGCGTTGCCCGCGGCAGCGCAGGGCGAGATCTACTGGGAAGACCTGACGGGTCTCGCCGTTGTGAATCGAACGGGAACACTGCTGGGCGAAGTCCGCGGGATCGTGGCGCACGGCGCGCATCCGCTGCTCCGCGTCGCGCGACCGGACGAGGCCGCCGGTCCCGAGCGCCTGATCCCGTACGTGCCCGCGATCATCGACCGGGTGGACGTGGAGGGCGGCAGGATCGAAGTTGACTGGGGGGCCGACTACTAGGCTCGTCAAGGCTGCGGCTCGTGGCTGGCAAGGGGTGCAGATGCGGATCGACGTCGTCACGCTGTTCCCGGAGATGGTCGAGCACGCGGCGAAGTTCGGCGTGACGGGACGCGCGTTGCAGCGCGGGCTGTGGCGGCTCAAGGTGTGGAATCCGCGCGATTTCGTGACCGACCGGCATCGCACCGTCGACGACCGCCCCTACGGCGGCGGCCCGGGAATGGTGATGCTGGCCGAGCCGCTGGCGGCGGCGTTAAGGGCGGCGCGGGCGGCGCAGTCGGACGAAGGCATCGCGGCGACGCGCACGCTCTACCCGTCGCCCGCGGGCAAGCCGCTCACGCATCGGCGGGTCGCCGAATGGGCGGCGGCGGGCGAGACGACGGGGCTGGTGCTGATCGCGGGGCGCTACGAGGGAATCGACGAGCGGTTGTTCGAGCGCGAAGTGGACGAGGAGGTCTCTGTCGGTGACTTCGTCGTTTCGGGCGGAGAACTACCGGCATTGATGCTGATCGACGCCGTGCTGCGCTTGCGGCCGGGCGTGTTGAACGACGGGGAGTCGGCGCAGCAGGATTCGTTTGCCGAAGGGCTCCTCGACTGTCCGCACTACACGCGGCCGGAGGTTTACGCGGGAACGAGGGTGCCGGAGGTGCTGCTGTCCGGGAACCACGAAGCGATACGCGTGTGGCGCCTGCAGCAGGCGCTGGGTCGCACGTGGGAGCGGAGGCCGGATCTTTTGGAAGGCCGCGAGCTGTCGGCGGCGGAGCGCGAGCTCCTGGCGGCGTATCGGCGAGAGCGGGCGGCAGTTACGGGCGCCTGATGGGGCCGGACCTCGACGGACAGCGAAGCAGGCAGCAGCAGGCAACAACGAGTTGGGAAGGAGCAGCGATAGTGCAGTAAACGGCAAGGGCAGCGCGGTATCGAATGTCCCTCCGCCGAACAAGAAAGCGCGTGCATCAGGGGCAACCCTGCGCTCCACGCAATGGTCAACGACCCTCAGAAAAACGGAGATCGCAACATGAACATCATCGCTACAATCGAGAAGGAAGAAATCGAGCGGTTGGGCAGGAAGATCCCGGTCTTCGCGCCGGGTGACACCGTCATCGTCAACGTGAGCGTCGTCGAAGGCGAGCGCAAGCGCGTGCAGGCCTACGAAGGCGTCGTGATCGCCAAGCGCAATCGCGGCCTCAACTCGTCGTTCGTCGTCCGCAAGATTTCGAGCGGGGAAGGCGTCGAGCGGACGTTCCAGACGTACTCGCCGCTGATCGCCGGCATCGAGGTCAAGCGCAAGGGCGATGTCCGCCGCGCGAAGCTCTACTACCTCCGCGATCGTTCGGGCAAGTCGGCGCGGATCCGCGAAAAGCTCGCGCACGTGCACCGGGAGAAGCAGCCGGACAAGCAGGCGTAGCGACCCCGCCGCCAGTACGCGGCCGAGCACGACGGGCAGCCGATGGCTGCCCGTTTGTTTTTCGGGCGTCTGCGACGCGGCCCGCGGGACTCGCAAAAGTTTCTCAAATCCGCCACTCGCGAACGCGTTGGCGCGGATCTTGCACCCGTAACTTGCCTCGGGACCCGATTTCCCCGAATATTCGTGCATTACCGAGTGGAAAAGTCCGCCGATCAGATTCGATGAGAGCCTCGCTTTACGAAGCGCTGGGAATCCCGCCGACGGCCTCCGACGAGGAGGTGCGCGCGGCGCTGCGGCGACTGATCCGCAAATATTACGCGAAGACGCGTGACGGCCAGGGCAACGTCGAAGAGGCGTTGCGCTTCATCAATCATGCCAGCCGCATACTGAGCGATCCGGACCGGCGCGTCCGTTACAACGGCGAGTTGGCGCGCTCCGGCGATTCGGTGCCGCCGCACATCGCGCAGGCCGCGCTCTCCGCACTGGCGGCGACCGGCGAAGGCACCGACGTTGCGCGGCCGGTCGGCGACTCGGGGGCTGAACGCATCGCCCTTGCCGGCGCGGCGGAAACCGCCGATCTCGCGCGCAATGTCCATCACCCGGGACTGACCGAGCCCGTCGCCTCGTTCGGCCGGCCGGGCATCGTCACGTTCGCACTGTGCGCGCTCTTCGGCGGGTTCATCGCGGGCGCGATCGTCGTCGTCATGCCCCTCGACACGGTCGCGGTCGCGAAACAAGTCCTGGTCTGGCTCACGCTGACGCTGCTCGCGTTGACGGTCGTCTACGGCGTCGTCCACAGCCTGTCTTGGGCGCGGCGTCGCGGCGGACCGCCAGTGCAAGTGCTGATGCCGCAGACCGATATCGCGATCCTCAACTGGCGGCGCGAGAAGAGCGTTTTCCTCGGCACCAATCAGCCGCAGGAGGACGCGAGCTGGATCTTCCAGCTCCGGATGGCCGAGCTCGAGCGTGCGAAGACCGGCCGCACCAGCGAGCCGCGGCCGTGGAACCGGCTGGGCGCGCGGATGTTCGACTATGCGTTCTGGGGCATCGTGCTGGCGCTGCTCCTGTCCGAGCTGCGCACGGCAGGCATCGTCCCAGAGACCGTCAACTACTGGCTCTCCCATCCGCTGATGGCACCGGTGATCATCACCGGCACGTGGGTGGGCATCGAAACGCTGCTGATGGCCTCGGTAGGCACGACGCCCGGCAAGTGGCTGTTCGGCTGCTACGTCCAGTATTCGATCTCCGACGCCTACGCCCGGCGCGAAATGAAGTCGCAGATCTGGCGGAGCTTCAAGCGTGCATTCCGCGTGTGGTGGGAAGGCATGGGTTGCGGCTTTCCGCTCATCGCGCCGATTCTCATCGCGATCGCCTATGAGAGCCTCGCGGCCAACCACGAGGCCGACTGGGACTTCGCGCAGGATTGCCTGGCCACGCATGCGCCTCCCGGCGCACTCAACATGGCGACGGGCATCTGCGGTCTCGCGGCGATGCTGTGGCTTTACGGCGTGGCGTGGCACCGGCCGCTCGCGGACTCGATCGGAAAAGTGGGCACGTCGATCGTCGCCGCGATGCCATCGGTGAAATCGATCATTCCTCCGGGACTGACGGACGGCAGCGTGATCACCGGCGTGGCCGGCGGCATCCGCGGTTCGGACGGCGGTCTGCCCGCCCCGTCGCCGGGAGCGGCTCCGCTCGACGCCGACGTCGCGGCCTTGTTCGCCGATCGGCGCGCTCGCGTCGCCGTATTGAAAGCGGAAGGCTTGCGCGACCTGCGGGCCGGGAACTACCGCCGGGCCGCCGAGCAATGCCGCGCATGGTCGGACCTCGAGCTCTCCAACGCCGAAGCGTGGCGTTGCCTGGGCGATGCGCTGCAGGGAACCGGAAGCCATCAGGAGGCTCTGAACGCCTACCGCAAGGCGAAGCAGTTCGATCCTTCCGATCGCTCGATCGATGCGGCCATCGACCGCAGCCAGAAGGGAATCGTCGGCGACTTCCTGAACCGCTACAAGAAGTAGCGGCGCCGGACAGGTCTCTTTAGCCGCGGATCTTCGCGATCAGTGCCGACGTGGAATGCGTCGTCGCGAACGGGATCGCCACGAATCTTCCTCCCGCGGCGATCACTTCGGACGCACCCGCCGTCGTCTCGGCCGTGTAATCTCCGCCTTTCACGAGCACGTCGGGCAGGCTCGCAACGATGAGATCGCGCGGCGTATCGGCGTCGAACGGAACGACGAGATCCACGGCAGCGAGCGCGGCGAGAACGGCCATGCGGTCGGCGAGCGGGTTGAGCGGGCGGTCGGGCGCCTTGCCCAGCCGGCGCACCGAATCGTCCGAGTTCACCGCAACGACGAGTGCGGCGCCCAGCGCGCGGGCCTGTTCCAGGCACGTGACGTGGCCGCGATGGAGGACGTCGAAGACGCCGTTCGTGAACACCAGCGGCCGCGGCAGCTTGCGAATGCGCGAGAGTGCGTCATCCGGCGTCGTTATCTTCGCGGGATAGCGCGGCGCGGGTATCGTGACCGCCGCCGTCATCGCCGCTACGTTCGGTACTCGAAGAGCTTGACCACGCGGACGACATCCGACGTGGACGCCGCGACCTCCGCGGCCGCATCTCCCTGCGCGGGGGAGACGAGTCCCATGAGATACACGACGCCGCGCTCGGTGACCACGACGACATCCTTCGCGTCGAGCCGCTTCGCCTCGACCAACCGGGCTTTCACCTTGGACGTGATGTAGCTGTCGCGCGTTCGCGCGCCGATCAGCGTCTCGGGCCCCACCATCAGCTCGTTCGTCACGCCCCGGACGTAAGGAGTGGACTTCGCGATCTTCTCGATCTCGTCGCGGATCGCGGCCGTGGGCACTTCGCCGGTGAGCAGGACCTTGCTGTCGTAGCTCGTCACGTTGAGATGCACGCCGGTGCCCGTCGCCCAGCGGTCGCCGGCGGTTTTCACGACTTTCTGCTCTATCTGCTGATCCGTGGCGACCACGCTGGCCGAGCGGCGATCCAACGCGACCAGCGTGCCCGCACCCACGGTCGCGCCAACGATGACGACAGCGCAGCCGCCCGCGGCGAGGGTCATGACAATGGCGGTGACAAGCGCGGCAGCAAGAGCGAATGGCGCGACAAAATTGGAGGACGCCGGTGAACGTGGCGCTCGTTCCCGTTTGATCACTCGTCCCCCAGGAGCGTGTTGTCGATGGCGTCGCACAGGCAATGGATCATCAGCAGGTGCACCTCCTGGATGCGTGCGGTCCGCTCGTGAGGGACGCACAGGTGGACGTCGCCCGGGGCGAGGATGCCGGCGATCTGGCCGCCGCCCTTGCCGGTGAGGGCGACCACGTGCATGTCGCGCTCGTGCGCCGCGGCAATCGCCGCGACGACGTTGGCGGAATTTCCGGAAGTGGAGAGCGCGAGCAGCGCGTCCCCCTTGGCGCCGAGCGCGCGCACCTGTTTCGCGAAGACCTGCTCGAACGAGTAATCGTTCGCAACGGCGCTCAGGATCGACGTGTCGGTGGACAGCGAAATTGCCGGAAGCTCCGGGCGCTCGCGCTCGAAGCGGCCGATCATCTCCGCCGCGAAATGCTGGGCATCCGCGGCGGAGCCGCCGTTGCCGCACGCCAGGATCTTGCCGTCGGAGAGAAGGCACGTCGTGAGCAGCTCCGCGGCGCGGGCGATCGCCGGGGCAAGCGCATCGGCCGCCGCGAGCTTCAACTGCGCGCTGTCGGCGAAATGCGCGCGGATGCGCGGTTCGTGATCCATAACGGGAAACCGGATCGATTGTAACAACTTTGGCGAAGGCGATTCGGACTGCGATCGTGCCTTGGGCCCGGCGCGCGCAGGCGCGCTGCCCGCGGCGGTCCGGAGCATGGGCTGTCTCAGGCGACGATGATGTTCTTCAGCCATTCGATTCGGCCGTCGTCGAGGCTGTCGAGCAGGATCGCATCGAACCGGCACGGCGGCGTCCCCGATTGTCGTCCGAGGTAATAGAGTGCAGCCGCGGTGAGCCGCGAACGCTTGCGCGTGCCGATGCTCGCCGCCGCGCCGCCGAAGTCGCGGCGCGTGCGCAGGCGAACTTCGGCGAACACCAGCGTTTCGCCATCGCGGGCGATGATGTCGATCTCGCCGCGGCGGCAGCGGAAATTGCGCTCGAGAATGACGAGGCCGCGGGCGACCAGAAACGCGGCTGCCATTGTCTCCGCGCGCCCACCCGCTTCGGCCCGCGCGTCAGCGGGCACCGGCGGGAACGACGCGGCTGCCGCGGAACTGCATCAGCCGTCCCTCGCGGACGAACTGGCGCGACGCATCGAGCGAGAGATGGCCCGTCGCACCGTCGAGCTCGAGCTTCAAGGGCGTTCCGTCCGCGAACGCATGGGCCACGCGGAATGCGTCCATTCCGAGCGCGTAGAGGCGCTCGAGCGCTGGATTGGGATAGTCGGGACGCTTCTGGTCGGGGAGTGCCACGCTGCCGGGGTCGGCGAGCCACGGGATCTCGACAAAGCGCACGTTGTCGAGATCGCGCATTGCGTCCGGCGACTGGCGCTCGTTGACCTCGCTGCTCGTGTAGCTCGGAATGGAGCCGACGTACGGCTTGGCCCGGGCCGCATCCGCGGCGTCGACCGCAAGCAGCGCCATGTCGTACGGCGTCTTGCCGAGCTCGCGTTTCAGGAGTCGCAGCACATCGGGCGACGGGTCGAAGCGGAACATCGCGGGCGGGCCGCCTCCGGCGAGTATCCATTCGGCGTTGAAGGCGCTCGCGAAGCGCTGTTGCCGAGGCGTGTCGCTGGCGATCACGGCGACGTTGACCGCGCCTGCTTCGCGCGCAAGTCGCGCGAGCTGCCGCGCCTCGCCGTCGATCGTGAGCGTGAGGATGTAGACGTTGTGCGGAAGCGGCGTGCCCTCGTCCAGTTGATTGAGCGCAATCGTCGGCGGGAGGTCGGCACCCGCCGCCGCGAGCGTCTTCATGTCGTCGCGGACGAGCGGCCCGACGATGACCTGCGCGCCCGCGGCCTTCGCCTTGGCGAACGCCGCCAGCACGTCGGCGTCGCCGTGCTCGATGACGAGCGGCTTGACCTTGGCTGCTTCGGCCGCCGCGAGGAAGCCCGCGCGCACGGCCTCGGCCGCGCGGCGGAAACTTTCCGAGGCGAGCGGAAGCACGAGCACGATGGGACCGGGCTTGGCGCGGACTTCGTCGGGAACCGATTCCGCAAGAGCGGGCGATTCAGCGTCGACGACGACTTCGGCGCCCGGGGCGGGAACAGCGCCGGTCACGGCCGCTTCGCTTGCCGCGGGGGTTTGCGCAGCGGACAATGCCGAGAGTCCGTACGCGAATGCAAATGAAAGCGCGATGACGGCACCGCGCCAGCGCGCGCCGCAGCTCGCTGTTCCCACGCGGCAGGGACCGATCACGAACGGGGCCAGGTTTCGCATGGATGATGGCGGGGACGCGGCAAGTGCGGACGGCGCGGCACCCGCACGCTTTTTCGCGGCGCCTGGGACATTATATGTGGTTGCGACACCGCTCGGGAATTTGCGCGATCTCACGTTTCGCGCCGTCGACATCCTGAGCAGCGTGGACACGATCGCCGCCGAGGACACACGGGTCAGCGGCGTGCTCCTGCGGCACCACGGCATCGCGACGCGTCCCGTGTCGCTCCACGAGCACAACGAAGCGGCGCGCGCGGTGCGCATTGTCGAGGAGTTGCGCGCCGGAAAAAGTGTCGCGCTCGTAAGCGATGCCGGCACGCCGGCCATCAGCGATCCGGGGGCGCGGCTCGTGCGCGCGGTGCGCGACGCGGGGCTTGCCGTGGTGCCGATTCCCGGCGCGTGCGCCGCGATCGCCGCGGTATCCGCCGCGGGCCTCGAAGCGCAACGCTGGCTGTTCCTGGGGTTCCTGCCGTCGGCAGCGAAGGCCCGGCGCGAGCTCCTCGCGAGCATCGCGCGCGATCCCGCGGCGCTCGTGATCTACGAGGCGCCGCATCGCGTTCGCGCCACGGTGGCCGAGCTTGGCGCGGCATTGGGCGGCGAGCGCTCGCTCGTCGTCGCGCGCGAGATCACGAAGAAGTTCGAGACGATCACGATGACGACGCTCGGGGAGGCCCCCGGCTGGTTCGCGGCCGATCCCAATCGCGAGCGCGGCGAGTTCGTGCTCGTGGTCGACGCACCGGTGACGGACGGCTCGAGCGAAGCGTCGTCGGTCGATGCCCGTCGTCTGCTGATGGCGCTCGTCGCCGAGTTGCCGCCTGCGCGCGCGGCCCGTGTCGCCGCCGCTGCCACCGGCCTGCCTCGCGACGTGCTGTATGCGCAGGCGCTTTCCCTCAAGACGTCGCAGTCCTGATCGACGCGCGTTGCGCGACCCGGAACGATGATGCCGCTTTCCACGCTCGCCGCAGCCCCCGAGGCTGCGCGTGCCGCTCCCGGCGGATGGGAAGCGCGGCTCGATCTCACGTTCGAGCGCGATGACGCGCGCACGGTGCTCGCAACCAGGAAGCACGTGGGCCCGCTGCGCGTGCAGAAGGCACTCTACCCCGAGGGCCCGGAAGTCTGCCAGGCGATCATCGTGCATCCGCCGGGGGGAATCGTCGGCGGGGATTCGCTCTCGATAGGGATCGACGTGGGCGCGCTCGCGCATGCGCAACTCACGACGCCGGGCGCGGCGAAGTGGTACCGTTCCGCGGGGTCGCGCGCGGGCGCCGTCACGACGTTGCGCATCCACGAAGGCGCGCTGCTCGAATGGCTGCCGCAGGAGACGATGCTCTTCGACGGCGCGCGCGCGTCGATCGCACTCTCCGTCGAGCTCGCGCGCGAGTCGCGGTACATCGGCTGGGACATCACGTGCCTCGGCCGCACGGCGTCAGGCGAACGCTACGCCTCCGGAGATCTCCGCCAGTCCACCGAGATCTCGCGCGATGGCTCGCTCCTCTTCTGCGAGCGCGCGGCGATCGACGGCGGCAGTCGGCTGCTCCAATCCGGTGCAATCCTCAAGGGCGCTGCCGTTTTTGGCACGTTGGTCGCCGTTGGCGCGCCAGTCACCGACGAAATGCTTGCAGGTTGCCGCGCCGTCCGCTGCAATACGGGCGAGGGAGCGGTGACGCGTCTGCCGGAAGTGTTCGTCGCGCGCTATCGCGGCGACTCGGCAAGCGCGGCGCGCACGTATTTTGCTACGCTGTGGTGTCTCCTGCGGCCGCACATCGCGGGCCGCGACGCCGTCACTCCACGCATCTGGAACACGTAGAGCCTTCCGACGAGATCCGATGGAACTCACGCCGAGAGAAAAGGACAAGCTGTTGCTCTTCACCGCCGCGCTGCTGGCGGAGCGGCGTCTCGCTCGCGGCGTGAGGCTCAACTACCCGGAGGCCGTTGCGTACATCTCCGCGGCGATCATGGAGGGCGCGCGCGACGGCCGCACCGTGGCTGAGCTCATGGGCCACGGCGCGACGCTGCTTTCGCGCAGCCAGGTCATGGACGGCGTCCCCGAAATGATTCCCGAGATCCAGGTCGAAGCGACGTTTCCCGACGGCACGAAGCTCGTGACCGTGCATCATCCGATCCCATGATTCCAGGCGAGCTTTTTGTGGACGAGGGCGAGATCGAGATGAATCGCGGCCGTGCGACGCTCATGCTGAGCGTCGCCAACACGGGCGACCGTCCTATCCAGGTCGGCTCCCACTATCACTTTGCCGAGACCAACGCCGCACTTTCCTTCGATCGTGCGCTGGCGCGCGGCTACCGGCTCAACATTCCTGCGGGCACGGCCGTGCGCTTCGAGCCCGGACAGGCACGCAGGGTCGAGCTCGTCGCGCTCGCCGGCGCGCGCGTCGTCTACGGCTTCGCCGGAGCGGTGATGGGACCGCTCGATGCGCGTTCGCGGACGACTGCCCCGCGTCGTTCGCCGCCGCGGAAAGCACCGGCTCGCAAGGGGAAGCCGAGCGCCAGGACAAAGGCACGGCGATGAAGATCGGCCGCCGAGCGTATGCCGAGATGTTCGGGCCGACGGCCGGCGATCGCGTGCGTCTCGCGGACACCGAGCTCATCGTCGAAGTCGAGCGCGATCTCACGATCTACGGCGAGGAGGTGAAATTCGGCGGCGGCAAGGTGATTCGCGACGGCATGGGCCAGAGCCAGCGGGTGGCGAAGGACTCTGCCGACACGGTGATCACCAACGCGCTCGTCATCGACTGGTGGGGCATCGTCAAGTGCGACGTTGCGATCAAGGATGGCAAGGTCGCGAAGCTCGGCAAGGCGGGCAACCCGGACATCCAGCCCGGGGTGGACATCGTCATCGGCGCTGCCACCGAAATCATCGCCGGCGAAGGGATGATCGTCACCGCGGGCGGGGTCGATTCGCACATCCATTTCATCTGTCCGCAGCAGATCGACGAGGCGCTGATGTCGGGCGTGACGACGATGATCGGCGGCGGCACGGGTCCGGCCACCGGCACGTTCGCCACCACGTGCACGCCCGGCCCCTGGCACATGCACCGGATGCTCGAAGCGGCGGAAGCGTTCCCGATGAACCTGGGCTTCCTCGGCAAGGGCAACGCGAGCCTCGTCGCGCCGCTCATCGAGCAGGTGGAGGCGGGCGCGATCGGCTTGAAGCTGCACGAAGACTGGGGCACGACACCCGCGGCGATCGACGCCGCGCTCAAGGTCGCCGACAAGATGGACGTGCAGGTCGCGATCCATACCGACACGCTGAACGAATCCGGGTTCGTCGAGACGACGCTCGACGCGATCGGCGGCCGCACGATCCACACGTACCACACCGAGGGTGCGGGCGGCGGCCATGCGCCCGACATCATCCGGGCGTGCGGCGAGCCGAACGTGCTGCCGTCGTCGACCAACCCGACGCGCCCGTACACCGTCAACACGATCGACGAGCACCTCGACATGCTGATGGTGTGCCATCACCTCGACCCGGCAATTGCCGAAGACATCGCGTTTGCCGAATCGCGGATCCGGCGCGAGACGATCGCCGCCGAGGACATTCTCCACGACTTGGGCGCCTTCTCGATGCTTTCGTCGGACTCGCAGGCGATGGGCCGGGTCGGCGAAGTGATCATCCGCACCTGGCAGACCGCGCACAAGATGAAGGTGCAGCGCGGCAAGCTCGCCGGGGATCCTGCGGCGCACGACAACGCGCGCGTGAAGCGCTACGTCGCCAAGTACACGATCAATCCCGCAATCGCGCACGGCATCAGTCACGTCGTGGGGTCGGTGGAGCCCGGCAAGCTTGCCGATCTGGTGTTGTGGAAGCCGGCCTTTTTCGGCGTCAAGCCGTCGCTGATCCTCAAGGGAGGCATGATCGCCGCTGCGGCGATGGGCGACCCCAATGCCTCGATTCCGACGCCGCAACCCGTGCATTACCGGCCGATGTTCGGCGCCTTCGGCAAGGCGCTCGGCACGTCGGTAACGTTCGTGTCGAAGGCCGCGCTCAAGAATCCCCGCGTGCGCAAGCTCGATCTCGCGAGGCCACTCGTCGCCGTCGTAAACACGCGCAAGATCGGCAAGCGCAGCATGAAGAACAACGATGCGCTGCCGCGGATCGACGTCGACCCCGAGACCTACGAAGTGCGAGCCGACGGAGAGCTCCTGACGTGCGAGCCGGCGAGCGTGCTGCCGATGGCGCAGCGGTATTTCCTGTTCTAGCGCGAACGCAACTGAGCGGAACTGAACCGATGCTCGTCGTCCAGGCGAAGCTCGACGCGCCGGTGCCGCACGACGCGGTGCTCGTTCTCCCGTTCGAGCTGCGGCAGAAGAGCAGGCTGCGCACGACCGTCGCGGACGGCGAGGAAATCGGTCTCTTCCTCCCGCGCGGCTCGGTGCTGCGCGACGGCGAGTGCCTGCGCTCCGACGACGGGCGGATCGTGCGCGTGAGCGCCGCGGACGAGAACCTCCTCGAAGTGCGCTGCGCGGACGCCGATGCGCTTGCGCGCGCGGCCTATCACCTCGGCAATCGCCACACTCCAGTGCAGGTGGGCACCGGCTGGCTGCGGCTTGCCGACGACGACGTGCTCGCGGGAATGCTGCGGGGATTGGGCGCAACGGTCACGGCCGTGCGCGCTCCATTCGAGCCCGAGGCCGGTGCGTACGCCGCCGGCCATCACGCGCATTCGGCGGAAGCGAAGCACGCGGGAATCATCCACGATTTCGCCGCGCGCGATCGCCATGCCGGCTGAGCCCGCTGCCGGAATCGCGCGGGAAGTCACGGATATCTCGCGCCTGCCGCTGGTGCGGCTCCTGCAGCTCGCGAGCCCGACACTTCCGATCGGCGCCTACAGCTATTCGCAAGGGCTCGAATGGGCGGTCGAAGCCGGCGAGATCCGCGATGCCGCCGGCGCGCAAACCTGGATGGGCGACGTGATGGAATGGGTCGTGGCCCCCGGCGAAGCCGCGGCGTGCTGGCGATTGCTCGAAGCCGCGAGGGACGGCGATTGGCCCAGGCTCGCCAAGTGGAACTCGTGGTTCAGGGCGACGCGCGAAACGTCCGAGCTGCGGGCGGAAACCGAGCAGACCGGCGGCTCGCTTGTGAAGCTCCTGCACGGCCTCGGCCTTCTGGACGGTTCCCTCGTCGAGGCGATGCCCGCCTTGGCCCCGGTGACGCAGCCGGCAGCTTATGCGCTCGCGGCGCAGGCGTTCGCCGTGCCCATCGGCGACGCGCTGACCGCTTACGTGTGGTCGTGGCTCGAAAATCAGGTGCTGGCGGCGATGAAGCTGGTGCCGCTCGGCCAGGTTGCGGGCCAACGTCTCCTCCTTGCGCTCGGCGCAAGGATTCCTGACGTCGTGGCGATCGCGACGTCGCGGGACGATGCGGACTTGTCGACGTTCGCGCCCGGTCTCCATCTCGCGAGCGCTCGGCACGAAACACAGTACACGCGGCTCTTTCGATCCTGAAGGAATGCGGGAGGTGCTACGGGTGTTCGCTTACTCGCACAGCAGCGAGCAAGCTTCCCCGCAGACAGGCGCACAGGGGGTGGGGCGGGGTACCCGTCATTCTCTCAGGAGGCCTAACCATGAAGCTGATTCTCAGGGCTCCGATTCTGGCAGCCCTCGTCGGACTCGGCGGCGCCATGGGCACCCACGCCGCAGCGGATGTGAACTACACGGGGAACTGGTGGAATCCGGATCAGAACGGCATGGGGATGCCGTGCGTCCAGCAGGACCAGACCATCTTCTGCACGTGGTTCCTGTACGACGGCGCAGGGCGGGGGACATTCCTCTTCTCCTCGGGCGTCCTGCAGAAGGATGCGCAGGGCCGCAACTACTACGCTGCCGATCTCCAACGCGCGTCGGGAACGCCGCCCGTAGGATTTGATCCGACCCACACGATCGTCGCTCCGGCGGGGACGATG
>Ga0207691_10001301_pt1 | contig 24907 bp, 26 predicted proteins | sample KBSM13metaG_FD_184327 | JGI IMG/M metagenome (GOLD analysis project Ga0207691, IMG submission 184327) | Miscanthus rhizosphere microbial communities from Kellogg Biological Station, Michigan, USA - KBS M1-3 metaG (SPAdes) (version 2) | ecosystem: Host-associated > Plants > Roots > Rhizosphere >...
CTTGAGTGACCCGGTGGCCGACGGTTTCGTCGCCAGCCTCGCGCGCCCGGGCGGCAACATCACCGGCTTCACCGGATCGGGTGAGATGCAGGCCAAGGAACTCGCACTGTTCAAGGAGCTTGTCCCGAGCCTGAGGCGACCGCTGCTGCTTTACGCCGACGACGATCCAGCTTCCATCCGTTGGCTCGTCCACGCGCGCGACGCCGGTCGCAACCTTGGACTGCAATTCGTCGAGCGGCAGGCTCATCGCCAGGGCGACGTCGAGCAGGTGTTCGCGGCCTTGAAACCCGGCGAGGTCGACGGTGTATTCATCTGCTCCCCCCACCTGCGCATGGACTTTCACGCCTTCATCCTGGAACAGGCGGCCGCGCGCAGGATTCCCGTGGTGGGCTATCGCGCTGCGTGGGTCGAGCAAGGCGCGCTGTTTAGCTACAGCGTGGACTTCTACGCCGTGGGCAAGTCAGGTATGGCGCGCCAGGCGGACAAGGTATTGAGAGGCGCGAAGCCCGCAGACCTGCCCGTGGAGCAGATCTCGCAGCTCCAACTGGTCGTCAATCGCAAGGTCGCGACAGGCTACGGCATCACAATTCCGCAGTCGATCCTACTGCGTGCCGACAGGGTTATTGAATGAAGCATGGCTGAGCGAACCCGCGCGCGGGGAGCAAGCTGAAGTGCCGCAAACCAGCCACTCGTGACCGCTGCTCCTGGCCGCGACTGCCATTTCGCAGCCAAACCCGAAGCTCAGCGTCGCGCTGCGTACGAGGGTCATGACGGGTTGAGCCGAGACATGGGTGCACCGCCGCCGATGGTGCTGTGTGGGCGATGCGGGTGCAGCGGTGCCGCCAGGGGGCTGAGGCATGGGTGCGTTGGTCTGAGTTCCTCAGCGACTGCCGGCCGCTGGTTCGCGTCGTGCGTAGAACTCTGCGACGTCGTCCAGTTCCTGAGCCGTCAGGGTGCGCACCATGTTGCGCATCTGTCCGTAGCTGTCATTACGCCTCACGCCGGACGCGAAGTCCTTCAACTCACTCAACAGATAGGCTTTGGGCATTCCTTCCAGCCACGGCGCCCCGAGCTTGTGGTCGATGCCGCCATGACAGGCGACACAGGGAACGATGTTGCGCAGCGGGTCACCGACACGAACGAGTGCCGGGGCACCCGGTTCGTCCACACGTACCGGAGTCGCTCTGGCCCTTGGCAGTGAGTCGTAGTAGGACGCGATGTCCACGATGTCCCGATCCGACAGCTTTCGCGCGAGGGTCTGCATGATGGCGCTGGACCGGTCCCCGCGCTTGTAGTCCTGAAGCTGTTTGATCACGACCTCCGGGTACTGTCCGGCCAGGTTCGGCGAGGTGCCTTCGCTCATGCCCTGGGCCCCGTGGCACATGCTGCATTGCTGGATCGCGATGGTCGCGCCGCGACCGATCCGGTCGCCAGGACCTGCACGCGCCATCGCGCTTGTCAACACGACATTGGTCGTGCGTGCGCTTGCCCTCGGCCAATCCTTCGGGGCACTCCATTCGCTCGGTACGCCGGCCGCCCTGCAGATGCTGTCCCAGAGGCCTTTCGCGGTGAAATCGCTCTGCACGGATGGAAGCCACAAAAAGCCGACGAGGAGGGTGGCGATGGCAAGTATGAAAAGGCTGGAGACGCTCCAGCGAAACCAGCGATTGCTCCATGCGTACACGGGAGGTTCCTGCATCATCTTCCGCCGATGGGAATGGCAGGGACGGAGGTGTCCTTCAACGCTGCGAGCTGGGCGACGGGAAAGCCGTAGTTCACGACCGTGAGAGCGATCATCATCGCGACCCAAAGGCCGAAGCCGTTCAGCGCCACGGGCGTCGTCACCGGCATGTGGACCGGCATGCTGAAGGTGAAAGGCGCCGGTTCGGCTTCAGCTCCCCGGGCGCGGGCCAGAATGAAAACGAAGAGCAGGGCGGACAACACCAGCATGAGCCCGCCGACGGTGCCTACGAGAAGCGTCCATCCCTGGGCCTCCAACGCCGGGTTCGTCAAGTCGAAATACGCCATGCGTCGCGGCATGCCCAACAAGCCGACCCAGTGCCACGGCAGGGTCATGACCATCATCCCGACGAACCACAGCCAGAGCTGAATCTTCACGAGGGCCGCCGAAAGCGGCCGGCAGCCGGTGAGCTGTGGCCACAGGTCGTACGCGATCATGAAATACATGATGACGATGGCGCCGGCGAAGATCAGATGGAAGTGCCCCGTCACCCATTGGGTGTTGTGGATCGTTTCGTTGAGCTGGAAGCTCATGTTGATGATGCCGCCTGCGCCGCCGAACCCGAGCATGATGAAAGAGAAGGTGACGGCCAGCATCATCGGATTGCTCCACGGGAGCGCCTTGACCCATCCGAAGAGCCCCTTTCCACCGCGCAGGCGCGCCGCAATCTCGACCGAGGCGACGATGGTGAACACCGTCAGGAAGGTTGGAACCGCCACCATCGCGGTGAACACGGCGTGGAGGAACTTGAATCCGGCACCGACTTGCGGATCGGCAAACAGATGGTGGATCCCGATAGGCATCGAGAACACCAGGAACAGGACGAACGCGACGCGACCCATCGTGTCGCTGTAGAGCCGTCCGCCGATCGCGCGCGGAACGATCGTGTAGAACGCGATGTAGCTCGGCATCAACCAGAAGTAAACGATGGCATGCAGCGTCCATGAAAAGAACACGCGCGCAAGTCCGGCGTCGATGGTGTCCTTGAAGCCGAGCGCCACGGGAAGGATCAGGAAAAGGATCTCGACCGCGGCACCCACGGACGTCCATGCCCAGAGGTACGCGCCTGCGACGTTGCCGAACATCGCCAGCGGTATAGATTTGCCCTCGTTTCGCTTCTTCCACGCCCTCAGGTTGATGGTCATGAGGACGACCCAAACCCATGATCCGATCACCACCAGCACGATGCCCAGGTAGTAGAACGGGCTGCCGATCATCGGCGGGTAAAAGGTATAGAGCACCGAGGCCTGGCCCAGGGCGACCGGAGTCGCCGCCATCGCGGTGCCGATCATCACCAGCCAGAAGCCGGCCCAGGCCCAGCGCAACCCGATGAGTGGTTGCTTCAGCGCCAGTTCGGTGATCGCGTAGCCGAAGCCCATGGCCAGGAGCGTCGGAAATACGTAGCCCATCACGGTGCCGTGCCCGGTCACCGAGCGGTAGTAAAGCTCCGGATCGCCAACCCATGCACTGAGCGGACTGCGCACGAACATCTGCCATTCGCCGAGCACGAGGGCGACCAAGAACGCCACGAAGGCGATCCAGAAATGCGCGAGAACGAGTCTTCTAGCGAGAAACACAGTTCAGCCTCGCTCCGCCTTTGGCCTTGGCGAGAAACTCATCGGCCGCCATCACCTGCACGCGCCCCCACATCGCTTGGTGGCCGGTACCGCAATATTCGTGGCAAGGCATCAGTCGCTCACCGGGCTTGTCGAAGGTGGCCGTGAACGTCGCGATGAATCCCGGAATCAGCATCACGTTCGCGTTGGTCCGGTCGACGACGAAGCCGTGGATCGCATCGGTGCTGGTCGCGCGAAAGGTGACGGGCACCCCGGCTGGCACCACCAGGCACTGCGGCTCGAACGAATACTGCTGTGCGATGAGGCGGACCATGACCTTGCCGTCCGGCTCCAGCGTCGTGCCGAGGTTGTTTTCGACGAACTCGCCGGAGATGTGAAGCTTGCGCGGGTCGATGGTCTCCACCCGAGAAGGTGGCATCGACGCCCAGTGCAGGCTCGTGAACACCATCATCGCGATCAGCACCGCGACGATGAGGACGACGACGATGGCCCAGCGTCGTTCCGCCTCGACGGCAACAACCTCCGATGCGTGCGTCGCGCCGGCGTTCGTCGATGTCACTGGATCATTCCCCGCGGCAGGTAGACGAAAAAGTAGAACGCAAAAAATATCGCGACCACGATGAAGGTGGCGAAGCCGGCCACGGCAAAGGCGCCCATCGGCCCGCGCTTGACGATGTCCTCGACCCGTGCATCGTCGTGCGCACCATCAGAGGCACTCGCTGCGGTCGAGTCGTGGTCATCGTCGGACATGGCTGGAACCTCTCCTATTCGGGAACGATCGTGCGCAACTCGCCGATCTGCCCCGCAATCACGGGCGTTCCGCTGTTCTCCCACGCGACGCGGATGTAGGTGACCACGGCCGCCACTTCGTCGTCGTTGAGGATGTGCGAGAAGGGCGGCATGCCGTGCGGCTTGGGGTTCCGCTTGGTTCCGGGTGCATACCCGCCGTTCAACACCATGCGTATCGAGTTCACCGGTGAAGACATCGTGATCGACTGGTTACTGGCGAGCGGCGGGTACTCCGGGGGATGGCCCTTGCCTTCTTCGCCGTGGCACATGAGGCACTGCTTCGCGTAGATCTTGCGGCCGAGTTCCATCACGTTGGGGCTGACGAGCCGCGCGCTTTGGGTCGGCGCGGGTTCCGAATCGCGCTGCGGAAGTTCCTTCAGATAGACCGCCATCGCCTCGACGTCTGCATCCGAGAGGTACTGGAGACTGTTGTAGACGACTTCGGCCATCGGCCCATAGACAGTTGCCCGGTGCGAGATGCCGGCCTGCAACAGATCCGTTATTTCCTTGATGGTCCAGTTGCCGAGTCCCGCTTCGCGGTTCGAAGTCAGTGACGGCGCATACCAGTTCTGGTTGGGAATCATGCCGCCTTCGAACTCCTGGGAGGTCTTCGAGCCACCCAGCTTGTTGATTGCGGTATGGCACATCGCGCAATGGCCGAGCCCTTCCACCAGGTAGGCGCCCCGGTTCCATTGCGTCGACTTCTTTGTGTCGGAGACGTACTCACCCGCCTTGAAGTAGAGCGCTCGCCAACCGATCAGAAGATCGCGCTGGTTGAAAGGGAAGCGCAACTCGTGTGCACGGTTCTTCTGATTCACGGGCGGGACGGACATCATGTAGGCGTAGATGGCGTCAGAGTCCTCGCGCGTCACTTTCGTGTACGAGGCAAAAGGCATGACCGGATACATCAGGGCGCCGTCCCTGGATATTCCCTGATGCATCATTCGATAGAAGTCGTCCGAGGTCCATCGACCGATCCCGGTCTCGTCGTCCGGCGTGACGTTGGGTGCATAGATGTTGCCGAACGGAGTGGCCATGGCCCGTCCGCCTGCGAACTGCTTGCCGCCCGGTGCAGTGTGGCAAGCGATGCAGTCGCCGGCGCGCGCCAGGTACTCGCCCTTGTTGATCGTCTGCGTCGTGGGATTGGCTTCGACCGCGCCGGGGATCGATGGCAGGTAGCCGGGCGTGAAGTACAGAAAGCCGGCCACGACCACCAGCGCCGCAACGAAAGCCGAGACAAGGAAGGTTCGTGTCCGTCTCTGCATGACAGCCCTACCTCTGGCTTCCGCAAGCCAGCGGCATCTTCTGAAGATTGGACGACGCCGGAGATGCGTCGCGCGGCGCGTCCTGTGTGGAGAGCCAGGTGGCCACGGCATGCACGTCCGCTTCCGAAAGACGGTCTGCGATGCGCTTCATGCAGTCAGGTTGCGGCGCCTGCCGGTTGCCGGTTCGCCATCGCGTCAGTTGCGCGACGATGTAGGAGGACCGAAGGCCGACGAGGCCAGGTATGCCCGGCTCCATGCCCGTCAGCCCGGGGCCGTGGCATATGATGCAAGCCGGCACTTGCTTGCTCGGGTCGCCGGAGAGGGCAAGTGTTGCACCTCGCGACACAACTGCCGTCGCGGCGGTGGTCTGCTGCTTTGGTTCGAATTCCGGACGCTGCTTGGAAAAGTGCTCGGCGATGTCTCGCAGATAGGCGTCCGGCAAATAGGCCACGAGGTAGTTCATGGGCGGATACACCCGCTTTCCGTCGCGAAACGCCACCAGCTGGTTGTAGAGGTAAGCGGCGGGCTTGCCGGCGATGCGGGGAAAGTACTCGTTGCTGGTGCCCTGCCCGCTCTGGCCGTGACAGGTCACGCAGCCCTGTACGCGGGCCTCCATCGAATCCACCGTCTTGAAAGCGGGGATTGCCGCATCTTGGGCACCGGCCGCGCTCAAAGTCGCCATCGCGCAGATCGCGATGTACGACCTCGCCGCCGGCTTCAGTCGGCAACTGAGCCGGCGCGCAGACTGACGATCTATGCGCCGAATCGCGACATGAGCGGAGGCGAACATTTGTTGGCGGTTGTAGCCGAGGGTCGATCAGGCGTCAATCGAATGCGCTGCCGTCCCACCTTCATGCCCGCGCGGCCTCGAAGTGAGGCTTCTCGGCTCGACGTTTTCCTTTCGCGGACAAGCCGACCCCGATCTTGCCGTTCGGGGTTGATGTGAATCTCGCTGGTTGGATCCAACCAGCGAAATCGACTCCAGGTCGATTGCACCTTTCCGAATGGGTCTGCGCTGGCAGGATTGCGCGCCACGCTTCGCTACGCGTGCTGCAGACCGGCATCCAACTGCGGGCGTACGTCCCGGTGGCCGCATCTGCGCCGCCCCGCACCCTGTGGAAGTACCTTGTGCCGATGATGATCGGCCTGGTGCTGTGGTTCATCCCGCCGCCGTCCGGCCTGCCGCTCAAGGCCTGGCACATGTTCGCGGTCTTCGTCGCGACCACCACCGGGATCATCACCGCGCCCCTGCCGATGTCGGCGGTCGCGATCCTCGGGCGACCATCGGTGCGCTCACCGAGGTGATCGGCTTCGACGACGTCGTGAAGTCCACGGGCACCGACCTTGTCTGGCTGGTGCTGCTTGCCTTCTTCATCTCTCGCGGGATGATCAAGACCGGGCTCGGGCGCCGTGTCGGGCTGCTTTTCATGCGCTGGATGGGCCGACGAACGATCGGCCTCGGCTATGGGCTGGCGATCACGGAACTGGTCGTCGCGCCGGCGATGCCCAGCATCACCGCGCGTGCCGGCGGCGTCCTGTCGCCCATCACGCGCGCGATCGCGGAGATCCTCGGCAGCCGCGCCGACGACGGGTCGCGCAAGCGGATCGGCAGCTACCTGATCCTCTGCGCCTTCCACGCCAATATCGTCACCGCAGGCATGTTCGTGACGGCGATGGCTGGCAACCCGCTGACGGTCAAGCTGGCCGCGGACCAGGGCGTCGTCATCACCTGGACCAGTTGGGCGATCGCCACGCTCGTCCCCGGGCTCTTGTGCCTTGCCCTGGTTCCCGTGCTGCTCCTGTGGATCACGCGTCCAGAGATCGGGAAACACCCGACGCGATAACGCTGGCGCAGCGCGAGCTCGACGTGATGGGGCCGATCTCGCCCAACGAGATCAAGATGGCGCTGATCTTCGTCGGTCTGCTGCTACTGTGGATCTTCGGCGAGCAGTTCGCTCTGGGTGCTTCGCTGGCCGCGGCGATCGGTGTCTCGCTGATGTTCGTGCTGGGCGTGCTGACCTGGCAGGACGCGCTCGAGGAGAAGTCAGCGTGGGACACCATGATCTGGATCGGCATCCTGATCATGCTCGCCGGCAAGCTCAACCAGTACGGCATGGTCAGCTGGTTCGGCAAGGAGTTCAGCGCCCACCTGAAGGTCATGCCGGGGCTCGCGGTCTTCATGCTGGTGGCGGCGATCTACGTCTACGTCCACTACTTCTTCGCCAGCGCGACCGCGCACATCAGCGCGCTGCTCCCGCTGTCGCTGGCGCTGATGATCGGCGCAGGCGTCCCCGCCTTCCCGGCGGCCGTCGGGGTGGGCGTGTTGAGCAACATCAATGGCTGCCTGACGCAGTAAGGCATCGGCTCCGGCCCGGTGATGTTCGGTGCGGGCTACGTCACGCAGGCCGAATGGTGGAAGGCCGGATTCATCATGAGCGTGGTCTACCTTGTCATCTGGACCACGATCGGGCCGCTGTGGTGGCTGGCGCTCGGGCACATCTGAACGACCGGGCCGCCGGCGCCGCCGTGGGTCACATCAGGAACAGCGCGCCGAGCAGCAGGAACCCGACGATGGAGACGGCGCCGAAACGCGCACGCGACGCAGTGATTGTCGCCGCGCCTGCGGTGCCTATTTCACGTCTCGTGCATCACCGTTGCAATTGGAAAAAGACATTCGCACTCAGGCATGCAATTCTTTGTCATGGAACTGCAAACTGGACGAGTGTTCGAACCCGAGGTGGCCGAAGTGGATGGCTACTGGGTGCACGTGGCCGTGGCTCAGGACAGGCGCTTTCCCGATCAGTTCCAATGTGAGGTCTCGCTCTATCCGCGCGAAGCCGACAGTCAGTGGTCGGACCTGGATTTGAGCAAACCGGTCGAGGAGCCGCAAATCCTTCGCGAGTTCAGCACGCCGACGGCTGCGTATGAACATGGCCTAGCGTTGGGGCACATACTGACCAGCGTCTACTGACCCGGGCCGTTCCTGGGCGACGAACGGTTGCCCCGCTGCATCGTCGGGACCTCAGCTCGGCGTAGCAAGCTTGAGTCCGACGATGCCGGCGACGATGAGTCCGATGCCAACCAGGCGGCCGGCGTAGGCCGATTCGCCGAGCAGCACGATGCCCAGAATTGCGGTTCCCATCGCGCCGACACCCACCCAGACCGCATAGGACGTTCCGATCGGAAGCGATTTCATCGCCACGCCGACGATGTCAAGGACCTGCCCGATATTCGGCGCCACCGCGACGATCGCATCGGCGGCTCAAGCACACCGGGGTCGGCTCTTGAAGGTGCTGGCGGCGGCCACATCGGCCCTGTTCAGTGCGGCCGCGTGCGCAGTCGACGCCGTGGGTTACGCGCGCATCGGCACGGGGGATGCCGCCAATCCCCATCGCACCTGCTACAACCTCGGCATCTCGGGCGGCCACTACCGGCTCGGCAACGAATGCGACATCTACGGTGAGCTGGGCCTCGCGCACGCCGCCACCCTCGAGGGCGTGCGCTATCGAGGGCTGGTGATGGCGAACTACCACCGGCCGGCCAACGACGGCAGCGATGCGCGCGCCAGCCTCAATCAGCTCTTCGCCGAAGGCCGCGGCTTGCCAGGCGCGCCCGACGTCGACTTCTGGCTCGGCCAGCGCTTCTACGGCCGCGCCGATGTGCACATCCTGGACACCCACTTCGTGCGCATGGACGGCGCGGGCCTGGGCGCACATGGCATCACGTGGGGTGCTGCCAAGGTGGGCATCGCCTACTTCAGACTCGATGCCGGCTCGGGCGCGCCGCTCGGAGTGCAAACCTCGTCGCGGCCGGCGCGCCGCGTCAACATCGATGTCACCGACATTGCGCTCGGCGGATCCGGCCAGCTGCGCGTGACCGCTACGTTCACGCGTGGCCACGACGAACCTGCCAGCGCCGAAAGCGGCACGCGGGGCGTTGCGCTCGGCGTGCAGCACGATCAGCGGCTGCACGGCATCGGCGGCGCGCACAGGGCGTGGCTGCAATACGCGCAAGGGTCTGCGGCACTGGATGCCAACTTCGGCACGATGACCGCCAACCCTGCCGTCGCGCAGTGGCGCGTGGTGGAAAGCCTGACCTGGCAATCGGGCGCATTCGGCGGACAAGTCGTCGCCTTGTACGGGCGGCACGACGCCGATCCGCCACACGGCATCGCCACGCGCTATGCCGAGCTGTCGATCGGTGCTCGTGTGTCGTACGCCGTGTCGCCGCAGGTCAAGCTGATGGCCGAAGCCGGCCACATGGAAAAGCGGCCCGACCGTAGCGGCACGCAACGCCTGACCAAGTTGACGCTCGCGCCCACGTGGTCCGCGGGCCCCGGCTTCTCGGACCGGCCGGAGCTGCGCCTGTACATGACGACCGCACGCTGGAACGACGCCGCCAATGCCGGCGCGGGCGCCGCCGGGCTGGCCGGGCTCGGCGACGGCGCCACGCGCGGCACCAGCTGGGGCGTGCAACTCGAGACCTGGTTCTGAGGCGTGGCGCACCACGACATGGCGATGGACGCGTCGCGCGGTACCCACGGCGAGAATGCCCTGGCGCTTTGCGTGTGCCGTCAATCAATCGTGTCTTCCTTGCCGCGACGTGCCGCGTCTCGCTGGAGGCTCCGGTCAGCCTCGCGTCGGGTGGTTTGCCGCCATGCACGATCACCGGGAGAATGGCGATGAGGCGAGCGGCCCTTAGGGCACGCCAATCGATAGTGACGGGCAGATGTCCTTATGCGCCGCGACAAGCCGATCGGGAAGCTCAGCCGAGAGACTCTGCAAAGGGCTTGGCCGGCCGCTGCGCTGGTGACCGCCGTTGTGCTGGCGGGCGCCTGGTTCCTGCAAAGCACGATCCCGCGCCACGTCGTGCTTGCGTCCGGCCTCAAGGACGGGCTGTACCACCGGTACGCGCAGCGCTACAAGGAAATCCTCGCCCGCGAGGGCGTGACCGTCGAAGAGCGCCTGACCGGCGGCGCAGAGGAGAACGAGCAACTTCTGCACAACCCCAAATCCGGGGTGGATGTGGCCTTCATGCACGGCGGGATCGTCCGACCGCAGGAGCGCGGCAACCTGACCATGCTGATGGCTCTTTACTACGAGCCCCTGTGGATCTTCTACCGCGGTCCGGCAATGCTGACGCAACTGGATGAGCTCCGCGGCAAGCAGGTCGCCATCGGCTCGCCGGGAAGCGGCGCCCGAGCCTTCGTCGAGCCGCTGCTTGCCGCCAACGGCATCACCGGCTCCAACACCAGGTTGAGCCCACTGGTCAATCTCGAGGCGCTTCGCGCCCTGCAGCGAGGCGAGATCGACGCGGCGCTCCTATCCGCGCAGGTTTCCCTACATCACGTAGCTGACCCTGCCCCCGGGTACCGTCGACCTTGCCCTTCACATTCCAGCCCAGGAGGTCAAGCTCATCGGCACGAAAGCCATGCTCGTGGCGCGCGATGGGCTGTCGGCGTCGATCACCAACCTGCTGCTGGAAGCGGCTCGTGAATTGCACTCCGAACAGGGCCATTTCGCAGGCTTGGGTGAGTTTCCCAATGTCGCGCCCGTCGACCTGCCTGTTTCAGCCGACGCCAGCCGCCACTTGCGCTTCGGCCCGAGCTTCCTGCACCGCTACCTCCCTTTCTTCGTCGCGACCTATCTCGAGCGGCTGATCGTCCTGCTCGTTCCCTTGCTCGTGATCCTGGTTCCGATGATCTCCTGCCTCAGGTTTTTCGCTGGCGCGTGCGCTCGCGCATCTACCGCTTGTACGGCGAGCTGAAGCTCCTAGAGCGTGAGATCGGCTCGCGCAACGGGGCCCTGCCCATCGAGCAATGGCTCGCCCACCTCGACCGCATCGAGCAGGCCGCCGTCCGCATGGGTACGCCCGTCAGCTATGCCAGCGAGGCGTACACGCTGCGCGAACACATCGCCCTGGTGCGCCGAATCGTGCTGCAGAAGGCGGCCGATCAGCAGCGTCCCGAAAGAGGTGAAGTCGCCTGATGGCTCGTGTTCAAACCTAGACCAGTTAGACGGCACCGGGTGAGCCTTGCGCCATCGAACACGCAGAGGCTGTCACGGTGTCGGAACTCGTCCTAGAGGACGTAACCGCAGGTCGGTGGCTTGTCGCGCTGGCGACCGCGAGGTCGCCAGCCTTGCGCGCCATCCTATCGACCTCGGCCGCGCATCTCTTACTGCTAGATCGCCTGTCGCGCGACCTTCTTGAGCGCGACCGACTCCTTCGACGGCCTTGAGCTCCTGACAAGGCTCGAGCGCGCGGCCCTGCGCCTCGAGCGACTCACGCAAATCGCGCAGACCTCAGTCTTGCGAATCGAGCAAGGGGCTGACCTCGGATCACCGCGCTCGGCGTCGGCGTCACGAGCTCACTGGCACAGCAATTTCCGGAGTATTGCGAGAACCGGGGCCGCAGAGTGTTGACCGCGAATGACGGCCCGCTGCTGCATAGCAGCTGCTGAGAGCAGCAACCTGACGACCGCGGAGGGGGCGCGACCGGCAGGTCGCACACTCAAAGAAGGTAGGTGTTCGACCTCTGATTTATTGCTCGCGCGAAACAGGCATCCCGAACGACCGCTGCTCTTGCACATCGATTCAGGGGCGCGCTTTTCCGGAAGTCAGCTTCCTGGGCCGAGCTGTCAGTCGGCTCGCAAATCGCGACCGGCCCCTTTGGGTCGACAGTGCTAGTACCGCCGATCGAATTGCGGACGTACAGCCTGCATCCAATAGGGATCAGCGCCAAGAAACGGCAAGCGACTGCTTTGGAGAATTTGCCCGTTCCAAGCGGCCGTCGTCGTCCGGCGGCTGTAGCTTGTCAGCAGTTAGTCGTATCGCGATTTGCCGATCGCTCGGAGGACAGGAAGTGGCCCGATCAGCGACTCGTGCGAACGACGCTGTCTGACCCATCACCGACTATTGCGACCTTGAACTCGCAACCCAAAAGCGGCGGGTCGTAATACGTACAGAGTTCGGCAATTGGCCTCGCCAGTGCGCACACACAATACTCGGAGCGACTGAGTCACGGCGTGCGGTGAGGTTCCCAGTGATTTGGGAGCATGCCGTGCGAAGTCATCGGCTCTCAACCCTTAACCGGCGTGCATGGCATTAGTCAGCGCTACTTTGTGTCTCGCTCGCTGGCTCAGTCCGCCTTGATATTGGACCTTTTGACGACCTCGCCCCACTGCGTCATTTCATCCTTGATGATGCGTTCAAGGTCCTCCGGCGTTCCGCTTTTCGCTTCGACGTTGCGCTCGGCGAACAGCCTCTGGATGTCCGGCTTGGAGACTGCTGCCACCACGGCCGCATGGATCTTCGCGGCCACGGCGTCCGGTACGCCGCGCGGCGCCAGCACGCCGAACCAGGCGATGCTTCGGAAGCCAGGCACTTCATCGGCCATGGCCGGCAGGCCCGGTACGACAGCGGAGCGTTGGGGCGTGCCAACGGCCAAGTACCTTACCTTGCCCGCGTGCAGCATCGTCGCGCCGTCCAGCCCGGTCACGAACGCGGCTTGCAGCTGGCCTCCGCCGAAAGCCGTCATCATGGGCCCACCGCCGTTGTACGGGATGTGGGTCAGCTTCACGCCGGCCAGCCCGTTGAAGTATTCGCCAGTCAGGTGTGAAAGCGAGCCGTTGCCCACAGAGCCGTAGTTCATCTCTGCAGACTTCTGTTTGGCAAGCGCCAGGAACTCTTTCAGATTCTTCGCCGGGCTGTCCGCAGCCACCGCGAGAATCATGGGCGCGATCGCCACAGTGGAAATGGGTCGCAGGTCTTTCAGCGGGTCGTACGGAATCTTGCGCAGCAGGGCAACTACCGCATTGGGGCCGGTGTTGCCGAAAACCAAGGTGTAGCCATCCGGCGCCGACTTGACGACCGCGTCAGTTCCGAGCGTGCCACCCGCACCGGCCTTGTTCTCGATGATGACCGGCTGGCCGAGAAAATCTTCCATCGGCTTCTGGATGGCGCGAGCAAGCTGATCGGTGGTCCCTGCCGCAGCGTATGGCACGATGATCTTGATCGGCCGTGAGGGGTAAACGTCCTGGGCAAAGACTGGCGTCGCAGCAGCAAGCGTCAGCAAGCAGGCGGTCATTGCGCGGAGAAAGTGGGGGTGGGGACGCGTCATAGGTATCTCCAGACTGGGCATTGTTGAGTAAGTAATGAGGCTGGCGCCCTGCATGAATAGGACGAGAAACGCGGTTCAGGATGCGACCGGAGGATGCCGATGAAGCACCACCGGTTTGCCGCCGTACTGACGTTTGCACATCCAGGCGGCGAGCGCAGAGTCGAGATAGTCCGCGTGAGCGGGAAACCAGCGCTGGAGCTCCGCGACAAATGCGCGGCCCAGAGCTGTATTGCCAAAAGCCACCGCTGGCATGACTTCGTCCACCGAGCGCAGCACCGCCGCATGCTCATCGATGTGACATTCACGCGCAGGAAAACACGTTTCACGCATCCAACGATCTTCCGCTTCGAAGTGCTCACGAAGGTGGGCCGCAAGGCGTTCGAGGTCGGCCTGGAAGTCGGGGTCGGCGCAATCTCGCGCTTTCGCGACAAGCGCTTCGAATTCGCCGTGTACCGCATCCATGGGTCCGTAGCCCAAAACGATTGGCTCTCGCCACACGGTGTCTTCGTGCTCTCTTTGCATTGCAATCACACGTCCAATGTCAGCGTTGCCGTGCGCGATCCCGAGCAGCAAACCAGGATCGAGTCATTAGCCGCTCTTTCTTCGACACTGAGATAGTCGTCGCGGTGTTCCGGCTGTCCCTCGAGCACTGCGAGCCGGCACGTGCCACAGACGCCTTGGGTGCACGAATACGCCACGTCGAGACCGGCGTCGAGCAACACGTCGAGGATCGTCTTGCCGGCGGGGACGTCCAGAATTCGGCCGTCCCGGGCGAGCTGCAGCGTGAACCCGCCCTCCAGCGCCGCCGCCTGGGTTGCTGCGAAGCGCTCGAAGTGCACGGTATCCGGCGTACGCCCCGCGCCGGCAGTGATGAAGTCGTCGATCATCCCCGCTGGTCCGCAGCAGTAGAGGTGCGCATCGGCGTCTGCTGCACTGACGACCTCGTGCACGTTCATGCGCCCGCCTCGAGCGTCTGAGTAGTGCTTGAAGACCTGGCCGGCCCCGCGGGCGGCCAAATCGCCCAGCAGCGCCTGGAACGGCATCGTGGAGCGGGAGGCCGCCGCGTAGTGCAGTTCCCAGGGCCGACCCAGCATCACCAATTGGCCGACCATCGACAGCAACGGCGTGATGCCGATCCCACCCGCAATGAACACGCTCATGGGCGCCGAGTCGACGAGCGCAAAGTTGTTCGCCGGTGCCGAGACTGGCAGCGCCATGCCGACTCGTGCCTCCTCGTGGAACCAACGTGAACCGCCGCGGCTCTCCGTTTCGCGCTTGACGGCGATTCGATAGCTGCTCGTGGAATTCGGCGGGTCGATCAGCGAATAGCTTCGCAAGGGACAGCCAGGTACCTGGACGTCAATGTGGGCGCCCGCGGCGTAGAGCGGGAGCGACGACCCCTCCGATGATTCAAGTTCTACCGAGACGACACCGGCGCATTCGAGGCGGAGCTGCCGGATCAGGAGTGGATGCGAAGGCTGCATGGTCTAGACAGCTTAGCATGATTCTGGTACATTGATTCAATGGTTGGACCAATCGAGTGGTCATTTTTTCTTTTCTTTCCCTTTTGACCTAAGCGATCCTTTGGAGATCTGAGATGCTGAGCAGAGAAGACAACGAGATGTTGGTCCGCGTGGGCCCCGATACCGCCATGGGCAAGCTCATGCGCCTCTATTGGATTCCGTTCCTGCCCTCCCGCGATGTCCCGGTCGATGGTCAGCCGTATCGCGTGAGATTGCTCGGAGAAGACCTCGTGGCATTTCGGAATACCTCAGGGCGAGTGGGTTTGCTCGATCAGGCGTGTCCGCATCGCGGCGCACCGCTGGTATTCGCCCGCAACGAAGGCGGAGGTCTGCGCTGCGTGTACCACGGCTGGAAGTTCTCGGTCGACGGCGGCTGTCAGGAGATGCCTGCCGAGCTGCCCAACACGCCGATGCTGAAAAAGGTCAAGGCAAAGGCATACCAGGTGCAGGAACGCAATGGAATGCTATGGGCCTACATGGGGCCCGAGCAGGATGCTCCGCCGCCTCTGCCGAGCATGGAATGGAACATGGTGCCCGAAGAGAACGTGGCCCTGTCGGTGCGGGTGCAGGAATGCAACTGGCTGCAAGCCCTCGAAGGTGAAATCGATTCGGCCCACGCGGCGATCCTGCATGGACGCGTCGACTCAGGCGGCAGTATCGATCAATGGAAACAAGCCGCCGACTTGGCGCCGAAGTTCGAGATCCAGCAGCACGACGCCGGACTCTGCATCGCATCGCGCCGCAAGCTCGAGGACGACAAGAACTACGTCCGCGTCAACCAGTTTCTGATGCCCTTCTGGACCTTGGTGCCCCCGTTCTCGCAGTTCCCGGAACTGAGCGGCCACGCGTGGGTGCCGATCGATGACGAGCACACGCTGTGCATCATGTTCTCCTACCATCCGGCGCAATCGTTCTACGAGAAGACGCGTCAGCTGTTCAAGTCCGGCCACAACGGCCGTGAGACAGGCCATGCGTCCGAAGCCTCGTTCGAAACGCGACCGGTCTCGGTGCCGTACCACACGTATTGGAACAAGTACAACCGCGCCAACGCATACGGCTTTAGCGAGGCACTCGCTCAAAAGTACAACGCCGGGCTGCCAGGGCTGTGGATCCAGGACGCTGCTTGCCAGTCGGGCGTGACGCCGATCTACGACCGCAGCAAGGAAAACCTGGGCGCAAGCGACAGTGGTGTCGCGCGCACCCGGCGGGCGCTACTCGAAGCCGTCAAGAAGCTCGTGACGCAGGACCAGCGTCCGGTCTCCACGACCGACCCCGACAAGTTCCTCTTCCGCGCGATCTCCATCACCATCCCGGCCGGAGCGGACTGGATGGCAGCTGGCAAGGAGTACATGCGCGCGGAGCCCGGCAAAGACTTCGGCTACCAGCCCTGAGCACAAAGACGATCATGAACGAATCACAACCATCTCCGCTGGCGCGAAGCACTGCCGAGTTCCCTGCCTACGAGGCTCGCCCGGCGGGAGCGCCGTCCGCGCTGCAGGGCATACGCGTCATCGATTTCAGCCACTTCATCGCCGGACCGCTCGCGACGATGATGCTGGCCGACATGGGCGCCGATGTGATCAAGATCGAGGCACCTGAACGCGGCGACGAGCTGCGCTACTACCCGCCGGCGGTCCCCGGTCTCAAGCAGCAGGGTGGCCCTTTCGTCTGGGGCAACCGCAACAAGCGCAGCATCGCGATCGATCTGAAGAGCGAAGCGGGCGTCCTGGTCGCGCGCGAATTGATCGCCCAGGCCGACGTGGTCGTCGAGAACTTCTCCACCGGTGTCATGCGCCGATTCGGACTGGACCACGAAGCCTGCCTCAAGCTGAACCCGAAGCTGGTTTACTGCTCGGTCTCGGCGTACGGGCGTGATGGTCCGTTCGCAGACCGGCTGGGCTTCGACCCGGTGGTTCAGGCCGAAAGCGGCTTCGTTTCCATGAACGGCTACCCTGATCGGCTTGGCGTTCGTGCATCGTCTGCCGTGATGGACATCGGCACGGCCATGATGGTCTCCAACGCCGTACTCGGCGCGTTGGTTGCGCGCGGGCGCCAGGGCGAGGGCCAGTTCGTCGAAGTGGCCCTCTTCGACACGGGCCTCGTGATGACGGGATGGGCAACGATGCAGCACCTCGTGACAGGCAAGGAGCCCGCGCGCAACGGAAACACCAGCCCTGACACCTGCCCCTCCGGCGTGTTCGAGGCCCAGGACAAGCCGTTCTATATCAACTGCGGCAACGACAAGATCTTTCTGCGCTTGGTGGGACAAGTCCTAGAACGCGCCGACTTGGCCGGCGACCCGATGTTGGCGGATCGCAATGGCCGCATCGCGCGGCGCGAAGAGCTCTTCCAAGCGCTCAGTGCGGAGTTCGCCAAACATCCCTGGGCCTATTGGCAAGAACGCATGCGCAACGCGCAAATCCCGTGCGGCGAGGTCCGCACGGTGGGCGAAGCGATGCGCTCGCCCGAAGCCACGGCACGCAAGCTGGTGACTCGCATTCCGCATCCGACGCTGGGTGAGGTTCCGAACATCGCATCGCCCATTCGTTACCAGCGAACGCCCGTGGTCGATCCCGTTCCGGCACCGAGCTTGGGGCAGCACACGCAGGAGATCTTGCGCGATGTACTCGGCTATGACGACAGCCGCATGCTCGAACTGGCGCGCGCGGGCACGCTTGGCAAGGCCGCGCAAAGCGAGGCGGCCGCTCCTGCCGCGGCATGAGCGTTCGCACGATGCGCGGCCAAGTCGCCATCGCCGGAATTGGCGAGACCCACTACTACCGGCACGGCAAGTCGCCTGACGCTGAGTTCAAGCTGGCGCTGAAGGCGATTCAGGCGGCCTGCGACGACGCAGGCATCGACCCGCGCGAGATCGACGGCTTCTCTTCCTACGCCAACGACCGCAACGAGGCCTCGCGGCTGGCCGCAGCGCTCGGCACGCGGAGGTTGCGAAGCTCGCTCATGCAATGGGGCGGAGGCGGAGGCGGCTGCTGCGCTGCGGTGGCCAATGGTGCCGCGGCGATCGCGACCGGCATGGCGGAGTGCGTCGTCGTGTTCCGTGCCCTCGCGCAGGGTGCGCAGGGTCGCTTCGGCACTGGCGCATCGACCGCAGGCGCGCCCGAGAACGCCTACATGCAGCCGTACGGCGTGCTGTCGCCGACCCAGAAGTTCACGCTCAAGATCCGCCGCTACATGGAACTTCACGGCGTTCGCCAAGAAGCCCTGCGCGCCATCGCGCTGGCCGCATACCAGCATGCACAGGCGAACCCGCGCGCGGTGATGCATGGCAAGCCACTCGATGCGGCCCAATACGATGCGTCGAGGTGGATCGTCGAGCCGTTGCATCTCTATGACTGCTGCCAGGAGAACGACGGTGCAGCCGCTGTGGTTCTGGTCGCGGCTGAACGGGCGCGGACGCTGCGCCACCCGCCCGCATTCCTGCTCGGCGCCGCCTCAGGTTCAGGTCACCGAACCGGCGCACACCCTCATAACGCGCCCCACTATGCCAGCGCCAGCTTCGACGGCGTCGCCCAGGACTGCTTCCGAATGGCCGGAGTGACGCCTGCCGACGTGGGCGTGGTGCAGGTCTACGAGAACTTCACCGGTGGCGTCGTCATGGCACTGGCCGAGCACGGCTTCTTCGCGCCCGAACAGGCCAACGAGTTCCTGACGCTCGAGAACCTGACCGCGCCGGCGGGCAAGTTGCCTTTCAACACCAGTGGCGGCAACCTCGCCGAGGCTTACCTGCACGGATTCGAGCTCGTTGTCGAAGCGACGCGGCAGATCCGGAGGACGTCGACCAGTCAAGCAGCCCGCAGCGACATCTCGATGGTGATCGGCGCCCCGCTGGTCTCGCCCGTCAGCAACCTCATCCTCGGCTCCGAGGCAACCCTGTGAACCCCGCGTGACTTACCTGCCTGCCGGACTGCCGGCTCCCACCGAGGACGTCGAGGGCCTGTCCGCGCCCTATTGGCGGGGACTGCGTGAAGGGAAGCTGCTGGTGCAGCGTTGCGTGCGATGCACCGCCTGGCAATTTGGCCCCGAGTGGATCTGCCACGGGTGCCACTCGTTCGAGCTCAACTGGGTCGAGGTTACGCCCCGGGGCACGATCTTCAGCTGGGAGCGTGTGTGGCATCCCGTCCATGCGGCGCTGAAGTCGCACGGTCCCTACTTGGTGGTCTTGGTGGAACTCGCGCAAGCAGGCGGGGTGCGGATGCTCGGGAACTTGCTGGGCGACCCGATGCAGTCCGTTGCAATCGGCGCACCCGTACACGGCGAGTTCGAGCCTCACTCGGAAGTCGAACCACCATACACGCTACTGCACTGGCGCGCAGCCTAGCGACGATCGCCTATGCCGCCGACCGCGCGTCCCATTGGCTCAGGTACTGGGTCTTCAATCGACCAAGCACCTTCGTCATCTCCGCCACGGCAGAATCCGCGTCGCGCGCGCGCAGGTGTTTCATGAAGCGCTTGCGCGAAGGCAGGATGAAGGGATTGTCGCTGGGCCCGATGCGCGCGATGAACTGAGCGAACACCGCCATCAGGCTTTCCATCGTGATCGCCATGATGGGATTGCGAGTGGCGCGAGCCAGGATCACGTGGAACTCGCGATTCAATCGCGCGCGTTCGTCAAAGTTGGCGTCGGCGGCCATGGCGGCGGCAGCGTTGATGTTGGCGTCGAGCGCCGCCAAGTCGTCCTCGGTCGCACGCTCGCAGGCAACGCGAACCACGATTTCGCTCAGCCAGATGCGCGCTTCGGTCAGTTGCTCCGGATTGATTGCGCCAAGGTGGTAGAGATCGCGCAAACCGTTGACGATCACGCTGGAATTGCCGGGCAAGACGAAGGCGCCACCGCTGGCGCCCTTTCGCATTTCGATGATTCCCGCGTGCTCCAGCGCGCGCAACGCTTCCCGCAGCGTGTTGCGGCTCACGTGAAGGCGCGCCGACAGGTCGCGTTCAGCTGGGAGCCGGTCTCCGGGCTTGAGCTTGCCGTCCGCGATCATTGCGCGCACTTGGGCCGAGATCTCGTCAACGGCGCGCGACGGCGCGATCGCCTCGAACTGCTCCGACCTGGTAGTAGGGACTCTCATTTGGCCCGACCATTGTACCGACGTTCGGTTGGTTTGGCTTACCAATAACCCATAATTGATCCATCGATGAATGCGCGGCTCACGCCGCGGCCAGACAACGCCGCTACTGCAGGGAGCGACTCAGACTTGGAACACCGCCTCGCCGTTGGTGAGGACCACGGCGTCGCGTTCGACAGCACGCATGCGAAAGGCGGCACCCGTCCTGTTTCGCCAGCACTCCAGGCGAAGTGTGTCCCCCGGCAGCACTGGCGCCGACAGCCGTGCCCTCAGCCCGTGCAGCCTCGCGGGATCGCTCTCGCAACACGCCGCCAGGATCGCACGCCCGGCAATACCCCAGGTCGCCAGGCCATGCAGAATCGGTCGCGGGAACCCCAACTTCGCCGCGACGGCCGGGTCCACATGCAACGGATTGATGTCGCCGGATAGGCGATACACCAGGGCCTGATCGAGGCGGGTCACCACGTCCACCGCGCCGTCGGGGGGCGCGTCGGGAACGGTCGGAGCCGGCTCCGCGGGAGCATCGCTTTCACCAGAACTCGCAGAAAAGCCTCCGTCACCACGACAGAAGTACACGCTTTCCACTGTGGCCAACAGTCGCTGAGTCGCTTCGTGGCTCAGTCGCTTTTCGGCATGAATGATCGCGCCCTTGCCCGCTCCCTTGTCAACGACGCGCGTCACCTGTGTTCGGCCAACGACTGTGCCTTCGGTCGGCAGCGGCGCGTGCACCTGCAGCATCTGTTCGCCGTGGACGACCTTCATGGCGTCAATTCCGAGTTCCTTGCGATCGCGCATCCAGAAGCCCGGCGAGGCAAGCACCGCCGCGATCGTCGGCATGGCCTGCAACTCCCGCTCGTAGACGAAGCGAATCTGTGAGGGGTCGAGCGGGTCAGCGCCGAATCCCAGGCCCAGCGCGTACAGAATCGTGTCGCGCGCCGCGTAGGTCTGGCGAACGACGGAATCGAACGCGCGAGTCTTGTGATAGTCGAGCATGGTGTGCGACCGCGCGCCTCAGAGGCTGATGTGGAAACCGCCATTCACGGCGAGATACTGACCTGTGGTGTAGGAAGAGGCATCCGAGAGCAGGAAGCACACGGTCTTGACCACCTCCTCCGGGGTTGACCAGCGATTCATCGGAATCTGCGCCAGCATCCCGTCCTTGAACTTCTCGCCGCGCACCACTTCGGTCATCGGCGTCTCCACCACGCCGAAGCAGATGGCATTGGCGCGGATGTTGTAACGCGCCCATTCCCGTGCCGTGGTCATCGCCATCGCCAGCATGCCGGCCTTGGCTGCCGAGTAGTTGATCTGCCCAATCGAGCCCTTGCGGCCCGCGTCCGACGACACGTAGAGGACGGAGCCGCCCGACTTGTCACCGTCCTTCGAGCGCGCGATCATGTGGCGACCCACCGCCTGCGTCCAGTAGAAGCTGCCCGTCATGTGCACGTCGATGACGTCGTGCCATTGCTCGCGCGTCATCTTCTCGATCATCGCCGGCCGGGTGATGCCAGCGTTGTTCACTAACCCGTGCACTGCGCCGAAACGGGCTACGGCGTCCGCGACCGCCTTCGTGGCGAGTGCCGGGTCGGTGACGCTGCCCTCCACCTGCAGGACGCGGTCAGGAGGCAGCCCTTTCATGCCGTCGGCGAGCGTCTCGCCGTTCATGTCGAGCGCGACGACGTTGCCACCGAGGCCGACAACGAGTTCGGCAACGGCCTTGCCAATGCCCTGGCCAGCACCGGTGACGACGATGGTGCGGTCCTGCAGCGTAACGATGGGTTCCATGCTTTCCTCGGGTCGTGATGTTGAGAAGACGCAGTTCGATCTCAGCGGCCTTCGTCGGCTGCGGACTCGCGCGGCCGCGTGCGCTCGCGCTCCTGCAACTCGCGCCAGGCGATCTTTCCCGTCGCGGACTTGGGAAGTGCATCGACGAACTCGACCAAGCGCGGGTACTTGTAGGCGGCCATTTCCTGGCGCGCCCAATTGATGATGTCTTCCTCGGTCACCCGGCCGCGCGCCGCCTCCCTCAGCACGACCACGGCCTTCACCGTTTCGCCGCGGTACGAATCAGGCGCGGCGATGACACACGCCTCCGCCACAGCGGGATGCTTGTGCAGCAACGCTTCCACTTCCGCGGGCCACACCTTGTAGCCAGACGCGTTGACCATGCGCTTGAGGCGATCGACGAGGAAGAAGTAGCCGTCTTCGTCGCGCCGGCCGAGGTCACCGCTGCGCACGAAGCGCCGGCCGTCGATCTGCAGCTCTGCGGCCCGGGTGGCCTCTTCGTTGTGCCAGTAGCCGATGAAAACCTGAGGGCCGGTCATGACGATCTCGCCCACTTCACCGGGCGGCAGCTCGTTACCGGTATCGGGATCGACGATCCGAATGTCTGTGTTGAAGAGCGGAATTCCAAGGCACTGGCGCTTGAACCCTACCGGGGGGTTGCCAGTCACGTGTGCGGTCTCGGACAGTCCATAGCCTTCCAGGAAATCGAGACCCGTCTCGACCTTCAGGCGGTCGCCCACCGCCTCGGGCATGCCAGCGCCGCCGCCGCCAATGCGACGCACGCTGCGCAAGTCGTACTCTTTCAGCTTCGGGCTCGAAAGGAAGTCGATGATCATCGTTGGCATCGCCGTCCAGTGGCTAACTCGATGGCGGGCGATGAGTGCGGCCGCCTGGTCCCGATTCCACCGCTTCATCAACACGAGCGTGCCGCCGCCGTACAGCGGCGCATTGAGCAGGTTCTGCATGCCGGTGATGTGGAAGAACGGCAATGCCACGAGTTGCACCGAGTGAGGCACCATCGCCATCCAGTGCGCGACGATCACGGTGCTGGCGCTCAGCGTATGGTGGGTATGCATGCAGCCCTTCGGGGCCGCGGTGGTGCCGGAGCTGTAGAGGATCAGCGCCAGCCGATCTGGATCGTGTTCCAGCGGCGACGGATTCTTACGCTCGCCAGCGAGAACCGCCTCCAGCGATGTGATCTGCTCCGATGCGGTGATGGACTCGCCCGGCTCGGCCATAACCACGATGCCTCGCAGTCGGCCGCAGGCGGAGTTGGCGAGCAGCTCGCCACTGTTGTCGGCTCCACAGAATGCCGCGACGGCGTCAGTGTCCTTGAGGTAGTGACCCAATTCGTCCCGCCGGTTCATCGGATTCACCGGTACGACGACCGCGCCGACCCGCAAGATGGCGTAGTAGGCGGCGATCCAGCCGCGGCTGTTTTGCGCATAGAGCAGCACCCGCTCGCCTTGCCGTACTCGTAGGTCATGCTCTAGGTAGCCGGCCAGATGATCCACCTGCGCAGCCAGTTCGGCATAGCTCACGCTGCCGGTGTCATCACACACTGCAGCGCGATCCGGAAAGCGCGTGGCCGATACGGTGAGGAGATAGCAGACGTTGGTGCGCGGGATGTCGAGCTCGTGCGGCAGGTGAAGCGGCCAGGTCCGGACCTCGGAGGGTTTCATGTTGCAGTGGGCCGCTGCGAGCGGATTGCGCTTTTGGTTGAACCAATGATATATTCCGGTCATGTCAGGCGTCAAGGGAAGCCCTGGCGAAACCCTCTCACCAACGAGCCACGCTATGACCCTTAAACGCAGCGCCTGCATCGTTGGCGCCTACGAACACCCGACCCGCAAGGCACCGGACAAGACCGTTGCCCAGCTGCACGCCGAGTGCGCCCGAGGCGCGCTGACCGACGCCGGCCTCACACTGCAGGACGTCGACGGCTACTTCTGCGCAGGAGACGCGCCCGGCCTGGGGCCGCTCAGCATGGCCGACTACCTCGGTCTGAATGTCCGCCATGTCGACTCGAGCGATACCGGCGGCTCGGCGTATCTGGTGCATGTCTCACATGCCGCGCAGGCGATCGCCGCCGGCAAGTGCAACGTTGCGCTGATCACCTTGGCCGGCCGGCCACGGACCGATGCGTCGTCCATCGGTACCGGCCCGCGGAACGTGACCGCCGCGACGCCAGATGTTGCGTGGGAGGCACCCTATGCGCCGATCACGGTCAACATGTATGCGCTGGCCGCCGCGCGCCATATGCATGAGTACGGCACCACGAGCGAACAGCTCGCCTGGATCAAAGTTGCCGCCGCCGCGCATGCGCAGCACAACCCGAACGCGATGCTCCGAGAATTGGTGACGGTCGAAGACGTACTGAACTCGCCGATGATCTCCGACCCGCTGCACAAGCTCGACTGCTGCGTGGTCAGCGACGGCGGCGGTGCCCTCGTGGTCGCTCGACCCGAGATCGCGCGTTCGCTGAAGCGCCCCGTGGTCAACTTGTTGGGAGCGGGTGAGACGCTCAAAGGTCAGAGCTCCGGCCAAGTCGACCTGACCTACTCAGGCGCGGCGGTGTCAGGCCGAATCGCCTTTGTCGAAGCCGGCGTGACAGCGGCCGACATCCAGTACGCGTCCATCTACGACAGCTTCACGATCACGGTGTTGATGCAGCTTGAGGATCTCGGCTTCTGCGCCAAGGGCGAAGGCGGTCGTTTCGTGGCCGACGGCAACCTGATCTCGGGAGTTGGCAAGTTGCCCTTCAACACTGATGGCGGCGGCCTTTGCAACAACCACCCCGCCAACCGCGGCGGAATCACCAAGGTCATCGAGGCCGTCCGTCAACTTCGAGGCGAAGCGCATCCGAAGGTCCAGGTGCCCAATTGCAAGTTGGCGCTGGCGCAAGGCATGGGAGGCCTGCTCGGGTCCCGCCACGGCAGTGCGACCCTCATTCTCGAGCGAGTTTGAACATGTCCACAACCTACCAAGACCGTCCGCTGACCGCCCCGATCGTCGACGAGGC
>Ga0207691_10001302_pt1 | contig 24902 bp, 23 predicted proteins | sample KBSM13metaG_FD_184327 | JGI IMG/M metagenome (GOLD analysis project Ga0207691, IMG submission 184327) | Miscanthus rhizosphere microbial communities from Kellogg Biological Station, Michigan, USA - KBS M1-3 metaG (SPAdes) (version 2) | ecosystem: Host-associated > Plants > Roots > Rhizosphere >...
TACCCGGCCGCGCGCAGTTGTTCCTCGACGTAGCGGGCCGACTCCTCATACCCCGAGGTCCCCGCGGCACGGTTTCCGCCGTTGGCATCGGCAACCCGCTGCAGCGCCTGCAGGTGCCCCACCATGTCCCGGGACTTGAAATCCTCCAGCACGGCACGCGCATCCACCGTGCTCGCCGGGGCCAGCACGGTGGGGGCCGAACATCCCGAAACCAAAAAGCTGATTGCCACCAGGACAGCCGCGGCCGCCGTCCGCCCCCGCTGGTACCTCCGCCTACCCGTCACGCTAAGAACATACTTCCTCAGTCGCCGGGGAGGAAGGCCACCCCTAGTGCGAGCCGGCCCTAAGCGGTGCGGCGGCCACGGCCGCCGGGTCGGAGAAGGCCAGACGGGGCACCATCACCAGCGCGGCAGCCGCGGCAAGCCCGGTGACCCCGCAGATGGTCCATACCGTGAGGTAGCCGGCGAGCGGCGCCGCGGTCTGACCGGCGTCCCCCGCGCCGGCCCCGGCCTCGGCCAGGACGTGGCTGACCAGGGCGATGCCGAACACCGCGGACGCGAAGGCTCCGCCGATGGTCTTGGTGGTGTTGGTCAAACCCGTGGCCATCGCGGTCCGGTTGAGGGGGGCGGCCGCGGCGGCCGCCGATGGCAGCGCCGCCACGAGGGCCCCGGAGCCGACACCGGCGATCGCCATGTTGGCCAGCGCCTGGATCAGACTGCCGTGGAACGGCAGGAACAGCAGGTAGCCCAGGCCCACGAGCGTGGCGGCGCCCACGAGGGTCCAGCGCGGAGTGAGCCGGCGGGTCACCACCGGGTACAGCAGCGCGCCCACCAGCAGCGCCAGCACATAGACGCCGATGATGATGGAGACCTGCCCGGCGCGCAGCCCGAGGCCGTAGCCGTGCAGCGCGGGATCTGTCCGGGCGAAGGTGGACAGCGGGGCCTGCGCGCCGAGCACCGAGACGCCAAAGAGCCCGGCGGTCAGCTGGACGGGCCACATGGACTTACCCCGCAGCATTCGGATGTCGACGAGCGGATCGGCCGCGCGCAGCTCGAACCGCGCGAACGGAACGAACACCAGAATTCCGGCTCCCACCAGCGCCCACGGCCACCACGCGCCGGCCCCGTTGAGGCGCATGAAGGTCAGCCCGGACGTGATGAGCAGCAGCCCGAGGGCGAGGAGCGTGAAGCCGCGGGTGTCCACGCGTCCGCCGCTGCGCTCCCGCGACTCCGGCACGCCAAACCTGACCGCGAACCAGCATGCGGAGACGGCCACCGCGGGGACCAGGAGCACCAGCTGCAGCTGGCCCGCGAACACTTCCACGAGCGCACCGGCGGCGAGCGCCCCGGCGATGACACCGGCTTCCAGCGCCCCGACGAGGACGCCGGCCGCGCGCCGCGTGCGGGCGGCGCCGTCGGGCAGTTGATGGACGCGGCTGAAGATCAGGGCAATTTCCAGGGGCAGCCAGACCACGTAGAAACCCTGGAACGACCACGCGGCCAGGAAGGTCCAGAAGTCCGGGGCAAGCGCGACGCCCCAGGAGGCCATGGCGGTGACCAGCGTGGAAACCAGCAGGATCCTCTTATGCCCGTACATGTCCCCCAGCTTGGCCAGCACCGGCACGGCGAGGGCGCTGACCATGAGCTGCGCGGCCTCGAACCAGTTGACGTCGGCGTCGTGGATCCCCAGGTGCCGGGCGATATCGGTGAGGATGGGCGTGTAATAGCCCTGCAGGATTCCACTGGTGAGCTCCACCAGACACAGAAAAGCTACAACACGGCGCATGGCGGCCTTCCGGGAGGGCGGGCACCTCGCGGCCAGCCGATTGATTGCATCCTAGGCCCGCGCCGTCGCCGAAGGCGGGAACGCGGCCGGCAACGCGGCCGGGAAGACGGGGCGGGAAACCCGGCCGGAACGACGCGGGAATATTCGTCCGGGCCGGGCGTTATACCGGTCGATAGATGCAAATGCATCTAAATCGGTTATAGTAGAAACAGATCCCGGATCCACCCCGGCCACGGAAAGGCACACCATGCAGATCGGCGTATTCAGCGTCAGCGACATCACTACCGACCCCACCACGGGCCGCACCCCGACTGAGCACGAGCGCATCAAAGCGTCCGTGGCGATCGCCAAGAAGGTCGAAGAGATCGGCATGGATGTCTACGCCCTCGGCGAGCACCATAACCGGCCGTTCTTCTCGTCCTCCCCCACCACCACGCTGGCGTACATCGCGGCCCAGACCGAGCGCATCATCCTGTCCACGGCCACGACCCTGATCACCACGAACGACCCCGTGAAGATCGCAGAGGACTTCGCGATGCTCCAGCACCTCGCGGACGGACGCGTGGACCTGGTCCTGGGCCGCGGCAACACCGCCCCCGTCTACCCCTGGTTCGGCAAGAACATCCAGGACGGGATCGAACTCGCGATCGAGAACTACTCCCTGCTGCGCCGCCTCTGGGACGAGGACACCGTCAACTGGTCCGGCAAGCACCGCACCCCGTTGCAGAACTTCACCTCCACCCCCCGCCCGCTCGACGGCGTCGCCCCCTTCGTGTGGCACGGCTCGATCCGCACGCCGCAGATCGCCGAAGTGGCGGCGTACTACGGTGACGGCTTCTTCGCCAACAACATCTTCTGGCCCAAGGAGCACTACCAGCAGCTGATCGGCCTCTACCGCGAACGCTATGAGCACTACGGCCACGGCAAGGCGGACCAGGCGATTGTGGGCCTCGGCGGCCAGTTCTTCATGCGGAAGAACTCCCAGGACGCCGTCAAGGAGTTCCGTCCCTACTTCGACAACGCCCCGGTCTACGGCCACGGCCCCTCGCTGGAGGACTTCACGTCCCAGACCCCGTTGACCGTCGGCAGCCCGCAGGAAGTGATCGAAAAGACCCTGTCGTTCAGGGAGTACTTCGGCGACTACCAGCGCCAGCTCTTCCTGATCGACCACGCCGGCCTGCCGCTGAAGACCGTCCTGGAACAGCTGGACCTGTTCGGCGAGGAAGTGCTGCCGGTGCTGCGCAAGGAATATGCCGCGCTCAAGCCGGCACACGTTCCCGAACCGCCGACGCACGCCGGCCGGGTTGCCGCCGCGCTGGCAGCGGGCACCGCCGACGCCGCCGCGGCGGAGACCACCATTCAGGGCTCATGATGCCCGCCAAGACTACCGAATCGCCGGTACGCCTGGCCGCGGAAACCTGGGAGTCCCTGTTCCGGGCCCAGGTGGCGGTGATGCGCAAGCTGCAGGCGGCGCCGGCATTCAAGGCCCTGGCGCTCAATGAGTACGACGTCCTGTTTACGCTCTCCCGCTGCCCCTCCGGGTGGCTGCGCCTGAACGAGCTCAACGACAACGTGCTGCTGAGCCAGTCCAGCCTGAGCCGGCTGGTGGAGCGGCTCGAAAAGCGTGGGCTCGTTGAACGGACTCCAGCCCCGGAGGACGGCCGCGGGATCCTCATCCGGCTCACCGATGCCGGACGGGACCTGCAGAAGCAGATCGGCCGGGAACACGTGCGCGACATCGCCGCGCTCGTGGGCCCGGCCCTCTCCGCCGCCGAACAGCAGGAGCTGCTGCGGCTGACCGAGAAGCTCCGCGCCGCTGTCTCGGGGCGCTAAGGCCGTGTGCGGAGGCCGTGCGCTGAGGCCGCCCGGCCGCGCACTGCCTAGTGGATCGCGACGAGCTGCGCCGGGTCTTCCTGCGGCAGGTTATCGACGACGGCGGTGACGCTGAGTTCCTTCAGGGACAGGCTGCCGCCCACGGTGGACAGGAAGGCGGTGTCCGAGGAATCGCGTCCTGCCGTGATCCGCAGCATGCTCTCCCGTGGCGCCAGCCCCGTGGGGTCGATGACGTGCCAGGCGCCGTTGATGTGCGCCTCGGCCACGGCGTGGAAGTCCATCGGGGTCAGTCCCGGGGCGTAGACGGCGGCCAGCCGGGCCGGGACGTTCTTGGAACGCAGCAGGGCAATGGCGAGGTGGGCAAAGTCCCGGCAGACGCCGCGCCGGTGCAGCAGTGTTTCGACCGCGCCGTCGGTCCCCCGCGAGGATCCGCTGACGTAGCGCAGCTCGTTAAAAACCCAGTCCCGGACGGCGTGGAGCAGCTCCTCGCCCTGGAGCCCGCCGAATTCGGCGTGGGCGGTGGGCAACAGCCGGTCCGATTCCGCGTAGCGGCTGGGCCGGACATAGCGGATCAGTTCCATGAGCCCGGGTTCCTCGGGCAGCGCGAAGCCGGTGACGGTGGCCGAATACTCAACCAGGACGTCGGTGGGTTCGGCGAATTCCATGTAGTGGAAGCGGCCGCCGTGATGGTCCGAGAGCTCGGTCAGCGGCACGTCCCCGCCTCCCGCGGTCACCCTGAGCGATTCGTCAATCGAGTCGTAGCCGGCGTTCCGGGCCACGGCCACGGCGAGAGCCACCTTGGTTTCGGCAACGGTCTTGAAGGCCAGGCGGGCGGCTACGGCGCGTTCCATGTATCTCTGTCTCCGGGATGTGGGATTGAGGTGGGTGCAGGAGAAGCCGCCGTCAACGGCCCGGGGATGTGCGGGGCGGGCGGGACTAGTTTTTGATCTTCAGAGACATTAGCATCCGCTGGACGTTCGCGAATTCGGACCCCTCGTTGACGTACTTGGCCGCCTGGTCGAGAGTGTCGAACGCCTTGGCGGGGGCAACCTTCTGGTCCGGCGCCAACGCCTTGAGCACTGTCAGGTCCCCAAACGAATAGTCCCCCTTGCCGGCCGGGCCACGGACCACGTTCTGCAACGCGCAGCTCTTGCCGCCGGCGCCGCCCACCACGTTGGTGATGCCGTAGGAGCCGAAGTACTTGTAGCCCTGGACCACCCGGAACACCACGTGCGGGTCAATGGTTCCCCCGCCGCCGGCGTGCGGCAGGTCAACCGGCACGCTGCTGACCACGACGTAGTTGCGGGCGGCGTCGTCCGGGCAGGCCGCGGCAGGCTGCGGGGGCAGGCCGGTCTGCAAGGTGGCCAGGTAGGCGCCGCCGGCGTCCTTGACGGTGATCTTCAGCGCCCCGGGCAGAGCACCGGCGTCGGGAGCTACGGACTGGACAATCCAGTCCTGCGGCACCTCAAAACTGACGGACTTTGCCGGGTCGGTAAAGACCTTCCAGGCCGCTGTGCTCGAGCCCGGGGTGGGGGAAGCGCTGGCCGACGCGGCGGCACCAGTGGTGGCAGACGGCGTCGCACTCTCACTCGCACTGGGACTCGCACTGTCCGCCGCGCTGCTGCCAGCGGTCCAGACCGGCGTCCCCTTGCCGTCGCTGCTGCAGCCCGAAAGGGCTGCCACCGCGACTGCGAGCGCCGTGCCGGTGCGCAGCACAGCGCTCCGGATTCCTGCGGTGCCTGCTGAAGAAGGGGCCGTCCCAGTCATGGTGCCAGCGTAGCCGGGGCGCCGCATGACTCAGAGCTCCCGCATCAGTGTTTCGTAGAACCGGACCCCCTGCTCCAGCGTCTCCAGCCCGATCTTTTCGTCAACGGCGTGGATCGAGCCGCGGGCCCGGACGTCCATGAAGAAGGGCGCGAAGCGGTACACGGCACCGCAGATCCCGGTGAAACGGCGCGAGTCGGTGCCGCCCATCATGATGTAGGGGGTGATGATCGCCTCGGGGAAGACCTGCCCGATGCAGTCCGCCAGCAGGTCCCACTGGGCCCCCGAGGACGGCGACACCGGAGACGGGTCGTTGCCCTCCACGACGCGCAGTCCGACTTTCGGGTCGCGGATGATTTTCCGCAGCAGTGCCATGGTGCCCTCGACCGTCTCCCCCACCGCCACCCTGATGTTGGCGTTGGCCTTCGCCGTGGCGGCGAGGACGTTGGCCCCGGAGCTGCCTTCGAGCGTGGTGATGGCGACGGTGGTCCGGGTCATGGCGTTGGTCTCGCTGCCGAGCCGGCCGAAGAGCCAGGTGATCGGCGCCCGGAGCAGTGCCACGTTCGCGAACACGGCCCGCAGCGGTGGCGGGGTGTGCGGGCCGAAGCGGCGCAGCATCTCGGCGGTCACCTCCGGCAGCGACTGCGGGAACGGGCTGCGCTCGATCCGGGTGATGGCGCGGGCCAGCCGCGCTGTCGCCCCCATCCGCGGCGGCGTGGAGGCGTGTCCGCCCGGGTCCCGGGTCAGCAGCTCCACGTCCAGGATTCCCTTTTCGGCCACGCCGACGACGGCGGCCGGCCGGCTCACCCCCGGGAAGGCGCCGCCCGCGACGGCACCGCCCTCGTCCAGGACGAGCCAGGGCACCACGCCGCGGCCGGCCAGCAGGTCGGCGGCGGCCGCCGCGCTGTTGCCGGCCGTCTCCTCGTTGTTGCCGAACGAGAAGTAGAGGTCGTGCGCGGGCGCATACCCCGCCAGCAGCAGGCTCTCGGCCGCTTCCAGGATGGCCACGAGCTGGCCCTTGTCATCGAGCGTCCCGCGGCCCCAGAGGAACGTGCCGTCGTTGTGGCCGGAGAACGGCGGGTGTGTCCACTCCCCCGGGTCGTCTGCCGGGACGACGTCGTAGTGTGCCATCAGCACCGATGCCCGGTGCGCGGCCGCCGGGTCCTCCGCTGGTGCGGCGCCGGGCCAGCGGTACAGGAGGGCGTGGCCGTTGACCCGCTCCAGTTCCAGGGCAGCATGGACCGCCGGATACAACCGGGGCAGCGCCGCGATGAAGGCCTCGAACTCGGCTGTTTCCACCCCGGCCCCGGCCTGGGAGGCCCCAGCCCGGCTGGACACGGTCCGGTACGTCACGAGCTCCGCCAGCGACGCCGCCGCGCGCCCGGCGCCCGGCGGGTGCCCGGGGCCGCCCGGTGTTCCGCCGGGGCTCTTGAGGGTATTGCCGGCGGCCGCGTTCTGCAGGGGGTTGCGCATGCGCGAAAGTCTACGGCCGGAGGGTCCGCCGGAACCGGCTATTCGGCGCGCGGGTCCGGCCCCGGAATCCGGGGCACAATTCGGCGCACAAATTTCGGCCTCGGGAAAGCGGATACGCTGGGGGCATGGCCGAACAGAGCATTGACGGAACGCACTTTGGGGATCTGGGCGACGTGGCAGGCATGTCGGCCCTCGATATCGCGGACTGGCGGCTGCGGACCTTTGCCCTTTACGCCACCACGCGGAAGATTGCCGCGGACAGCCCGGCCGAGGCGCATTCCTACTGGCGCCAGGAGCGGGACCGCATGTTCGGCACCCACCCGGCGTCCGCGCTGACGGCCGAGGCCAAGGCCACCTTCGGCGGCCTGAAGACGGCGGACTACGATCCGATCTACCGTTTCCACGTCCCGCTGACCCCCGAGGGCGCCGGGCGGGAGATGAACGTAGAGACCGGGACCGACGGCCTGGTCCGGTTTGTGCGGCTGGGCACCTTCGACCTGCCCGAGATGGGACAGCTCGCGGTCTGGAAGCTCAGGGGCTACGGCGGGGGCATCTTCGTGCCGTTCCGTGACGCCACCGCCGGCCAGCCCGGCGGCAGCTACGGCGCCGGACGCTACCTCCTGGACACCATTAAGGGAGCTTTCCACGGCGTGCGGGGCTCCGGGCCCCAGGCCGAATTCATCCTGGACTTCAATTTCGCCTACAACCCCTCGTGCGCCTACAACGAGGCCTGGGCATGTCCGCTGGCTGGCCCGGCAAACCGGCTGGCCGTGGACATCCCCGTGGGCGAGCTGTACTGAGCGGATGAAGTCCCAGCTCGAACAGCTTGACCCTGCCCCCGCCGTCGTCCTCGGGCCGAAGACGCGCCGGTACCGGGGAGTCCTGCGTTATCCCGTGGTCCGGCAGCTCATCCGGTTCACCGGCGTCGGCATTGTCTGCACCCTGACCTCCCTGGCCCTGTACGCCCTCTCCCGGCCCTGGCTTGGGGCACAGCCGGCCAACGCGGCGGCCCTGATCCTGACGTCGTTCATGAATACCGCCCTCAACCGGCGCCTGACGTTCAAGATCACCGAACGCCGCCGGATGAAGCGCGACCACCTCAACGGCCTGATCGTAATCCTCGTCGCGCTGCTGATCACCGGCGGCAGCCTCGCCGTCCTGCACTGGGTCAACCCGGACGCCACCGTGGGCGAGGAGCTGTGGACCACCACCCTCTCCGGTTTCGCCGCCACCGCCGTGCGGTTCACGATGCTGCGGCACTGGATCTTCCGCCGCGCCCGCCACCGCTGACGTCGCCCACGGCCCCCACCCCGGATTGAGCTAGCAGTTCACGCCGCTATGGAGGCGGCCCGATAGGGACATATAGTGACGGCTCAACCGGTGGAGGGGGTGCCGAGGGAGCGGACGCCGGCGACGGCGGTGCGGACCGCGGCCGCCGCCTCCTGCAACTGCGCTGCCGTCACGGTCGAGTCGAAGCTGAACCGCACCGCCGTCTGGGCGATCTCGGGCTCGATGCCCAGGGCCAGCAGCACGGGTGAGGGCGCATCCGAGCCGGCGGCACACGCGGAACCGCTGGAGCAGATGATGCCCTGGCGTTCGAGCTCCAGCAGCACGGACTCGCCGCTCGTGCCCGGGAAGCAGAAGGATGCCACTGACGGCAGCCGCTCGGTGGGGTGGCCGGTGAGCAGTGCCCCGGGAACACCGGCCAGCACGGCGCCGATGAACCTGTCGCGGAGGGCAGCGACGTGCCCGGCCGGTTCCCGCGGCAGTGCCAGGGCCGTCGCCAGCGCCACGGCGCCGGCGACGTTTTCCGTGCCCGACCGGCGGCCGCGCTCCTGCCCGCCGCCGTGGACCAGCGGTTCAAGCCGGACCCGTCCGCGCACAAACAGCGCGCCGCTGCCTTTGGGCGCGCCCAGCTTGTGGCCGGAAATGCTCAGCGCGTCCACGCCCAGTGCGCCGGTGTCCAGCGGCAGCCAGCCGGCGGCCTGGACGGCGTCGGTGTGGAACGGGACTCCGTGCGCCCGGGCCAGCGCCGCGAGCCGGGCGATGGGCTGGACCGTGCCGACCTCGTTGTTGGCGTACATGATGCTGACCAGGGCCGTGCCGGGCTGCAGCACGGCGGCGAGGGCCTCTTCGCTCACCTGCCCGAAGCGGTCCACGGGGATCACGTCGACCGCGAAGCCGTGGACCCGTTCGAGGTACCTGGCGGATTCTTCCACCGCGGGATGCTCGACGGCGCTGATTGCCACCCGGTCCAGGCGCGGATCGGCGGCGCGCCGGGCCAGGGCGATGCCCTTGACGGCGAGGTTGTCCGCTTCCGTGCCGCCGGAGGTGAAGACGACTTCCCCGGGGCGGCAGCCCAGGGCCTTGGCGGTTGCTGCGCGGGCCCCCGTGAGCGCCGCGGCAGCCGCCTCTCCAAGGGAGTGATGGCTTGACGGGTTGCCGAATTCGCCCGTGAGGTACGGCCACATGGCCTCCAGCACCTCGCGGCGGACCGGGGTGGTGGCCGCGGCGTCGAGGAAGATCATGGTGCGCCTCAGCCGGCCGCCGGACCGGCGCCGGAGTCGACGGCCGGCTCGACGTCAAGCTCAATGTCCAGGCCGAGGTCCAGGGCCGTGACACTGTGTGTCAGGGCGCCGATCGAGATGACGTCCACCCCGGTGGCCGCGATGTCCGCCACGGTGGAGAGGTTGACGTTGCCGCTGGCCTCGACGCGGGCCCGGCCGCCCACCAGTCCGACGCCGGCCGCGAGCTCGGCCAGGGAGAAGTTGTCCAGCATGATGGTGTCCACCCCGGCGGCAAGGACGGGCTCGATCTGCTCCATGGTGTCCACCTCCACTTCGAAGTGTGTTGTGTGGCCGAGCTGGGCCTTGGCGCCGCGCAGCACTGCGGTCAGCTTCGCCGGGTCGCCGCCGGTGAGCACGGCCAGGTGGTTGTCCTTGGCCAGGACGGCGTCGGAGAGGCTGAAGCGGTGGTTGGCGCCGCCGCCGCAGCGGACGGCGTAGCGTTCGAGCACCCGCAGCCCCGGCGTCGTCTTGCGGGTATCGGTGATCCGGGCCCCGGTGCCGGCCACGAGCGCCACGAACTCGGCCGTTTTGGTGGCGATGGCGCTCATCCGCTGGACCAGGTTCAGGGCGACGCGTTCGGCCAGCAGCACGGCGCGGGCGTTCCCGGTCACGCGGGCCAGGGCGGTTCCGGCGGCGAAGGCCTCGCCGTCGGTGACCAGCAGTTCGACGACGGCGCCCGGGTCGGTCAGCTTCATCGCCGCGGCGAAGACCTCCCCTCCGCTCAGCACGCCGGGAACCCGGGCGTTGAGAACCGCCGTCGCCCGCGCCTGCGCCGGGATGAGCACCTGTGAGGTGATGTCCCCGGACGGGGCGTCCTCCTGCAGCGCCGTGCGGAGGACGGCCAGAACGGCGGCCTCGGGCAGGCTCCCGGCGAGCGCCGCGGCGCGGGAGGGCAGGGTTTCCGGGGCAGCGGTTGCGTGGGCAGTGGTGGTCACGAGGAAATCCTTTGCATGGAATGGGTGAGGGCTGAGGCGTCGTCCGTGTCCGCCCGGTAGTGGGCTCCGACGGACTGCGTGCGGTTCAGGGCAGCCGCCACAAGCAGGCGGGCCGCGAGGAGCAGGTTCCGGTCCTCATGGGCATCCTGGCAGAGCCAGTCACTGTGGCCGGCATCGGGAGCGGTCTCAGAATGGACAACGGCGTCCCAGGCCGCAAGCACGGTCTCCGCCTCCCGCAGTTGCTCCCCGCTGCGCATTACCCCGGCGTCCGCCGTCATCAACCGCCGAAGAGCGTCGCGCGAGAAAACCCCGTACGCGGATACCGACTTCACAAAATCTTCGGACACGCTCGCTAAAGTGTCCTCCCCTGACGTGAAGTCGTGCGACGGCGCTGCGGAAGCGTGCGTCAAGGGGAGGCCGCCCGCGGCCGTGGGCCCACACGATCCGGGTTCCCTGGCCGAGCTTGCGAGGCTAGGGGGATCGTGGGGAGCACGCAGAGCAGTGGTGTCGTGCGACGGGTCGGCGCGCAGGAAGTCCTCGACGGCGCGGCGGCCGAACACGAGGCCCTCCAGCAGCGAGTTGCTCGCCAGCCGGTTTGCCCCCTGCGCCCCGGTGCGGGCGACCTCGCCGGCGGCGTACAGGCCGGGAACGGACGTGCGGCCCCGCAGGTCGGTGCACACGCCGCCCATCCAGTAGTGCGCGGCCGGGGAGACGGGGACCGTTTCTGTGGTCCAGTCGTAGCCGGCGGCGAGGGTGGCCGCCGTGATGGTCGGGAACCGCCGGGCCAGGAAGCCCGCGCCCCGCGCTGCCTCGATGCCGCGGGCGTCCAGGTAGACCGGGCTGTCCGGCGCGGCCCCGGTGGCGGCCAGGTGCAGGGCGATGCTGCGGGAGACGACGTCGCGGGGGGCCAGTTCGGCGTCGGGATGGTAGTCGGGCATGAAGCGGTATCCCGCGGAGTCCAGCAGCACCGCGCCCTCGCCGCGGACCGCTTCGGAGATGAGCAGGGCCGGCGGCCCGCCTGGAATCTCCTCGGCGGCAAGGGTGGTGGGGTGGAACTGGAAGAACTCGAGGTCCCGCACCGCGGCGCCGGCACGCCAGGCCAGGGCCAGGCCGTCGGCGGTGGCGACGGCGGGGTTGCTGGTGCGGGCAAAGAGCCGGCCCGCCCCGCCGGTGGTGAGCAGGACGGCGTCGGCGGCCAGCTCCTGGGGCCGTCCGCCTGCCAGGTAGGCCACTCCGGTGACCCGGGCCGGCGTCGGGGGCGTGCTGCCGCGCTGTGACAGTTCGTCCGGCAGCGCTTCGGCCAGGTCGTCCGGTCCGGTCAGGAGCCCGGTGACGAACGCGCTGGTCTCCACCCGGAGCCGGCCGTGGCCGGCGCGGTCCAGGACGGCGCGTTCGAGGACGGCGGCGACGAGCCCGCGGGCGATGCAGGCGCCCGTCGCGTCCCCGCCGGCGTGCAGGATGCGCGGCGCCGAGTGTGCCGCTTCCAGGCCCAGGGCCGGTCCGCCGCCGGGAGCTGCGTCGAAGTGCACGCCGTAGCGGCCCAGGCCGGCGATGTCCCGGACGGCCTCTGTACACAGGACCCTGACTGCCTCGGGGTCGTTGAGCCCGGCACCGGCGGCGAGCGTGTCCGCGATGTGCGCTGCCACGGAGTCACCGGGGGCGGCATCCTCCGGGGCCAGCACGGCCGAGATGCCGCCCTGGGCGTAGAACGTGTTGCTTTGTTCCAGCGTCCCCTTGCTCAGGAGGACCACCTCGATGTCACGGCCGCCGGTGGCGGCGTCGTCGGTGGCGAGCAGCGCGGCGTAGAGCCCCGCAATCCCGCTGCCGACGATCACGAGCCGCCTGGTCACGGCCGCGCCGCCAGCATGCGCTCCAGGGCCACCTTGGCCGGGGCGGCCACGTCTTCGTCCACGGTGATGCGGTTCAGCACCTCGCCGCGGACCAGCGCTTCCAGGACCCAGGCGAGGTAGCCGGGGTGGATGCGGTACATCGTGGAGCAGGGGCAGATCACCGGGTCCAGGCAGAAGATGGTGTGCTGCGGGTATTCCGCGGCGAGCCGGTTCACCATGTTGATTTCGGTGCCGATCGCGAACGTGGTGGGTTCCGTGGCCGCGGCGATGGCCTTCTTGATGAAGTCGGTGGACCCGGCGGAATCGGCGGCATCCACCACCTCCATGGGGCATTCCGGGTGCACGATCACCTGCACGCCGGGGAACTCGGCGCGGGCCTTTTCGATCTGGCCCACGTTGAAGCGTTTGTGGACCGAGCAGAAGCCGTGCCAGAGGATTACCCGGGAATCGAGCAGGGCCTGTTCGTCGTTGCCGCCGAGGTCCTTGCGCGGGTTCCACATCGGCATCTGCTCCAGCGGCACCCCCATGGCCTTGGCGGTGTTGCGGCCCAGGTGCTGGTCGGGGAAGAACAGCACGCGCTGGCCGCGTTCGAAGGCCCATTCCAGCACCGTCGCGGCGTTCGAGGAGGTGCAGACGATCCCGCCGCGCTCGCCGCAGAAGCCCTTGAGGGCGGCGGAGGAGTTCATGTAGGTGACCGGGATGACCGGGACCCGGCCCTCGGCGTCGGGCTCGGTGCCGAAGACCTCCTCAAGCTGTTCCCAGCACTCGGTGACCGAGTCGATGTCCGCCATGTCGGCCATGGAGCAGCCCGCGGCCAGGTTGGGCAGGATCACGGCCTGGTCGGGGCGGGACAGGATGTCCGCCGTCTCGGCCATGAAGTGCACGCCGCAGAAGACGATGGCCTCCGCGTCGGGCCGGGTCAGGGCGGCGTTGGCGAGCTGGAACGAATCGCCCACGAAGTCGGCGTATTCGATCACTTCGTCGCGCTGGTAGAAGTGCCCCAGTACGACGGCGCGGTCCCCCAGTGCCGCTTTGGCGGCGCGGATCCGGGCGTCGAGTTCGGCGTCGGAAGCGAGCTTGTATTCTTCCGGGAGCTGGCCCTGCCGGGGAGTGGAGGCCGGTGCGACGTCGGTGGAGGAGGCACCCGGCCCGTAGGCGGGCACGCCGGCGAGGGCCTCGGCGAGGTCGTAGTCCCAGGGCCCGCGGGCCAGCGCGGGGCTGCAGGTGGAGGCGGCCGCGCCCTGTGCCATGGTGGTGGCCTGCTCGCGCGTGATCAGCTGGATTGCCGTGTTGACGCTGCTCATGGTGTGCTCCTGTTGTCTGGGTCGAGGCCTGGGCGGCCGGTGAAGCGGTAGAGGCGGGGCGGGCGGTGCTTGCCGCCCTGCAGATAATGGTCGGTTTCTTCGATTTCCGGCGTGGCCTTGACCTGCCGGCGGAAGTTGGCGGGATCGAGTTCGCGGTCCAGGACGGCCTCGTAGACCTCCCGGACCTGGGCGAGGGTGAAGTACTCGCCCAGCAGGTGGTAGGCGATGGATCCGTAGGCCATCTTGTTGCGCAGCCGCCACAGCGCGTAGTCGACGATCGAGTTGTGGTCGAAGGCCAGCTCGTCCAGCCTGTCGGCGCGGAACCAGCGCACGTTCTCCGATTCGTCGGCCAGCGCGGCCTCCGTGGGCTGGACGAGTGCCCAGTACACGATCGAGACGACGCGCTGGGTGGGCGAGCGGTGCAGCCCGCCAAAGGCGTAGAGCTGTTCGAGGTAGTTCGGGGCCAGCCCGGTGGTCTCGCGCAGGTTCCGCGAGGCGGCGTCCTGGAGTGACTCGGAGTGCGTGAGCGGGCCACCCGGCAGCGCCCAGAGGCCCTTGAACGGTTCGCGGATCCGGCGCACCAGCGGAATCCACAGCGTGGGCCGGCCGGACCGCTCGCTGGGACGCAGCGCAAAGATCACCGTGGAGATGGCCAGCGACGGCGGCGCGGTCTGGCGCTCCGAGACGTTGGCTGCTGTGGTGTAAACGGTGATCTACCCGCCCTCTGAGGTTCCGGGCGGGTCCGCGATGGACTGCCCGGCTGGATCCGGCCCGACCGCCGGATTAGTTATAGTCACATTGACTAGAACTAATGATACGGCCGCGCCGCCCGGGCGCAAAATGTTTCGGGTCACACGGGCCGGACCGGGTTGTCGCCGGCGCACGGACGGGGCTTGTCCGCGGGTGCCGGCACCGGTATTAATCGAGGCTATGGACTCAGAAGATATGGACCCGGAGGGTACGGACACAGAAGTTATGGACCCTGAGGGTACGGACGCAGAGGCAGTCAGGGCCCGATACGCGGGGGCGGCCCAGGCATTCATGGAGCTCGCCGGGCAGGTACCGCACCAGGCGTGGTCGCGGCCGGCACTGGGTGAATGGGATGTCCGGGCGCTGACCGGCCACACGAGCCGCGCCCTGACAACCGTGGAAACCTACCTCGGCACCCCGGCCGCCGGGGCACGGGTGCCGGGTCCAGTGGAATACTTCCTGGCCGTCCGGGGCGCCACCTCGCCCGCCGCGATTGCGCAGCGAGGCAGGGAAACCGGGGAGGCGCTGGGCGAGGACCCTGCCGCTGCCGTGCGGGAGCTTGTCCAACGCGTCACGGCCCTCGTCAGGAACACGCAGGACGATGCCCTGGTGGCCACCCCTGCCGGAGTAATGACGCTCATCGACTACCTGCCGACCCGGACCTTCGAGCTGGCCGTGCACACCCTGGATCTGGCGCGCGCCCTGGGCCTGCCGCCGCCCGCCGCCTTGGCCCCGGCGGTCGCGGCCTCCCTGGAGCTCGCCGGAGCCATCGGCTCCCGGCTGCCGTCCGCCGGTGATTTGCTGCTCTTGCTCACCGGCCGGACCGGCCTGCCCGAAAACCTGAGTGTCCTCTAGCCCGTGCCGGCGGCCGCGGCTTCCAGCAGCGGCAGGGTGCGGCCCTGGAAGTGCGTATTGAGCACGATCACGGAGGACGAGCGCAGGACCGATCGGGTGGCGATCATGGCATCGAGGACGCGCTGGAGGTCCGAATTGGAGCGGGCGGCTATCCGGGCCATGAGGTCCGAGCTCCCGGAGACGGTATGGATCTCGATCAGCTCGGGGATCCGCGCCAGGGCCTCCACGACGGCGTCGTGCCCGAGGTCCTGGTTGATCGTGAGGGAGCAGAAAGCCACGACGGGGTAGCCGAAGTGCGCCGGATCGGGCTGGGGCACCCATGAGCCAATCACGCCGGCGTCCTGCATCCGGTCCAGGCGCGACTGCACCGTGGCGCGGGCAACCTTCAGTACCCGGGAGGCCTCCAGGACCGAGGCCCGGGGGGAATCCGTGAAAAATCGGACAATCTTTGCATCAAGCGGATCAACGTCCACTGATTCTTCCTTCCCAAGCGGGACCGGGCCGGACAAACAGCCACCGATGCCCCGATTCAGTTAGCAAACTGCCACCATGCTCTCACGGCGGAGGCGCCCCGGCGGCCGGGGGCCGGCCCCAAATCCGGTAAATTCAATAGGTCCCATAAGGACGAAAAGATCCAAACCACACGAAGGTTCGCCATGACGATGAAGTCCACCGCGACGCTACCCACCGCGGTTCCCGCCCCGAGCCTGGGGCACAGCATGAAACCACGCCAGCTGACAATGATGGGACTGGGCAGCGCGATCGGCGCCGGCCTGTTCCTCGGCTCGGGAGCCGGAATCCAGGCGGCGGGACCGGCCGTGCTGATCTCCTACCTCGTCGCGGGAACCCTGATCATCCTGGTGATGTGGGCGCTCGGGGAGATGGCCGCGGCCAATCCCAACAGCGGCGCCTTCTCCGTGTACACGCAAAAGGCCATGGGCAAGACCGCGGGCGCCACCGTCGGCTGGCTCTGGTGGCTGCAGCTCGTGGTGGTCATCGCGGCCGAGGCCCTCGGTGCGGCCGGGCTCCTGTTCACGGTGTGGCCGGTGATCCCCGTCTGGGCACTGTCCCTGATCTTCATGGCCCTGTTCACCGCCATCAACCTGGCGGGCGTGAAGAATTTCGGCGAGTTCGAATTCTGGTTCGCCATCCTCAAGGTGGCTGCCATCGTGATATTCCTGGCCATCGGCGGGGCCCTGCTGCTGGGCTTGCTGCCGGACGTCCCGTCCCCCGGCCTCAGCAACTTCACGTCCGGCTTCGCCCCGGCCGGCCTGGGCGGCATCGCAACCGCACTCTTCGTCGTCATCTTCGCCTTCGGCGGCACCGAGATTGTCAGCGTGGCCGCGGCCGAGACGGAAAACCCGGAGCGCAGCGTCGCCCAGGCGATCCGCACCGTCGTCTGGCGGATCCTCGTGTTCTACATCGGCTCGGTATTCGTCATCGCGGCCGTCCTTCCCTCGACTTCCGCGGCCCTGAAGTCCCCCTTCGCCGGCGTCCTCGACGTCGCCCGGATCCCCGGCGCCGGCGCCGCGATCACCCTGGTCGCCGTCATCGCGCTGCTCTCCGCCCTGAACGCCAACCTCTACGGCGCGTCCCGCATGGTGTACTCGCTCTCTGAGCGCGGCGAAGCCCCCAAGTTCCTCTCCAAGCTCAACACGGCCCGGGTCCCGGTCGTGGCGGTGAGCGTCTCCGTGGCCTTCGGCTTCCTGGCCGCCGTTCTCGAACTGCTCTTCCCGGACCAGATCCTGCCGGCGCTGTTCCAGCTGGTCGGTTCCACCTGCCTCGTGGTGTGGGGCTCGGCCCTGGTGTCCCAGCTGATCCTGCGCCGCCGGGCTGACCGCGACGGCACTGCGCTGCCGCTGCGGATGAAGGGCTTCCCGGGGCTGACGATCTTCGGGCTCGTGCTCCTGGCTCTGATCTTCGCCGTCGGCTTCAGCAGCCCGGAGAGCAGCAAGCAGCTGGTCAGCACCCTGGTACTGGTGGCCGGCATCGCCGTGGCGTGCTGGACCGGCGCCCGGATCACCCGGAACCGCAACGCCGCCGCCGCTACCGCCGGCGCAAAAGCGGACCAGGCGGAACAGCCCAGCCGCTAGACAAATTGCCAAGCTCACCGGCGCGCGGGGCGGCATAAGTGTGCAGTCTGGGCACCCCAGCCTAGGCTGATTGCCCACCCCGCCGCCGGTGACTAGGGTCACAGGCATGGACACACTTCTCCCCGTGGCTTCCGGCAGCGCTGCCGGGCCGCTCACAGCCGATGAACTCCGCGAGCTCTATTCGCTCATGGTGGCCGTCCGGCACCTCGACACCTCGGCCATCGCCTGGCAGCGGCAGGGCATCATCCCCGGCTACGCCCCCGAACTCGGCCAGGAAGCGGCCCAGGTGGGCAGCGGCTACGCCGTGGACACCACCCGGGACTTCGTCTTCCCCACCTACCGCGAAATGGGCGTTGCCCGGACCATGGGCGTGGACATGGTGGCCTACATGTCCACCCACAAGGCCACGTGGCACGGCGGCCTATACAACCCGATGGAATCCCGGCTGGCCCCGATCCAGGCGGTCGTCGCCGGCTCCGTCCTGCACGCCGTCGGCTGGGCCCACGGCCAGACGCTGGACAAAAAGGACGGCGTCGCCCTGACCTACTTCGGCGACGGCGCCTCATCGCAGGGCGACGTGCACGAGGCGATGAACTTCGCCGCCGTGATGAAGGCGCCCGTGGTGTTCTTCGTCCAGAACAACGGCTGGGCCATCTCGGTCCCCACCGAACGGCAGGTGGCCGGCGGCTCCGTCGCGGCCCGCGCCGCGGGTTACGGCATGCCGGCGCAGAAGATCGACGGCGACGACGTCGTCGCGGTCCTCGAAGCGACCCGCCGCGCCTTTGCGCATGCCCGTTCCGGCAACGGCCCGGTGCTCATCGAGGCCATGACCTACCGCCGCGGCCCGCACTCCACGTCCGATGATCCGGGCCGCTACCGCTCCCTCGACGAGGAACGCGACGGCGCAGGCACCGACCCGCTCGAGCGGCTCCGGCAGCGGCTGCTGGCCGATGGAATTGCCGACGAGGCGTTCTTCGCCGAAGCGCTGGCCGCGGCCAAGGCCGAAGAGGAGCAGATCCGTACCGGCATCCAGGCCCTGGGCTCCCGGCCCGGGACCGAAATGTTTGACCTGGTCTTCCAGGAAACCACCCCTGCCCTGCAGGCCCAGGCCGCCAACTGGCGCGAGGAGTCCGAACATGTCTAACTCGATTCTCGAAAGCGAAAGTGCCAGCGGCAACAACACTGCCGACAACACTGCCGACGACACTGTCACCAACCCGGCCGGAAGCGAGCCCGCCACCACGGTGATGTCGATGCAGCAAGCACTCAACCGTGCCCTCGACGAGGTCCTCGCGGAGAACCCCAAAGCCGTCATCTTCGGCGAGGACTGCGGCCGGCTCGGCGGCGTCTTCCGCATCACCGACGGGCTGCAGGCCAGGCACGGCGCGCAGCGCGTCTTTGACACCCCGCTGGCGGAATCCGGCATCCTGGGCATGTCCGTGGGCCTGGCGATGGCCGGGTTCCACCCCATTCCCGAGGTCCAGTTCGACGGCTTCGCCTACCCGGCCATCAACCAGATCGTCTGCCAGATCGCCCGGATGAACTACCGCAGCCGGGGCACCATGCCGATGCCCATCACCCTGCGGGTGCCCAGCTTCGGCGGCATCCGCGCCCCCGAACACCACGGCGAAAGCCTGGAGGCGCTCTTCGCCCACGTACCGGGCCTGAAGGTGGTCTCGCCGTCGAACCCGCATGAGGCCTACCACCTGCTCAAGTACGCCGCCACGCGGCCGGACCCGGTGATCTTCATGGAGCCCAAGTCGAGGTACTGGCAGAAGGGTGAGGTGGACACCGCCAGGCACGATGCAGACGGCGGCTCCCCCACCGGTGCCAAGGTGATGCGCGAAGGCCGCCACCTCACCCTGGTCGCCTGGGGCGCCATGGTGGCCCGCTGCCTGCAGGTGGCGGAGCTCGCGGCCGAGGACGGGATCGACATCGAGGTCCTGGACCTGCGCTGGCTCAAGCCGATCGACGCCGAGGCACTCGCCGCCTCCGTGCGCAAGACGCGCCGCGCCGTCGTCGTCCACGAAGCGCCGCTGACCTCCGGCCTTGGCGCCGAAGTGGCGCAGCTGATCACGCAAAGCTGCTTCGACACCCTCAGGGCGCCGGTGGAGCGCGTCACCGGCTTCGACGTCCCGTACCCCTCGGGCGACCTGGAAGATGAATACATCCCGAACATTGACCGGATCCTCTTCGGCATCCAGCGAGTATTGGAGTACAAACGTGGCTGAAATTTCCTTCCCCCTCCCGGATCTCGGCGAGGGCCTGATCGAGGCCACCGTGCTGGAATGGCTGGTTTCCCCGGGCGAGCAGGTGGAGCGCAACCAGCCGCTCGTGGAGGTCGAAACCACCAAGTCGGCCGTTGAATTGCCCAGCCCGCAGGCAGGTAAGGTAGTGCGTATCTACGGCGGGCCCGGCGACAAGATCAATGTCGGCGAGCCCCTGATTGTGTTTGAGGTGCCGGACAACACCGCCGGCATCGTGGGCACGGTCCCGAAGGAAGAGGCACCGAAGCGCCGGGTCCGCCTGAGCGCCGTACTTGATGAGGACTGAGAGCATGAGCGGCAGACACACCGGCGAACAGCATTCGCACACCGTTGAGGGCACCGACCCCCAGCTGTACGTGCAGGTGCATGAGCCCCAGAACGACGCCGGGCTCCGTCCCGTCCTGCTGCTGCACGGCTTCTCCTCCTCCTCCAAGCTCAACTGGGAAGACAGCGGCTGGCTCACCGCGCTCCTGGAAGCCGGCCGGCGCGTCATCACCGTGGACCTGCCCGGCCACGGCCGCAGCGGCGCCCCGGAGGACATGGACTCCTACTCCCCCAGCCGGATCCGCGCGGACCTGCTGCAGATAGTGTTCGACGCCGGCGCGCGGCCGCTGCGCGACGGGGACCCGTCCAGCGGGCTCGACGTGATCGGCTATTCGCTGGGGTCCCGGCTCGCCTGGGAGTTCGGGGCCACACAGCACGAGCTGGTGCACCGGCTGGTCCTGGGTGGCCCGAACGTCGCCGATCCCCTGGCGGACTTCGACCTGATCGCCGCGCAGCGGTACCTGGCCGACGGCACGCCGATCGCGGACGAGTCGACCGCCGGGCTGCTGAAGATGGCCATGCTGCTGCCCAGCAACAACATCTTCGCGCTGCTGTCCCTGGTCGAGGCGATCAAGACCGAGCCCTACGACCCCGCCGAGGCCGTCCCGCACATGCCGATGCTCCTCGTGGCAGGGGAAAAGGACGACCGGGCCGCCTCCATGCCGGAGCTCGCCGCCCTCGGCGCCAAGGCCGGCGGCATGGTCGAACAGCTGGTGCTGCCGGGCCGCAACCACACCAACGCCATCACCAGCCGCGCCTTCAAGCAGGGCGCCATCAGCTTCCTGGGCGTCTAAACCCACCGTACAAAAAGCAACGCGGGGTCACTTACGGCCCATCCGAATGATCTGGATGGGCGCGCAGTGACCCCGCGTTGCTCTTAACCCAGAGGGGCACGGACCTTGCGGTCCGCGCCCCTCGTGCTTGCCTGGTTGCTAGTGCTTTGCGGCTTCGGCCGGCGCGTGGTGCGCGACGCCGAGCGGGCGGCCCTTCGTTTCCCCGGTCAGCAGGACGCCGACGGCGGAGATGACGCAGAGGATCATGATGTAGATGCCGACGGAACCGGTCCACCCGGTGCCCTGCAGCAGGACCTCAGCGATGGTGGCAGCGAACGCGCCGCCGAGGATGGCACCGAACGCGTAGCCGATCGAAATGCCCGAGTAGCGAACGTTCGCCGGGAACATCTCGGCGTACATCGCGGACATCGGGCCGTAGGACAGGCCCAGGCCGATGGTCAGGACGAACAGCGCCACGCCGTAGAGCACGATGTTCTTGGTGTCGATCAGCGCGAACATCGGGATCATCCAGGCGAAGACGATGCCGTAGCCGAGCAGGAAGGTCTTGACGCGGCCGATCTTGTCCGAGAGCCAGCCGCCGGCCAGGGTGAAGATCAGCCAACCGAAGGAAGCCAGCGTGGTGGCCAGCAGGATCTGCGGGGTAGGCATTTTCAGGGACTTGGTGGCGTAGGAGATGAAGAACGCGATCAGCAGGTAGCCGGCGGCGTTGTTGCCGATGAAGATCATCGTCGAGTAGAGAACGGCCTTCTTGTGGTTGCGGAGAAGCTCGCCCAGGGGCGCCTTGCTCCCTTCCTTGCGCTCCTGCATCTCCTTGAAGACCGGGCTCTCGGCGACCGCCCGGCGGATCAGGTAGCCGACGACGATCAGCACGATGGAGAGCAGGAACGGAACCCGCCATCCCCAGGCCGCGAAGTCTTCCTTGGACATGGACGTGTTCAGGAAGTAGAGCAGGCCCGTGGCGAGGATCATGCCCACGGGCACGCCGATCTGCGGGTAGGCGCCGAACAGGCCACGCTTGCTCTTGGGGGCGTGCTCGACGGCCATCAGGGCGGCTCCGCCCCATTCACCGCCGGCGGAGAAGCCCTGGATGACACGGAGCAGGATCAGCAGGACCGGAGCCCAGAAACCGATCTGTGCGTAGGTGGGCAGCAGGCCGATCAGCGCCGTGGCGGCGCCCATCATGATGAGGGTGAAGACCAGCATGGCCTTGCGGCCGAGACGATCGCCCAGGTGGCCGGCGACGACGGCGCCGAGCGGGCGGAACAGGAAGCTGATACCGATGAGGGCAAAGGACAGGATCTGCGCCAGGCCCGGGTTGGAGGCGTTCAGCGGTGCCAGGAACAGCGGTGACAGCAGCGTTGCCGTCAGCTGGGCGAAGATGAAGAAGTCGTACCACTCGATGGTGGTGCCGACCAGCGTGCCCGCGAGGACCTTGCGTTCCTCATGCTTGCTGCTGGGGCCCGCTTCGGTATCGACACGTGAAGTTGCGGTCATTGAAACTCCGTTGCTGGGGGCAGGGGTACTGCCCGGGGTGGGTGCGAAGTGGATAACTGAATGCCTCGTGAATTACTGATTGAACGGTCAGTTAGTATCCTGAATACTACTATGAAATGTGTGATAGGGCACACATATTCGCCAGGAATGTCTTCGGATCAGTCCGTGCGGTTGAGCAGCTCGCGGACCCTGGCCCGGACCGGCCCGCGGTCATAGGTGTTTACCAGGGCGCTTGCCATCCGGACCGGGTCTCCGAAGAAGAAGTACTCGTAAAGCGACTGGCGCCCGGAGAACCCGGAGATCGAGGCGTCGAAGGCCAGCTTGAACAGCCTGACGCGCTCGGGGCCCGTCAGGGTCTTGCCCTGCAGGTACAGCTCGATGTCCTCGCGGGCCTCGCTGTTGACGTCCGCCTCGCCCGGCAGGGCCATGAGGCCCGACGCCGAGAACTTGCGGATGATCTGCGGGAAGCGCTGGGCCATCTTCGGGTACCAGTTGCGGGCCGCATTCAGGGTGGTCCACTTCGGCAGCATGACGCCGGCGTCGTTGAGCGCGGCGTCGGCCTCGGAGGCGCGGACCAGCGCCTTGCCGATTTCGACGTCGATAATCAACTCAGCGATGTCCTCCTGGATGTGCTGGAACCCGTCGATACCGATCGACTCGGCCAGTTCCGACGCCAGGCCCAGGAAGAACTCGCTCTTGGCAATGGTGCGGGTGACCACCTGGTGGGTCATGAGCGCCCCGGCGCCGGTTTCGGTGTAGAAGCTGTTGCACAGCTGCGGGTGGCCGAGCATGAAGATGCGCTCGTTGGGCACGAAGACGTGGTCGAAGACCGCGACGGCGTCCATTTCCTCGTAGCGGGAGGCCAGCGGCTCGTCGTGGGTGCTACCGCCGTTGTACAGCGAGGTGCGGCAGAGGTAGCGCAGGCCCGGGGCATCGTTGGGGATGGCGAACGCGTAGGAGTAGGGCGCGTCTTCCGGGGTGCCCCGCAGGACCGTGGACGGGAACACGAGGAGCTCGTCCGCGATCGGGGCAATGGTGGCGAGCATGCGCGCGCCCTGGATGACGATCCCGTCCGCGCGCTCCTCCACGATCCGGGCCGAGAGCTGGCCGCCGAGCTGCTCGGAACCGGAGACCGAGCGGTTCACCTGCGGCGGGATGAGGGTGTGCGTGGCGAGGACGTCGTTTTCCCGGGCCCACTCGTAGTAGTTGCGGATGTTCTCGCCGAACTTCGGATCCGCCTGCGCGAACCAGTCCCCGGCCGTGCTCAGCGCGGTGAGCGCGGAGTTCATATAGTCCCCGGAGCGGCCAAGGAAGCCATTGGAAGACTCCGCCCAGGTGGAGATGGCGCGGCGGCGCCGCTGGAGGTCCTCAATGGTCTTCGGCACCAGGAAGGAGGCGTTGACCAGGTCCCCGGTGCTGGGAGAAGTGTAGGTGAGCGCCTCCTGGTACTTCGGGTCGTGCTGCATGTCGAAGAGGCCGGCGTAGGAGCGGGCCACATTGCGGAAAGCCGGGTGCTCGGCGATCTTCTCGCTGACCACCTCGCCGTCGATCACCACGTGCGGGGTCATGGCGTTGAGCTTGTCCAGGTACTGCCGTCCGGTACGGATACCCATTGGTCTTCCTCCAGTCGTCGTTGAGCTGAAACGCGTTGAATGGATGCGGTGCGGCGCTAAAGCAGATCCTCCATGCCCAGCTGGCTCTCCGGGATGGTGGTGTAGGTGCTGTTGGCGAACGCCAGGGCATCGCCGTTGCGGTAGTTGAAGTCCACCACCTCGCCTATATACAGCGTGTGGTCGCCGCCGTCGTACGCCGCCCAGGGCTGGCATTCGAAATAGGCGAGGACATTGGACAGCCGCGGGGCAGTATGCCCCTCCACCCACAGCGGCTCGGGGCCGGGACGGCCGGCGAAATGCATGGCCAGGTACCGCTGCTCGGCGCCGAGGATATTCACCGTGAAGGGCCGGCCGGCGAGTTCATCGTGGGCCTTAGCAGTGCGGGCGATGCTCACCAGCACCAGCGGAGGGTCCATGGAGACCGAGGTGAAGGAGTTCACGGTGATGCCGTGGCGCTTCGTTACCCCGTCGAAGGTCACGATCGCGACGCCGGTGGCAAACCTGCCGAGGCTGCCCCGGAAGTGGCTGGCCCGCGGGGCAGACAGCGGGCCCTGGCCCTGGACACCCCCGGCGTGGTCGCGTGGCTTGGCAATCATCACTGATCCCTTGCGTTCGTTGCGGTCTTCCTCGGCTGAGGTTTGGCTGACCTGTGTTTTTTGGTGGGGTGTGTTCTATAATCGAACATGTAGTTCCCATATAGAACGCTAGCGGACCGTGGGCCGGAACACAAGGGTTGCCGGGCGCGCCATGCGTCCAGCGACCCGCCCCTAGGATGGACCCCATGACCCCGAACGCCGGCACCGCCCAGGCTTCCCCGTCCCAGACGCTTTCCCGCGGCATCAGGGCGTTGGAGATCCTCGCCGAGGCGCAGCAGCCGCTCACCATTGCCGAACTCGCCGATGCCATGGGCGTCCACCGCTCCGTGGCCTACCGGATCCTGCGCACCTTGGAGGACCATTCACTGCTGGTGCGCGACGACGGCGGCCGCGTCCAGCCCGGTCCGGGCCTCGCCGTCCTGGCGCGCGGGGTCTCCCGCGACCTGCAGTCGGCGGCCCTGCCCGAACTGACCCTGCTGGCCAACACCCTGGCCATGAGCGCCTTTGTGGCGGTCTGGGACCGGGAGGAGTGCGTGACGCTGGTGACCGTGGATCCGCGGCACAGCGGCGCCGCGGTGGTGCAGCACCCGGGGTCGCGGCACCCC
>Ga0207691_10001303_pt1 | contig 24901 bp, 21 predicted proteins | sample KBSM13metaG_FD_184327 | JGI IMG/M metagenome (GOLD analysis project Ga0207691, IMG submission 184327) | Miscanthus rhizosphere microbial communities from Kellogg Biological Station, Michigan, USA - KBS M1-3 metaG (SPAdes) (version 2) | ecosystem: Host-associated > Plants > Roots > Rhizosphere >...
GGATAGGTTCGCGAGGCAATCGCCTTGATGTTGATCTGTCCCGTCTCCATCAGCCGGCAGTAACGCTGCGAATCGCGGCGATCGTTGGTCCCGCCGCCGGTGCCCGGCCAATGATGTTTTGCGCCATCGGCCCACTGCGATGCCGGGAGACGGACGAATCCATCGATCGGGTGACCGACACCGCAGGTCACAATCGAGCCGATCGACGACCCAAGTTCCCAGCACTGATTGAGCACCGTGATGCCCGTAGGGTCGGGACCTTGCGGCTGCCGGCGCGGTTTCATCTTGTCCCCGCCGGCGGCCTCGATCACATGATCAGGGCCGTTTCGTCCACCTCCTGACCAGACTCGATCGGCGTACTTGTACTGCGTCATCTCGCGCAGGTGCTCGACGAGGGCGTCACGGAAGCGGTCGCCGTTGGCAGGCGCGTTGGGTATCGGCGCGCGGTCCTTGAACTGATTCGGATCGACGACGTCGGTCGCGCCGAGTTTCAGCGCCAACTCCCGCCGGTACGGGATCGGTTCGACCACGATGATCCGTGACGCGCCCTTGACCCTGGCGCCCATCACGGCGGAGAGTCCCACCGGGCCGGCGCCGAAGATCACGACGTCGGAGGCAACCTCCACCGGCGCGTTCGTCATCGTCATGCCGAGTCCGCATCCGGAGACGCACGTGAGCATCGCGATCTCGACCGAGGAGACGTCGGTGAAGAGCGGTGTCACGTACTCTTCGCCCGTAATCGCAAGCTCGGACATCGCACCGGTGCGCCCGAACACGGGCATGCCGTTGGCGTCGGCGATTGGGGCATTGCTGGCGGCGCCGGTGCGACACTTGTCCGAGCGCATCCGCAGGCAGTTGTAACAGCGTCCGCACGCGGCGTGGAGGTTGAGAATGACGCGATCGCCGATGCGAGCACTGATCACTTGCGGTCCGATCGCCTCGACGATGCCAACGCCGCCGTGTCCGACTATCGTCGCCTGTCCCGTCGGCGTTCCCGGGATCAGGACCTGGTCGATGCTGGTGTAGCAGGTCTGTGCGGCTTCGACTCGCAGAAGGACCTGGTTGCCGCTCAGCGCGCGCGCCGTCACGTCGACGACACCAGGCAGATCGGCGCTGTTGTATTTGACGAAGGCCTTGAACTGGCGTCCAGCCTGCGTATTGGTGAGAATCGCCGGCGCCTGTCCCTGCGCGGCGACGCCGTTGGCGAGAAGTGCGGCGCCTCCTCCAACCGCCGCGGCACCTGCTGTTTTGAGAATCCGACGACGCGAAACGCGCGAAGACGTCGATGGCATCCGCTCCCTCCTCCCGCGAGTAGGTGTCCGTCCGGATGCCGCGAATTCTGGCACGTGGTGGCGCACAGGGCAATGCCCGGGGTGGTGTCAGGCAGTGAATCGTGAACGCACGGGAGGTGTCAGGCAGTGAATCGTGAACGCGGGGAGTGTCAGGCAGTCAGTCGTAAGGCACAGATTCACGATTCACTGCCTGACACCAACACACGCCCTCTATCTTTCTTGATCGGTTTCGCCGGTCGCGACTCCCGGAGGTGGTCCGCCAGCCCGGCCACCGCGTCCACCCTGCAGCGCCGCCCCCACGCCGGCGCCGTCGTCCTGCACCGTCCGCCGCGGCCGGATGATCCCTCTCTTCAGATCCTCGGCCACGCGCCGTTCTTCTGCGCGTTCACCGGAGAGCGCCATGGAGATCGCCGTGTTGCCCGGATGACAGTCGTACGGGAGCAGCATCCCGCCGTCGAGGGGCGTCAGCGGGAACGAGACGGTGAACGGCTTCTCGTACGTAACCGGATCGTCGTACGTCGCCTGGTATTGCACCATGTTGTCGGCGACGCGACGGAAGCGCTCAGTGATCACCATCTCCTTGCTGTGACGCACGCCGTTGCCATTGACGCCAATGGCGGTCTTGTCGGTGAGATTCGTCGTCTCGACCACCAGCTCCTCACCTTCCCAACGCGCGCGTGAGTCGCCGAGGTACTGACCAATCGATGAGCCGATGTGCGAACGTCCGTCGGTGTAGAGAAGGCGCGTGTCGGGCAGCATCTCATACGAGAGCGCGACTACACCGGGCGCCTGAACGATCCTGTTGCCGTTGCCGTAAATGACGCGAAGAATCGATCCGGCGATGCCGCGGGTGATGCACCGCTCGTAGAGCGAGAAGTCTTCCCATGAATTGAGCGGGCCCGGGCCGTAGGTGCCGCGCGGCATGATTCGCCCTTGCACCGCCGGCTTGATGGCGGGCAATCGGCCGTCCGGCGGATCGACGATGAGCGACGTCTGCCGGAAGGCGCGCCGCGCGTAGTCAAAGCGAAACGTGCTGTCGGCACTGCTGTCGCGCTGCTTGGCGCCGCGATCGACCTGCGCCTGCCGCGCCGCGAACTGCGTGTCGTCGAGATAGAGCTGGTTGAATTGCGCGGGGCGCGACATCGGGATGTTCTCGAGATCGTCGCTCGACCAGACGCCCTGCAAATCAGGATCGCCCCAAGGTGTGCGCGGCGCCGTGTACTCGACAGTCTTTCCGGCCATAGCGGTCACCACGAGCGCAGGTGGCGTCGCCCGCGATTGACCCAACAGCGACGTGCCACCACATACGCACATCGCGACGATTCCCACGGCGGTGCTTGCAGACGCGATCAATCGACTGGTCATGACGGGAGCCTCTACTGAAGACGGTCCACTGGACTGCTGCTCAACCCGACAATTTTACTCCGCGGCCTCGCCAGCGCCGAGTCATCCACGTCGTACTGTGGCGCGCCATTCCCGGTTCATCCGAGCCGATCGCTGCCATCTGTGGACATGCCACATGTCGATGTGCGACACTCCTGTGGCGATGCCACACAAGCTGCCGCGTTCATCCTGGCCGCTGCGTCGAGCGCAGGCGTCAGCGTGCGCGGCGTACACAGCGAGCTCCGTGTATGCCTGACGCCAAGCTCGATCTGATGCAGGGAACCCTGGACATCATGGTGCTCCAGACCCTCGACGTCCTCGGGGCGCTTCACGGCTACGGCATCGCCCGCCGAATCGAGCAGTTGAGCGGCAACGAGATCCTGCTCAATCAGGGCACCATCTACGCGTCGCTGGTACGGCTGCAGCACCGCGGCTGGATCGTCGCAAGGTGGGGCGTCTCCGATAGCAACCGCAAAGCGAAGTTCTATTCGATCACCAGGGCCGGGAAGCGAAAGATCCAGAAGGATCGCGTGCAGTGGGAACGCCTGTCCGCTGTGATGGCTCGGGTGCTCGCCGTTGGTGATCAGTCATGAGCGCCGTGAAAGCGGCATGGCTGCGCCTGTTGTCGGCCTTTCGGACGCGCGATCTCGATCACGACTTCGATGACGAGGCGCAGTCGCATCTCGAACTCGCCGTCGAAGACTACCTGCGCCAGGGCATGCCGCTGGCCGAGGCGCAACGCCTGGCACGGATCAAGTTCGGATCGGTCACCGCAGCGAAGGATGTCCAGCGCGACGCGCGAAGCCTGCCATGGCTGGAGACGATGCTTTTCGATCTGCGCCTGTCGCTACGCGGCTTGCGGCGCGACCGCGCATTTACGGTCGCGGCAATCACGATGCTGACGCTCGCAATCGGATTGAATGTCACCGTCTTTACGGTGATGAACGCCATGCTGTTTCGCGGCTTCCCGCTCGTCAAGCGGAACGATCGCCTCGTGTACCTGCAGGAGCGCTTCCCATCTGGCGCCTGTTGCATCTCATACACGGACTTCGAGGACTGGCGCGCCCAGGCGCGTACGTTCGACGGGATGGCGTTCGTCGGGGAGAGGCAGATCAGTTTGCGCGACGGTCATGGACGTCCAATGGACACGTTGGCGTTTACCGTCAGCGTCAACATGTTCGGGCTCCTCGGCGTGCCGCCGATGCTCGGGCGCGATTTTGCGCCGCCGGACGAGGACCCTGCAGCCGCGCCGGTCGCGATCCTCAACCACCGCTTCTGGGAAGCCCGCTTCGGCAAGCGTGCGGACGTGATTGGCTCCACGGTTTACCTCGACGGAGTGGGCGCAACCATCATCGGCGTGATGCCAGAGGGCTTCGACTTCCCCACCAAAGAAAACCTCTGGATGCCTGTCGTGCCCGCCAATGCGCTGCTGCAACGGGGTCTCACTCCTGCAGGGTTCATGGTCGTCGCACGACTGCGGGACGGCGCAACGCCGCAGGACGCGCGCGTCGAGCTCGAGGCGATCAACCGTCGGCTGGAAGCGGACTTTCCGACCACGAACCGCGGCATTGTCCCTACCGTCGCAACGCACTCGGAGACGATGAGCGGCCGCGATGCAACGCTCACGTGGGGCTCGCTCTACGTGGGTGCGTGGCTCGTGCTGCTCATCGCGTGCGCCAACCTCGCCAATCTCGTGCTGGTGCGAACGGTCGGACGATGGCACGAGTTCGCGACGAGGATTGCCCTCGGTGCTGGCCAGGGTCGCATGATTCGTCAGATCGCCATGGAATGTCTCGCGCTTGCGACGGTAGCGGGAGCGCTGGCCTGGTGGATCACGGACTGGAGTATGCGCAGCTGGACGGTCACCACGGAGTCCCGCTACCAGGTGCTCGACTACACGGTGAATTCCAGCACGCTCGGCTATCTGGTCGCGATCTCCATCGGCGCGGCGGTGCTGATGTCGCTGCCGATCATCCTCAGAGTCATACAGCTTGGTGTGAGTGGCGCGCTCAAGGGCGGCGTGCGTGGCGTCACGCAAGGCCTTCGCGGCAGGCGCCTGGCCGCGGGGCTCGTGGCTGGTCAGATGGCACTGGCCATTGTGCTGCTCTCGAGCGCCGGCGTGCTGGTGCGGAGCTTCCTCAATATCGTCGGCGCCGACACCGGCGTTCGCGATCCCCAGAATATCGTCGTCGGATCGATGCAACTGCCCTCCGACAAGTACTGGAGCGTCGAGACGCGGCGCGACTATTACGACCGCGTCGAAGCCCGACTCGAGACCATCGCTGGAATGCAGCACCCGTCGATGGCCAGCACCATCCCCGTGAAGTTTGCGGGTTTACAGATGTTCGAGATCGAGGGCCATCCGGCAACGCCCGAGGGCGACGGGCGCGTCGGGATCTTGCGAGCCGGATCGGATTACTTTCAAGTGCTCGGAGTGTCGGCGATATCAGGCCGCGAGTTCAACGACGGAGATCACGCCTCGGGACTACCTGTCGCGATTGTGAACGAGAGCTTCGTCGACCGGTTCTGGCCTGGCGAGCAACCGCTCGGCAAACGCCTGCGTCAGAAGAATCCAAACGGCGCTGGCCCGTGGCGTACTGTGGTGGGTGTCGTTCCCGATATCCTGCAGAACGACCCGCTTCGACAGCAGTTCAAGCCGCTGGTCTATGTCCCCTTCCAGCAAGAGGCGGCGTCACGGTTCGCCTACTTTCTCGTGCGAACCTCAGCGCCCCCAGACCAGGTGACGCAAGCGATCAGAGCCGAGATCGAACGCGTCGATCCCGACGTGGCCCTGGAAGGTCTCGGCACCTTGAAAGCCAGCTTCGCCTTCGACCGCGACTTCATGGATGCCGATCACAGCGAGCTCGGGAAGCACGCGAAGGTCGCGCCGGTGTTCGCCGCGATCGCGCTGCTGCTGTCCGCCATCGGGCTCAGCGCCGTCATCGCGCATTCCGTGAGTCAACGCACGAAAGAAATTGGCGTGCGCATGGCGATTGGTGCCGCGGCGAGGGATGTCCGCCGGATGATCCTGCGGGAAGGCATGTCTCCGGTGGTTATCGGCACGCTGTTCGGCATGGCGGCCGCCTTCGCCCTGAACCGCATGCTGCAGTCGCAGCTGGTCGGCGTGTCGCCGTACGATCCCATGACCATGGCCGGCGCGCCGGTGATATTGGTCGTCGTGGCTCTCGTCGCCTGCCAGGTTCCCGCGCGCCGGGCGATGCAGGTCGAGCCTGTGATTGCGCTCAGACATGAATAGGGCGCATACGCGCGCGGAGGATGCCGATCCTCGCGGCCACGGAACTGAGTCGAGGCCTGATCCGTATTCAGCCTAGTACGCTTGAGAACGCACCGATGACATGGCGCGACGGCCGCGGGCTCGCGTGGTTCGATCGTTTTTCACTCGACATCAAGCTCGCCGTCCGCTTGCTCGTCAGGTATCCCACGCTGACGCTCGTGGCAACGGTCAGCATGGCCTTCGGCATTGCCACCGGCGTGGGCAGCTTCGAGATCAGAACGCAGGTCGTTGCGCCCTCGATTCCCCTCGACGAGGGTTCGCGCATCGTCGAACTCAGGACCTGGGACACGTCGCGCATTCGTCCTATCCCGCCAACGCCGGACGATTTCACCACGTGGCGTGAGGCACTCACGCTCGTTGGACCTGAGCGCAGCAACTATCTTTCAGCCATTTACGCCGTGATGGCGTTCACGGTCGCCAGGAAGACGCGTGAGATCGGCATCCGCATGACGCTTGGTGCCGATCGTCGTCGCGTCATGGGTGTGGTTCTGCGGCGGCCGGTTACTCAAGTGAGCATCGGCATCGCTGTGGGAACCATCCTGGTGGCTGTCATCTTCGCGGGTCTCAACGAAAGTGCGTCGACGCCGCTCGAAGCCGCTCTGATTGTCGACTACTCAATGCTGATGATGGGCGTGTGCCTGCTCGCCTGCGTCGTCCCCACCCGCCGGGCGCTGCGCGTTGAAGCGGCCGACGTATTGAGGGTCGACGCGTAACGATCGACTGGTGACGATGGGGACACGTGCCGTATCGAGTCGACCTTCGCAACGCTGGTGACGATGCGTTCGATCGCCTCGTCGAGCTCGGTGCGCTGGACGCCGAGCATGGGCACGATGGTGGCATCGCCGCCCTGATGCCCGACAGCGTTACACCAGAACAGGTCACGAGCGCTCTCGGCGTTGACGAGATCTCGGTCTCCCCTGCCGTGGGACGCGATGCCGGCTCGGTCTGGGTCCTGCGTCCACGCGCCATTCAAGTCGGACGCCTTCGCATCGTTCCGCCTGATACCGAGGGAGAGCCCGGCGCCCTCAGGATGGCGGACTCTGCGGCGTTCGGGACCGGACTGCACCCGACCACGGCGCTGTGTCTCGAAGCGCTCGACGAAGCGGTGCAGATCGCCCGTCCGGACGCTGTGCTCGACGTCGGCACAGGATCGGGCGTGCTCGCACTCGCTGCCCTGCTGATGGGCGTACCAACTGCCCTTGGCATCGATATCGACGACGAGGCGCTGCGCATGACCGCTGAGAACGCGCGCATCAACGCACTCGACGCACGCTTGCGCTTGACGCAGGGCGGGCCGGATGCCCTGACGGGAACGTGGCCGCTGGTCCTGGCCAACGTGCTTGCGGCTCCACTCATTGAGATGGCACCCGCGCTCGTACGGCGGGTAGGCCACAACGGTCAGCTGGTGCTCTCAGGAATTCCCACCTCCGTCGAACAGGATGTCGATGAGGCATATCGTCGGCTGGGAATGCGACACGTCGGCACGAGATCACGCGCGGGCTGGGTCGCGATCGTGCTGCAAGCATCCTGGTGAGTCCTTCAGAGACGAGGTCCGGGTGAAGCCGAACTACATTCGGTACTTCGATCCCACCCGGTATAATCCGGTCGCCCGTGAAACTTACGACTGCAACGCTGTTCGCGCTGACCGCACTCGTTGTCGCATGCGATCGTCCTCGCACGGCTGCGTCGACGGACGTCTCCGACGAGACCTACGACATCATCATCAGCAACGGGCGTGTCGTCGATGGCACCGGCGCGCCCTGGGTTCGTGCCGACGTCGGTATTCGAGGAGATCGTCTCGTTCGCATTGGCGACCTCCATGCTGCCAAAGCCCCTCGACGCATCGACGCTACCAACCTCGTCGTCGCACCCGGATTCATCGACATGCTCGGGCAGTCGGAATTCAACGTCCTGGTCGACAACCGCGCAGCGAGCAAGATTCTCCAGGGTGTGACGACTGAAGTCACGGGCGAAGGCGGATCGATTGCGCCGCTCAACGATCACCTCGTTTCCGAGATCTGGTCTGCATCCGCGGCCCACTACGGTGTCACGGTCGACTGGCGGAGCCTGGCGGAGTACTTCGAGCGACTGGAACAGCGGACGCACCCCGCCATTAACGTCGCGACATTCGTCGGTGCCGGAGGTGTGCGGCAGTACGTGCTTCAGGAAACAAACCGCGCCGCGACATCCGACGAACTCGCCGCGATGAAGCGGCTCGTCGCGGAAGCCATGGAACAGGGCGCGCTCGGTCTCAGCTCGTCGCTCCAGTACGTCCCCGATCGGTTCGCGTCGACGGACGAACTCGTGGAACTGGCGAAAGTGGCCGCGCAGTACGGCGGCATTTACATCACGCACCAGCGCTCTGAAGGCGGCAACATCTTCGAGTCGCTCGACGAGGTATTCGCCATCGCCGAGCGCGCGCAGATTCCCGCAGAAATCTTCCATCTCAAAACCGCCTACAAGGCGAACTGGGGCAAGATGCCCGAGGTGCTCGCCCGGATTCACGCGGCGCGCGACCGCGGCCTGGATATCACCGCCAATCAGTATCCGTACGTCCGCGCATCGAACGGGCTCGACGCAAGCCTCCCGATCTGGGTGCGTGAGGGCGGTAAAGATGCCATGATCGCGCGCTTGAAGGACGCGCCCCAGCGCGAACGCGCGAAAAAGGAGATGGACGACCCCAATGCCAAAGGCTGGGAGAACCAGTGGGACGGCTCCGGCGGCGGTGGTGGCGTGCTGCTGACAGCGGTGCTCAATGGCGATTTGAAGAAATACGAGGGGAAGACGCTCGCAGAAATCGGAAAGCTGATGGGAAAGGATCCGCGCGAAGCGTTGATGGACGTCGTCATCGCCGATCACGGCGAAAGCACCGCTGTGATCTCGATCATGACGGAGGAGGACGTCAGGCTCGCGCTGAAGGATCCGCTCGTCGCCGTTGGGACCGATTCACCCGCGAAGGGCGAAGACGGACCGCTGTCGGACACGAAATCTCACCCGCGCGGATGGGGGTCGTTCCCGCGCATTCTGGGCACCTACGTACGAGATGAACACGTGCTGACGCTCGAGGAGGCGATCCGCAAGATGACGTCTCGACCCGCGTCCCGGGTGGGTCTGTCCGATCGTGGGATTCTTCGAACCGGGATGGCGGCCGACGTCACCGTTTTCGATCCGGCGACGATTCGAGACGTCGCGACGTTTACCGACTCCAATCGTTATTCGGTCGGAGTCAAGTGGGTGCTGGTGAACGGTCGCCCGGTGGTGGCCGATGGGAAGATCACGGCCGAGCGTCCTGGCAGAGCGTTGCGGGGACCGGGATACAAAACCAACCGATGAGGCGCGCGCACAGTGTGCGCGCAATCACTGGATCAAGAGGATCGCAATGTCGCCGTCGGATCGGTACGCGTCGCCGGCCGCGCTGCGATGACCCCCGCGACGAGCGCGACACCGAGCACGAACATCGCGGCGCCGCCAAGTCCGATCGGATCGGCCGGACTCACGCCGAACAGGACACTCGACAGGATGCGTGACGTGGCGATCGCCGCAGTGACACCGATCGCCCCGCCTATGATCACCGGGCGCATGGTTTGGCGAAGAACCATGGTGAGCACGCTTTGCGCGGTCGCCCCCAACGCCAGACGGATCCCGATTTCGCGATAGCGTCCGCTGACCGTGTACGACACGACGCCGTAGATGCCAACCGCCGCCAGCGTCAGCGCCAGCACACCCAATCCTCCGAACAGGCTGGTCACTGTCCCGGAAATACCGCGCGACCAGTCGAGCGTCGCTTCCAACGGGAGCACCGTTACGAACAGCGACGGGTCAACCGCTCTCACCGCGGCGCGAATGCCAGACATTGTTGTCGCGACGTCATCGCGGCCTTTGACAAGCACCGCACTCCCTTCGCCAGGCACGTACACGAGATACGGATCGATCTCCCCGAGAGCAGTCACCTGCGCATCCGCAGCGATGCCGATGACGTGCAGCGTGTCGACCGTCTGCAGCTCACGTCTCTCCCACAGCAGCGTGCGGCCGATGGCGTCGCCGTCCCGCCACAGGTTGCGCGCCGTCGTTGCACTCAGGATGGCCGGGCGCGAACCAGACATCTGGTTCCGAACCTCTTCGTCGGTAAACGCGCGCCCACGCGTGATCGGCAGGCCGAGCACGGAGAAATATTCGGGTGAGACGGTGATCACTTCGCCAGAACGGGATTGGCGCTCGTTCTCGCCCTGCAGCCGGATCAGCGCAGGCGCCATATCGTCGCCCAGCGGTTCCTGGTCGGTGGAGGCGACTGCTTCAGCGCCGGGCATCGCTCTCAAGTCGGCCATCAACCTGCGTCGTCTTACGTCGGACTCCTCGGGGCTGTATCCGTCAAACGCGGACTCGAGCGATACGTAAGCGATGTCTCGGTACCGGAAACCGGGGTCGAGCGTGTAAGCGGCATGCAACCCGCGCAGCAAGAGCCCCGCCGCAATCATCAACACCATACACAACGCCACCTGCACGCCGACGAGCGTTCTCCGCAATCGTCCGTCGTCGCGCTGGCTGCCAGCGCGGTCGGAGTCGTGCTTCATGGACGCGTGCAAATCACTTTTGGAGACTTGCAAAGCCGGAGCAAGGCCAAACAGGATTCCGGTGCCGAACGTCAGCGCGACCGCGAAGAAGAGCACTCGCACGTCCGGGCTCACGTCCACTGTGAAAACCAATGGAAGCCACGGTGGCAGCATCGCCGGTACTGCGAGCGATATGAGCGTCTGACACGACCAGATCGCCACCAGCGAACCGAGCACGCCGCCGGCGAGCGAGAGCAAGACGCTTTCGGTGACCAGTTGACGAACGACGCGGGCCCGGCTCGCGCCCAGCGAGGCGCGCACCGCGATTTCCTGGCGCCGTGCCGCCCCGCGGGCGAGCAGCAGGTTCGCCACGTTCGCGCAGGCAATTAACAGGATGAAGCCGAATGTCGCCGTCAACACGGAGGCAGCTCCCGTCGCCACACCGCGAAGCTGCCGCGGGATGAGTGGTCTGGCCCGTTCGATCGTCAGGGTCGTCGACCGGCCAGGCTGTTGCTGGTCTATCTGCGCCGCAATGACATCCAGCTCCGCCCGCACCTGCACAAGGCCAACCCCGTCAGGTCGGCGGCCGAGCATCGACAGCCACGGGACCTTCTCGCTGTCGTAGCGGGTGTCGTCCGCCGACAGGCGCTGTCCCGCGTTGATCGGCGCGAAGTAGCCGCCTTTGAGAAAGGAGGATCCGTTGTACGTGCCTTCGGCTGCCACGCCGATCACTGTGACGCGCTGCCGATTCAACTGAATCGTGCGGCCCACGATTCCAGGATCTGACGCAAACGCCAACCGCCACAGCTCGTGACTGAGCACGATGACGACGTCCGCACCCGCCTCGCAATCCTGCGTTGTGAGCGCGCGCCCGAGCGCCGGAGGCTGCTGCAGTACGGTGAAGTAATTGCAGCTGACGAGTGTGCCGAGGATCTTGCGTGGAGCATCGCCACCGAGGGTCGCTTCCCCCCTCACGTTGCCATAAGCCACCAGTCCAACGAGCGTCCGCGCGCGATCGCGATACGCAAAGTACTCAGATGTGGAGAACGTCTCCTGCCCGGCGCGATCGGCCACACCCTCGATCGCTTGCGAGATCGACACGAGCTCGTGCGCGCCTGGCGCAGACAGATCGCGATAGAGCACAGCGTTGACGACGGTGAAGATAGCGGTGTTGACACCGATGCCGAGCGCAAGCGTCGCCACCGCAATCGCGGTGAAGGCCGAATTCTTGCGCAGGCTGCGCAGACCGTAGCGGACGTCCTGCGCCCAGCTATCGAGCGATCCGAGCCAGACGTCGCGCGCATCTTCACGGGCCAGGAGGACGTTGCCGATGGCGCGTCGGCTCGCGGCGACTGCTTCCTGCGTCGTGAGGCCTTCACGTTTCAACTGCGCCACACGCAGTGCGCGATGAGTCTCGATCTCCTCGCACAACTCCGCCTCGTGTCGGGATTGCTGCAGCAGGTAGGCCAACCGGCGAAGCCAGGTACGCATCATGGTCCCTCGGCTAGGTGGCTTCGAGCACGTGCTGAATCGCTCGCACCATGCGCTCGAACTCTCCGCGTTCTTCTGCCAGCTGCTTTCGGCCGGCGGGAGTCAATGTGTAGTATCGCGCTCGCCGATTGGCCTCGGAGACACCCCACTCCGCCTTCGCCCAGCCATTCAACAAGAGTCGCTGCAGCGCCGGATACAGCGCGCTCTCGCCGACGTGCAACACGTCATTCGAGGTCACCCGCAGGTGTTCGACGATCGCGTACCCATGCTTGGCGCCCGACACGAGGCTTTTGAGAATCAGCAGCTCCAATGTACCGGGAAGTAGATCAGAGGGGGCGTTCGTCAGACCCATCAGCGACTGATGGGACTGTATGCCAGCTGACGCTCACGACGCAAGCTCCCTCAACCGCTGATGGGACTCTCACGGCGGGCACCGGCTGGCTGAATCGATGTGCCGCGGCTGCCGGAACGACAGTAGTTTATCGCCGTCGCCGAACAAGTCGGCGCGCGATCGTCACCCTTCTGGCGCTCGTGCGGCAGATGTTACACAGAATTTTCATGGGCGCGGACGTGCGCACGGGAAAATTCAGATCAGCAGGAGGATCCCGATGCCCGAGGTAATGACGAAGGTGGTGTTCTCGCGCGGATTGACAGACGGCTCTCACGTCCGCCGCTTCAATGTCGAACGCGCTCCCGCGGAAGGCTGGCGCGTGCGAGAGGAACGGGATGCGGAGGTCAAACAGGTGACCTATGCGGACTGGCATCGCGTCGAGCTCGCCATTCGCGGCTTCAGCGCCGAAGCCTCACAGCTGACGCAAAAAGGCTGGCGGATCTTCCATTAATCGAGGCAAACGTTACGTCACTGGTCCCCAATCGATGCGTCTCCGTCACGTCGGTTTCGTACCACTGGGGTGTGGGCGTCGAGCAGGGCCGTATTGGGGGTGTGATTGTGACAGCGGCGAAGGTAACGAGAGTGGCGGCGATAGCGTTGATTGGGACGGTGATGGCGGTCGATGGATCGTGGGCGCAGGTGACGCCAGCCGCCGGGTACACGCCACCTGACGACACACCGGCGATCCGACTGGGGATGACCCTCTTTCCCACCTACACTTTTCAAACGGAGCCAGACATCACCGACGCCGCTGGCAACACCGTGAACCGCAACGCGTTCGACGTCGCTCGCGCCTACATCAATGTTACGGGTCAAATCTCTCACCTCGTTGCGTTCAGGATTACGCCGGACATCGCTCGCGAAAGCACCCTGCTGGGCCTCCTGCCGGGCAACACCGTCCCGAACGACAGTCTGGTATTCAGAATCAAGTACGCCTACGGGCAATTCAACCTCGACGACTGGTTGCCGAGAGGCAGCTGGGTTCGACTGGGAATTCAGCAAACGCCGTGGGTCGATTTCGAGGAAGGCATTTACCGGTACCGGTTTCAGGGAACCGTCTTCGCCGAGCGTATTCCTCTGCCCACGACGATGACGTCAGCGGATGCAGGCGTTTCCTTCCATACCAACATCGCGTCCAACTACGGCGAGGTGCACTTCGGCCTCTACAATGGTGAAAACTATCAACGAGTCGAAATCAACCAGCAGAAGGGCTTCGAATTTCGCGGCTCGGTCCGCCCCTTCGCGCGGAGCAAACCTATTCTGCGCGGTCTGCGGGCGCACCTCGTGTATTACGCCGACGCCTATGTGAGCGACAGCGATCGCGACCGCCTCATGGGCAACGTGACGTACGAGCACAAGTACGTCAACGCCGGCTTCGACTACCTGGATGCAACGGATCAAATCCTGCCGACTGCCGCGAGCATTTCGAGCGACGGTTACTCGATCTGGGCGACGCCCCGATACGAGTTCCCGAACGGCTCTTCATGGGAGGCACTGCTTCGATACGACCACTGGACGCCCAACACGGCCAGTACGTTCGCTCCCCCCGCGACAGCGCCTCTTCCGGGCATAACTCTCAACAAGGATCAACACCAGAACCGCACGATCGTCGGAGGGGCGTATTGGTTCCCCCATCAGGGCAACGTCAGCACCGCCCTCCTTCTCGATTACGACGCGCAAAGCTTCGACAACATCACGACACCAGAGACCAAGACGGTGTCGATTCACGGTCTGCTCAGCTTCTGAAGCGGAGGTTACGATGAAGCGGTCTTCCAAACTCTTTGCGGCGCTCGCGGGCGTGGTTCTGCTCATAGGCGGCGCCGCAGCGCAAACGACGATCAACGGCGCGGGCGCGACATTCCCGAATCCGCTCTATTCGAAGTGGTTCTCCGAATACAACAAGCTCAAGCAGGTCCAGATCAACTATCAGCCGATCGGATCGGGTGGCGGCATCAGGCAGCTGAGCAATCAAACCGTCTTCTTCGGTGCGACCGACGGACCGATGACGCCCGAGCAGATGCAGCAGGCACCGGGAAAGATTCTCCATCTGCCGACGGTGCTTGGCGCCGTGGTGCCCGTCTACAACCTGCCCGGCACGCAAGGCGAGATCAAGTTCAACGGCCCGGTGATCGCGGACATCTTCCTCGGCAAGATCACGAAGTGGAATGACCCGGCGATTGCCAAGCTCAATGCCGGCATGCAGCTGCCATCAACGGACATCACCGTCGTGCATCGATCGGATGGCTCGGGCACCAGCTATATCTGGGTGGACTACCTGGCGAAGGTCTCGCCCGAATGGCTGAAGAAGGTGGGCGTGAACACGTCGGTCAATTGGCCGAATGGTCTCGGCGGCAAGGGCAACGAGGGCGTGGCGGGGCTCGTCCAGCAGACACCGGGCTCGCTCGGCTACGTCGAATTGATCTACGCGCTTCAGAACAAGATCGCCTACGCCAGCGTACAGAACGCCGAGGGTGAGTTCGTGCGCGCAACAATCCAGTCGGTGACGGCAGCGGCAGGCGCAGCGGTCAAGAACATGCCGAAGGACTTCCGCGTGTCGATCACCAATGCACCAGGCAAGGGTGTCTATCCGATCTCGTCGTTCACGTGGCTGCTCCTGTACGAGAACCCGAAGGACAAGGGACAGAGCAAGGCGATGGTCGACTTCGTACGCTGGGCACTGACCGACGGCCAGAAGTTCGCGCCAGATCTTGGCTACGCGCCTCTGCCTGCGGAGGTCGTCAAGTTGGAAATGGAAGCGCTCAACACCATCAAGGTGTCATGAAGCGAGCGTTCGCGCGACAAGACCTGGGATTCCGGCTCGTAACGGGAGCCGTCGCGCTCAGCCTCGTCCTGCTGGTCGTGACGATCGGATGGGAGCTGGCGCGACAATCCCAGCTCTCCATCGCAAAGTTCGGCCTCTCCTTCTGGATCAACGATATCTGGGACCCGGTTTCCGGCGAGTTTGGCGCACGTCCCTTTATCTGGGGCACGCTGTATTCGTCGGTTCTCGCACTGACGCTGGCGACCCCGGTTGCGCTCGGCATCGCGATCTTTCTCTCTGAACTGTGTCCGGCATGGCTGCGGCAGCCGCTCACGTTCCTCACCGAGTTGCTCGCCGCGATTCCGTCGATCGTCTATGGCTTGTGGGGCATCTTCGTCCTGGTGCCGGCTGTCCGCACGCTCGAAGCGAGTATGCCGGCGGCGCTCAGGCAGTTGCCGTTTTTTTCGGGGCCGCCTGTCGGCGTCGGCATGTTGTCGGCCGTGCTCATTCTCGCGGTCATGGTGATTCCCTTCACCTCGTCGGTCGCGCGCGAAGTGCTCAAGGCGGTGCCGATGTCGCAGCGCGAGGCTGCCTACGCGCTCGGCGCCACGCAGTGGGAAGCCATACGCGCCGCGCTCTACTACGCGCGGACCGGGATCATGGGCGCGATCATGCTCGGCTTTGGCCGCGCGCTCGGCGAGACGATGGCCGTCACCATGGTGATTGGCAACAATCCACAAATCTCGCTGTCGCTGTTCGCGCCGCAGTACACGATGGCCGCCGTGCTCGCCAACGAGTTCACGGAGGCCGCCGACGAGTTGTACCTCGACGCGCTGATCGAAGTCGGGCTGGTCCTGTTCGTGATCACGTTGATCGTCAACGTGGCATCTCGCCTGCTGATCTGGCGCATGAACCGGACGGTGACAGTTCGGAAAGTCGCGGCGGTCGTAGCGACACCAGTGGGAGACGCGACATGAGGAGCGACTGGTTTCGCCGTGGGCTCTCCAAAGTGGTCGTCTGGCTGTGCGCGCTTGCCGTCCTCCTCGCGTTGGTGCCGCTCGTGCTCGTCCTGTTCTTCGTGGTGACGCAAGGCATCCTGTCGTTGAACCTGGATTTCTTCACCAACATGCCCGCACCCGTTGGCGAAGCAGGCGGCGGGATGGCGAACGCCATCGTGGGAACGCTGATGCTGATTGGCATGGGCGCGCTCTTCGCGATCCCGATCGGGGTGACCAGTGGTATTTACGCCGCGGAGTTCGCCGGCTCACGAATCGCGACCGCCGTGCAGTTCGCCGCCGACACGCTCAACGGTGTGCCCTCGATCGTGATCGGTGTCTTCGTGTATGGCATCGCGGTACTACCGGTCAAGCAGTTCAGCGCCGCTGCGGGCGGCCTGGCGCTCGGCGTGATGATGTTGCCAATCATCACCAGGACCACCGAGGAACTGCTCAAGCTGGTTCCGGTCTCCTTGCGTGAAGGCGCCCTCGCGCTCGGCGCCACGCGTGGCTGGGCCACGTTCTCGGTGGTGCTGCCGGCGGCCGCTCCGGGAATCATCACCGGCATCGTCCTCGCGCTCGCCCGCATCGCCGGAGAAACGGCGCCGCTGCTGTTCACCGCGTTCAACAATCGATTCTTCTCGACGCGGCTGGATCAGCCCATTTCGTCACTCACGGTTCAGGTCTTCACCTATGCCATCTCGCCTTATGAGGAGTGGCATCGCCAAGCGTGGGCCGGTGCACTCGTCCTGGTGGGGCTCGTACTGCTCTGCTCGATCCTGGCGCGCTATGCCACTCGTCGGCTCGAGCGGCTGCAGACGGGACACTAGATCGGATTGAACCCACATGACCCGACGCGATACGAACCTCGCGCCCGCGCCCACGCCGAAACCACCCGCGCCCACGCACGGCCTCATCAGCGTGCAGCCTCGCCCGGCCGGGCCGCCAATCGAATCGCATTCGACGGCCATCGATGTCGAGCACATGTCCTTCTTCTACGGACCGAACCAGGCGCTGTTCGACATCTCCGTGAAGCTGCCAGCCAAGCTGGTCACGGCGTTCATCGGTCCGTCGGGCTGCGGCAAGAGCACGTTCCTGCGCACGATGAACCGGATGAATGACATCATCCCGGGTTCGCGGGTGACCGGACAGATTCGGATCGAAGGCAAGGATCTGTATGGACCCGATGTCGATCCGGTGAAGTTGCGCCGCGACGTCGGCATGGTGTTCCAGAAGTCGAATCCGTTCCCCAAGTCGATCTACGACAACATCGCGTACGGGGCACGCTTGAACAAGCTCGCCTCGAATCGCTCGCAGATGGATGCCATCGTCGAGGAGAGCCTGCAGAGCGCGGCGTTGTGGGACGAAGTCAAGGATCGGCTCCACGATTCCGCACTGGCGCTCTCCGGGGGACAGCAGCAGCGTCTTTGCATTGCCAGGGCGCTGGCCATCAAGCCGAAAATCCTGTTGATGGACGAGCCCGCCTCGGCGCTGGATCCGATCGCCACGCAACGAATCGAGGAGTTGATCTATCGCCTGCGATCGACCTACTCCATCGTGATCGTGACGCACAACATGCAGCAGGCGGCGCGCGTCTCGGACATGACCGCTTTGTTCTGGCTCGGTCGCCTGGTCGAATTCGATCGCACGGATCGGATTTTCACCAATCCCCGCGAGAAGATCACCGAAGACTACGTTACAGGACGGTTTGGCTAGCCATGACAACGCCCATCAGATCATCGGTCACGCCGCACTTCCTCGAGGACCTCGCGGCCCTGAAAGAAAGCCTGACTCGCGAGGGCACGCTCGTCGCCGGACGACTTTCCATGGCGATGAAGGGACTCGCGGAACACGACATCGATCGCCTCGACGAGGTCGCAATCGGCGATGCCGAAGTGAACGCCATGCAGATGGCGATCGACGACCGCGCCTTCAAGCTGCTGGCCCTGCATCAGCCGGTGGCGGTGGATTTGCGCAGCATCGTGGCAGCGATCAAGATCAATGGCGATCTCGAGCGCATCGGTGATCTCGCCGTCAACATCGCCGAGGCCGCGCGCCGATATCTGGCTGCGGGACATGTCGCCGAGCAGCTGCTGCTGCCCCGGATGTGCGAAATCGCCGAGGCGATGCTCAACGACGCGCTGCAGGCATTCGTCACGAGCAATCTGGGCACGGCACAAGCCGTACTCGAGCGCGATGACAGCCTCGATTCGTTCCGGGATCAGGCGAATCGCCGCCTCGTCGATCTGATGACGCACCAGCCTCAGACGCTGAACTCGGCACTGGAGCTGATGTTGATCAGCCGTCATCTGGAGCGCATCGGCGACCATGCGACGAACATCGCTGAGGACGTCTTCTTCGTCGTCGCCGGCGAGGATATTCGCCACCAGATGGCCGGCGGATTCGCGAACGCCCAGGGTGGCGCCGGCGCGACAGGCTAATCAATCGCGCGTGTCGTTGCGCTCCTCACTGTCCGGAAGGAGATCGTCGTCGTCCGGATTGGGTATCGACGATGGCGGATCGCTGGCAGGGAATGTCTGCTCGATCGTCTCGTCCAACGCGGCATCCCGAATGCGTTGTTCCTCCTGCGGTGTGTGATGGTGCTCTGGACTCATTCGCCACCTCGTGACATTCGCCGGAACCCGCGCGGGCTCATACCGAATTCCGTCCTGAACGCCCGATTGAAATTCGATACGTCGCCGAATCCGCAATCGAGCGCGATATCGACCACTTTGCCGTCTTCCGCGATCAGGCGCGCCGCGGCCGCACGCAGCCGCGCCCGCTGCACGTATTGATGCGGAGTGACGCCGGTCACCCGTTCGAACGTCCGCAGGAAGTGGTACGGGCTGAGACCGGCCGAATGCGCCAGTTGTCCAAGAGCAAGAGGTGCGTCTCGACAGCGATCGATGATGCGAACGGCACGGCTCACTCGCGCTTCGGCGTTCAAAGGCACCGGGTCGCGATCGGAGAGACCAGACATCAGTCTCAGACTCTCAATTGCAAGACGGACCGCGAGTTCCTCCCATGGCACGTCCACAACACCAATTGCGCCCGCGCCCAGGCGGGCGACCAGCGACGATAACGGACGCAACTGCGGCAGGCGTGCGGTTCGGAATCCTGTTCTCACGGCGGAGGTGTCAACGTCGGCCGCCAGCCGTTCGAAATACTCGGGCGTGTACCACACAGCCACACAGCGATCGCCTTCGCCGTGTTCGTGGCTGCACTCGAAGCTGTCACCCTCATTGCCGAGCATCAGCGCGCCAGGCGTCATCAATGCGCGGCCGAGCGCGGAACGATACTGGAAACTACCTGTCAGGACAGTGGCAATCGCGTAGCGCGCGTGCCGTTCTTCGTACGGGCGATCGTGCGCACCGCACGTGCACACGACGTCTGCCACGCTCCAGCCATCGCCCTCGGCGATGATGCGCGGTGTTGTCGAGGCGGGCTTTCCTTCCCGCTTACGCCGTGCCAGTGCCTGTTGCAGGTCGAGCGCAATTTTTGCCAAGAACCGTGCTCCAACCGCGTTCTATAACAGTTTGACACACGCAGTTCACCACAGCTTGGAGGCACGAGATGGCGTCAATTCACAAAGAGCTCGAGATCAACGCACCTGCTGAGGATGTGTGGGATGCCGTCCGCGACGTCGGTGCCGTTCACACGAGACTCGCGCGGCAGTTCGTCATCGATACGCAACTCGATGGCGACTCCAGGCTCGTCACTTTTGCGAACGGCGAAGTCGTACGCGAGCGCATTGTCACGATGGACGATCACGCGCGGCGTCTGGTGTATGCCGTCGTTGACTGGCGGACCACCCACCACAACGCTTCGTTTCAAGTAGTGCCCGGTGACACCGGCTGTCGTTTGGTATGGATTACCGACCTGCTCCCTGACTCGCTCGCTGCGCTCGTCAACGGATTCGTCGAGCAAGGGTGTGTCGCCATCAGGCAGACTCTTGAAACCGCACGCTCGAGGCAGGCACCGGTCGAATAGTCGGCACGACGGCGCCAGAGTGTGGTTTCATCTTGCTGCGAGGCGGATTCGAGCTGATGAAAAACAGCCACTGGCTGGTCACGATCCTGGTTGCCGTCGCAGCCGCCTATCTCCTGGGGGCGCAGGCGGAAGCGCAACGTGGCGGCCCTCCGGCGCCCATCTCCCCACGCGCGGGCGCACCTGTCGACATCACGGGTCAATGGGTCTCGCTGATCACCGAAGATTGGCGCTATCGCCAGTTCACGCCTCCCAAGGGGGACTACGGCAGCCTGCCACTGCTGCCCCCCGCCCGGAAGATCGCCGACAGTTGGGACCCCGCCCGGGATGAGGCCGCCGGTGAACAGTGCAAGGCGTATGGCGCCGCAGGTCTCTTGCGATTGCCGACCCGCCTCCGCATCAATTGGAACGATGAGGCGACCCTGAAGCTCGAAACGGACGCAGGGACTCAGACGCGGCTGTTCCAATTTGGATCGACGCGAGCGGATACCGGCGGAACGCCGAGCGGCGACTGGCAGGGAGTATCGACCGCCGCGTGGGACTACCCACAGGCGGCCTTCGCTGCTCGTGGAGGCGGACGGGCGCCAGGCGGCTCACTCAAAGTCGTGACGGTAAAGATGCGACCCGGCTATCTTCGCCGGAACGGTATTCCATACAGCGCGAACGCGGTCTTGACTGAATACTTCGATCGCTTCGACGTCCCCGGTGGCGACGCACTGCTCGTCGTCACGGCGGAAGTCGTCGACTCGGAGTACCTGGCGACCCCGTACTGGACCAGCCAGCAGTTCAAGCGTGAGAGCGACGCGTCACGCTGGCAACCGACGCCCTGCACGGCGAGGTGAGGAACCTGAGATGCGAAAAGCGCGTGGACTCGTGGGTGCGGCGCTGGTCGTTGTCAGCGCAACGGTGATCGGGCAGGCTCCACAGATCCCTCCGGCACCAACAGGGCAAGCACCAGCGATCGATCTGAGCGGCTACTGGTCCCCGGTGCTCCACGAGGATTTCATGGAGCGTGGACCCGGATCGGAGATCGCCGACTACGGTGGCTTCCCTCTCAATGAAGCCGGCCGGTTGTGGGCGCTTTCGTACGATCCCTCGCGAGTGACGTTACGCCACCATCAGTGCGAGGCATACGTCACGCCGTATCAGATGCGCGCGCTTGGCAACTTCCGCATCTGGGAGGAACGCGACCTCCACACCCAACGCCTGCTCGCGATTCATCTCTGGGCGCAAACGACCGAAGGGCATCGAGTCATCTGGATGGACGGGCGCGAACATCCACCGGCGTGGGCACCGCACACATTTCGTGGGTTCTCGACCGGTCAGTTCAGTGGCAACGCGCTCGTCGTCCGGACGACGCATATGAAGAGCGGCGCGCTGCGACGCGGCAACGGCGTTCCCCAGAGTGACCAGGCGACGCTCACCGAGTTCTTCGTGCGCCACAGCGATCATCTGACCAATGTGACCGTCGTCTCCGATCCAGTCTTTCTGAGCGAACCGATGGTCCGCAGCAATGACTACTATCGTCAGCCTGTTGACCCAGGCGCATGGCTGTACGCATGCGATGACGGCGAACAGATTCTCGATCGGCCGGAGGACGCGGTACCGCACTACCTGTTCGGAAAGCAGCCCTACGTGCGCGAATTCGGCGCGCGCTACAAGATCCCGCTCGCAGCCGGTCTGCTCGGCGGCGTCACGATGTATCCAGAGCTGAACGCCCGACTGCGGACGACGACGGAGGCCGACGGGAGCGCCCTGCTCTCCCCTGCTGCCGGGCGCGCCTCGGAAACAAGCAAGACCGTGGATGGTGAGGTGCGTGATGGCAACATCCACATCATGCCCATTCGCGACAACGTGTATATGCTGGTCGGCGATGGCGGCAATATCGTCGTGCAAACCGGCGACCAGGGTGCGTTCGTCGTCGACACTGGCGAGGGCAAACTGAGCGACAAGGTGGTTGCGGCGATCCGCACGTTGACCAGCAACCCGATCCAGTTCATCGCCAACACGAGCGTCCACCGCGAGCACACAGGCGGGAACGAGGCGCTCGGTGCCGCCGGCCAGGATCCGAGCCTTCCGGGATCGTTCTTCGTGCAAGCAGCGCCGCGCGGTGTGACTGGCTTCTTCAGCGATCCGTCGTCACATGCCACGATGATGGCCCACGTGAACGTGCAAGTGCGCATGCAGGCAGCGGGAGCCCCCGCGGCAGCGGTCCCGGCAGACACGTACCTGGAAGATCGACGACGGAAGTTCCACAACGGCGACGCGATTGAGTTCTTCTATCAACCGAACGCGGTGACCGACGGTGACAGCCTGATCCACTTCCGCCGTGCCGACGTCATCGTAGCCGGCGACATTTTTACGACGACTCAGTACCCCGTGATCGACATCAAGAACGGCGGATCGATTCAGGGTGAGATTCGCGCGCTGAACGAGATCCTCAAGACGACGGTCTATCGCCACCAGGGCGAAGGAGGCACCTACATCGTCCCCGGCCATGGCTATCTCGCGGATGAGCACGAAGTCCTGGAGTACCGGGACATGGTGGTCATCGTCCGCGATCGCGTGAAGGCGATGATCGACGCCGGCGCAACGCTGCAACAGGTCAAGGGTGCACGCGTCACTGCTGATTACGATACGCAGTACGGAGCCAACACGGGTCCGTGGACTACGGAGATGTTCGTCGAGGCGGTGTACAGCAGCTTGAAGGGCGGCCGCTGATGGCGCGCCCCGAGCCTGCGCGCGGCGCCGCTCGCCTTATACTCGATGACCGATTGAACTGAACCGCCCCGAAATTCAAGCCCATCAGCACCCCGACCAATTACCGATCACCAGCAAACAAGAAACTGCTCCTGACCACAGGACTGGTGCACATGAAGATCGCAATACTGCACCCATCGAGCGTCGATTCGCTGGCTCCGTTCAGGGACCTGGACCCGCCACGGGTACCCGACCACTACTTGCCCGGGCACGACTACGTGAGTTTTCAAATCCGGAAGGCGTCGGCGGTCCGGCAAGTCGTCGAGATCGCCCGGATGGGATTCGACGCCGCGATCAACTTGCGCGACGGGGCCTGGGACGAAGACCGGCCCGGTATCGAGGTAGTGCAGGCACTGGAGCGTGTCGGGATGGCGTTCACCGGAGCGGCGTCGTCTTTCTACGATCCGTCGCGCGAAGCCATGAAAATGGCCTGCCATTCCGTCGGCGTGAAATTTCCCGCTTACGTCCACGCGCGGCACGTCGCTGACGCAAACGAGGCCCTGCGGCTGCGCTTTCCCTTGATCGTCAAGCACCCGCATTCGTATTCCAGCGTCGGTCTGACGCGGCAATCGCGAGTGACGAACTCGCATGAGCTCTTTCGCGAAACCGAACGCATCATCGACGCCTATGGCGCCGCCCTCATCGAGGAGTTCATCGAGGGCCGTGAGTTCACCGCACTCGTCTCCGAACCGCGCAACAACGACGAGGACGCGTGGGTCCTGGAGCCGATCGAGTTTGTTTTTCCGGACGGCGAATCCTTCAAGCACTTCGACCTCAAATGGAAGGAGTTCGCATGCATGCAGACGCGAATGGTCGGCGACGCGTCATTGGCGCTGCGATTGCGCAAGGTATCCGCGCTGACGTTCATGGCGCTCACCGGATCGGGATTTGGCCGCTGCGACTTGCGTATGGATGCGGCCGGGGATATTTACCTGCTCGAGATCAACCCCAACTGCGCCGTGTTCTACCCGGACGGGCAGCATGGGAGCGCCGACCTCATTCTTGCGAACGATCCCAGGGGACACCGCGATTTTCTGGAGCACCTGCTGAGATGTGCGTTGCGGCGACGCGATCGAGCGAACAGACCGTGGGCGCTGCGATTTGCGCCCGGCCGAGGCTTCGGGATGTTCGCGATTCGTGACATCCGCCCAGGCACCGTCGTCGAGCGCTATGAGGCACGATCGCACGTCCTCGTGTCGCGGTCCTTCGTCGAACGGCAATGGAACGGTCTGCGCCGGGAGTGGTTTCAACGCTACGCGTGGCCCCTGTCCCCCGATGTCCACGTCACATGGAGCGACAATCCTGACGAGTGGCGGCCGATCAACCACGGCTGCGACCCGAATACGTGGTTGGAAGGCCTGGACCTTGTGGCACGCCGCCACATCACGATAGGCGAGGAACTGACGGTCGACTACGCCACCTTTTGCGGTCCGCTGATGTCGCCATTCGGCTGCGATTGCGGGTCGCCGCACTGCCGTAAGGTCATCGCCGGCAGCGACCACCTGCTGCCGGACGTCCGCGCCCGCTATGGCAACCACGTCTCCGACTTCGTCCGCGAGGCGTGGCGACATCCTGAACGCCATGAATCGTACGGCGCGGGGGGAACACTCGAGTGGACCTGAACGACGCACCCGCTAACGAACCAGCTTCGACGCGGCGGATGTTACGCCTGGCGCACGTGCGGCCGAATCTGCCACTCCTGGCTCCGGTGCTGCTGTGCCTCGTGATTGAGAGCTTGTATTACGCGGGACTTCCCTTCAGCTTTCAATACGTGATCGACGTCGGCCTGCTGGGCAACGATCGCCGGACCCTCGTTCTTCTCGTCAGTGGGCTCGCTGCCGGCGCCGTTCTCGTCGCGCTGCTCGGCTTTCTCCGCGACTATCTGTACGCACGGCTAACGGCCCGTGTGCTCAACGATGTGCGGGCCGCGATGTTCGATCACCTGCAGACGCTGTCGCTGGGATTCTTCACGGCGAATCGTGCCGGCGACATCCTC
>Ga0207691_10001304_pt1 | contig 24898 bp, 20 predicted proteins | sample KBSM13metaG_FD_184327 | JGI IMG/M metagenome (GOLD analysis project Ga0207691, IMG submission 184327) | Miscanthus rhizosphere microbial communities from Kellogg Biological Station, Michigan, USA - KBS M1-3 metaG (SPAdes) (version 2) | ecosystem: Host-associated > Plants > Roots > Rhizosphere >...
CTGCAAGCTGTAGTGACGGCGACGACAACCCACCGCCGCCCACTGATTTGGAGCGCGGGACAATGGCCGCGACTCGCGAAGACGCTTGCGGGGTGGAGACCTGGAAAGCCTTGGATGTGGAGGAGTCGCTTGGGATCTACCTGTCGGTTACTCCTGGGGGCTTCAAACGCGGGGTCGATTGCACCCTTGCTGCCCAGAATTGCCAGGAGGTCGACGCTTGCGCGGCATTTTACCTCGCCGACGCCGATCAGCTCAACGAGGAGGTGCTCCTGCTGCCGGAGTATGAGATGGACTACTGCGAAGGCAATGTGGCCAAGTACGGTGCGACCGCCGACGACGGCAGTCTCCACCAGCAGTCGTATGATTGCACGCTAGCCGGCGCCACTTGCATCGTAACGGAAGTCGCTGGCAAGCCCCATGCTAACTGCCAAGCTCCACCACTCCAGTGCAAAGGTCCCAATCTGCCGTACTGCGATGGCACGCGCGCGGTCGTTTGCGAAACAAATTCCGCTGGCGTTCTCAGCCCCTGGGTTTACGACTGCGCCGACGCCTTCGACTCGCACTGCATCGACCCCGGGAGCAGGAGCATTGAGTGCGAAGGGCCCGCGACCGGCGAGCGGGACTGCGAGGACGGCATTGACGGCGACGGCGACGGCAAGGTCGACTGCGACGACAGCAATTGCTTGCATCACCCCCCTTGCCCGTGATCGTCCGCGAGCGTCGCCGCGCGGACGACGGCTCGCCCTTTTCTGACGATGATCTCGCGTAGCAAGGGCAAATCGTCGTCCTTTCGCGCGCTGCACGCGCCTCGTTGATTCGCGCGCTCGGGCACGCCTATTCTTTCTCTAGTGCGCCACCATCCACAAAGAGCAGAGCCGCAAGTTTCTGGCTCGAGGCTTTTATGGCCCTCGTGATCCCAAGCCGACACCGGTCGATACCGATTTGAGTCCATTGGCCTTGCCAACTTAGCCGAGCAGCGCCAACAGCACCTCAAGTTGTGCAACCAGCTCACGCTCTTCCTGCTTGTGGACCACCGCATCTCGCGCACGCTTACTTTGCAACTGTTCAAGTGCCCGCCGGTGCACCTGCTCCTGCTCGGAAAGCCTTGCGCGGAGATCGCGAGTTCGCCAGCGAATCTAATACAGTCGACGCATTCGGAGTCGTGCTCGCTATTGGGCTCGCCAGCTCTACCAGAGCTTCCGCACGCGCCAGAGCCGCGAGCTGGACCTGACCACCGCCCTTCATACCTACGAGCGGCCCGGCCGCTACACCATCGCGGTGAAGGTCATCGACATCTTCGGCAACGACACGATGACCCTCGTGCCGGTGAACGTCGGCTAACAGAGGGAGGCTTGCGGTCGGTCCACGGGTCTCGAGAACTTCAGGTCGTTGCGCGGGGGCGATTTGAACCTCCGACCTAGGTTTGCGCAGGCCCGCACCTGGCGCTTCCGACGCAGCAAGCCACGAGGCTCTTCAAAATCGCTTCAGATCTCGACTGCCTTCGCGCCCAGAGCGGCCTCACACGTGACGCATTTGGCTGGCACTTGGTCCTTCAAATAGACTTGACCACAGTTCGGACAAAGTCGCGCGTCGCGTTCGAAGGAGACCGGTTTGCCGCTGGCGGCGCAGTGGCGACCCGCGACTTGTAAGCCTTCGATCTCGACCAGCTCGCCGTCGTTGTCTTTGGGCTCGGGCAGGCCGGCAAGGCTCTGGCGCTTGACGTCCATGGCGGCGGGGATGCGCTTGGTTCCCTCGCTCAAGATGCAAGCGACGGTCGCGCGATGGGCGGCGATCGGAATGCGCAGGGTGAGCTCTTTGCTCTTGGCCACGAGCTCAGCGCGTTCGGTGAACACTCGCTCGATGTCACACCAGGCGAGGCGAATTAGCTCGTTGCCTTTCTCGATGCCGATGCCCGCATCGCCGACGCGCACGGGTAGGGCGCCTGCGTCGCCGAACCAGAGCGCGGCGCCGAGTGAGAGAGCGCCCACGCCGAACAGGTAGGGGGCGATGGCGCGGGGATTTTCGCTCAGCCATTGGCCGTACACGCCTGCGCCCAGGACCAGTGCGCCCAGCATGCCGCCTGCGATCGAAGCGCGGGAGGCATAGGTGGGCTCGGGCAAGAAGCGCCGCTCTTTTCGAACGCGCTTGGCTTGGGCCTGCTTTTTTACCTTTGCTTTCTTGACGTCCGCCATAGTTTCGGGGCCGAGGGTAGCATATCCGTGGAAATGACAAGTCGATGAGTCGCGCCTGGTCTTTGGCGCTGCCCGTGCTGACGGTACTGGTCGTCGGCTATGCGCTGCTGGTTGCGGGCGTGCCGCGAAAGCTTCGCGGCGCGCGCCTGTACGGAGGGCCGAGCGAGGGCGCTGCCGTGCTTTCGCTGCGCGTCGAGAGCGTGGAGCGAGAGGGCGAGCGCGAGCGCGCGTTCTGGAATGGTCCGCTGCGCGTGCGCGCGCACGCGTCCGGCGGGCCGGAGGTGGAGGTGGAGGTGGTGAAAGCCGTGGGCGGCGTGGCGGATTTCGAAGTCCGCTTTGCGCGCCCCGTGCACGGTCCGATCGACTTGGAGCTTCGAGACGCAGCGAGCGCCGTGTTGGCGAGCGGTCACTTCGAGCTCGACCCGACGCGCTGGGCGGCGCACGCGCGTCGGCGCGGGGGATGGATCCGCGGGCGTGCCGATCGCGCGCTGGTACTGAGCGTGGCGCCCGAGCGCGGTGCTTTCGTCGTTGGATCCGCCGAGGCTCTGATCGTCCGCGTGGAGCGGGCGGGACTCCCGCTGAGCGGCGCGTCGTTGACGGTGAGCGCGGAGGGCGCGCGCTTGTCGGGCGCACAGGAGCTGCACACGGACGAACGCGGGCGCGCGCAGCTGTTCGTGGAAGCGAGTGAGCTCAATCCCACCGTGCGCGTCGAAGCGCGCACGGAAGGCGGTGAGAGCGGTCTGATCGATACCGGCATCCCGGTCGTTGGCGGAGGATTTCGAGTCCTGGCCGTGCCTGGCGCGCTACGCATCGAATCTGCGGTGCCGCGCACGGAAGCCTTCTTCACTCTGGTTTCGGAGCGGCTTCGTTTAGCGGGTGGCGTGATTGTGCTCAGCCCGAATGGTCGCGGGGGTTCGGTTGGGACCCTACCGCTGACCACCTGGCCAGCGCCGGCGTGGCTCGTGGTCTCGAGCGAGGTCGATCAGAACAGCGCTGCGGCGATTGGCTGGCCTCTCGATTTGGGCCCTGAGCCGGCGCACACCTTCGACGTGCCGGAAGCGCTCTTGTTGGACGGTTTACCGGCAGCGTTCGCGCGCGAGCAAGCGCGTCGCTCGAGCGTACGCTGGCTGACAGCGGCGTTCATTGCTTTGGCTTTTGTGCTCAGCGTGGTGCAGCTGGTATGGCGGGTACGCGCGGCTGACCGACATATCGCGGAGCATCTGCGCGAAGGACTGGAGCAGGAACAGGCCGCCCGCATTGCACCTCGCCGGGTGCTGCCCGTGCTCGTGGCGCTACTGGCGATCGCCCTCGGTTTCGTCGCGCTCGGCTTGATCGTGCTTTCGCGCTAGCCAGGCGCGCTTTCCTCAGATCCTCTCGTGGGCTCGGGCGTACCCGAGAAAGCCCCGCAATTTGGAGGATGGTTTGACCGCGCGCACCCTTCGTTACCTCGTCGCCGCTCTTGGCATTGGGATCGTATTCTTGGTCTGCTGTACTCAGGCGGACGCGCGTAGCCCGTTTTGGCGGCCGCGTCCGGCGCCGCCGCCGTATTCGTTTTCGATCGAAGACGAGAACGGCAACTCCCTGCCCACGTTCGTCAAAGACGGGCGCACGTTTCTCTTGGGCGAGCCGGGGCTCCGTTACAACATTCGCGTACGAAACCCCACGGGCCGGCGTGTCGAGGCGGTGGTGAGTGTCGACGGGCGGGATGCACTGAGCGGACAACCGGGCGACTACGTGAACCAACGCGGCTACGTGCTCCCTGCCTACGGCTCGCTGCTCGTGGAGGGATTTCGTCGCAGCCTGGAAGAGGTGGCGGTGTTTCGCTTCACGAGTCCGGAGGACAGCTACTCCTCGCGTATGGGCACGCCGCAGAACGTGGGCGTGATTGGCGTCGCGTTCTTTCCCGAGCGCGTGCAGCCGCCAGCACCAGTGACTCGTCGTCCACGCCCGGCGCCGTTGCCTGACGACTACTTCGGAGATGGGCGCGCTAGCAGCCGGGACCTGGAGAGCGAACGGGCCCCAGCACGCCCGCAAATGAAGCCTGCCGCGCCCAGCGCCGGCTCCGCTCCGGCAAGTGAGGGGCGGGCCGACTCGGCGACGCGCTTGCGCGGCGCAGCCAAAGGCAGCTTCGACGACCAGCGCGAAGCGAGGCCGAGCGGTAGCGTGAACAACTTGGGGACCGAGTTCGGTGAGAGTCGCGAAAGCGTGGTGAGCTCGGTCTTCTTCGAACGCGCCTCGGCGACGCATCCTGCCTTGCTCGGTACGTTGCGCTACGACGACGCCGACGGCCTCGTTGCGCGCGGGATCGACGTTTCCGCGTACCGCTCGGCCCGATTTTACCAAAGCGAACCGCAGGCGTTTCCAGTCTCGCGCTTTGCCGAGCCGCCGCCCTGAGCGTCAGATCGCGGAATCGAAGCCGCGAAACTCGGAGAACAGCCGCGTGAGCACGCGGATCATCGGTGCGACGTCGCTGGTGGCGGCCATCTCTCGGCAGGAGTGCATGCTGAGCATCGGGTTGCCGATGTCCACCGCGCGCACTCCCAGCCGAGCCGCTGAGATCGGGCCGATGGTACTGCCGCAGGGGGTGTCGTTGCGTGAGCTGAAGTGCTGCGGCGTGATGTCCAGCGCGCGGCAAGCGGCGCTGAAAGCAGCCACTGCCGGGCCGTCGCTGGCATACGATTGGTTGACGTTGACCTTGATCACCGGGCCCGCGCCGAGCATCGGGCGGTGCTGTTTGTCGTGCTTGTCTGGGTAGTTGGGGTGCACTCCGTGGGCCATGTCCGCCGACACCAAGAGTGAGCGGGAGATGGCGCGAGGCAAAGCACTTTCATCCCGGGGCGAGACGCTGCGCGTCAGCCGCTCGAGCAGGTCCGATAGAAACAGCGAACGTGCGCCGGAGGCGCTTTGGCTGCCCACCTCTTCGTGGTCGTAGATGGCGACCACGCGCGTGGCTTCGGGATCCGGGGAGGCGCCCAGGAGCGCGCCCAGCGCCGCGTGGCACGAGGCCAGATTGTCCAGCCGACTCGAGAACAAGAACTCTCGTCGACTGCCGGCGAATGCCGCGCGCTGGGTGTCGTACAAGCACAGGTCGAAGCCGAGCACGTCGTCGGCTCGGGCGCCGCTGAATGCGCTGTTGGCCAGGCCTTCTGCCAACAGTTCGGCGAAGCCGCCGGCTTCTGATTCCAAGCCGAGCACGGGTAGCAGGTGCGTCTGCGCGTTGAGCAACAGACCCGCGCTGTTCACGTCTCGGTTCAGGTGGATGGCCAAGTTCGGAATGCGGCACACGACGCGCTTCAGGTCGATCAATTCGCTCTTGCCATCCGCGAACACCACCCGCCCGGCGACGGACAAATCGCGATCCAGCCAGGTGGACAAGAGCACTCCGCCGTAGACCTCGACCGAGAGTTGGCGGTAGCCGACGCAGGTCAGGTCCGGCACGGGCTTGAGCCGCAAGTTCGGCGAATCACTGTGCGCCCCGATCAACACGAAGCCCGCGTCCGCCGGGGCCTTGCTGCCGACCTCGAAGGCCACCAGTGAGCCGCCCGCGCGCACCACGTAGCCCCGCGTTCCGGGCTCCACTTGCCAGGCGTCCTGCTCGCGAAACGCCCGAAAACCAGCGGCCGTCAAGCGCCGCGCGAGCTCGCTCACCGCGTGGTACGGGGTAACCGAGGCGTCCAAGAAAGCGGCCAAGTCGGAGGCTTCGGGGGTTCTGTCCTGGTCAAGCATCGCCTGGGACTATACTCCGAGCCTCGTGATCACGCAGGACGTCTCGTTCGAGGGTTTTACCGCAACCGACTGGCAGCGCTTGGCCGACGTGTTTCGCGCGCCAACCAGCAGCTTCGGCGACGAAGCCGGCCACGATCGAGCTTCGCGCGGTGGGGTGGTGGCGGTCACGACCGGCAACCGGCTGCGCAAGCTGCTGCACACGAAGCGTGGTCGGCTCGACGTGCGCGTCGAATGGCCGATGAAGTTGCCCGAGCTCGCGGGGCGTTACGATGCCAGCTGGGCGGTGGAGTTGGCAGCCGGAGCACTCGAGGAGCTGGTGGAGCGATTTTCGGAGCGCCTGCGACCGCGGCAGGAGTATCTGGAGCAGGCGCTCGAGCTAGCGCGCGCGCTTCGTGAGCTCGAAGCCGAGGGCTTGGTGGCGATGTGGCCCAAGCGCTTTGCCGACATTCCGGTGCCCGGCTCGCGTGTGATCCACAGCGCGCTCGACATGTTCTGCTCCGAGGGGCGCGCGCTGGCCCTGGGCGTGTTTCGCCACGGCGAGCTGTACACGGGTCTCGTGGCACGCCGCCGCGGCATGGGCTTCGACCGCATCGTGGGCCCGGACGAGCTGCGCTCCGACATGGGGCTTTTGTCGGCTGACTTCCGTCGTGACTATCGCCACTTCGCGGCCGCCGCCGAACGCAACGTGGCGCCGCTTTCGCTGGGCGTGTTTGGCGAACTGCTCACTTTCCAAGCGCTGGCCAGAGACCCTGCACCGGGCGCGTTCGCGCTGGCCGTGGCGGCGCGCGATCTGCTGATCTCTCCGGTCAGCCCCGGCCTGGCCGTGCCGCTCGGGCTGGACGTTGGGCGTGCGGCTTTCGCTGGCCTGCGCGGGCTGGCGGAGCGCTTCGGCGCGGGCGCTGCGCTCGCACCAATGCTGGGGCGCGCCGAGGAGTTCGTGTCACGCGATCTGTCCGCGCTCTTGGGCTTCGACCCTTGGGCAGCGCTGGTCGGTGTGTTCGAGCGAGACCGTCAGCCTCGGGAGCGCGACTAGGTGCTCGCTTCCGGTCGCATTCGGCGCCGTTTGGCGCTCGCGATCGTGCTGACCGCGATGATTCCGCTTTTGGCCGCGGTTTGGCTGGCGGAGAGCACGGTGCGCCAGACCTCTGCGCGCTTTTTCATTCCCGACGTGGGCGCGCACCTCGACAAGTCACTCGGGCTTTATCAAGAGCTCGCGCGCAGCATGAAGGGGTTGATGCGCCAAGAAGCCGCCGAGATCGCGCTGCGTCCTGCGCTGCGCCGCGCGGCTGCCGGCGATCAGGGCGCGCTTCCGGCCGAGCTGAAACGAGCGTTCGTCGACCACCCGAGCTTGGTCTCGCTGGCCGTGCGGGATGCGGACGGCAAACTGCTGGCCGAGGTCAAGCGCGACAAGCCGCTCGACCCGAACCACGAAAACCAACTCGAAGTCGGCAAACCCATCGGCGACGGCGATGGCCCCGAGGCCGATGACCTGCCGCAGCTCGTCGCCGTGTTCGCCGCCGACAAGAGCCATTTCGACGAGCTGGCAGAAATGAGCCAATTCGTCGATGCTTACAAGCAGGTCGAGCGCCGCCGCGAGTCGGATGAACGCAGCTACGTGCTCGCGTTCACGGCGCTCTTGTGCATTACGATCGTGGCCGCCATCGGCGTCGGCAGTTTGCTCGCGCGGGGCGTGTCGCGTCGCATTGCCGAGCTCGCACGAGCCACCCGCTTGGTGGGCGAAGGCGATTTGACCATTCGTGTCCCGGAAGGAGGCGGCGACGAGATCGCCGATTTGGCTGGGGCGTTCAACCGCATGCTCGGGGAAGTCGAGTCCAGCCGCGCACGCATCGAGTACTTGCAACGGATCAGCGCCTGGCAGGAAATGGCGCGTCGACTGGCCCACGAGATCAAGAATCCTTTGACTCCGATCTCGCTTGCCGTGCAAGAGATCCACCGCCGCTATGCGGGCTCTGATCCGGAGTATCAACGCCTGGTCGACACCACGCTCGAAATCGTAGAGGACGAGGTGGGCACGCTACGACGCCTGGTCGGTGAGTTCTCCGACTTCGCTCGCTTGCCGCAGGCGAGCCTGTTTCACGCCGACCTGGCCGACTTCCTGCGCGAGCAAGCGGCGCGCTTCGGCGTCCGCGGCGCCGAACGGGATAGCTCGGAGAACGCCCTGGATGATTTGCTGTCGCTTGGGCAAGTCTCTAATATTGCAGTAGAATTCGTCGTGCCCGAAGGCCCGTGCGAAGCCCTGATCGACAGCCAGATGCTGCGTCGCGTGCTGTTCAACTTAGTGCGCAACGCGGCCCAGGCGGTGCTGGGTCGTGCTGCCGAAAGCGGACGAGTGCGGGTGCGCCTGGCTCGCGAAGGCGAGTTTTGGAACCTGGACGTGGACGACGACGGACCCGGGATCCCGATCGAGCTGCGCGAAACGGTGTTCGATCCGTACGTCACCACCAAGGACGAAGGAACCGGTCTCGGCCTGTCGATCGTGAAGAAGATCGTGATCGAACATGGAGGCACCATTCACGCAGGCCAAAGCGAGCTTGGGGGTGCTCGTCTGCGTGTCCGTTTGCCAGTGCTCGGGACGCGCGCCGCCGAGCGTGCGTTGGAGGACGCGCCCCCGTCACTTGCCAATCGTGCGGAGCTCGAGCTACGCCCGGGTGCTCATGAGTAAAGCGCCGCACTCGAAGCGGGAGTCGCAGCAGGGCTACCTCACCGCGTTGCTCGTGGTGGTGGTCAGCGTCGGCTTGGGCCTGTTCGGACTGCCACGGCTGAGTCGACGTGCGGCACACTCGGATTCCGCCTTGATCGGCCGCCCAGCACCGGATTTCATGCTGCGAGTGATTTCGGAGAGCGGTCTCGGCAAGAGCCAGCGGCTCTCGGATTTGCAGGGAAAAACGGTGGTTCTGGATTTTTTTGCCAGCTGGTGCGGTCCCTGCCGCCAGCAGGCGCCAATCGTCGAGCGCGTCGCACGTCGCTTGTCGGGCCCGAAGCTCGCGGTGTACGGCGTGAACACCAGCGACGAGCTCGCCGATGCTCAGCGCTACCTCGATGCTCACCGTCCGAGCTACCCCGTGCTGTTCGACGGAGATGCCCAAGCAGCCAACGCCTTCGATGTTTCTGGGTTGCCGACTTTGCTCGTGATCGACAAGCAGGGCATCGTGCGTGCCGTGGAAATGGGTGTGGTCGGGGAGGGTGAGTTGGAGAGTTTGATTCGCGACGCCGATAGCAGCGAAAGCGCCGCCCCAGAAAAATCAAAACCCGACCGGGCCGGGCCTGCGCTTTAACGCACTGGCCCGCTGGCGACCAGCGCAACGTCCAGGGGCACGAGTCGCGGGACCATCTTGATCTCGGCGAGCGCGACGGTCAGGCGTTGCCCGCTGAGAGTGAAGGGAAAGCGCCGGCTGATACCCGCCGCAGACAGCAAAAGCTCGCCGCGCACGGTCCCGGAGTGGCCGCCCGAACGCACGATTTCTATCGCATATTCGCCGGGTTTTGCCCCGCTCAAGGCCAGGCCTTCTCGGCCATGGTCGAGCACGTCGCGTGCGCTGATCAGCTCCCGGGTCGGTGCGCCGAGCCACGACACGCGCTGACCGTCGGGGTGCAAAATCGCCAGATCCAAATCCGCGTCGTCCGACCACGTGGCTTCGACGCGCAGATCGCCGAGCAAGCGCGTATCGTCGGTAGCAGGTTGCGCCGCCAAGTCGGTCGCTTGGCGTGCGGTCTTTTCGTCGATTAGCGAAAGTACGTCGCTGGCCCAGCGGGCGCCGCCTCCGGCGCGCGCGCAGCGGAGTGCATCGGCGAGCAGTTTGGGGTCGGTCGCGCGCAATTCGGCAATCGCCATCGCATGACGGCAACCGAGATCCGTCCGACCAGCCCAGCGATGCAGGCGCGCCAAGCGCTTCTGGCTCGCGACGTCATCGGGGCGCATGTCAACCACGCTGCCCAGCATGCGCACGGCCAGCTCGCGCTCGCCACGGCGCGCGGCGAGATCGGCCCGCGCGGTGAGCGCGTCCGGATCGAGGGGTGCCTTGCCAACCCAGCGCTCGACCAAGCTCGTGGCCCGCGCCAAATCTCCGCTGGTCGCGTACAGCGAATATGCTTTTTTTACGTTCGATCGGCGATCCGGCTCGGTCGAGAGTGCGCGCTCGGCGTTGGCCACGGCGCTGATGCCGGCGTTGCGCGGTCCGCGCTCGGCGCTGTCGAGCTGCGCTTTGCGCTCCCAAACGCGGCGCATCGGGATCATGCGCCGTGCTGGCGGGCGCGAGCGCGGTAGTTCCGGCTCTTCGAATTCAGCGCGGCGTTGCGGCGTCGAGGCGAGTGCGGGCGGGGGCGGCGCAAAGCCTTCGTCCAAGCGAGGCGCCGGCGCCGCTCGTACAGCGGAGGGGGCTTTGGCTTTGGCCGGGGCGGCGGTTTCTGCTGCACCGAGCGCACTCGGCGAGCTCGAATCGGCGGCGGCGAATGCACCAGATCCGTTCGATACTCCACTCTTCTCGTTGGCCGCGCCGAATGGCCGCGAGTCCGCGTCCTGGGCGACGTCGGCATCGTCCCACGGCAACTCCGCCTTGGCTTCGCTCTGCTCGGCCAACTCCTCGCCCGTGAAACCAGGCGCGCGGTTTGCGGCCTGCAAACCAAACGCACGGATCATGGCTTCACTCTCCAGCACCAAAAGCGAGCTGTAGCGGCTGGCGACGGAGAAGCGCGTGGACAGCGCGAGCGCCTCTTTTTTGGCTTGTGCGCCGCCGTTGCGTTCGAGATCGGCGATGCGCGCCGCGGCGTACATGCGCGGTACGAACGCATTGCCCGGGCTGTCGCTGGCTGCGACGTGAACGTCGTAGCGTCGTTCGAATGGCGCGTCGCCTAGCTTGCCGCGCACGATCACGGCGCCGTCGACGTGGTCCGTGTCCATGCGGGCGCTGATGTGAGCTTCGCTGCCGGCCAAGATCGTATCGAGCTTCTCCGGTGCGCTCGCGCGCAGGCCTTCGGGCAAGACGACTTCCACATCGCGCAAAGCGCTGCCGTAGCTGGCGTTCAGCACGCGCAGGGTCGCCTGGTTCACGCTCTGCCCGGGGACGTAGGGCAAGACCAAGCCACCACCGGCACGCGCCAACGCCTCGAGCGTGTCTAGGTCCGAGGCGCTGCCGACCGCGACCGCCGTGATCCGCGCCTGAGTACCCGCAAGAATGTCTTCTACCGCGGAGGTCACCGTGGCCGGGCGAATCGGTCCGACGGTGGGTGTGCCGTCGCCGATGAACACGATGTCCTCGACGTGGCTGCCGGGGATGGCCTCGAGCGCGTGCTTGGCGCTGGCAATCGCTTGCGTGGGATCGGAGGCCCCCTCAGCAGGAATTGCGCTCAAAAAGCGCTCGATGGCCTGCGCTGCCTGCGCTCCCGGAGTGAGAAAACCGCCGGGCAAGTCGCGGCAGGTGCTGTCACAGGCGAGCAGGGTGAGCGAGCCCCTGGGATCGAGCTCGCGAGCGAGCCGGACTGCCAAGCGCTTGGCGCGCTCCAGGCCCTCGCCGAACATGGAGCGGCTGGTATCGATCACGATCGCCGTGGCATGCAGCTGATCGACGGTCGCGCGTGGCAGCTTGGGTCGCAGGCTGAGTAGCGCGTAGCGCTCGTCACCTGCGCGGTAGCCGAACGCAGACAGCTCGCTTTGCCGCTCTGGCAGTGCCCACTCGATGCTCAAGTCGCCGTTCGGTGTGAAGTCGTCCGCGCTGAACGAAAAGGCGCGCGCGTCGTCGCGAGCGTTGACGATCAAGGGGTAGCCGAGCGTGCGCACGGCAAACTTCGGATCTTGACCGCGCACTTCGACGTCCACCTCGAAATGGCCGATCTTGGTCGTGCCTCCCGGGTCGACGGGCAACGGGTAGCTGAAATGGCGAACGCCGCCCACCGGGCGCACGGCCTCGGTGTACGCGAGCACGATCCGGCGCTGGCCGTGCTTCGGGATCGGAAATATCTTGAGCTCGAAGCGTCCGCCGCGCTGCCACTCGAGCAACGCGGGATCGCGCCAGGGCCCAGGAACCCACACGATTTCGTCCTTGATTTGGGGCCGCAGGCTGGGCGCGGCGTTGACGATCGCCCCACGCCAAATCGCCGCCGCACGATCGCGGTCCACGAATGCTCCCTCCTGCAGCTTACCGTCGACCTCCAGCGCGAGGCGTTCGATCTTGGCGTCGGCCGGGATGGGGAAGCGATAAATCCCCTCCAAGACGTCGTCGCTGCTGTTTTCGAACACCTCGTCGACCTCGGTGCGCGCCATCGCGCCGGTGATGCGCACCCGCACGCGATGCGCCGCGAGCTTCACGGCGGAGCGCAGCTCCTCGCTGCTGCCGGGCTTGCGCCCGGTCAGCTCACCGAGTCCGCGGGTGCTGGCGGCCGACTCGTTTTCGTCGAGCAGGCCGTCAGTAAAGGCGACCGCGTCCGCGAGCGTTGCGCCGGCGCTGACATAGGGCGCGCTTCCTCGATACAGCCGCGCTTCTTCACCGCTACCGACGTGCAGCGGGCTCGCGCCCTTGGCAGTCAGCGTGGCGCTGCCGCGCACGACGTCCAAGATCGCAAAGTCACTGCCCGCACGCAGCGCGATCTTACCCGAGCTAACCTGCAACGCGGCCTCGTTCACGTCCAGCTCCGCGCGTGCGTTCGGCTGGCTGCCCACGTCGAGCAGGAGCGCGCCATGGCTCAGGCGTGCTCGACGCGACCCGCCCGAGCCGCTCGCCAAACGCAGCTCGCTATCGTGGTCGAGCGAAAGCGCGGTGCCATCGCTGAGCGCGATTCGCGCGCTGCTGCGCGGACCGGTGCGCAGCAGTGAGCCCGCCGGGACTCGTGCCCCGACGGCGGCGGCCGTGCAGGCTCCGCCTTGCGGGTCGCAAATCTGCAAACCGACTCCGATGTTCGGTGCGACCAGCCGCACGACGCTACCGCGTTGGGCCGTCGCCTCGAGGGTCCTGGGCTTGCCCTGGCAGCCGGCGAGCGCGAACGCGAGCAGTAGACTCGCGACAAAGGCGGGCAGGCGAGCGGATACGCTTTGATCTTGGTTCATGGCTGGTCCCGTGCTCTCTGAACGCGAGCCAGCGCTCGGAGCTTTCAGTGCATACGCACGGTGCGGGCGATTGATTTGCCGATTCGTGAAAGCTCGCCATTTCCAGGGTGATGGTCGCGAGTAGGGTCAGGTAGGTGTACGCCGCGCCACGCTTGGCTAACCTAGACCGAGATGCCCGAACTACCCGACGTGGCGATCTACATCGAACGCTTGAGCGCGCTGTTTCGTGGGCAGGTATTGGAGCGGACTCGGCTCAAGAGCCCGTTCCTGGTCCGTAGCTTCGAGCCGCCGCTGTCCGAAACTCATGGCCAGCAGGTCACCGGCTTTCGGCGCATCGGCAAGCGCGTGGTGTTCGAGCTGTCGGGCGAGCTATTTTTGGTTTTCCATTTGATGATCGCCGGTCGCTTCCACCTAAAGGACAAGGGCGACAAGCTCGCGGGCAAGCACTCACTCTTGGGCCTGGATTTCGCCGAGCACACGCTGGTTCTGACCGAAGCCGGCAGCAAGCGCCGGGCCAGCCTGCACGTCGTGCGCGGCGCCGAGAATCTGAGTGAGTTCTCGCGCGGCGGGTTGGAAGTGCTGGGTTCGAGCTTCACGGAGTTTCAGCAAGCGCTCGTGCTCGAGAACCGCACGCTGAAACGCGCGCTGACTGATCCGCGCTTGTTCAGCGGCATCGGCAACGCTTACTCGGACGAGATCTTGCACGCGGCGCGCTTGTCGCCGGTGAAACTCACGCGCAGTTTGTCCGAGCCTGAGATCGCGCTGCTACACGCGGCCACGGAACAGGTGTTGAACGCCTGGATAGCTCGACTGAGGCTCGAAGCGGGTGCGGGCTTTCCCGAGAAAGTAACGGCATTTCGGCCCGAAATGGCGGTGCATGGCCGCTTCCAGAAGCCGTGTCCGGTGTGCGGGACGCCCGTACAGCGCATCGCATACGCGGCCAACGAGCTGAACTATTGTCCGACCTGCCAAACCAACGGCAAGCTCTTGGCCGATCGCGGGCTCTCGCGCTTACTCAAGAGCGATTGGCCGAAGAGCCTGGAAGAGCTCGAGGAGTACAAGGCCGCGCGCTCTCTGCCCAAGTCGTCGACCTGAACGACGTCGCTTCCCGAGCGACGTTAGCCGCCGAACGGGCGCGGTTCACGGCGTGCCTTGACGGCCTTCAGCGCTGCGTCCAAGTCTTTGCCATCGCGCAAGCAAGCGTAGCAATCTTGGCGCTTGTTCGGGCCGCAGCCGTACTTGCGTGTCAGCTTGTTCAGCAAGTGGAAGGAGCGGCGATCGCCATCGCTGCTCACGCGGCCCAAGAGATCGCGATTTTTTTCGCACGTCTCGGCGTCGCGCAAGTCGAGCGCGGCGGCCAAGGCTTTCGAGGCCTTGGCCCGCACTTCCTTGCTGTAGATGAGCGAGCGGGCAAGGTCGGTGGCGGTGCTACGGGAAGCGGTTCCGGTCCAAACCTCGTAGATCAAGTCGGCGCTGATCGGCCCCGGGATGCTCGCCATCGCGGCCAAAGCGTCACGCGCGGTCTCCGGGTCGTCGCTGTTGCGGCGGAGCTGTGCGAGGACCTCCGCATCTTTGATCAAGCCAGGATCGTGAGCCACGCGTTCGCGCAGCGCGCGCCCGGCGCGCACGTTCTGCGCGCCTTGCCCGAGAGACAAAGAGATCGCCTCTTCGATGCGCAAATCCGCGCCGGGTTTTGCGCTCAGTTCCTTGATTGCGGAGTCCTCGCCGAGCGAAGCCCGTTCAATCAGGGTGAGCGGCTTGGGCTTTTCGTCGGTGCTCGCGCTGGCGACCGGCGGAGGCGGTAAGGGCGAGGGCGTGGGTGCCGCGACGGTCACCGACGCGGATGGCTCGGGCACGACCCTCAAGGCCGCACCCGGATCGGCCGGAGAGGTCACGGCCGCCGCCGCGAATGCCGCGCCCAAGGCGACCAGCAGCACCAGTGGCGTGACCAAGCTCCAGAGCGGCACCTCACCGCCAGCGAAGCGCACCCGTTGCCGGAGCGCGCCGGCAAATGACGGCAAAGCTTGCGGACTGAGCGACGCTCGCGGGCGCACCAACGTGGCGGCGCTGCGCGCGGCTGCGATGCCGCCGGCATCGAACGGTGCTGGCGTCGCTGTCGCGGACGGCGGCGCGTAAGGTGCAGGTGCAGGCGCGGCATACGGTGCAGGCGCGGCATACGGTGCAGGCGCGCTGTAGGGTGCAGGCGCGCCGTAGGGTGCAGGCGCGCCGTAGGGTGCAGGCGCGGCATACGGTGCAGGCGCGGCCGGCGCACTGGCTGGAAACACCGAGCGCTCCGCGGTCGGCGGTGGTGGCGGTGCGGGACGCACACTCGGTGGCGGGGGACGGACGCTCGGCGGTGCTTGGCGAACGCTCGGCGGCGGAAGCCCCTGTGGGCGCGAGTGCGGTACGGGTGCCGGCGCTTGCGGGAAGGCCGAAGCTCGGCGGGGCGGCGGTAAGGTGTCCTTTTCGCGCATCGCGCGGGCGCGCGATTGCACCTCGCGATCGACCAGGGTCACGTCGCGAACCCCGCCCATTTCTTGGGCGTCATAGCTCGGCAATTGCCGGGTGGGCGGTGGCGGCAGCGCAGCTTTGGGCTCGCTTGCCGCGGGTGGAGGATCCGACCAGCCCGAGTCGACGATCGACGGTCGGATGGCTTTCGGATCGGGTCGTGGCGGCGCCCCGTCATTCATTCGACATCGACCCTAGCACCGCTCGACGGGGTGCAGCTAGCGCACAGCCGCCGCCTTCACTTCCGGGAACACGTCCGAATTGAGCTCGGGCCCACGTAGGATGGCGTCGGCATTCGGCGGAATACGGCGTGGGATGTGGTTGTCATCCACGCAGGCGAGCAGGGTGAAACCTTCCGCTACTAATTCATCCGGTTTGACCAGACCACCGCGCAGCAGACGATAGTCGAAGCGCACCTTCACGCGCGTGAGCTCCGTGAGTCGTGATTCGACGCACAGCACCTCATCGAAGCGAGCGCTCTTCCGATAGCGGACGTGCGCTTCGACGACTGGCAGGTGGATGCCGAGCTCGGTCCACGAATTGTAGTCGAGGCCGCGGCGGCGCATGTACTCCACCCGTCCCACCTCGAAGTAAGAAATGTAGGTCCCATGGTGGACGATGCCCATCAAGTCTGTTTCGCCGAATCGTACTCGGACGACGTGGCGAGACACGCAGTGGGCTGGAAGCTGGTTTGTCACAGGGGGGCGCGGGACAATACTAGCGCTGCGCGCGCCAGGCAATCGTCACCGCGCCGCCTCGTTCCAGGCACCGGTCGATTGGGACGTGCCCGGACAAGCCCGGACGTGCCCCTGGTCCGAGACCCGCCATTTGGCTTCGGATTCAGCGCTCTTTACCGGCTCCACGCGCCCTCAGCCGCGACCCGGAACGGGCACGGTCAGGACCGGAACCGGCGACAACCGGACCAGCTTTTCTGCAATGCTGCCCAAAAGCAGGTGGGCGAGGCCGGTGCGCCCATGGGTACTGAGGACGACCAAATCGTGCTCGCCTTTCTTCAGCTCGGCGAGTAGGGCAGAGGCCGGCTCGCCGGAGATCAGGCGACTCGTGGTCGAGAGCGCTGGCGGCAGACTGACTTGGCTCAAAAACTCCGCCATGTCGTGCTGTGCGTTTTCACGGATCAGCTCGCCGATCGGTTTGTGCGCTTCACCGGGCCGCTGCACCATCACCGCGTCGGTCAAATACGTCGGCCGGTCCCAGACGTGCACGATGTCGAGCGAGGCACCGAAGCCCAGCGCGAGCTCGGCTCCGTACGCCAGAGCGATCTTGGAATTGTCGGAATAATCGAGCGGAACCATGATGCGCCGAATGCCCATGGCGCTCATCCTACTCGGTTGCGCGCGGCGCTCAAGCCTGCTGGCGATGGTTGTCCGTTCGAGCATGCCCCGCATTGGCTTCGGCTCGTCGCTTCAAGGCCTCGTTCATGTAGTCGAAGCCCCGCGCCACCTGAGTCAGGGTTCTGCCAGAGAAACGCAAGAGCACGCCGCTGAAGTCCTCGCCTTGAACGAAGCGAGTCAGCTTCGGATTGAGCGTCTGGAGACGCAAAAAATGCTCACCGTCGAATAGGCCGGGGAACAGAAGATGCGCTCGAAAACGTAGCTCATAGTCCTGTTCGATACGCAACAGCTTGGCCTTCAGCCGGTGGTCTCGCCCTTCAGGCAGGCTCAGTAGCAGCTCGAGCGGGTTGCCCACGATGGCATCGCATTTGATCTCCGTGATGAACGGGTTCCACTCCTGGTAGCGGGGAAAGTCCGTCAGAATGCCCCAGACTTCTGCCGCGGGTGCCGCGATTGCAAGCTCGCTTCGAATCTCCATCGGGGCGTGACCTTATCCGATATCAGACCCCGGAAAGGCTCGGGCCTTTGAATGCCGTACCGAAAAACGCTAGGCTACGCAGGCTCGCATGAAGCTCCTGCAGGCGGTACTGGTTGGCACAGGTCCGTTCGAAAAGCTCGTGCTGCCGTTTGCGGACGAGGCCGGTGAAGCCCGAGCCATGACCGTGATCCACGGCGCAGGCGGTGTTGGAAAGAGCAGCGTCCTCGCCGCCTTGGCCAGTACTCGTCCCGGACATTGCGTCGTACAACCCTCGCGCTGGGAAGCGCAAGAGTCGGCTCCGCAGCCGTTCGCCGCTTGCGATTGGGCGCTGGGCCAAGACGAGCCCCTCCGTCCACATCCGCTTTCCATCGTCAGCCCCAACGCGCGTCTGAGCGTGAGCGACGAACAGGAGGCGTTACGGCGTCGCGAACAGGCGTTGTTCGATCGCCTGGCGGCGGAGGGCGGCTTTGCGTTCCTGACCATCCCGAGCACGCGCTGGTTTTCTCGGCAACCGATCGCCTTCAGCGCCCCGGCACGCACCGTTGCTCGCTACGACGTGCGCGCCGCAGCCGCGACGGACGACGCGACCCGCTCGGATCTGGCGCGAGAAACCAAGCAGGCTTTGGCCTACGCCGCGATCTCGAGCGCGCTCTCCCTGCACACTGCGCTCCCGCCTCGCGGTGAGCGAAGCTTCGACCTGCTCGGCGCGTCCATGCAGAGCGCGCTCGATACCCTGCTTGCGCTGGTCGGGTGTTCGTATCGAGGCCTCGATCCGTTCTCGTTCGAACCCATGTTTTCGATCCAGGGCAGCGAGCGCGAGTTGCCTTTCGACGCGCTGCCGACCCGGGCCCGACACTTGGCGGCGTTCGCTGCCCTGTCGGTGCGTACACTGTGGGCGGCCTACCCCGATCACGATCCGCGCGAGTCGGAAGGGGTGATCGCGATCGACGACGTAGACCTACATCAGGATTCTCAGGTCCAGCAGCAGCTGCTTCACGCACTTCGCGAGGCATTGCCCGGGGTGCAGTGGATTTTGACCACCGCGTCCTCGGTTTTGGCGAGCTCCGCGGACGCTCGTGCCGTGCTGGCGCTCCGGTCGCTGCCGGAGGGCAGGGTCCGCCTATTTGCAGGCGATCAGGCGCGCACGCACTAGCGCCATCGAAATTCAGCTCTCCTCATAAGCGTGCTCGTGGCCGATCGGGCGCCTGCGATCGACGACGTAGACCTACATCGAGGCCACGGGCGGCCGTCCGAAATTCGGCTCAGCCCGTACACGCGTCCCGGCCCGCCCTCCCGTTCCCAGCCTTTTGGTGTGACGGAGTGGCATGTGGACGGAACGAAGAGTGTCGTGAACGCCCACTCGAGGCGGGATTTCAGGCGGGGATAGAACCCCAAGCCAAGCCTTTCATCGGGCCGGGCGAGCGAGCACCGCCAACGAGAGCTATGATAGTGTCAGAGTCTCGCGGACACGCATGCTCGACGACCTCACTGCCGGCCAGGTGCTCGGGCGCTACGAGCTACTGCTTCCAATCGCCAAAGGCGGCATGGCGAGCGTGTGGGCGGCGCGACTACGTGGCACGCGTGGCTTCCAGAAGATGGTCGCGATCAAGACCATGCTGCCTGGGCTCGTGGACGATTTGCATTTCGAGCGGATGTTTCTGGACGAGGCGTCACTGGCCTCGCAAGTTCGTCACCCGCACGTGATCGAAATCCTCGACCTGGGGGAGGTCGATCGCATCCTGTACCTGGTGATGGAGTGGGTGGACGGGGAGCCGCTCAACATCATCATGAAGTATGCCGCGACCCGTGGCGGGATCCCGCTCGCGATTGCCGTCAGCATCACCGCGCAAGCTTGCCGCGGCCTACACGCCGCTCACGAGTTGCGCGACGAACATGGCACGCTGGTCGGTTTGGTGCATCGCGACGTGTCTCCGCAAAATGTGCTTTTGACCTACGACGGCGTAGTCAAAGTGGTGGATTTCGGCGTGGCCAAGGCGACCGGCCGCGCGGCGAACGACACCGAGGCGGGGCAGTTGAAGGGCAAGATCGCCTACATGTCGCCCGAGCAGCTGCGCGGCGAGCGCATCGATCGCCGCACCGACGTCTTCGCCATGGGCATCTTGCTGTACATGATGACCACTGGCACTCACCCGTTTCGCGGCGACGACCAGGGCGAAACCATTCGCCGCATCAGCGATGACGAGCCGGTCACCCCGCCGAGCGCGATCGTGCCTGGCTATCCAGCGGGGCTCGAAGCGGTGGTCATGCAATCCCTGGCCAAAGACGCCTCGAAACGCTACCCGACCGCAAACGACATGCTGATCGGGCTGACGCGCGCGTTGCCGGTCTCGATGCGCCCGAGCACCGACGAAGAGGTCGCAGAATTTCTGCGCGCGCTCTTGCCCGATCGGCTGGAGAAGCGGAAAAACGCCATCAAAGCCGCGCTGGAAGCGGCCGACCGCCGCGAAGCGGGCAAATCCGCGCCGCGCCTGGCCGATGGTGACTCACCCGACGAAGCGCCGACCGTGCTGGAGGGGTTGGTTTCCAGTCGTGAAGTGACGCCCAGCGCCGAAGGCCAACAGTCGTTGCCGGGCGCCACCACGCGTGAAGCGCAACCCGCTAGTCGTGACAGCCGCGGCACGCCGAGCCGCAATCGCATGCGGACTGCCCTCTCCGCGGCGTTGCTCGCCGCGCTGGGCGTCATCGTCATGTTGCTGATGAGTCGTCGCCCGGGTCCCGCGGTCGCAGCGATCGATTCGCCAGCCGTGCCGCCGACCCTCGGAGTCGCTCGTGACCCCGCTCCGCCCACCACCGAGCCCGCGGTGAAGCCGATGGAGCCGTTGCCTCCGCTGCCCGCGGACTCCGTCGCGCCTGCGAAGTCAGCCGTCCCCGCCAAGCGCTGGGTTGCGCCGATAAAGAAGCCGGATTCGAGCGCTGCCAGAGCGCCAGGGAGCGGGGCATTCGTCTCCCCGATCCGCTCGCCTGGTTTCTAAATCCGTCAGAACTTTCCAAACAACGTCGCACCGCCCGCGTTCGCGCCCACGGCGCCCGGTGCGATCCCGACGCTGGCTCGCGTGCTCGAGCGTCCGCCCAGCACGACCAGCGTTGCGCCGACTCCGAGGCCGAGCGCGCCCACGACCAGCGTCACGTTGCCGAGCGTGGTGTACAGCTCGCCGCGGTCGATGGTGCTGCGCGCGCTCTCTGGGCACTCCGTGCGATCGGCACCGCACTGCTTGTCCAGGTCGTTGATCGTGGTGTGCCGGAGGTAGAACATCGTGCCTGACGCAATCAAGCTTGCAACACCTGCGCCGCCCACGATGAAACCTGCGGTACGCATGGTCTGAGCAGGGGGCGGTGGAGCGGCGGGTACCGGCTCGGCTTTCACGGGCGCGAGCTGGAGCTTCACTTCGATCGTCGCCGTCTGTTGTTCGGCGACGCGAAACGCTTGTTTGAAGGGCAGAAAGCCGATGCCTGCGCCCTCGACCACGTGTGGTCCGGGATCGACCGGCAAGGGGCTATTGAGCACCGAATCGCCCAGCGCTACGCCGTCGAGTGAGATCGTCGCAGAATCTGCGCCTTCGCCGCGCTTGACGACGACCCGGGGCACGCGCGCTTTGAGCGACTCGAGCCGCGCGTCCACTTCTTGCCGCACCTGATCGGCCTTCTGGGCCTGCGCGTCCGAGCCTGCCAGCTCGTAGTCTCCGAGCGCGGCGACGAGCAGCCCCAGTTGTTCTTCGCACAGCGCGATGTTGAAGCGAACTTGTGGGGTGGGCTTCACGGCCGCGACTTCTTTCAAGAGCGCGAGCGCCCCCGCCCAATCACCGCCGGTTTGCAAGGCAAGTGCCTGCGCAAACTGCTCTCTGGCGCGCTTGAGCCCGTCGCTATCGCTGGCCGGTCCCTGTGCCCAGGCTGTGGCGGGCGCGACGCCCAGGCTGCCGAGTGAGCCGAGCATCAGGCTGGAACCGACTAGCCAACGCTTGAGTGACCTATGGTGCATGCAATCTGCCTCGGCGAATCCACGCGGTTCGACCGCAACGCGGGAGTGTAACGCCCGTCCCGGCTCCGCACAAACCGCTCCGGTCGATCGCCCGGGATCGGGCGGAGCGCGCGCTCGGGCCCCTCGCTTTCCCCGGCCCGCCGGCGTGCTCAGTGACCGGCGCGGGCCTCGGCGGTTCGCACCGTGAGCACCGCGCATGGCGCGCGACGAACGACTTTCTCGGCCACGCTGCCCATCAGCGCATGTGAAAGGCCGGTACGACCATGTGTGCCCATGACCAACAAATCGTAGCCCCCGCTGCCGGCGCGCTCGATGATGGTCGTGGTCGGGTCACCCAGGTCGCAGTAGCTCTGTGCGATGGCGTAGCCAGCGCTCTCTGCCTGGCTCACGAACTTGCTCAGCTGCTCCTGCGCGTTGTTGCGCAACCACTCGAGCAATGGCAGTTCCGCGGCGCCCACGCCCGTCAGCATCGCCTCCGGTGCCTGCAAGGCCGGCGGGGTCCATACGTACAAGAGGTCGATCGTGCCAGAAAACTTGGCCGCGAACTCTTGAGCTTGCTGGAGCACATGCATGCCCGCTGGCGATAGATCAATCGGAACCAAAATTTTACGCATCGACAGCATGGGCGTGCTCCTTTGAACGGGGAGACCGGGATCGGACCATGGCTGCCCGCTCGCTGCCAAGCTTAGCGCGCACGAGCAGCTGTTGCGCGCTTGCTGGGGCCGCGCTCGAAAGCCACGTCCGCCGGCGGATCCGGCCCCGACAGCCGTGGTCACCTGGGTTCTCGGGTTTTGCGGGGACCCATCCCCGGCTCGAGCGCCGGCCGAGGGAAACTGGCTGAGAAAGCCCTTTCGTTGGGCCACGACTTCCGGCAGGATTTTTGCCGTATGGCCAAACGCCCTCATGTGCTCGGAGTGGTTCTCGCTGGCGGCGAAGGAAAGCGGCTTTGGCCGCTGACGCGCGATCGTGCAAAGCCTGCGGTGCCCTTCGGCGCAAACTATCGCATCATCGATTTCGCGCTCAGCAATTTGGTGAACGGTCGCTACCTGCGGATCGCCGTGCTCACTCAATACAAGAGCCACAGCCTCGATCGGCACATCGCCCAGACTTGGCGGATGTCACCGCTGTTGAACAACTTCGTGATGACCGTGCCGGCACAGATGCGGCTTGGCCCGCGCTGGTTCGAAGGCTCTGCGGATGCGATCTTTCAGAATTTGAACCTGATTCAGGATGAGAACCCAGACTACATCTGCGTGTTCGGGGCGGATCACATCTACCGCATGGATCCGGAGCAGATCATCGATGCGCACATCCAGTCGGGCGCGAGCGTCACGGTGGCGGCGATTCGCGTGCCCATCGACGAGGCCTCGCGCTTCGGCGTGATCGTGCCCGGCGCCAACAACAAGATCGCGAGCTTTACCGAGAAACCGCAGAATGCCGTGGGCTTGCCCGATGACCCGGAGCATGTCTTCGCGTCCATGGGTAACTACGTGTTCAACACCAAGGCGCTGATCGACGCCGTGCACGCTGACGCGGAAAATAAGGACAGCGCGCACGACATGGGCGGAAACATCATCACCGCCATGGTCGATGCCGGGCAGGCCGCGGTGTATGATTTTCACTCGAACAAGGTGCCGGGCGCGACCGAGCGGGACGCGGGCTACTGGCGGGACGTCGGCACGCTAGACGCCTACTACGAAGCGCAAATGGACCTGATCAGCGTCCATCCAATCTTCAACCTGTACAATCACGAATGGCCGATTCACTCGTCCTTGGGCGCGCTGCCGCCCGCGAAATTCGTGTTCGATGAAGAGCAGCGCCGCGGTATGGCCATCGACTCGATGGTGGCGGCGGGGGTGATCGTTTCGGGTGCTGCGGTGCGCCGATCGATCCTATCGCCCTTGGTATCGATTCACTCGCGCGCGACCGTGGAAGATTCGGTTTTGATGCACGGCGTGGACGTGGGTCGCGGGGCGACCATTCGCCGCGCCATCTTGGACAAGAACGTGAAGGTTCCGCCCGGTGCTCGCATCGGAGTCGACGCCGAAGAAGATCGCGCCCGGGGCTTTACCTTCAGTGACAACGGCATCGTCGTGCTCGGCAAAGACGACGTGATTCGCATCTAATTAGTAACGGCTCGCCAAGTTCGCCAAAGTTCGCCACAGAAATTTTTAGCCATGAAGATCGCGCTCTTGAGCCGCGAGTATCCGCCCGAAGTGTACGGCGGCGCTGGCGTGCACGTCGAATATTTGGCCCGTGAGCTCGCGCCGCTGGTCGAGCTCGCGGTGCATTGTTTTGGCGGGGCGCGTAGCCTGCCGGAAGTCGCTGGGGCGTATCAGCCTTGGTCGGCCTTGGACGGCGATGCGCCAGAGCTGGCCGCGCTCCGCACCTTGTCGGTCGATCTGCTGATGGCCAAAGCCGTGCGCGGCACGGAGCTCGTGCACACGCATACCTGGTACGCGAACTTCGCCGGGCACTTGGCCAAGCTGATGTACGGCGTGCCGCACGTGATGACCTCACACAGCCTGGAACCGCTGCGGCCCTGGAAAGCGGAACAACTCGGCGGTGGCTACGCGCTCTCCAGCTATTGCGAGAAGACCTCGATCGAGGCCGCCGACGCGGTGATCGCCGTGTCGGCGGGCATGCGCAAGGATATCTTGACCGCTTACCCAGCGGTCGATCCTGGGCGCGTGCACATCATCTACAATGGCATCGATCCCTCGCAATTTCAGCCGGATCCCAAGACGGATGTGCTCGAGCGCGAAGGCATCGACCCGAGTCGCCCGTACGTGGTGTTCGTCGGTCGAGTGACCCGCCAAAAGGGCATCGTGCACCTACTCGAAGCAGCGCGCTACTTTGCGCCCGAGGTCGACTTGGTCCTGTGCGCGGGTGAGCCCGACACCAAAGAGATGGGCGTGGAAGTGCGCGGGCTGGTGGCTGAGCTCGAGCGTTCGCGCGGGCCGGTGCATTGGATCGAGAAGATGATGCCTCGGCCGGAGTTGATTCAAGTGTTGAGTCACGCGCGGGCGTTCGTCTGCCCTTCGATCTACGAACCGTTCGGGATCGTGAACCTGGAGGCCATGGCTTGCGCCGCGCCGGTGGTCGCCTCCGCGGTCGGCGGCATCCCAGAGGTCGTCGTCGATGGTGAGACCGGCTACCTGGTGAACTTCGAAAGCGACGGCACTCCGCTCGGGGCGCCCAAAGATCGCGACGCCTTCGCGCGCGCTTTCGCGGCCCGCGTGAACGAGCTGGCGTTCGATCCAGTGCGAGCTGCCGCCTTCGGCAAGGCGGGCCGCGCGCGCGTCGAAGCCATGTTCAGCTGGTCGGCGATCGCCAAGCAAACGGCGGATTTGTATCGCAGCCTGCGCAAATAGCCCGCAAAGCTCTCTCTCCCGTGCCCGTACCCGTCTCACGATTGGTCACAACTTTCCGCGTGGCGATCGGCGGAATTCAGACAGCCCTCGCTGCACCCAAATAGTACTGTGTTCACACAGTATTGTTCGCTCATCCGACGCAGACAGCCCTCGCTGCACCCAAATAGTACTGTGTTCACACAGTATTGTTCCCTCCGCGCGCGGAGCCCCTCGA